>OBWZ01000429.1_pt1 | contig 12725 bp, 7 predicted proteins | sample 1476561 | NCBI WGS metagenome assembly OBWZ01 (sample SAMEA2580138, study PRJEB22360) | human gut metagenome | biome: human gut; feature: human-associated habitat; material: faeces | place: Denmark | collected 2008/2010 | reverse complement strand
CATCAGCCGTCTTCGGCAGATCGCGCTTGGCGGTCTTCTGCTCGGCGCTCGCGGAGGACGCGGTGTCAGACCCCGTGTCGGCGGAACCGGAGTCCGCGTTGCCGGCGCTTGCATCCGATGAGCCTGTGCCATCATCCGTGCCGTTATCGGTGCTGCCGCCGTTATCCGTACCGCTATCGGTGCTGCCGTTGTTGCCGGTTCCATCGTCCGTGCCGCCGGCGTCGCCACCGGTGTTGCCGCCGTTGTCCGTGCCATTGCCGTTGTCGGTGTCACCACCCGTGCCCGTGCCATCGCTCGCGGCGGGGACGGTCACCGTGCGAGTCGCGGTCTGGGTCTGCCCTTCAAACGTGACCGTGTAGGTGATGGTGTAGACGCCCGGCTCATTGGTGTCGACATAACGAATCTCGGATCCGTCCTGAGCGGCCACGCTCACATGAACGAGGTCGGTGAGATCATCCCCCTCGGCGCTCGCCGCGCTCACACCCTCCATGGGGTCGAAGGCTGAGGACGCCTCGAGCGTGCCGTCGGCGGGCGCGGTGATCGCCGGTGCATCGGTCCGCTTGATCGTGAAGCTGTCCATCTTCGTGAGCTCGCCGTTGTCCGCGTAGTACGTGTCGAGCGAGAGCGATTGCGTGCTGACGGTGACGCTTGTGATGCTCTTGCGGCTGGACTGGTCTTGCGCGGCCACATACCCGGGAAGCGCCGAAGTGGAGAGATTCTCGTTCATCGGGTAGTACTTGGAGCCTGAGGACGAGTTCGCGGTGAGGTAGAGCACCTCGCCAGCCGCCGGGTTGCGGACCTCGGTCGGGGCGGGCTCACCGGCGGAGACGTCGTTGCCCTCGGGAACGACCGGCGTCGTGCCGTTCATCATGTAGGTCCGCGTGAAATAGTGGTCGTGGCCCATGAGGACCGCATCGATACCCAGCTCGGAGAAGATCTGCGGAAGCGAGTTGCGGAGGCCAACGACATCGGAATCCGAGTAATGCCGCGCGAGGCTGAACACCGAGTGATGGAAGGCGACGATCTTCCACGTCGCATCCGGGTTCTGGGCGATCGCCTCCTGCATGAATTGGCGGTGCATCGCCACGCCCTCGTTGTTGGAGTTCAGCACCATGAACAAGACGCCGTTGTAGGTGAACCAGTAGTCACCAGACATCGAACCCGTGTCCGTCCGAGCACCGAGACTCGAGGCGTTCGGCAGGTTGAAGTAGTCGGAGTAGCGGGTGTTGCCGACGTCGTGGTTTCCCACGCTCACCGCCTGGGCGAGCGAGATGAGGCCTGCCGCTGAGAAGTAATTGTCGTACTGATCATCGCTCTGCTTATCGTTTACCTGATCGCCGACGGAGATCATGAACGCGGGATTGAGCGCGTCGGCAAGGCTGAGCGTGTCGGACCAGCCAGCAGCATCGCTGCTGGTCGAGTTGGCCCCGATCTGCGGATCGCCGGCGAGCAGGAAGGTGAACGTGGACGAGGCGCCCTGCGCGCTGCTCGTGAACTCAGCGGTCGGCGACCACGCTGCATCGTTGCCCACGCGGTAGAGGTAGGTGGTGTTCGCCCGGATACCGGTGATGGTCGCCTTGTAGGCGGTGTACCCGGTCCGCTGCGCCTCCGTGCCCGTGGCCTCAACACGCGCGGCCCCCTCCTCGGGGAACGCGCCGCCCTCCTCATAGGCCGCCGGTTTGGCGACGAACTCGACATAGGAGGTCTCGCTTGAGGTGCTCAACCAGGAAAGGTTCCGCGAGGTCTCGGTGGTGCCCACCTCAAGGGAGACGTCGCGAACATCGGGCGCGTCGATAGACGGGTTGGACTCTTCGGTTGCGGAGGTTGCGGCGATGTCTGCTCCAGCCCGCTCAGGACTGAACAATGACCCAGCACCCACGGCGGTGAGCGCAAGCGCCAGAATGACCAGGACGCCGATCCAGACCCTCGTGGATCCAGCACGCCGTCCTCTTGGATACAACCTAATATGACCCCCTTACCGCGGCACGTGGACATCGCGATATCGACCACGCGCCTCAACTGAACATGTGCGTGCTCAAGTCTGGTGACCAGACGTAAGGGAATCATCAGCGATACTTTAGCGTTTCTGCAGATGGAAGCTACCTTGCCCTGAAGTGGTTCGTGTTTATTTATTTGTTGCGCAACCGTATTGAGATCATGTGCACGTCATAGACCACGTGAAATACGGGCTATGCCGCATCGATATTCCGGGACAATTTATCGGACATCCATACGGTTCGGCGCATGGTTGTTCTTTAGGAAGTCATAAGTTTCCATTCCGGTGCTGAGCGGTGATTCGACGCCGGATCCTCGGCCCAGCAGCCAACCCCGCGCACGACGGATGGTTTAAGACCGCTCAGATCCGGCCTCCGCCCCACCCTCCGCGCCGCGCCGCGGCAACGTATCCGCATGCGCCGGGTGCATCGCCGCGAGCGGGATCGAGCGTATTCAGGTTGGCAGCACGCGCCTTCAAAAGATGCGGCGCCAGGGTGTTGTCCCCGGCGCCGCACAGACGGGTTTTGCGCACAGACGTCCCTACAGCAGACGCAGCGAGACCTCCTTGAGCTGGCGCGCCGAGACCTCGCTCGGAGCGTCGCTCATCAGGTCGGAGCCTGAGCTCGTCTTGGGGAAGGCCATGACCTCGCGGATGGAGTCCGCGCCGGCGAGCAACATGCAGACGCGATCGAGGCCGAGGGCGAAGCCGCCCATTGGTGGAGCGCCGAACTCGAGGGCGTCCATCAGGAAGCCAAACTGCTCGCGGACACCCTCGGGGGTGAAGCCGAGCTTCTCGAGGACGCGCTCCTGGAGCGCAGCGTCGTGGATACGCATGCCGCCGCCGCCCGCCTCGAAGCCGTCCATCACGAAGTCGTACGTGCGCGAACCCACGGAGAGCGGATCGGTGTCCAGACGGTCGATATCGTCCTCGACAGGCTGCGTGAAGGGCTGGTGCTCGGCCGCATAGGCGCCGCGGTCCTCGTCCCAGTGGAAGAGCGGGAAGTCCACGACCCAGAGGAAATCGTGGCCCTCGCGCGGGATGCCGAGGGCATCCGCCATATGGCAGCGCATGCCGCCCAGGATCTCGCAGCTCTCGAGGCGCGGACCGGCGGCGAACATCACGAGGTCGCCGGGCTCCACCTCAGCGCGCTCGCGCAGGGCAGCCATCTCCTCCTCGGAGAAGAACTTGACGATGGGGCTGTTGATGCTGCCGTCCTCGCGGAAGGCGATCCAAGCGAGGCCGCGGGCGCCGAGCTCGCGGGCAACGGGCTCGAGCTTGTCGATCTTGGCACGGGCCCAGGTGCCGGCACCCTTGGCGTTGATGCACTTGACAACCGAACCCTCGGTGTTCGCCGCGCTCGCGAAGACCTTGAACGACGAGCCCTTGAAGATATCGGTGACGTCGACCAGGTGCATACCGTAGCGGGTGTCGGGCTTGTCGATACCGTAGGTCTCCATCGCGTCCCAGTAGCTCAGGCGGCGCAGCGGCGTGGGCATCTCGACGCCCATCGCGGCGAAGGCGTCCGAGAGGACATCCTCGAGCTCCGCCATGACGTCATCCTGGTTGACGAAGCTCATCTCGATGTCCACCTGCGTGAACTCGGGCTGGCGGTCGGCACGGAGATCCTCATCGCGGAAGCACTTCGCCACCTGGTAGTAGCGCTCGACGCCGCCCACCATGAGGAGCTGCTTCAGGAGCTGGGGGCTCTGGGGCAGGGCGTAGAAGTGACCAGGCTGGATACGACTGGGTACGAGGAAGTCGCGGGCACCCTCGGGCGTTGACTTGAAGAGGCTCGGGGTCTCGACCTCCATGAAGGCACGACGGTGCAGGGCCTCGCGGATGGCGAAGGTGAAATCGGAGCGCAGCTTCAGGTTGGCCATCATCTTCGGACGACGGATATCGAGGTAGCGGTAGCGCAGGCGAATGTCCTCACCGGCCTCGATGTGGTCCTCGATCTGGAACGGAGGGGTCTTGGAGCGGTTTAGGACCTCGATCTCGGAGATGAGGACCTCGATGTCCCCCGTGGCGAGCTTCGCATTCTCCATGCCCTCGGGTCGGCGGCGCACGGTACCCCGGACCTTGACGGGCCACTCGGAGCGGATGGTCTCGGCGGTGTGGAACGCGGTGCCGCCGGAGTGCCCGGGATCGAAGGAGATCTGCGTGACGCCCGCGCGGTCACGCAGGTCGACGAAGATGAGGCCGCCGTGATCGCGGCGACGCCACACCCAACCGGTGAGTGTGACCGTGCTCCCGATGTGCTCGGCCGTGAGCTCGCCGCAGGTGTGCGTGTGCATTGCATGGGTGTCCGCCATGGATACCTCCGAAGTCCGTGCCGCCCCGTGCCGGTGCGGGCGACGATGTTACAGACCGCGCGGCTGCGTAGACAGCGGAGCCGCACATGACCGCCTATGATAGCGCGGGCGGCCTGTGAGCGACACCCCCGCCGGACCCACGGCCCAGTTTTAACATTGCGGCGGGCGCAATGAGAGCACCGTGCGAATCGCGCTCGACGCCCGCCTCCTTGCGCCCGCCGGGCCTAACGCACCGTGCCGTCAGCGAAAACGAGTTCGCGCTCCGGCCCGGTGAGCTGGGATCTGGCCTGGTCACGCAGCTCATTCAATCCGGAGAGGAACTGGCGCTGCATGACGAGGGCGTAGTAGCGGCCGCGGCGCGTGAGCGTCAGCTCGCGGTCGTTGTTCGTTTGGAACGCGCCGTTCGCCTGCATGAAGGCCATCTCCATCGGCAGGCCACGCTCCACGCGCGCCCCGAAATCACGCTTGAACCGCTCCTTGTCCAGGCGCAGGGCGTAGAGGTCCTGCATGAACCGGTAGCGCATGAGATCACGGCGGCTCATCTTCGTCTTGCCCATGAGCGACATCCGGCCTGACTCGATGGCCTCGTTGTACTCCTTGATCGAGAAGGTGTTCACGTAGATGGTTCCATCGAGGTGCGTGACCGACCCCGAACCGATCGCCGGGTACTCCTCGTAGGAGACACCGAACTCATCGACAGGCGCCGCGCTCTCACCGCATGCATGGAGGTTCCGCCCCGTACGGTTGAACGTCCAGACCGTGCGCCGCTCAAAGGCGGGATCAGATCCGCCGGCGAGCTCCTCGTCGAGGATCTTGTAGTACTCGTACTCCCGCTCGTAGTTGGGGTGACCGAGCGTATCCAGCATGTGCCTGGTGGTGGCGTTCGAGAAATACAGGGGGCTGAAGGTGGTCTGCTGGCATCCGCTCTCCCGAATCCGCTCGCTATCGCGGCGAAGAACCTCCTCCGTCTGCGATGGAAAGTTGAAGATCATGTCCACGTTCAAGATGTCGAAGTGCTCCCGCGCCTCTTGGATGCGCTCGAAGATCTCCTCGCCGCTCCCGTACTTCTCATAGCGGTCCATCTGCTTGAGCAGGGTGTCATCGAAACTCTGCACGCCGACGGAGAGCCGTTGGATGCGGCCCTCCATCTTCTCCAGGTAGGGTCCCGTCAGATGGTTGGGGTTCGTCTCAGAGCAGACCTCTTTGATAGAGAAGGTGTCGCGAGCGAGGTCGAGGGTCTCGCAGAGCTCGTCGATCATGATGGTCGGCGTGCCACCGCCGCAGTAGATGCTCTCGAAGTCGTAACCGAGATCCTTGAGCATGAGCATCTCGCGGCGGAGGTTCTTGAAGTACGGCCGTGCCACCTCCTCGCGGAAGGGGTAGCGGTTGAAGCTGCAGTAGGGGCAGAGCCGTTGGCAAAACGGGATGTGCATGTAGAGCATGTAGCGCAGGCCGGGCTTCGGGCCCGGAAGCGTGCGCTCGGTCGCAGGCTCGAGCCTCAGCTCGCGTTTGGCCATCGTCTTGATCACCCGTGTCAGCATGCGCTCGGAAATCACATCTGCTCCATTCAGCATCTCATTCGCAACGCTTGGTATGGTACCTCTTCCACCACGGCATGCCGCAAGGCTCTCCTCAGCGGGACATCATACGAACGCCTTCAGACCCGATGTGTTGATGATCTCCTCGTAGAGCCGCTGCGTCTCCTGCTCAGGTTCGCCGGCGCGGTCCTCGCGCAGATAGTACAGGTGGGACGAGTACAGATCAACGACCTCGCGGCGGCGTCCCGTCTTATCGAGGACCTGCATCGAACGGCGCAGGACGTCTTCGCGTCCCGGGCACTGGCCGAGGGCGGCATCCGCGAGCCACGACGCGACGGCCGTGTCCCCCTCCCCCATCGCGGCGTCGATACCCTGGATCAAGCAGTCGATGTACTTCGACTCATAGACCCTCCGCATGCGCGTGAAAAACGCGATCTCCCCAAACCCGGGCGTGTACAGGGGACCGAGGTAGAGCTTCTCCAGCTTCAAGCAAGCATCGATGACCACCTGCGGGGATGTGCCCGCCCGCTGCAGCAGGATGCTCCGCGCGAGGAGGTCGAACTCGGCGACGTCCGATGCGATGTACTCGGTGTTGAGACCGATGCCGTCACCTTGCGAGAGGATGTACTGCGGACCTCCTTTCGCCTGGCCGAACGCTGATCGCAGCGCCGAGGTCGCGGTGTAGAGGTTCTGAAGCGCCCGGCGCTGCTCGGTTGAAGGCCACAGCTCGTCTGCCAGGACATGCCTGCCGACGAAGGCGCCGAGCGCAAGGGTGAGGCGCGCGGCCAGGACGCCGGAGCGCTTCCTCCCCCATAACCGCTCTGTCAGATGGTGGCCGTTCTTGCTCACCTGGAATCCGCCGAGCAGCCTGATGCTCACCTGACCGAGGTCTGCCAGGCCCTCAACCACGGTGAGCCGTGCGGGCGATGCCGGGAGCCCTCCCCCTTCCGCGCGCTCATGCGCGAATAGGTACTGGGCCGCTATCGCGCTCGGCAGCAGGCGGCGCATAGGGTCGGCACGCTTGCCCATGACGCTCAGGGCGAGGCGCGCGAGCGGCCTGAAGCCGGCTTCGAGCAGCACCTCCCGATGCACCGAGTACCAGACCGAGAGATCAGAATCGTAATCCGCCGCGGACAGCATCAGCGCGATGGACCACGCCTCAGCCGGGTCATCCGTCGTCCTCGAAAGATCCAGGACATCAGCCTCCTCGCGGATCATCACGCGGGAGCTGTTGAGCAAGGTGGCGACCTGCTCGAGCAGGCTCGCCCACCCTCTCAGGAAACCCTGGTGCGGCTCAGCGAATTTCAGCACCTGCTGCCCTCTGAACCGCGCGTTCACCAACTGCCCCAACACGGCGCACTGCCAGCCCTCTGCGATCATGTACAGCAGCTGCGTGCTCACATCGGATTCCCGAACCGCCACGGTGACCATGTCGCTGAACGCGCGCTCATCGACCACGGGAAGGCCGGCAAGCAAGCGTTTGAGCGAGGCGGCCGCACGAACGCGGGTCGCAAGCGGTATGAGCCTCCGCTCGGTCAGCATGCTGACCATGTGCTCAAGACTACGATTCTCGATACGGCCGTCTGGCGGATCCTGGCTGAGAGCACCGATGAGCACGGCGTCGATCTCACGAAGGAGCTGCGGGACGTCCACGGAGCCCGTCTGCCCGCCTGAAGACCCTGTCGCCACGATAGGCGCCTCGAGAGATCGGCCGCCTGGCCCCTCCAAGAAGCCACGATAGGTGCGGACGTGTTCCAGCAGCTGCTGCTCAACTTTGCCGTGAGCCTGCCGCAGATAGTCCTCGCCAAGCTGCGGCAGGTCGATACGCGCGCAGGACCCCCATACCTTCCGAAAGGCGAGCGCGATTCCCCAGTCGGCAGCTGGAACCTGTTCCTCGATCTCATGGGCCCGACGGCTGAGCTCCCGGCAGGTCGAACGGGCCATGCGGTACTCACCCACCAAAAGCGATGAGAGGTGAAGGGCGAGCACCGTGCCGACATCGACGCTCGCCGCGCGCTCAGCGCTGATACCGCCTATCACCATGCGAACGAAGTCGGCGCGCCCGGCGCAGGCGAACGCGGCCGGCGAGCCCCCGATGACCTCGAGCGCCTGCTCGAGGTCGAATGCCATCTCCATGAGCGCGATCGCGCGATCGACCCGTCGCGCTTTAATCTCGATGCGCACCGCCTTGAGCAGCATGTCGGGATGGGATTTCGCCAGATCTCGCCGCAGGGCCTTCAGGGCGGGGCCGCTCCCCTTGCCCAAACACGAGAAGGTGCGCTCCTCGGAACCAACCAAGAACACCGGGTACTCGCGCTGCAGCCTGCTGAGCACGCCGCCGTGCACCCGCATGCCGCACCGCTCGAGGTCGGCGAAGGACCCATCGCCGATCAGCAGCAGCAAGGTGATGAGTCTGCTCAGCGCCCCGCGGCTACGGTCCGCCTCCTCAACGACCGCGCGGTACAGCGTGGCCGTGCGTTCATCTAACGGAGCTTCCCCGCCCTCTCCGCGGGACAGCGCCGCAAGGGCAGGCATCAACAGGGGGATCCCGCGAGTGAGCCCGTAGCCATCGATCGCGCCGGATATGGAGAACGCCTTCGCCCATCGAGCATACTCACCCGGCTTCACGAGAAGTGCGGCGCTGCCGGCCTTATGGGAATCCCCCAAGGCATTCACAAGGGCCCGATTGGCAGGGGTGCACGACACCACAGCGATGACCCCGCCTTCGCGAAGATCGCGAAGCTCCGCTACGAAGGCCTTGATTTCCGCACCGGAAAGCGGGGGAACTTCATCCACCAGGAGAAACGGCTCACGGGCGCCGGAAAGCTCCTGCCCGAGGGACTTGAGCTCGCAGATGAGATCAGCCGTCTCCTTGCGGGCCCCGCTGATGAGCCGGACCGTGCCGCGCGTGAGGTCCGCGCGCACCGCATCGGCCACCTGCAACAGCAACGAGGTCTTCCCAAACCCCTCTGGCGCGCAGATGAATGCGATACCGGCCGCAGCGGACTGGCGAATGACATCTCCCACCAGCTCCTCGCGTGCAACGGAAACAGGAGCGCCCTGAAACGGAGGCGGCAGCGCGTTCTCGCTCCCCGCTTCCCGAACAGTTTCCCGACGCTGCACGCCAGTCCCTTTTGACTGACACCGCGTGTTCGCACCCTTGCCCATCGAGACCTCCTCCGTGTGACGTGTACAGAACGCTACGGCACGCACACGAGATCTGAGGGAAGAAGTTCTCTCCTGAAGGTGGCTTTGTCAGGTCTGAGCCAGATCAATCGCAATCTAAGCGCAAAGGGCAAGATTGGCTTTTCATCACACGGCTGATTCCCCTTTTCGGTCTTCGTGTATGCGCACTGTTGCGCAACACCACTCTACCTGATGCTTTGCCAACCCCTCCTGAGGGAACCGGTGGCAGGACGGTTTTGAGCGATGAATGGGAGCATCTGTGTTGCTAATTATATACGTACTACAAAATAGAAGAAAATGAACGACTATCTGTTAGATATAGCCCAGTTTCTCGGAATCCTGTTGACAACAGATAGCCATATGTGCTGTCCGGAGCAAGCCGATGGCATGCGCACCGGCACCGCTCGATCTGCACCGCCAAGAAAAAACGGTCCGGCAGCTGCTCTGCCAGACCGTATCAAACAATGGTCGGGTTGACTGGATTTGAACCAGCGACCCCCGCGTCCCGAACGCGGTGCTCTACCAAACTGAGCCACAACCCGAAAGCCCGAATATAGTAGCAGAAGACGCCTGGCGATGCTAGCCGACGGCAATATACGGACCGGATTTCTCCATCTTCGCCGCTTGGCCCCACCAGCCCATCTCATCGAGGGCCGCGATCGCGATGCGCTCGGCGTCCATCTGCGTCTCGCAGACGGCGAAGCTCATCGAACCGGAACCGCAGACATCCGCGACGCGGACCCCCGGCAGCCAGGTGAGGACCTCCCCCACCTCGGGTGAAACGCGCACCGCGGCCGGTCCCAGGTTGTTCGCGACATGCTCGAAAATAGCCGTCTCATCGTGCTCGCGCATGGCGGTGAGCAGCGGCTCCAGAGGCGATGGTTCCGCAGGGTCCTCATCGAAGGCGCGGTATGCCGCGACGGCGGTGACGCCGCTGCCGTCGGCGCTCGGCTTCACAAGCGCCACCGGCGTGCCCGTGAGCGGGCGGAAGAGCTCCCGTAGGGTGTCTCCCCGCCCGTCTAGATACGCCGGGGGGCCATAGAGGAAGAATGGCACGTCAGCGCCGATGGCGCGGGCAACCTCCTCGATGCGAGGATCGGCGGGGTCGATATCCCAAAGCTGGCAGATGCCGAGGATCACGGCGGCCGCATCGGTGGATGGTCCGCCGAGGCCCGCACGGATGGGAATGTGCTTGTCGATGAGGATCGTGAACGAGGCCTCGCGCTCGAAGGCCTCCCCCATCGCCCGCGCCGCACGATACGCCGTGTTGGACTCCATGGGAAAATCCGCCGGCGGAACCGTATGCACAGCAAGCTCATGGGAAGGGGAGATCGCCACGGTATCCGCAAGGTCGATCGCCGTCATGACGGTATCGACCCGGTGGTAACCGTCCTCCTCGCACCCCGGATGCACGCCGAGGTACAGGTTGATCTTCGCGGGCGCGGTGATCAGGAGGAATTTTCGGGGCATCGGCTTAGTGCTCCTCGAGCTGGTTGCCCAGCGGGGTGAACAGGTGCTCGCCGCTCTCGGGATCAAACAGCTCAACCGTACCCGTGAGAATATCCACGTACTGGTAGGACTGGCGAGATTTGCGACCACGGCGCTCGTCGACCTCGACGATGAACACCGCGGGGTGCACGTTCTTGATGACGCCCATGCGCTCGATCACACGGGTGCGCCCCATGTTGGCCTTCACGCGCACGCGATCGCCGACCATCTCAGCCAAGCGCTCGTGGATGTCTTCAACGTGGTTTACTTCCTGCTCCTCCATAGACAAGCCTCCATACAGGCAGAATACGCCTTACTATAGTTTTGGTAGCTAATCAGTATAACAGGGCTGTATATGGATGTGGTCAACTGCACGTCAAGATCATAGGGGCCGGTTGCCGCTGAATGCACGGGGGTTCATGTCTACGGCCTCCTGCATCATCTGCTCGTCGACGGTTGCCGCTGAATGCGCGGGGCGCCTCTCAGAGACAGGACCGCGCGCGTACCTGCCGCTCAAAGCTCGGCGGTATCGAGCAAGACCGTGAACGGGCCATCGTTCACAAGGCTCACCTGCATATTCGCTCCGAAACGCCCTGTCTCAACCGTCCCCAGGTCCGCCCGCACCAGTGAGACGAAGTGCTCGTACAAACGCTCGGCCTCAGCAGGCGGAGCGGCTGCGGTGAAGGAGGGGCGGCGACCACGCCGGCAGTCCGCATACAGCGTGAACTGCGACACCACGAGGACCTCCCCCGCCGCCTCCACCAGGGAGCGGTTGGTCTTCCCCTCATCATCCTCGTTGATGCGCAGGTCTCGGAGCTTTGACCAGAGCTTGTCCGCTGCGGCCTCGGTGTCCCCGGCGCCCACGCCGAGCAGAACCAGGTAGCCGCGGCCGATGGAGCCGACCGTCTCTCCTGCGATCTCAACAGATGCGCTTCTCACACGCTGGACGTGGGCCCTCATGCCGTCGGTCCCACCGCGCCACCTGGCGCGAGCCTGGCCGCAAGGTCTGTGAGCGCGTGGAAACGATGGCTGATGGCGTTCTTCTCCGCAGGCTCCAGCTCGGCCATCGTCCGTCCCGGTGTCTCATCCGGCAGGAACAGGGGATCATAGCCGAAACCGTTCTCGCCCTGCGGCACATAGCCGATCCTTCCCTCGCATGAGCCCGTTCCCGTGAGCACCATGCCATCGGAGCTGATGAGGGCGATCACGCTCATGAAGCGCGCGGTCCGCTCGGAATCAGCGACATCCGCCAGGTTCCACAGGAGCTTCTCGTTGTTCGCGGCGTCATCGCCGTGGACGCCGGCATAGCGCGCCGAGTACACACCGGGCGCTCCGTCAAGGGCGTCCACCACAAGACCGGAGTCGTCGGCGATAGCCGTGAGGCCCGTCTCGGCAACAGCCGACTCAGCCTTGATCAGCGCGTTCTCGAGGAAGGTCTCCCCCGTCTCCTCCGGATCGGGAAAGTCCCCGAGCTGCCCTAAGGCGACGAAGCGCACATCCGGGAGGACCTGCGCGAGGATGGATTCGATCTCAACAAGCTTATGGGCGTTGCCGGTGGCGACCACGACCGTGCGGGCCGGGTCGAGGGTGCTCATGTCAACAGCCTCCACAGCTGACTCCTTCTTAGGTGGCCCATTGCGCGGGCGGTCGGGTGCGATCGGCGCATCCTGATACTGTTACTCCTGGAAAGCGGTGACCTCGTTCTGCAGGGCGATGAGCTTCCTGATCCCCGCATCGCCGAGGTCGAGCAGGGTGCCCAGACGGGCGCGGTCGAAGGTGATGCGCTCGCCGGTGCCTTGGAGCTCAACCATCTCGCCGGTATCGGTCGCGACGACGTTCATATCCACCTCAGCGCGCGAGTCCTCGGCGTAGTCGAGGTCGAGCAGGCACGCGCCGTCGACCACACCCATGGAGACGGCGGCGACCTGGCCGATGAGCGGGAGGCGCGCGATCTTGCCCGCCTCGATCCAGGCCATGAGGGCGTCGTGGAGGGCCACCCAGGCACCGGTCACACTCGCCGTGCGCGTGCCGCCATCGGCCTGGAGCACATCGCAGTCGACTGTGACCGTGTGCTCGCCGAGGGCCTTGAGGTTCACCACTGCGCGCAGGCTTCGCCCGATCAACCGCTCGATCTCCATGGACCGTCCCTTGCGCGATCCCGTCTCACGGCGGGTGCGGCGGTTCGTCGATGCGGGCAGCATGGCG
>OBWZ01000428.1_pt1 | contig 12763 bp, 10 predicted proteins | sample 1476561 | NCBI WGS metagenome assembly OBWZ01 (sample SAMEA2580138, study PRJEB22360) | human gut metagenome | biome: human gut; feature: human-associated habitat; material: faeces | place: Denmark | collected 2008/2010 | reverse complement strand
CGACCAAGGTCCTTACATGCAGGTCCCTGCGCCGGGGAGCGCGTTATGGGCGTAAAAGCGGATTTGTGCCCAAGATCTTTATATGCAAATTTCTGGGCAGCTGAACGCCTTATAACGAGCGTGATCCAGCGCGTCAAGTAACGCTAGCGCAACGGTTCCGTCACCTGTCGCGAAACCTGTTTTTGATGATCAACAAACAATAACGCCTGTAGCTCACTCGTAAGATCAATATAGCGAATCGTGGTTGTCGGTTTTGCCGGGACCGGCTTAGGGGCAAAGGTTAAAATAGCGGTTATGCGATTAGCCTCAAGTTGGTTAATAACGCTGGTCTGGGCGGAACTCGGCACACAGACAATGGCAGTATGCATCCCCGGGCGAATATTTTTGGCTAAAGTTGTAAGATCAAAAATCGGCACCCCGGCAATTGTCGTCCCAATGAGCTGCGGATCCGTGTCGAATCCCATCACAATGGTTAGATCCGGATTCCGGCGAAAATTATTGGTCAACAACGCCCGTCCGAGGTTGCCACACCCCACCAGTAACATCTGTTCTTCCGAGTGCACTTCTAATAACTCGCCAAACACCTGCGCAAGTAAATCAACCGAATAGCCATAGCCGCTGCGCCCTAAATCGCCAAAATTGGAGAAGTCCCGCCGAATGGTTGCTGGCGCGATATGAACCAGCTTACTTAGCCGATCAGACCGAACCCGCTTAACCCCCGTCTGTTGCAAATCTTTGACGGTTCGATAATAAACCGGGATTCGTTTAATCGTTGCCTGTGATAACGTTTGTTTACTGACGACCACCATCAACACCTCCGCACGTGTTTGTTACCATTTTCACATATTCAGTTTAACAAATTGCGCGCTCTTTTACCACAGTTTTTACTGAGCTATTTTATATTAACGATCTTTTCAAACCAGGAATTAAGCACAATGCGTCTTCTGCAGGTGACAACCATTTTTCGGGCAACCATGATGGCATTCGCTCCAGCAGCTTATTAATATCGCGAAATCTTGTGAATTATTTCTTTTTTAAGATCATTCGCCGACTTTTAACGCTAAACTAAAAAAGCGGTAGTTACCGATAAGCAAATAACTTATCAGCAACTACCGCTTTTATTCAATTTTTAAAGCAATTCTGCGATAACATCCTGATCCTGATTCAGGAACTGATCAGACGACTTGATCTCCTGAACCTTGATCCCGGCCAACGCACGCGCCATCAAACCATCGACATCAAGTTTGCTTTCGTAATACCGTGCGCGATCCGTCTTTGGTTTGGTTTTAGGCGACGGCGGGGCAAAAATGGTACAACAGTCTTCAAACGGCATGATCGATAAATCATACGTGTCGATCTTTTCTGCCTCGGCAATGATCTCATTCTTATCCATGGTCGCAACCGGACGAATAATCGGCATCGTGGTGACATCATTGATTGCTGCCATTGATTCCAGCGTCTGTGAAGCCACCTGGCCGACTGACTCACCATTAAAGATAGCCAGATCGCCACGTTGTTTGGCAATCGCTTCGGTCAATCGCAACATCATTCGGCGTTGTACGGTCATCAGATAACCTTCCGGAACCGTTGCTTTGACTGCCTCCTGAATCTCGGTAAACGGCACTTCAATAAAGTAAATCCGGCCAACATAAGGGGTCAGCTTGGCCGTGAGTTGTTTAGCCTTATTCAGCGCCTGTTGACTGGTGTAAGGCGGGCTGAAAAAGTGCACCATTTCAATGTCCACGCCACGTTTTAACGCATAGTAACCCGCGACCGGCGAATCAATCCCGCCACTAAGCATCAAGGCCGCGCGCCCTGCCGTTCCAACCGGCAATCCGCCAGCACCTTGAATTGTTTTAGTGGATAAATAAATCGCCTCACGACGGACTTCAACCCGCAAAATCATATCAGGATGATGCATTTTGACCACCAAGTCCGGCCGCTTATCCGTCAAGAAATCGCCTAAATCAAGGTTCATAGCATTGGTATCCAAGGCAAAGTCATGATCGCTCCGCCGCGTATTAACCTTATAACTAATGCCGTGCGATGCCGTTTCATTCATCAGCTGCAACGCAACCTCGTGGACTTTTGCCATATCCTTTTCCACGGCAATACTTGGTGAAAAATTCTGGATGCCGAATACCTGTGACAGTCGTGCCATCACCTGATCACTAGGCTCGCCATTCAATTCAATGTGCATCCGATCACGTTTAGGCCGAATGGTGAGGTTGGGGAATTCATGCAGCGCTCGTGTAACGTTACCGTTCAAACGACCGATAAACGCTTGCCGATTTTTTCCCTTGGTCGAAAGCTCGCCGTAACGAACCATAATTTCTGAATATTGCATCTTAAAATCCTTTCATGTAGGCGGTAACCGATCCAGTGAAAATCGGTGATGCGTCAAAACAAGTTGGCAGTATCAGCCGCTATAACTGACACCCTGCCACTCCTTGCACTGGCAATGGCTGATGCTCGTTTAGACGGTCGCTTTATCAAGCTTGGCAAACTTTGCATAAATCGTATCAAACGCTGCATTAAACGCATCCGCTTCATCCAAAGTATTAGCTTCATCCAAACTCACCCGAATCGCGGAAGTGGCAATTTTCGGGTCCGTATGCATGGCGGCCAAGGTACTGCTTTCCGTGCCTTTCTTACTTGAGCAGGCACTGGTTGTGGAAATGTAAATCTGATGATCCTCAAACGCATGAACAATCGTTTCGCCGCGGACACCAGCAATGGCAAAACATAAAACATGTGGGGCAAAATCCGGTGTTAACTGACTAAACATCGTCACCTTGGGCTTTTGGCTGACATGTTCAAAAACCCGCTTGCGAACTGCTTGCTGCCGGGCCACATTAGCATCTTCATTAGCCAAAAGTAAGCGCAGCGACTTGGCCATCGCCGCAATCGCCGGAACATTTTCCGTGCCTGAGCGCCAATCATGTTCCTGACCGCCACCGGTTAGCAACGGATCAAGCATGCGACCCTCTTTGGCATAGATAAAGCCGGTACCGCGGGGAGCATGAAACTTATGGCCGGAAAAACTGAGAAAATCAATCCGCGGATCTTGTAACGCTGCATCCAAACCCTTACCAACGGCTTGCACAGCATCGACATGAAAATGAATATTCGGATAATTATCCAACACCCGCGCGGCCTGAACAATCGGCTGCATACTGCCAATTTCATTATTAACCGCCATAATCGACACCAAAATCGTATCTTTGCGAATAGCCGCTTTCAAATCGTCAATATGAATAAAACCGCGCCGATCAACCGGCAAATAAGTCACTTCAAATCCCAGTTTCTCTAGCTGTTTCATCGTATTAATCACAGCCGGATGCTCGATACTGGTCGTAATCAGATGACGGCCAAATTCGCGCTTAGCCATGGCAGTGCCTTTAATCACCCAGTTATCGCCTTCAGTTCCACCGCTCGTAAAATAAATCTCGTCCGGCTTAGCACCGATTAATTTAGCAATCTGGGCTCGCGAACTCTGCAAAACCTCATTTGCTTTAGTCCCCAAAGCATGCAAACTGCTGGGATTACCAAAAAAATCCGTGCTGACCTTGTTATAAGTCGCCAACGCATCAGGCGAAATCTTCGTCGTTGCACTATTATCAAAATAAATCATCAGCCGGCCCCTTCCGTTAATTCGACTGGATTGAATTATAGACAAAAAGTTAGTAAGTTTCAAGAGCGTGAGCCAGCCCGGTTAGAAACCGAAGCATAAGTGGCCTTGAGCGTGATGACCGGGCTTTGGTCATTGCGCTCAAGGTCCTTATGTGCAGGTTTCTGGGCTGGCGAACGCGTTTAAGCAAGAGCGTGAACCGGCGCGGGTAGAAGTCGGAGTGTAAGTGGCCTTGAGCGTGATGGCCCGGTCTTGGCCATTGCGCTCGAGGTCCTTACACGCAGACTTCTGCGCCGGTGAACGCGTTTCGGAGACGTATATACCCTACTGAATGATTATTAACCATTTAAGTCTGCAATTTTCCCTGCAGATCCCTGCACCATATCACAACCTCTACCCCAAACCAAAAGCCAGCCCCAACCCAGGCTGGCTTTCCAATCACGCAAATCAATATAATGAAGCTTTCTTCCGCGCAAGATAAGCATCTTCAACTTTCTTGTAGCTGCCCTGCTCCGTCTGCTCCAACGCGGTCGCCAACGTATCGGCAGCCTGCTGATAGTCAAATTGCATATACAGTTCGGTCGCATGCTTAACCGCGTCTGCTACCGGCTTAACCGTTATTTTGTAACGGTTGGCATATTGCATCAATTCTTCGGTTAATCCGGCCGCATCAATTAAGGCACTGGTTGTTTTCTTTAAATCATCAATATCACTGGCAATCTTAATCAGAAACTTGGCAATCGCATCCATGTTAATTTTAACCTGATCCAAATCGTGATTAAGCTGATCAATTTCGGCAGTAACATGTTTAACCTTATCCACATAGTCTTGCGGCAACCCCGGCAAGTGATGGCGGACGATTTCATGCTTAATATTCCGCATATCGAGTTCAAAACTCTCTGCTTGTTTATTAGCGATGATCTCGCCTTTTTTCAAACCTGCCACGTCTTGGTTAATCTGGACCTGTTGCTTTTCAATCGCCGTTAACTGTTCTTTGGTTTCATCAAACCGCGCAATCACGTCCGAGTACACGGCCTCGCCTGCTTCAATCGCATCGGTATCCTTCGTGTAATTTGCGTCAATCGCATCTAACTGCATTTTTAAATTTTTAGCGGTTTTGATTTCATGATGATTCAGCGTATAGCTTTGGTTCAGATGATCCAATTCTGCCTGCAATTCCCGATTTTGGCGCAGTGCATGATCGATGAAGCGCCGCAAATCAGGGGACGCAACATCCACCCGTTTCTTGGCCTGCATCTCTTTTTCCATAATGGCGTACATTTTATCGATTTCAGCTTCGATTTCCGCATTGGCTGCCTCTGTTGCCTCCACATCAATCGATTTAAGAGCCGCATTGGCATCCTTCATCTTGGCCTCGACATCCGCAACCATCCCCGGAATATCATCGGTGAACACATAATGGGCGGTGGTGAGTTGCCGGTAACCGTGCTGAATTTCGTTAATTTGTCCAGGAAACTCGTTGACCTGCTCGTTTACCAGTGGTGGTAATTCCTTAACCTGCTTCTTCAAAACCCGCATCTGCTCGGCTAACTGTTTAATTTCTGCCTTTGCCGCCTGATGATCGCCATCATTATTGATCTGGTCAATTTTTTGAAAAAGCTGCGCCAATTGCTGCAACTGTTGCTCCAATGCTGGCTGAGCATCACCGAAGACAAAACTCTTGGCAAGAATCGTCTTGCGTGAAACCTGGTAATCATCTCGCAATTGCAACATTTTACTACGGTTATCTGCTTCGTCGTGCCGAATGTCTTGTAGTGCCTGGCTAATCAGTTCGTATTGGCGCTGAGCCGTCTCGATTTTATCTTCCAGCACCTTCGCAATTTTCGATGCCCGATCTAAACGGAAGCGTTTAACCTGGTCTTCGAGATCAAGCAGAATTTTTTGCAGCTCAGCTAGATCATGGTCGTTTAATTGATCAAACGCCCGCTCCCACTTGCCAAAGGTTGCCAGACTGTCACCGGTCAGCTTCAGTTGCTCAATGCTGCGAATCTGACTCGAGAGCGCACCAATATCAATCGCTTCGACTTTTTCGTCTAAGTCTTTGATACGCGTTTGAAAATAATGCTGCAGCCACCAGACACTGCCAGCAGCCACAATTATAATCGCAACAATAATGAAGAACCAGATCATCCCTACACCCTCTGCTTTACCGATTATCTTTCTAATTGCATTTTGCCTACTTACCGGCTAAAATGCCGTTAAGTGTTAAAAACGATAACATCCTAGCTACCAGTATCGCAAAAAAAGCCCGCAGTTAAAAGGCCTAGATGCTGCTTTTCATAAATTCCTAAAAGGACTGATCAAATGACAACCCTTGATCCTATTATTATCGATCAACTTGATGGCCTACTTACAGGCGAAACCAACCCCATCACCGTACTTGCCAATGCCAGTGCACTGCTAAATGACAGCATGTCCGAGCTCAACTGGGCTGGTTTCTACCTTTATAATGGCAAAACCGGGCAGCTCGACCTCGGCCCCTTCCAAGGAAAAGTTGCCTGCATGCACATTCAACCGGGCAAAGGCGTCGTTGGAACCAGCTACCAGCAAAATAGCGTGATTCGCGTTGCTAACGTCCATGAATTTGCCGGTCACATCGCCTGCGATTCAGCCAGCAACGCCGAAATCGTCGTGCCGATCAACGTTAATGGCGAAACCGTTGCCATCATGGACATTGACTCCCCGAAACTCAACCGTTTTAGCGAAAACGACGAACAGATCCTGACACAGTTCGGTCAAACGCTCGCCAATCACCTTGACACCGCTGCGCTAAACACGGTATACTAGCTCGCGTGTAAAATAATGCAGCAGCGGCCGGCATGGTCGGCTCCAGTCCTGCCTCGGCATCACGCCGATGACAGTAGTAACCGCGGCTGCGAAGGTGAACCTTTGCAGGACTGCCCGTGTGCTAAAGCCGCAATTCGTTATTTTACTCCAAATAAAAACTTGGAGGAATACTCATATGTCTCGTTATACAGGTCCTCGCTGGAAGCAAAGCCGTCGTCTCGGCTTGTCCCTTTCCGGCACTGGTAAAGAATTAGCTCGTCGTCCTTATGCACCCGGTGATCACGGTGCCAACAACCGCCGTAAGATTTCCGAATACGGTCAGCAACTGCGTGAAAAGCAGAAGCTGCGTTGGATGTACGGTTTAAACGAACGCCAATTCCAGAACTTGTTCCTGCGCGCTGGTAAGATCAAAGAAGGTACCCATGGTGATAACTTCATGATCCTGCTTGAAACCCGTTTAGATAACTTGGTTTTCCGTTTGGGCTTGGCTTCCAGCCGTCCGCAAGCGCGCCAACTTGTCAACCACGGCCACATCACAGTTGATGGCAAGCGCCTTGATATTCCTTCCTATGAAGTACAGCCTGGCCAAGTGATCGGTCTTCGCGAACGCTCACAAAACCTCGCTGTTGTCAATGAAGCTATCGAGAACACAGTTTCCCGTCCAGCTTACGTAACCTTTGACGACAATAAGAAGGAAGGTTCCCTTGTTCGCTTACCAGAACGTGGCGAACTCGAACCAGAAGTTGACGAATCACTGGTTGTTGAATACTATAATCAGAAGCTTTAATACTTCTGTCAACAAATACCGTTACACTGGCGTTTGTTGCGATCTATCGCGTGCAGTTTCGTGCACTCAGTTCAATAGGTCAAATAATTGTCGAACACGTCCGTCTTGGGCGTGTTTTTTTCGGGCATTAACGTGATGTAATATTCTAGCTCAATGCTCAAGCGGCACAACCTAATTGTTGCTGTCTTAACTTTACGACTATTTTTGTGATGAATCTAAACTGCAAAAGGAGAATATTGGCTCGTGCCAGAAACATCAAATTACGCTCTACGACCCGTGTCTAAGCCGAAACCAAATGAAGTTGTTCCTAAAAAAAGCTACGATGATCAGCAAGCCGAGAATTGACTAAGCATAATGAAACGCAAGCTCGCCTTCATTAAAGCAAAGATTGGAAGTGAATGCGGTGCCCACCAAGATCACAGAGACTCTTGCGACAAACATCGACTGTGTGGCGATTTTGGCCAGCTTAGGAACTAACCAAAGATGATTAATTGATTACTTTCCAGGCGAAGGCGGGGAGAGAACACTTTTAAATTAACTATTGCACTCAACGATTTGACTCGTATTAGCCACTGATTAAGATGAAATGAATGACGTAAGAATCGAATCAAGTAAGTATAATCACCTATTAAGAATAAGAAATACCATTAGGTATCGCAAAAAAATTAAGAGAATCCATTTAATAAAACAAATCAAGAAAGTTCAGATTTTCCCCTTTGCTAAAACACCTTAAGCAATTGATCATATGTCACTTTTTCTATCGGTTCACTTATTCGCAGCTCAATATCTCCATGAACCTCATCTAATGCAAAGCTTATCCTGGATTTAACATGTTTGTGCACCAAAATTACAAGCAAATTCAAATCTTAGTCTGACGTGAAATCATCCTCCTCGTTAAATCAAGAACGTCATCAAACGTTAAAAACGAAAGTATATCCTCGTAACGACGTTTGTAGATGTCAAAGTCTTGTTCTCGCTGATGCGCCACTCCAGGATCATCAATCATATAACTTGGACACCGCCCAACAATAATAATAGCTTTCGGAGATCTAATATGTACCCCCGACGAGTCGTCCGAAAGAATTAGACCTCCATCCTTTATAAAGCGCCGCTGAAGGTTAGGCTCTTCTCTCGCTGAATTTCTAGTCAAATTATAGATGTACTTCTGGCTCTGTGAAATTAAGCCCTGTACTTCAGATCCAAAAACCCAATTTTTCCGATAGAGACTCCTTCTAAAGAGAGGAAAATAAGGAGTCTTAATTTCAATTACATCTACACTTAAAGATGCACTCAACGCGATAAAATCTGGAATTTCCTCTTTTTTCAATAAATTACCATTAATCTTAAATCGGTATTCTCTAATAAAGTGGGTATACTGAGGGAAAATGAAGGGAAATATCTTAAATAATAAACTTTGAAATGATTTCTCATCCCATTTATCTCGCGCAGAATTTCCCTCACTCAGTCGTTGTTCCAATTCACTGTGGAAAACCTTGAGCCGCTGATTAACCTGACTAATTGCTGTGATGTTTTGCTCCGTAGCAATGTGAATTGTACTACTCCTCGCAGATTGTTGTTTTGCCATGAGAGATTGTGCACGAGTCGTATCTATATCTACCGGCTGTCCAAGCTCTTCCAAAGATCGACCATTTTGGACTTCGATATAGTGAGCCACTTCAGATTGACCGACTAATCGGTTTCGTAGAATGCTCAAACTATCAACCGACAGAGTTGGCTGATGCTTACCGCCAATAAATATCCCTGAGATATCAGCAGAACGCCTCAAAATCTTATATAAATCTTGCCAAACTGTTGTCATACGCGAATATGCGTTTTTCCGTTCAAAAATATTTGTCAAGACATGCGTAGTCAATTCCCTAGTGCTAACAAATAAAAATCCACAAGCATCGCCCTCCGCCATTAACGGAATTGTGTCGAAACGCCAATATTCATCTTTGGACGCGTCTTCTATCTTATAAGCAACAGGGAAAAACCAATCATCATCAAAATCTAGGGATTCGAGGAAGCTACGCTCGGGAAGCTTAGAAATAAACTCTTCAGGTGTCATATCAACATCCACATCATTATATGACGCAAGTTTCTTTTTTTGATCTATGTTCATGCGAAACCAGAGTTTCAAAATCTCATCGTATTCAAAAAGCCCTTTCTGTCGAGCAAAAGCTATTTCAGGTTCAGCAACACCAAAAATAGCAGTTTTTAAGGTTCTTTGATCTGAAAGATCACTTAGATTTATATTAGACCAGTCAATGTTTGCTGAAATCACTGCTCTTAATCTGCCCGCATATGAATCTTTCACTAAACCCGCTCTAGAAGTAGAAACATCTTGACGAAAGCAAAGAAAATTTTCGATTTGAAAAAAGTCCGATTTTTTCAATTCAGAAACTAACCTCCTAAGTGATCATTTAACACATGTCGTTAACTTATTTTTGAATAATTAAAACAAGATAATAGTAGAATACGTATTATATTAAAACATAATGAATTCTCTTGAACGCTTGAGATTACATTTAGAAAGCATAATGGTTGGCCAAAGTTTTTTAATTATTTGAACACCAGAGCAGCTCAAACCAACTGAGTTACACAGATCGACCCCAAAGATCGGTCAGTACAATATCGTCACTGCTTGGATGGATGGTCGGTTCCAAATCAATCTTAACAAGAATTGGAATCTGAACAGCCACGCCGCTAACAATAGCTTCTCCCTTCCCCAACGAAGGAAGTCGTTGAAAACTTGTCCGATCTATTGTGGGCATAGTATTAGCCACAGCAATTAAATCTTTTTCATTAACAAGGCGGTGAACGAAATAATTATGCAGTTGCGACAAAATCGTAGGAGAAATGTCGGCGGGCCGTTGCGAGGCTAAAGTTAAAAAAAAGTCAAATTTGCGTCCTTCTTTAACAATTTCCTCAAAAACTGAAAGTCGATAATCTCGCCAATCATCTCCTATTTCGGTATTCATATTATTAAGAATGTTATGTGCCTCGTCAATAATCAAATGAACAGTTCCATCTCGTTGTAATCCACTTGCCCGATTTTTTTGATGATCATAAATCATTTTGGAAAGTAACATAGGTGCAACGCGCTTCACTTCAAGGTTAGTGTTAACAAGGGAAATAATATTCAGTGCTCTAAAACGAGTGTATGGATCTTCACAGACTTCTAAGACTTCATCCAGACTCCGAAGAGCTGACTCAATTCGCGCGAACAGTGGTCGTAAATACTCTGCCTTTGTGCCGCCCCACGAGGTCTCAAAAACTAACTCAAAGTCCAAAAACATTTTCAGTTGTTCTAGTGGGCATGTTTTCTTATTTAAATAATAATCAGATAACTGACGCTCAATTTCATTTATTCTCAAAAGACTCTTTTGATCGTCAGTTAACACAGATGCAGAATTAAAATATGTTGTTTCTTTTCCGTCAGTGAAATAATACGAGCCAGTGCTACTGTTTTTTTTAACAGAGTTCAGATCATTAAGAATTCTTGTGTTTTTTCCAAGATATTTATTTGCTTTCTCTGTCCAATTAGACAGTGCGTCGTCAGATGTACTATTGCCTGTCACAAGTATTTTGGCAACTATTCCTACGAAAAACTGCCCCATGTTAAGATTAGTTTGCACATTTAACTGATTAAATAGAGTAATTGTTTTCCTAAGAAATGGTACCTGCGTTGCAGGACGCGCATCGAAGAGTATAGAAAGAATATCCGCGTCAAAAAGATACTCTGAGGAGACAGGTAACCTTTCACTTTGATACTTTTTCCTTGTATTTAAATGAAAAACGGCTTTATTTTCGTGCGGAACTCCAAAGATATTTTGATCTACATATTCTCCATTAAAATCAATAACAAAAAATTGACTTTTTTGCAGGATACCGGACCGATACCTTGATCTGAATAATTCTAAAAATAATTTGTGTAACGTATTCGATTTCCCACTGCCTGTATTTCCAAACACGCCTATATGAGAAGCGAAAAAAGCATTAATCGGAATTTTCACTGGTTGACCATCTAAAATTGATTTGCCGATTCGAATTGACGCACTTTTCCTTTTAAGTCCGTATATTATACTCAGCTCACGATTCGTTGTAACTGAGACTTCGTTGCCAATCATAGGCACAAATTCGCTCGTAACTGAAAAACCACTATCTCTAATTACTCCCTGCGTTTTAAGCTTAACAACACGATTTATCGAGTTCTTTGAATAGCGATTATCAAACTCATTGCTTCTTATTGTGTTTTGCTGATCCATCACCCCCTCGGAAGACACACTGGCAATTAGGCTTATATTGTTTTGATGTATTGTAAGAAATGCACCAACTTTTGGGCCGGATAAAACCTCACCATTCCAAATATAACTACTTTCATTAGACATTTCGTACATTCCCACCGTAGCAATATCGCCTTCTACAGCAACCACTACACCTAGTTTCTTGGTAATACTAGTCATCTATGATATTCACTCCCCTGGAAAGTTCTGCAATCAAATCGGAAAACTCTTTCATAGTAATTTCAGCCAACTGGTTCATGTGCTTATCAGAATCTTTAGTATCTAAATCTGAAGATAAATTTAGATTACCTGGCTCAACAAAAAACAAATTTGAAGGCCTTGTGCGCTGGCCAATTAAAGAATTTTCAATCTTTACAAGATCATCATGGTTGTAGCATACAATAAATGCCATAAAGTCAGGACTATTTAAAGCACGTTTAACCAATTTTGCGATGTGTTGATCACCAAACGAAAAGCCAATAGTTATTAATACGCTATCCGATTTGGCCAACTCTAGCTGAAAGGTTCGAAGCATATCAAAAAAGTGATTGCTTTCGAAAGTCTGCCTAGCTTCAGATCCATCTGGTAAAACCACAAATGGATCGTCTTGCACACTGGGATAAATATAAAGTTGATCATCTCTACACCGTTTCCAGTTTACCGAACCATGAGGCTTAATGAGCTTGAGTGTTGGAATTTCATCAGTATGATTTTCGAATTGTCCTCGGTAGGAGACCGAATTGTCAAAGTTATGACTATCTAATTTTCTGCTGAAGTAGCCATTAGCGCCATCATTAAAAATAAATTCTAGTCCTGAATTCATCATTTCATCGACAGTTTTTTCAATGAATAAATCATAATTTGTAGAAAAAATATTAAGTACTCTGGGCTTGACTCGAGAATTTGATGCCAGTAATATCTCGATAAAACTTGATAGTACTTTTGTATAATTAGCTAAAGTACGATTTACCTCCTCACTCCTCTTCCTAGAGCACTGAGATATTAGCGCGCGTGAAACCCCAACTATGTTCTTTAATAACTTTGCGTTCCCATCTTCAGTATTTTCAAAATCCTTCATCAGCTTAATAGCAGGCATAGATGCTCCTGACCCGATTAGTAAATTGAGTCGTTGACCATATATAACTTTTTTTAGTATTTCTATTACCGAATTATTCACTCATGAAATCCTCCCAATCAACACTTACGGCTAATAAGTAACGCGTTAATACTTCAACCTTTAAAGCATCACAT
>OBWZ01000422.1_pt1 | contig 12873 bp, 12 predicted proteins | sample 1476561 | NCBI WGS metagenome assembly OBWZ01 (sample SAMEA2580138, study PRJEB22360) | human gut metagenome | biome: human gut; feature: human-associated habitat; material: faeces | place: Denmark | collected 2008/2010 | reverse complement strand
CTTGGATGATAAAATTAAAAAGATAGTTAAAAAAAATCTGATAAATGATTTGATTACATTTAAGACTTACAGAGATGATGTGGATACTATAGTAAGAAAACAAAGCGACTTTGGTCAATTTCTAACTATATTACTTGCGATGCTATCAGTAATAGTTAATGTAAAGCTGAAACCTGATAGTAAATTACCTCTAGTAGTAATTTCATTGATTATAGTTATAGCAAGCTTTATATATTATTGGTGTTGTACTGGTAGTAAATCTGAATCAGCAAAGCTAAAATTTATCACAAATGCAATATACACACTGGAAAATATCAAGGAAGATATGGACAGGAATGGAAATTCTGGTACGGAATCTGATGAGATAATAAGTAGTGTGAATGATAAGCTAGATGATGGTAATACTGAAGATATTTCAACTGAAGATGCTGATGATGGTAATACTGAGGATATTGCAACTGAAGATGCTGATGAGAGATATGAAGGTCTTGAGCTTACAGAAGTAAAAGAGATAAGAACATACACATACAAGGCAACGAAGAACAAATATAGTCCAAGTGCTATGTATGAGAGAAAAAGACGTTAAGAAAAATTAACAAGCTAATCGAAGTTCTAATAAAAAGGGCTTGATTATAGAGAGCGGACTGAGAGGTCTTAGAAAAGGCAAGGTCTAAGAATACCAATAAAAGGATATGTTGGACGAAGCCTAAAAGGAAGAAGTGCCTAAAAGGCAAGGGTAAGGTAATAATTTGCGAAAAGCAAATGATTATAAAAAATATAAAGGAGTTATATTATGAAAAAAAGATTTTTATCACTAATCATAGCATTAGCGATGATGGTTGGTGTATTCACCCCATTGTTGACAAGTGCTGAAGCTCAAGCAGGAACCCCAGTTGGTCCTACTGCTGATGTAGAAACAAAAGCAAAAGTAACAATTCACAAAATTAAAGTGAAAAGTACAGCAGGATTTCCTATTGAGCAAAAAAATGGAGCTACAAAAATTGTAGGTAAAGACGAAAAAACAGAATATGATGGTGGTCAAATTGCAAAAGAAAACATCACTGGTTTCTTTGGCGAAGGTGCTGAAGAATTAGCTAAAGTAACTTTCACTTACTGGGTATTTGATGACAAAGACACATATGAAAAGATGGTAAAAACACCTACAGATTATGATACTGTTGAAAAAGTTAATAAAGAAACAAAAGTAGGTGAAGGTAAAGATATTGAAACAACAACTAATGGTGTTGCTACAGATGAAATCACAGTACCAGCTAACGGACACAAATACGTATGGGCAGTTGAAAAATCAAAAACAATTACAGGTGCTGATGGAAAACAACAAACTATAACAGGTGGAGCTGCAGTTCCATTTGGTCTAGCTCTTCCACTTTTCAAAGCTGATGGTAATGTAAATACTGATATCCACGTATATCCTAAGAACACTACAGCTAATGAACCAAAAGTTGACAAGGACTTCGAAGGAAAAGCAAACGCTGAACAAGATAGAAAAGAAGTTGAAAATGAAATCGTTGAAGATGCATATGTAGGTCAAGTAAGAAATTACGACATTGAAACAATTATTCCAGAAGGAGCAAAATATAAAACAGTTGCTTGGACTGACCAAATGACTGAAGGTCTTACATTTAATAATGATGTAAAAATTATGATTGGCGCTAAAGGTGCTGAAACTGAATGGGATGCTGCTAATTATAAAGTAACAAAAGACAACAACGGATTCGTATTAGAATTAACTCCAGCTGGTATTGCAGCATTAGAAGAAAAAGCAAAAACTGGAGAATTTAGATTACTTGTAAAATATTCTGCAACAGTAAATGAAAAAGCTAAAGTAGATAGACAAGAACGAAACGACGTTGTATTCCATTTTGGTAATGAACCACACCACGGTAATACACCATACCCAACTAAACCATCTAATGGTAGCTTAACAGTAAATAAGGAATTCTCTGACGCACAAGGTGCTTGGAAAGACGGAGAAAAAGTAACAGTAACACTTATTGATGCTCATACTGGTAAACCAGTTGAATTTAAAGACGGACAAGAAGCAACTGTAGAATTAACAAAGGGAACTAAAGAAAATCATACTTGGACAGGTCTTGACAATGATAGACAATACAAAGTAGTAGAAAAATTCACTCCTGGTGATGAAGTAACATACGTTAAACAAGATGATGGAACTGTAAAAATCATAGATAAAAAGACTGACAACCCTAATCCAAAAGATCCACAAGAACCTGGTGTTATAGTTTATGGACACAGATTCCAAAAGGTCTTGTAGATGCAAAATTTGTTGTAAGAAACAATATTGAAAATGATGCTAATAAAGGAAAAGTTTTAGCACAAAAAGAAGCTAAAGACATAGCAGCTGATCAAGCAGCATATGTAGCAGCAGAAAAAGCATACAAAGATGCTGTAAAAGAAGGTAAAGCAGACGCAGAAATCGCTCCATTAAAAGAAGCAAGAGATAAAGCATATGTAACAGTTAAGACTCAATGGAAATGGATTGATGACACAGATAAACATACTGGCGCATATGTATTCACATCTGGTACAGACGGTTACTTCAAAGTAACAGGACTTCAAAAAGGTGCTTACGAATTAGTTGAAACTGAAGCTCCAAAAGGATATGCTAAGCTTACTTTACCAGTTCCTTTCACTATAGGTGCAGATTCAACTGGTGCAACAACTAAACTTGAAACAGGAAAACTTCAAGATGAAAAAGGCTTCACACAAGTAGAAAACAAGAAAGTAACTATCCCACAAACAGGTGGTATTGGTACTATTATCTTCACTGCAATTGGTCTTGCAATAATGGCATCAGCTATTATCGCTATCAAAAAAAGACAAGCAACTGAAGCTAGATAATAACTAAAAGAAGAGAGGAAAAGCAATTTTCCTTCTTCTAAAAGTGCAAATATGTGATGTATTTGCACTTTTAGAAGAATATAACAATATTAATATAGAACTAAAAATGGAAGGTAATAATATGAAGATTTTAAAAAAGATATTAATGGTTATGATAATGGTGGCGATGGTTATCACTAGCAGTTCATTTGCCGCGGGAGATTATTCGATAACTGTGACGGTGGATAAGAAACTTCGAGGAGATATTTCGTTGTGGAAGGTGTCTGATGAACAAGTTCCATACGATAATAAATCAAGTAAGCTTGATGAACTTAATAAGTTATCTGTTGAAGAGTTGAATTCTAAGTATTCCAATCCAACTGTATTGGCGTTTAATGACAATCAAATTGTGTTTGATAAGTTGAGTGCCGGTGCATATTATATGAGGGATACTTCTGGAATTAAGAGGGACAAGGATATTGTTCCTGCTTTGATTAACCTTCCAAATGATCTTGAAGATGGTTCGAAGAATGTGACTATTCATGCGAAGGAGTCTTCTACTAACGTGAGACTTGTGAAGGTGGACGAAAGCGGCAATCCTTTGAAGGGTGCGAAGTTTAAGTTACTTGTTAGACGTGGTAGCGAATATGTTGAGTTAAAAAGCAAGGCTACTATGAAAAAAGATGATAAGCTTGAACTGTCTCCAAAAGATGACGACAGATCCAAGGTGCAATCTGAAGAAAACACAGATGAGTCGAAGGACGAAAATTCCAAATCTGAAAAAAATGAAGAAAAATCCAAGGATGAAAAAAAGGACGAAAAATCCAGTGAGGTATCTAAGAAAGAGGAAAAATCTGATGAGGGCTTGTATATTTCCAATGAATCTGGTGAGATAATAATCAACGATATTAAGAAGGGCGATTATATTTTCAGAGAGGTGGAAGCTCCAGCAGGTTATGTGATTAAGAATGTGGACACTAAGTTTACTATTACTGATAAGTCGGTGGAACTTAGGGTTGTGAACAGCAAGACTACTACTGACAAGGGTAGACATGATTTCATGAAGACTGATGAAGCGAAGAAGCCTTTGGGTGGTGCGATGTTCAAGGTTATGACTAAGAACAAAGACGGAAAGTTTGAGCCAGTGAAGAAGGACGGCAAGGATTATATCGTGACAAGCGCTGACAATGGTAAGTTTTCTGTGGAAAATATGGATTATGGTAAGTATTACTTGGTTGAGATAAAGGCTCCACAAGGTTTCATTTTGTTGAGTGAGCCTGTGGAATTTGAAATCAAAAAACAAGCCGATGACAAGACTATTTCGATTGCTTTCATTACTAACAAGAGTGATACGATTACTAGAAGAAGAACTACTCCAGGTGGAGATATTACACGCGGTGGTAAGATTCCAAAGACTGGGGATATTAGGTTTTTCATGAGTATGATTGGCGGTGCGATTATGTTCTTTATTGGTAAGTGGATAATTGCGAAGGACGATAAGTTAATAGGAAAAAATATTAAGTAATTCGAAAAATAGATTTGAGAATATGCAAAAATAAACCCTCATGCTAGGTGGTCTACGATTTTGTGAGATGTGTTATTGGTGTGAGGGTTTGGTTATGTTCGTTATCAAATATTTTTCGATTTTATTTTTTAAGGTATAATTGACTTAGAAACCGGTATTTGAGAAAGGTAATTGTAATGTGGAAGAAGATTAAGCATAATTTTGTGTTTATTTTAATATTTTTATTGGGATTTGGTGTGATGATGTATCCTGTGATTTCTAGGTTGTATTATAGGGTGGATTCCACTAATCAAGTGAAGGAGTTCGACAAGGCTGTGAAGGGTTTGTCGAAGGAGGAATTGGATAAGAGGTTGGCCTTGGCGAAGGGCTACAATGATTCGTTGAATAATGTGGTGAGCAAGGATCCTTATGATAAGAAGAACCAAGAGGAGGGCAGGAAGGCTTATGCTAAAATGCTTGAGGTAAAAGAGAAGATTGGTCACGTGGAGATTCCGAAGATTAATCAGGATTTGCCGATGTATGCTGGTACGAGCGAGGATGTGTTGCAGATTGGGATTGGCCACTTGGAGGGGACTTCTCTTCCTATTGGTGGGAACAATACTCATGCGGTGTTGACTGCTCACAGTGGACTTCCTACGGCGAAGTTGTTTACTGATTTGAAGATGATGAAGATTGGCGATAAGTTCTATGTTCACAATATTTTCGGGACGTTGGCTTATCAAGTGGATCAAATTAAGATTGTGGAACCTTCGAATTTCAATGATTTGCTGATTGTGAAGGGTCATGATTATTGTACGTTACTTACTTGTACTCCTATTATGATTAATTCGCACAGGCTTTTGGTTAGAGGCCACAGAGTTCCTTATGTTCCGGCTGTGGATGAGGCGTTGATTGCTGATAACAAGGCAAGTTATATTTACAGGTATTTGTTCTATGTTTCTTTGGTTATTATCGCTATTTTGTTGTATTTGATTTATCGTCAACGCAAGGCGAAGAAGAGGTTGAAGGAACTGGATGTAGAGGATAAGCATGAAGAAGTCTAAGTTAAAGGAAAATTTGAAGTATGTGTTGATTTTCTTGGTGGGGTTTGCTGTGGCGATGTATCCTTTGATTTCGAGGTTGTATTACAAGATTGAGGCTAATAGTGCGGTGCACGATTTTGATACTACGGCTAAGAAGATTGACAAAAAGGAGATTGACAGGAGGATTAGACTCGCTCAGATTTACAATAAGACTTTGGATCCTAGTAAGCTTGCGGATCCTTATTCTGAGAAGGAAAAGAAGAATGCGATTAGCGAGTATGCTAGGATGCTTGAGGTGAAGGAAAAGATCGGCCACGTTGAGATTCCGAAGATTAATCAGGATTTGCCGATTTACGCTGGTACGAGTGAGGAGGTTTTGCAAAAGGGTGTTGGTCACTTGGAGGGGACTTCCCTTCCTGTCGGTGGCAAGAATACTCATTCTGTACTGACTGCTCACAGGGGTCTTCCTACTGCGAAGCTGTTTACTGATTTGAATAAGATGAAGAAGGGCGATGTGTTCTACATTCACAATATCAAAGAGGTGTTGGCGTACAAGGTTATCGACGTTTTTGTTGTGGAACCGAGCGATTTCGACAAGGTTTTGGTTGTGGAGGGCAAGGATTATTGTACGTTGTTGACTTGTACTCCGTATATGATTAATTCGCACAGGTTGTTGGTTCGTGCTGAGCGTACTGAATACAATCCTGCTGCTGTGGAGAAGGATTTGGTGAGTCAAGTGACTGGTAAGTACAAGATTTATTTGATTATTTCACTGATTATTATTGCGATTTTATTGTGGTATTACATTAGACAAAGAAGAAGGAAGAAGAATAATGAAATCAAGTAGGAAGTTTGGTTATGTGATTTTGTTTGTGGGGATTGGGTTGTTGACTTTTTGTTTGAGCAATTTGTCGTACAAGATTTTCTCACAAGATAAAAAGATGGATGATTTTTTGAGGGCACAAGGTGAGATGTCGACTGAGCTTTCCGAAAAAATCGAAAAATACAATTCGAATGTGAATGTGGATGAGACGGGTCTTGTGGATCCTTTTAATTCGGAGGATATTGAGCTTGAAAGTAGTAAGGTGATTGATGAGAATGGGATTTTCGGGTATTTGGAAATTCCTAAGATTAATTTCAAGAAGCCGATTTATTTGGGAGCTAGTTACAATCATTTGGCGAAGGGTGTCGGTCAACTTGACGGGACTTCGATTCCTGTAGGTGGTAAGGGCAGACGTAGTGTGCTTGCAGGCCACAGGGGTTGGTACGGAGATATTATGTTGCTTAAGGTGGGTCAATTGTATTCTAATGATGTGGTGTATGTGCATCATCATGGGAAGACTTTGACTTACAAGGTTGTTGGAAGAGAGTATATCAGTCCGTCGGATTGGGATAGGTTGAAGCCTGTGGAAGACAAGGATATGCTGACGATATTGTCGTGTGATCCGATGTATCCTCCATTTACTAGAAGGATTTTGATTAACTGCGTGAGGGTCGATGAGAATTCTGAAAAGGCTACGACAGATGCTACAAGCAAGAAAAATGAGGCGGAATTGAACACTAAGAGCGATTCGTCATCAAAAACCGTTGATTATGTTTTGTTGGCGCTTACGATATTAGCGTGGATTGTGCTTATTGTGAATATTAGAAAATTCGTGTTGGATATTAGAAAACACAGGAAATAAAATAAAGGGTAGTGCAATAGATTTTCTATTGTGCTACCCTTTTTATTTGAAATGAAAATTTTATCCGAAATATATTCCGAAAAACTGTGCTACTGATGCTAGTATTATGAATATGTGCCATATAGAATGGAAGTATTTTCTTTTCTTAACGTAGAAGTAGACTCCGATGGAATAGAGTATTCCTCCCGACAATATGAGTATGAATGAAAGCATTCCAGAGATTTGGATGACATTTTTCATAAGTAATACAGACATCCATCCCATTACTACGTAAAGTATTAGTGATTGTTTTTTGTATTTTTCTTGGAGATTTTTCTTGAATATTGTGATTTTGAGGATTATTCCTACTAGTGCTATAAGCCAAATGGCTACTAAAAATCCTACTCTTTGTGCGCCTTGTAACACTCTAACTATTATTGGCGTGAATGTTCCAGCTATGCAGATGAATATTGCGGAGTGGTCAAAATATCTGAGGACTTTTTTTGCTTTGGTGTTGGTGATGGCGTGATATAGTGTGGAGAATAGGAACATCAGCATTAGGCTTACTCCGTAGATTATGTTTGCAATTATGAGTGGAGGGTTGCCTTGCGATTTTATGATTAACAATACCATGAACGCTATTGCTATCAGAACTCCCACTCCATGTGTTACGGAGTTGAAGATTTCTTCGCCTATTGTGTATCTTTTTTTAGTTTGTTGCATTAATTCCTCCTTGTTTCGTAATGATTTAATTTTATTACTTAAATATGGTTATTTTATGAGTGTGTGGTTTGTGGGTGATGTGATGATAGAAATGGTAAATGTGTGTGAATTAGGATATAATTGATGTAACGAATGATGAAAAAGAGGGATTTATGAGATATAGATTATATAATGCGGATGATTATGACAGATGCTGTGATTTGTTGAGAGATTCTGATATGAGGTACAGTTTTTCTGAGAAGAGCGATGCAAAATTGTTTGAGGATATTGTGAAATCGGAGAGTTTCTGTGAGAATTGTACTTTTGTATTGGAAGACGGAGATGTGATTTGTGGAATTGTGATGTTCACGAGATGTCGTGTGAGGAAGTTCGATGGGTTGTTGTTGTCGATTTTCTACATTGACGATGAGCATTTGAGTGATGATAATGTGGATCTGCTTGTGGGAAATGCTGTGAATGATGTTATGAGTCGCGGGGTGAAATTTGTCTGCGTGATGGGAGAACCTAGTGTGTTCACGAGGCTTGGTTTCACTAGGGCGAGGGACTACGGGATTTTGTGTCCTTTTTATGTTGAGGATGATTATTTCATGGCGAGATGCGAGGATGGTTTTAAAACTCGTGGTGAGTTGAGTTATGCAAAGGAGTTTTTTGAGTAATGAAGATTAGTTTGTGTGCTGTGGAGCAACGTTTGAATGATAAGGTATTTAATATGAAGCAGATTGAGAAGTATGCGAGACAGGAAGCTGAAAACGGAGCTGACATGTGTGTGTTTGGGGAGAGTTTCTTGCAAGGATTTGAGTGTTTGAGTTTCGTGTACAAGGATGATGTTGGCGTTCCTGTGACACAAAATTCGAATGAGATTGCGGAGATTCGTAGGATTGCGAGGGAGAATGAGGTTGCGATTTCGTTCGGATATATTGAGAATGATCATGGTGCGTTTTATTCTTCGCAGATGACTGTGACGAAACGTGGCGAGATTATTAACAATTACAGGAGAATGAGTCCTGGTTGGAAGGAGCCTTCTGCTTGCAGCGATTACAGAGAAGGCAGCAAGTTGTATTTGTACAAGATGGATGGAGTGAGTTTTTCAACGTTGATTTGCGGTGATTTCTGGGATGAGGATTTATATACGTATATTTCTATGATTGACTCGGATATTTTGTTGTGGCCTGTGTTTGTCGATTTTTCGGTAAAGGACTGGTTTAAGAATGAGTTTGAGGACTACAAGAAACAATCGCAGCTTGTGCCAATGCCGGTGTTGTTTGTGAATTCGTTTGTGGATGAGGATGACAGGGCAAAGGGTGGCGCTTATGTGTTTTACCAAGGGAAGGTTGTTGAGGAATTGGAGCCAGGAGAAGCGGGTGTGTTGAGGTATGAGTTTGTAAGGTGAGGTATTAGAGAGTTTGTGTTGAGGTAGGTTTTGAGTGAGGGGTAAGTTGTTAGAGTTACTGTAGAGAATTCGTGTGAAGGTAGACAGGGACAGGTTTTTTGTTGCAGGATTTACTTGGTTTCAAACCAGAATAAAAGGTTTAACTTCACTCGTCTGGCTTCCAAAAACTGGAAAACTCTAATCTCGAAATCCTAAAATTTGAAGCACGCTTCGCTTACGCGGTCAAATTTTGGCCGGATTTCTTCGATTGAGTTTTCTCAATTTTCTCCAGATGACTCGCTTAGTTAAAGCCTTTTATTCTAAAGGACTCATACCTCATGGGGGATTTGGGGGAGAAAGTTGATAATTCAACTCTCAAAATCCTAAATCAGTCCGCTTGCTTGCGCTTCGCTTCCTGATTTTGACGGATTTTTTCGAATGAATTTTCGTTTGTATGGGGCTGGTGCTTAGGTAGGTAAGGACAGGGTTATGATTGCAGGAGATACAATGAGAGTTCGTGTGTAGGTAGACAGGGACGAGGTTTGTTGCTAGAATTACTCTGTTTCATACCAGAATAAAAGGTTTAACTTCACTCGTCAACGGGACGTAGGAGCGGTTTTGCTCGAATATCTGGTCTACAGAAATTTGTGATTTCTAAATCTTGGTCTCCTAAAATTTGAAGCTCGTGCTCCGCACTCAAGCGGTCAAATTTTGGCCGGAGCCCTTCGATTTGAATTCAACAAAATTTCTTCCGAATGATATTCTTCGTAAAACCCGGCTTCCTACTAAAAAACTCTTAAAGCTGAAAGCTCTAATCTCGAAATCCTAAAATTTGAAGCACGCTTCGCTTATATAAAAGAAAATAAAAATTATAACCGTATGAAATTCGACACGTTTAGAAATTACGCAGAATTTTACATAAAATAATGATAAGAAGGGATGGTGTTTGATGGGTAGGTTGATTGATGAGGAGCTTTTGTCTAAGAGGAGGGCGATTGAGCTTTGGGACAAGGGTTTTATCAATAACTTTGAGGTCGGTACTTACAAGGGTTTGCAGGAGATTCACGCATTTTTGTTTCAGGATATTTTTGATTTTGCAGGGAAGACTCGTGATGTGAATTTGTCAAAAGGAAATTTCAGGTTTGCAAATTTGTTGTATTTAGAGAGTAATTTGGCGATTATTGAGAGGATGCCTGAGGGGTCTTTTGATGAGATTATTGAGAAGTATGTAGAGATGAATGTGGCGCATCCTTTCAGGGAAGGGAATGGTCGTGCAACTAGGATTTGGCTGAATTTGATTTTGAAGAAGAATTTGAACAAATGTATTGACTGGACGATGGTGGACAGGGCTGATTATTTGAGTGCTATGGAGAGGTCGCCGGTGAATTCTTTGGAGATTAAGCACTTATTGAAGAATGCTTTAACGGACAAGGTTGATGACAGAGGTGTTTATTTGCGTGGTATTCAACAGTCGTATGTGTATGAGGATTTGGATAGGTATGATATTGAGGATAAAGAGGAGTAAAAGAATTCGTGTGTAGGTAGACAGGAACAGGGTTTTGTTGCTAGAATTACGTTGTTTCAAACCAGAATAAAAGGTTTAACTACGCTCCTCTGGCTTCCAAAAATTGGAAAACTCTAATCTCGAAATCCTAAAATTTGAAGCACGCTTCGCTTACGCGGTCAAATTTTGGCCGGATTTCTTCGATTGAGTTTTCTAAATTTTTTCCAGATGACTCGCTTAGTTAAAGCCTTTTATTCTAAAGGAATTTATGTATAATCTTATGGTTTTCGCATGAAATACCATAAAAATCGTGGATACGAATTTGAAATTTTACTACAGATTTATATATCTCTAAACGAGAAAAAAGCAGATTATTACAATTGCTATAGAATATCATCTGGAGAAAATAATTATAAATCCAAGCGAAATGAACCGTTAAGAAATCTCACTGGTGCCAGAGCGAAGCTCGCACTTGAGATTTTAGGTTCACAAGCTTTGAATTTGTTTATTTTTGGAGACAGATATTCGTGCTAAATTATTTTTGTTTTTTGAAATGCGTTCAGCAAGAATATAACTTTTACTCCCCGCCCTTTTATTATATAATAATGAAGGAAACAAATTTTTCGTAAAAATATTGAAATTTTACAAAAAAACTTCAAAAAGGTGTTGACATTGTTGTATAGACAATGTATAATACCAGTTGTGCCTAAAGTTAGTAAGCGTAGAAGTGGAAGGTTGCTCGGGAAACGTGATTAATCTTCCGAGGTAATTTTCACCGAGAAGTCCTACACGATTAGGGCGATGGGTTAAACTTTTTAAAAAAGTTTTTTAAATTTTAGGTCACTGTACACCCGGGAGGGTGTATGAACATAACCCAGCAAGACGCTTCTTCAAAAATATAGAGGAGGTGCCTAAATGGCAAATCAAAAAATCAGAATCAGACTAAGAGCTTATGATCACGAATTAATCGATCAATCAGCTCAAAAAATCGTTGAGGCAGCTAAGAGAACTGACGTTAAAGTTTCAGGTCCTATTCCGTTGCCAACAGAAAAAGAAGTTATTACAATCTTAAGAGCTGTTCATAAGTACAAAGACTCAAGAGAACAGTTCGAACAAAGAACACATAAGAGATTAATCGATATCATTAATCCTAACGCAAAGACATTGGAAGCACTTAAAAAGCTTAACCTTCCTGCCGGCGTAGATATCGAAATTAAACTTTAATCTTAGTATGATTGTAAAGCAATCCGCTGTAAGTAAATTTTAATGTGGATATCACACTATAGGAGGTGTACTCAATGAAGAGTATTTTAGGTAAAAAAATCGGAATGACTCAAATCTTCAATGAAGATGGTAGTGTTGTTCCAGTAACTGTCATTGAAGCGGGTCCAATGGTTGTTACACAAATCAAAACTAAAGAAAAAGAAGGATATAACGCAATTCAAGTTGGTTACATCGAAAAGAAAGAAAAACATGTAAACCAACCAATGAGAGGTCATTTTGGCAAAGCAGGCGTTTCATTCAAGAAACACTTACAAGAGTTCAAAATAGGTGATGACGAACAATTCAACCTTGGGGATGAAATCAAATTAGATATTTTCCAAGACGGAGATGTTGTAGACGTTATCGGTATTTCAAAAGGTAAAGGAACTCAAGGTTCAATAGTTAGACACAACTATTCAAGAGGACCTATGGGACACGGCTCTAAATCACACAGAGTTGCAGGTGCAAGAAGTGCGGGATCTTATCCAGCAAGAGTATTCAAAGGACGTAAAGGTTCAGGAAAAATGGGCCATGACCGTGTAACTGTTCAAAACTTGAAAATTGTTAAAGTTGACAATGAAAGAAACTTACTTCTTATTAAGGGAGCTGTTCCAGGAAACAAAGGTGGAGTAGTTACTGTTAGAGAAGCTATTAAGTCAAAATAGGAAGGAGGATGAAACATGCCTAAAGTTCAAATTTTAAACCAACAAGGAGAAAATGTTGGAGAATTAGAATTAAATGAAGCCATTTTCGGCGTTGATGTTAATGAGCACGTTGTTTACGAAGTAGTTAGAAATCAACTTGCTAATAAAAGACAAGGCACACAATCTGCTAAAACTCGTAGTGAGGTAAGAGGTGGAGGAAAGAAGCCTTGGAGACAAAAAGGAACAGGTAGAGCAAGACAAGGATCTATCAGATCTCCACAATGGAGAGGTGGTGGG
>OBWZ01000419.1_pt1 | contig 13062 bp, 11 predicted proteins | sample 1476561 | NCBI WGS metagenome assembly OBWZ01 (sample SAMEA2580138, study PRJEB22360) | human gut metagenome | biome: human gut; feature: human-associated habitat; material: faeces | place: Denmark | collected 2008/2010 | reverse complement strand
CGACTCAGATCTGACATTTTCTACTATCGCAGTCCAGTCCCCAAAATGGGTGAACCAATATACTTACAAAATAAAGTATTAAATTCATTATATTGAATTTAATTACGAATGTAGTTTAAAGTTTGACAGTGCGAAGACATCTATCATGGCTGCCGCCTCAATCGGCATGGAACCTCTAGCGCGCCCGGGCCCCAACCGGTATGGACCCATCAATCGCGACCTCTGCACCAGACGGCGTCGGCCATTTACCGTGACCGGGTCATTTACCGTAGCCAGGGCGCCAGTTGGCAGGCGGGTTAGTCTCTATCACACCCGTCACTTCAATTGGCGTGGACCCACCAAACGAAGCCGATGCACTGGTCGGCGTTGATCCATCTACCACAACAGCCGTACCAAAAACCAGCTTCCCCACGTTTCGCCCGCGCATCGACAACGTGGCTTCCGCCGGGAACAATGCCGGCGGAAGCCAGGTATCAACCAGATCCCTTACGCCAGCAGCGAGGTCACCTTGCCGAGGACCGGCTCGAAGCTCACACCGCGCGTCTCGTAATCGGGCTGCTCACGGGTGATGCGCATCGCATCGCGTACCAGGTCGCCGGCGAACGCGACGCTCTCATGCAGGGTGCGGTCGCTGTACACCGCCGCCGTGAGCCCGCTCGCGAACAGGTCGCCGGTGCCGTGCAGCATGTAGGGCAGCAGCTCGCTTTGAACCTCGTCAACCTTGCCGCCGTCCACGTCGGCGAGAGCCAGATAGTTGCGGATCACCGCCTCGCCCTCGTGCACCACACCCTTGATGACCACGGCCTTCGCACCGAGCTCGAGCAGGGCGTCAACATTCTTCTGCACGAACTCGACGCTCACGTCCTGGCCCTCGTAGGCGATGCCCGTGAGGATCGAGGCCTCGGTGAGGTTCGGGGTCAGCACATCCGCGCCATCCACCAGACCACGTGTGGCCTCGCACATCTCATCGGTGTAGGTGGGGTACTTCTGCCCGCCGTCGCCCATGACGGGGTCGACGATATGCAAGGCATGGGGATATTCACGGTACAGGCGCTTGATGACCGCGACCTGCTCAGCCGACCCGAGGAATCCCGAGTACACGCCGTCGAGGTCGATGCCCTCCTGCTGCCAAGCGTCGAGGTAGTCGTTCAGGATCTCAGTCGTGTCGTGCATATAGAACACCGGGAACTTGGTGTGCGCGCTGAAGAGCGCCGTGGGCACGGGGCAGACATCGATCCCGGCAGCGCTGAGCACCGGAATCGCCACTCCGAGTGAGCACTTCCCGTAGCCGCACATATCGTGCACGGCAGCGACACGGGGGATGTAGCCTCCCTGGCGTTCGTACAAAACGGCAGAATCCTGGCTGGTGATTTGGTTGGACATGGGAATCCTTCTTTCATCCGCGGACTTATGGACCAGCGTACAAGCGCACAGGATAGCACGACCTCCGCCGGTACCCCGTCGCGGGCCACAAGGTTTCCCACCTGTTACCTCACCGGGTTACTTGGATAATCCCACTCATGAAGCAGTGGAGGCCGCAGCATCCGTCCCAGTCGCGCTGCTCGCGTCCGTCGTCGAGGCGGCGGTGTCGCTGGTGGGCGCCGTCCCGCCCGATCTGCGGAATATCTCCGACCCGTGCAGCATGAGCTCGCGCTGCCGCTCCTCGCGCTCGTCCTCGATCTCGCTCTGCTTGATCGTCGAGTTGTCGATCAGCGAGCTCACGGAGTTCACCTGCTCCTGGATCTTCTCCGCGGTCTTGTCGTCCATGCCGATGATCTTGAGCTGCCAATCGATATAGCTCGTGTGCTCAGACTGCTCCTTGGTCCACACGAAGGTCAGCACTGCCCGACGGGTGCCCGAGGCCTTGATCAGGCCGAAGAGGCCGTCGGTCTGATAGGTGCCGCTGCGGTCCGTGAGCACGTAGACGTTGTAGACCACGCGATTGATCTTGTCGTTCAACAGGGCGTTCGTCGCGAGGGCGGCGGCTTGGATCTGGGAGTTCGAGAGCACTTCGAGCTCGTTTTTCGAGGTCGTGTCCGTCACCGAGACCTCGACCACACCCGTCTTCTCGTCCGCCTCCTCAACCTGGAAGGTCTCAGGGAACTGCGTGAACCCGTTACCCCACTCCACACCGCTTGAGAGCGCATGCGAGACGGTCTCCTTGTCGGCGGTTTCGGAGAGGTTCGCGGTGTTGAGACGCCGGTTCACACCGTACACGACCTGCAGGATCAATATGAACAGCAGGACGCCGATGATGACAGCCCCCGCGGTGCGCGTGATGGCCTCGGCGGCATGAGACCCCGACGGGTTGTTCGAGGAGAGCGGGTCGAACAGCCGGCGCGCCCGTGCGCGGTCCTCAGCGCCCCGGCTCGACGAGCTGACCACACCGGAGTCATCGAGCGCGGAGAACAGGCTGGAGATCTCATCATCTGTCAGGTGGGGCTTCTGTGCCATCGCGTTCCTTCGACGTTACTCGGCTTCCGGGGCGTGCACGCCCTCGAACTGCATACGATAGTACCGGGCATACGTGCCCCCGTGCGCGATGAGCTCCTCATGGGTGCCCAGATCCACCACGCGACCATGCTCGACGGTGGCGATGGCGTGGGCGCTCTTGATCGTCGAGAGCCGGTGGGCGATCACGATCGTGGTGCGGTCGCGGGCGAGCTCGGCGAGGGCCCGCTGCACAGCCCCCTCGCTCTCGTTGTCGAGGGCGCTTGTGGCCTCGTCGAGAATCAGGATCGCCGGGTTCTTGAGGAACACGCGGGCGATGGCGACGCGCTGCTTCTGACCGCCGGAGAGCCGGCTGCCGCGCTCCCCCACCACGGTGTCGTAACCCTCGGGCAGGCTCGCGATGAACTCGTGGATGTGCGCGCGGCGCGCGGCGTCCTCGATCTCGTCCTGGGTCGCACCGGGCCGTCCGTAGGCGATATTCTCGCCGATCGTGCCGTCGAACAGGTACACGTCCTGCTGGACCAGGCCGATCGCATGGCGCAGGCTCTCCTGCGTGACCGCGCGCACGTCCTGACCGTCGATCGTGATAGATCCGGCGAGGACGTCGTAGAAACGCGGCAGCAAGGCGCAGGTGGTCGACTTCCCCCCGCCCGAGGGGCCCACGAGGGCGAGGGTCCGCCCCGCGGGGATCGAGAGGTTCAGGTGGTCGATGGTGGGGCGCTCGCGCCCGGTATCGGTGAGCTCGGCATCCTCGTAGGAGAAGCACACGTCACGGTACTCGATCGCGCCCGCGCTCACCTCAAGCGGCCGGGCGTCCGGCGCGTCCAAGATATCGGGCATCGTGGCGAGCACCTCGTCCATGCGGCGGAAGCCCGCGATGGCCTTTTGAAAGGTCTCGGTCGAGTTCACCAGCGTCTCGATCGGCGTGGCGAAGAGGCTGATATAGAGAGCGAAGGTCGCAAGGTCAACAGCGGTCATCTGGGACGTTGCGATGAGGTATCCGCCGAGGATGATGATCGACGCGTAGAGTGACCCCGTCATAAGCGCGCTCGTGGCCTGATAGCGACCCATGACCTGATACATCGCCTCTTTCGAGAAGAGGTATCGTTCGTTCGAATGGCGGAACTTGGCGCGCTCCGTCTCCTCGTTCGCAAACGACTTCACGACGCGCATTCCGGCAAGCGAATCCTGGAGCTGGGCGTTCACGCCCGAGATCTTCACGCGGTTATCGGAGTAGACGGCACGCATCGCGAAATTCTGACGGACCATGACGACGACGAAGACGGCCGTGATGAGCGCCATGACGGCGGCGAGGACCGGGGAGATCGTGAACAGGATCACAAAGGCCCCCACGATCTCGATCGTGCAGATGATGATCCACTCGGGCAGATGGTGGGCTCCCTCGCAGATGTCGAAGAGGTCGTTCACGACGCGGCTCATCATATCGCCCGAGCTATGACGGTCGAAGTAGGCGAAGCTCATGCGCTCGTACTGATCGAACAGATCCTCGCGCATCCGCGACTCCATGCGGGCGCCCATGATGTGCCCCTGGGCGGAGACGAAGTAGCGACAGCCCGTGCGCACGAGGTAGAGCAGGATCAGGCCGCCGGCGATCAACGGCAGGGCATCGAGGATCCCCGCGGCGGTACCCGCGAAGAGACCGCTTGTGAGGGAGCGGAGGATGATCGGGAAGGAGAGGTCTATGCCGGCGAGCACGAGGGCGCACACGGTGTCGGCGATGAAGAGGTGCAGCTGAGGCTTGTAATACGACAGGAAACGCTTGAACATATGCTCCTTCTTATATCTCACAGTAGCGGCCCGGTGCCGCGCGGCTACTCCGTCTCGAGTCCAAGCCGATGGGCTATCGCGTCGCAGGCGAGTGCGCCCACCACGGTCTTCGCATCCTCGATCTTGCCGTCGAGCACGGCGTCGATGAGCTCTGACAGGGGGACGAGGTCGACGTTCACGAACTCGTCCTCATCCGGCGTGGCCCCATCGAAGCGCAGGTCGGTCGCCATGTAGATGTGGATGATCTCATCGCAGAATCCGCAGCTCGTCAGGATGCTGGTGAGATGGCGAATGCGGCCGGCCCTGAAGCCCGTCTCCTCGTGTAGCTCTCGCTCGGCGCAGACCTGGGGATCCTCGCCCGGATCGAGTTTGCCGGCGGGGATCTCCACGGTCACGCGGTCGACGGCGGTGCGGTACTGGCGCACGAGCGCGATCTTGCCGGTGTCGGTCAGAGCCACGACCGCGGAGGCGCCGGGATGGCGCACCACGTCACGGGTGGTGAGACGGCCGTTGGGGAGCTCCACCTTGACCGTGCGCACGTCGAGGATGTTTCCGTGCCACGCGGGCTCCTCCCCGAGGATCCGCTCGTGCAGGGCGGCGTCAGCGGGATCGTCGTCGCCGAGCACGAGGGCAGCCTCATCCACCGGCTGTCCCGCGCCACGCGGGTCCTCGACGATCTCAGCGTCTATGTGCTCCTCAGCCATGGCTTCCATCCCTTCTCCGTGTGCTACGCGCCCGCGATGCCCGTTCTCAGGCGAATCGCGCGCGCAATCCCTGGCGGGCGCTTACGCATCCCAGGCGTCACGTCCCCGCAGGGCGCGCAGGCCAATGTCATGCCGCAGGGTCTTTCCCTCGAAATCAATGAGCTCGCAGGCCTCGTACGCCCTATCGCGGGCAGCCTCGAACGCGGGACCGAGAGCGGTGACGGCGAGCACGCGGCCACCGGCGGTCACCAGGTCGCCGGAATCCGTGAGCGCGGTGCCCGCATGGTAGACGGTCACGTCCGGCAGGGCGTCGGCGCGCTCGACACCGGTGATGACCTTGCCCTTCTCATAGCTCCCCGGATACCCGGCGCTGGTCAGCACCACGGTGAGCGCCCAGTCGCCGCGCCAGGAGAGCTCGACCTCGGACAGGCGGCGCTCGGCAACGGCGAGCATGACCTCGACGAGGTCGTTCTCAAGACGGGGAAGGACCACCTGCGTCTCGGGATCGCCGAAGCGGGCGTTGAACTCGAGCACCTTCGGGCCGGCGGGCGTGAGCATGAAGCCGCCGTAGAGGCATCCGCGGTAGTCGATGCCCTCGGCGGCCAGGGTCTCCACCGTGCGCTCCATGGCCGCGACCATGGCGGCGTGCTCCTCATCGGTCACGATGGGCACGGGGCTGTAGGCGCCCATGCCGCCGGTGTTGGGGCCCAGATCACCCTCAAGGGCGCGCTTGTGATCCTGCGAGGTGGACATCGGGCGCACGGTCACGCCATCCGTGAACGCGAGGAGCGAGCACTCGGGGCCGGTGAGCATCTCCTCGATGACCACCGTGGCGCCGGCCGCGCCGAACTCACCGCCGAAGCAGGAGCGCACCGCGTCCTCCGCCTCGGAGAGCCCGGTGGCGACGATCACGCCCTTGCCGGCGGCGAGGCCGTCAGCCTTGACCACGAGCGGAGCACCCTGCGCGCGTACGTAGGCGAGGGCCTCCCCCTCATCGGTGAAGGACGCGTACGCCGCCGTGGGGACGCCGGCGCGGTCCATGAGCTCCTTCGAGAAGCGCTTCGACCCCTCAACCTGGGCGCCCTCGGCACCCGGTCCGAAACAGGGGATGCCCGCGGCCCGCACCGCGTCGGCCACTCCGGCCACAAGCGGTGCCTCGGGACCGATCACCACAAGGCCGCATCCGGTCTCCCGGGCGAACTCGGCCGCCGCGGCGGGATCCTCCGCATCGAGCGCCACGTTCTCCCCCACCTCGACGGTGCCGCCGTTGCCCGGCGCGATGAAGAGCTCGGCGCATCGGGGGCTCGCAGCGAGGGCAAGGGCGAGGGCGTGCTCACGGCCGCCGCTCCCAAGCAGCAGGATGTTCATCTGGTTGGACTCGCTCATGGGACTCCTCTGGTCGATTCCTCTGGTTAACGTGATCGGACGCTAGCGGACCGGGGTCCAGGATCGATTGATGGTCTGCTCGCGATCAGGGCCGACCGCCACGAAGGACACGCGGGCGCCGGCGATCTCCTCGATGCGCGCCACGTAGTCGCGGGCCGCCTGGGGAAGATCGTCAAAGCTCCGACAACCCGTGATGTCGCACTCCCAGCCCGGCATCTCCTCAAAGACGGGGACCGCGCTGGCAAACGTGCCCTCGTGCTCCGGCACGGTCGTGTAGCGCACGCCGTCGCAGTCATAGGCGACGCAGATCTTGATGGTCTTGAACGAGGACAGCACGTCGAGCTTCGTGAGGGCGATGTCGGTGAGGCCGTTCACACGGGCGGAGTAGGTGGCAATGGGGCCGTCGAACCATCCGCAGCGGCGACGGCGGCCGGTGGTGACGCCGTACTCGGCGCCCACCTCGGTGAGGGTGCGCCCATCCTCGTTCGTTTCATAGTCGAGCTCCGTGGGCATGGGGCCCGAGCCGACGCGCGTGATGTAGGCCTTCATGATGCCGAGGACGCGGTCGATGTTCTTCATGCCCACACCCGATCCCGTGACAGCGCCGCCTGCGGTGCAGTTCGACGAGGTCACATACGGGTAGGTGCCGTGGTCGATATCGAGCAGGGTCGCCTGGGCCCCCTCGAAGAGCAGGGATTGACCCTCGTCGATCATGTCGTTCAGGAGCTTGCCCGTCTCGGTGATGTAGGGGCGGAGGCGCTCGCCGTAGGGCAGGTACTCGGCGCAGATCTCATCGGCGGAGAAGGTGAGCTTCTGGTAGAGGAGCTCGAGCTCGGGATTCACCTTGGCGAGGACCCGGTCAAGCTTCTCGCGGAAGAGGGCGGGATCAAGCAGGTCCTGAACACGCAGGCCGATGCGCTCCATCTTGTGCTGGTAGCACGGACCGATACCGCGCTTCGTGGTGCCGATGAGGTTCGTGCCGAGCCGCTCCTCGCAGGCGCCGTCGAGCGCGATGTGGTACGGCATGATGAGATGGGCGTTGCCGGAGATCTTGAGATTCGCCGTCGAGATACCGTCGGCCTCGAACATCTCGATCTCCTCGATCACGACGGCCGGGTTCACAACGCAGCCGTTGCCGATGACGGAGATGCAGTTCGGATACATGATGCCCGAAGGGATCTGGTGGAGGCCGTACTTCCTGCCATTGGTCACGATGGTGTGGCCTGCATTGTTTCCGCCCTGATAGCGGACCACACCGTCGAATTCGGGCGCGATGAGGTCGCAGATCTTGCCCTTCCCCTCATCGCCCCACTGGGTCCCGACCAATACCGTTGATGCCATGGAATCTCCTCGCTCATTGCACAGGCCGTGGAAGCCGCTGGCGCGACTCCCCAACGTTCCCATTATAGGGCCCTAAGGGCCCGTCGGGGCAGGGTTCGCGCCGCGATGGGCGCCTGCGGGAAAAAGCCGCAAACTTGAGGGGATATAGCGCGATGTTGTGGTGCCGGGCAGTGTAGCCGGATGTTGACTGCCGGCGTTGGCTCCATCAACCCGGTCGCCGTACCCGGGTCGCGGGGCACCGCAGGATGCAGGCGCGCACGCAGAATGGGGGTGCGCACGGGATGAGGCCGATGTGTTTCTAACGTTACTTGCATTTGTGTGGGATGGGGGGGCACGCACGGGACGAGAGCAGAACATGTTCTCGGGGCGGTTTTTTAGGTGATATGCATGAAGGCACCGTCGAAAAGAGGTTTTAAAGCCCTTTGCGAACCGGCGAGCCGCCACACCGGGCTCCGGAGCACGGGCCGCCTGCATGAGATGAGAGGAAAACGTCATCTCGAGGCGGCTCCAAGGGCATCCTGCCTGGAAGTATGGTCAAGAGTAGGTTCTCTGGCACTTGTGAGCCAACAGGTCGGTGCACCGGGCTCCGGAACACAGGCCACCTGCATAAGATGAGAGGAAAACATCATCTCGAGGCGGTCCCGAAGGCTTTCTGCCAGGAGAGGCAGTCGCGAGTATGTTTTCCAGCCCATTTCGACCAACAGCGCGGCGCGGCGGGCGCCGAACCGCAAACTGCCCGCGCACAGGAGAGGCGGATGGCCCCGCTCGTGCGCGACGGGGTCGGCGCTAATCCTCGCGCTCCAGCTCGAAGAACTTCGTCGAGGCGGGCATGAACACGAGGTCCACGTCGCCGATCGGGCCGGAGCGATTCTTCGCGAGCACGATGCGGGTGATGCCCTCGTCCGGACGGTCGTCGCGAGCGGCCTCCTGCTCGGAACTCGAGCGGTCGAGGAACATGACGATGTCGGCGTCCTGCTCGATGGAGCCGGATTCACGCAGGTCCGAGAGCTGGGGGCGCTTCCCGGTGCGGCTCTCAACCTGGCGGGAGAGCTGGGAGAGGGACACAACGGGCACGCTGAGCTCCTTGGCCATGATCTTCAGGGCACGCGACATCTCCGACACCTCAACGGCGCGCGACTCCGCGCGACGGCCCGCGGGCGGGCTCACCAGCTGCAGGTAGTCCAGGATGATGATGGCCTTCTCCTTGTTGTGGAGCATGCGCCGCGCCTTCGCGCGGATCTCCGTCACCGTGGTTCCAGGCGTGTCGTCGATCAGGATGTCGAGTTTGGAGAGCTCCTCGGTCGCCTCGTTGATGTTCACCCACTCCTGCGGCGAGATGTTGCCGCTGCGGAAGTTCGACATGTTGACCTGGGCATGGGCGCAGATGAAGCGCTGGGCGATCTCCTTGCCGCTCATCTCGAGCGAGAAGAAGCCCACCGTGTACCCGGATGCGGCGGCGTTCAGGGCAAGGTTCAAGGCGAACGAGGTCTTTCCCACGGCGGGGCGGGCACCGATGATGACGAGCTGCCCTTCGCGAAGGCCCAGGAGCATGCGGTCGAGGCTCGGGAAGCCTGTGGGAACCCCCTCGCCGCCCGCCCGTGCGACCTCCTCGGCCTCGAGATAGGCCTCCCGCATGAAATCGATCAGGGGCTTGTATGAGCTTCTGACCTCGCGGGCGGTGACCGACAGCAGCATGCTCTCGGCGCGCTCGATGACCTCTTTCGTGTCGGTGGGGGCATCGTAGGCGAGCGCGTTGATCTGGTTGGTCGCGCCGATGATCTCACGCAGCATGGCGTCGCGGCGCACGATGTTGGCGTGGTGCTGCCAGTTGACCAGGGCGAGTGTGTTGCCGATGAGATCGAGGATGTACGCCTCACCACCCACGGCCTCAAGTTTGTCGATGGATTTCAGGTAGTCGATGAGCGAGATCGAATCGATGGGGAGACTCTGGTCGTACATGTCATGCATGGCAGAGAAGAGCGTCCGGTGCACCGGGCGGTAGAAGTCATCGGCCAGGAGGAACACGATGGCCTCTTCGACCACCTCGCCTGAGAGCAGCATGGCGGCGAGCACCGTCGCCTCGGCCTCGATGTTATTGGGGGGCTGCAGGCGGGCGCCGCGCTCCGTCACACCCGAGGGGGCCCATGCGTAATCGCTCACCGTCTCCATCTGCGCTCCTTGTTGCATCGGTGTACTCCCTCATCAGGGGGCATGTCGCGTGGCCGCCGAATCGGGCCTCCCATGGTATCGCATCGGCAGCCGCGGATGCGGCCACGCGGGCGCGGTTGGTCGATGCCGTAACTCGGTCGGCTGTCAAGGCCGGCCCATCATCCGATTGATCCGCCCAGATGACAAAACTGACTCTTGACAACTTGCTTGGAAACGGTGATCTGGGACTTCGTCAAACGGGTTGTGCGCCCCAAAACGCTATTCCCGGGAGCATGGGAAAACCTCGCCATGCCGCAACGGCCCAAACGGTGAGTTTCAACACTTTCCACAATCTTCAGGCCGTGCGAGCGAGGTTTTCCACAGGTTGATGCGAGATGGGTCTTTTCACCTCCTTTACACCCCCTTCCCACTCCCTTTTCAGCCCAATTTCATGGAGAAACAGTGAAACAGCAGGTAGATTGGTTCAATCTGTACTTGAGACTATAAAACCGCAGCGTCTTGATGGTGAATCGAACATGTGGTCGATCGCTTTCAAGCCGATCTTGTAAAGCGCGTTTTCCCGGCATCCCCGCTGAAAGCTGTTGAAAGACATAACTTTTCCAAAAAAGGGAACGGCCCGGACGCCATGGACGTCACGGCCTGAAAAGGGAAGCGGCCGGGACCCCAGGGACGTCCGGGCCGTTCCAGAAAACCTACGAGGACAATGCTGTTACTCAGCGGTCTCCTCGGTAGCGGTGGCCTCAGCCTCTGGGGCCTCCTCGACCTCAGCGGTCTCCTCAGCCTCGGCAGCGGCCTCCTCCTCGGCCTCGAGGGCCTCGGTGCCAACCATGACAACCACGGTGGCGCGGATCTCGCGGTAAAGGGAAATATCGACCGGATAGGTGCCGGCGAGCTTGATGGGCTTACCGAGCTCGACGCGCTTGCGGTCAACCTCAATGCCAAGCTGGGCCTGGATCGCGTCGGCGATGAGCGGAGCGGTGACGGAACCGAAGAGGACGCCCTCCTCGCCGACCTTGACGTCGACGGTGACGGACTTGCCCTCGAGGGCCTCCTTGGTCGCATTCGCGTTGGCGATGCGGACCTCCTCACGGCGCTCGATGTTGCGACGACGCTCCTCGAGTTGCTTCAGGTTGCCCTTGGTGGCAGCGACGGCGAGCTTGTTGGGGATGAGATAGTTCTCGGCGTATCCCTGGGCGACGTCGATGACGTCACCCTCGCCGCCCTTGCCCTTGATCTCGTCAAGAAGAACGACTTTCATGCTGCTCTCCTTCCCTAGTCGCGGTTGCGGTTGCCACGGGAGGAAACCACGGGGACGGTGTACGGGAGCAGTGCCATCTCGCGAGCGCGCTTGATCGCGTTCGCGATGTCATGCTGATGCTGCGTGCAAGCGCCAGTGACGCGGCGCGGCTTGATCTTGCCGCGATCGGTCATGTACTTACGGAGAAGCTGCGTGTCCTTGTAATCGATGAACTCGGTGTTCTCCTTGCAGAACTGGCAGTACTTACGACGCGGCTGACGTGCTGCATAATCATTAGCCATGTCAAAATACCTTTCGTGTGTTGATGAATGCCCGTTCGAGCCGGGGGCTAGAACGGGATGTCCTCATCGTAGATATCGACCGCAGGAGGCGTCTGCACAGGTGCAGGTGCCGGCTGCGGGGCGGGGGCGCTGTACGGATCGGCCTGCTGAGCGGGAGCGTAGCCGCCGCCCTGCGGGGCGTAGCCGCCCTGCGCCGCCTGCCGGCCGCGCGAGAGGAACTCGATCTCATCGACGATGACCTCGAGCTTGCTCCGACGCTGACCGTCGCGCTCCCAGGAGCTGTAACGCAGCTTTCCCTCGATCGCGACCTTCGATCCCTTCGAGAGATAGCGGCTGACGGCCTCGGCGCGGGTGCCGAACATCGTGCAGTCCACGAAGTTGGGGTAATCCTCCCACTCACCGGTCTGCTGGTTGCGACGACGGTCGTTCACGGCCACGCCGAATGACATGACCTGGGTGCCGCTCGCCGTAGCGCGCATCTCGGGATCGCGGGTCAGGTTACCGGAGATAACCACTCGGTTGATGCTCATACAAACTCACTACCTCTCACTCTGGGCGCTGGGCGCCCGACTTCTCAGTGCCTGATTACTCCGCGACCTCGTCGCGACGGACGATCATGTGGCGGATCACGGCGTCGGTGATGCGGAGCACGCGGTCGAGCTCGGCGATCATAGCCGGATCGGCATGGAAGTTGATGAGGGTGTAGTCACCTTCGGTGAGCTTGTCGATCTCATAGGCGAGCTTGCGCTTGCCCCACTCGTCAACGTTGTCGACCTTGCCAGCGCCCTCAGCGATCGTGGTGTCGATGCGCTTCATCACCGCGAGACGGGTCTCGGGGTCGAGTGCCGGGTCAACAAAATACAGCAGTTCATAAGCCTTCATTGTGTCACCTCCTCTGGGCATAAGGCCCCGGGTCGTGAAGGTGCGCCCGGAGCAGGAAAAGACGGGGGACAGTATAGATGCTCCTGCCTGCACACGCAAGAGAACCCGCAGGTACGACCTCATGACTTCCATACTTGCCTGATATCGCTTGTGTACCCATCGTATCGGCAGGACCTGACAGGGATGCTGTGCAGTATGTCAGCGCATCCGCACGGAGATCTCCCTTGTTCTTAACGTCGCAGGTAGAGAGCGTGCTTGGTAGTCATACCGTCATGGTCTCAGCACACCGGATACGGGAGATCCACACATGTTCAGGGCTTGGTGCCCAGGTGCTGACTCACTTGATCCTCATGATGGCGGACCTCCGCACTTTGTGATCCCATACGGCGAGGGCCCCGGGCGGATGACCGTCCGGGACCCTCGCAGGGGCACATGGTGCATCGTTATCATCGCGACCGAAGGGGCTACCTCACCCATCCGGGCGGGGGCAGAACCTCAGACGGTCATCTCACAGACCCGCAGATAGATACCGTACCCGCGCGTCTTACAGGCTGCTTGACTCAGAGGGGGCGTTGTCGGCAGCGTCACCTGCTTCGGCGTCGCCATCTTCAGGATCGGGCGAACCCGCCTCACCCACGGATGACTCAGCCTCCGCGGCGTCAGGTTTATCTTCGAGCGCATCCTGCTCCGGAGCAGCATCCTCATCATCTTCGCCCTGTGCGGGGTCGCTCTCTGCCACCTCAGCATCTGAGGTAGAGGAGACAGGATCGTCCTCATCAGCCGGCTTTCCCTCTGAAACCGC
>OBWZ01000417.1_pt1 | contig 13103 bp, 8 predicted proteins | sample 1476561 | NCBI WGS metagenome assembly OBWZ01 (sample SAMEA2580138, study PRJEB22360) | human gut metagenome | biome: human gut; feature: human-associated habitat; material: faeces | place: Denmark | collected 2008/2010 | reverse complement strand
CGGAGGTGGTGAGCGCGCGCTCGGCAGAAGAGTCCTCGACCGCCTCACGGGCCGCCTGGGCCTCCTTGACGGCCTTGGCCTTCTTCGCCGCCTCAAGCTTGGCGGCCTTGTCGCGCGCGGCCTTCTGCTCCGGCGAGAGGATCGTCATCGGGGCGTCGGTGGCCACGTTGAAGAAGTGCCCGCCGAAGTCGAGCTTCATGTTCGCGAACGGGACGCCGAACAGATCGTGCGTCTCGTTCTCAAAGGTGAACGAGGAGAAGTACAGCTCCTGGATGGACGGGACAACGTCGCCCTCGGCGAGGGGGACGATGTAATTGAGCGCCTCGTCGCGCTGCTCATCATAGAAGGTGTAGAGCAGGTCCAGCGCGTCATCCGAGCCCTTCTCGGCGCAGAGCTGCACGAAGCGGATGCCCTCGTGCTTGAGGGTCTGCACGCGGACCAGCAGCTCGGTCAGGGGCAGCTCTTCAAATGAGGTGGTGTACATCTAGTTGGTCGCCTCCTTTGCGGCGAGGTTCACAGCGGCCGACGCACCGGCCTCGGAGCCGGGAACCGCGGGCGCGGTCTCAGGGTCCACCGCGGGCAGGCCGCGGCGCATGCGATCGGCCTTCGCATCGAGCACCTTCACGCCCTCGAGCACCGCGTCGATGATGGACTCGGGCCTAATGGCGCAGCCGGGCGCGTAGACATCCACCGGGATGGCCTTGTCCACGCCGCCGAGCACGTTGTAGCAGTCGCGAAACACACCGCCCGTGCACGCGCAGACACCGCAGGCGACGACCACCTTCGGCTCGAGCATCTGCTCGTAGATGTGCTGGACCACGCCGATGTTCTGGTGGTTCACCGAACCGGTGACCAGAAAGATATCGGCATGCTTGGGGTTGCCGGTGTTGATGATCCCGAAGCGCTCGATGTCATAGAGCGGGGTGAGGGCGTCGAGCACCTCGATGTCGCATCCGTTGCAGCTCGACCCGTCGTAATGGATCAGCCAGGGTGACTTGGAAGAGTATCCCACGGTCGGCACCTCCTTAGATGAACGGCGTGAGGAGCACATATGACAGGTTCACAAGACCCGCCACCAGCGCCACGAGCCAGGCCAGCTTCAGGCAGGTCTGCCACTTCACACGCGCGAAGTTGTTATCGATCCAAATCTCGAAGAACCACACAGCGGCGACCACGACGAGCGCGACCACGCCGGAGAGGGGGCTGTCCCAGATGAAGAACATGCCGACCCACATGAGGAAGAGCACGCTCTCACACCAGTGCATGATCTCCACCTTGGCGAGGGTGCGGCCGCTCATCTCGGTGGTGATGCCCTTGACGAGCTCCTGATGAGCATGGTGGCTGTAGGAGAGGTCGAACGGGGATTTCCGAAGCTTGATCGTGAGGATGAACAGCAGGCCCGCGAAGATCGGCGGCAGGACCGTCACGATGGGCGCGGGCAGGCGGGTGAGCTGGACCACGTCGAAGGACTGCGTGGCGGCGAAGAATCCCATGGTCATGATCAGCAGCATGGGCTCGTAGCTCATGACCTGCAGGCACTCGCGATCGGCGCCGGTGTCGGCGAAGGGCGAGCGGGCCGAGTAGGCCGCGATGACCACGAAGAGCGTCGCCAAAGTGACCAGGAAGACGCACATGAGCAGGTTGGAACCGGAGACGAACATGCCGCCGGCCACCGTGCAGGAGATGAGGGCGCAGGTGATGTAGGCCTCATCCACGGCGTTCACGCTCGCCTGCTCCTTCTGGAGCAGCTTGCGCACGTCGTAGTAGGGCTGCAGCAGGCGCGGGCCCACGCGACCCTGCATGCGCGCCGAGAGCTTGCGGTCGAGACCGTCGAGGAGGCAGCCGATGATGGGAGCCGCGATCGCGAAGCACACGATGCCGATCAGGATGCCGGGGAGGCCGGGCCCCACGAGCAGCACGTTACGCTCGCTGAAGAGCATCGGGACCGAGAGCAGCGCCGGGCTCGGCATAAGGCTGACGGCAAAGGCCACGAAAAGCACAGCCGAGCTGATGATCACGCCGATGCGCGTGATCAGGGGCTCGCCGAAGATGTCCTCCATGTACCAGTTGCGCTTGGAGGAGGTCATCGTACGACCCATTGAACCGTGGTAGCGACGGGTATCGGGATCGGTGCACTGACCGCCCAGGTAGACCTCAACGCGCTTCTTCTTGGTCGCGCGACCCCAGGGCGTGAGCAGCACGATGGCGATGAAGACCACGATGACGACCATGATGACCAGGTTGTCGATATCGATGAGGCTCGGTGCCTCGGCGTAGACGCCCGCGAGGTAAGGTCCGACCACACCCTGCGAGAGCAGGGGCAGGGCCACGCAGCTGAGCAGCAGGAGCACGGCCACGGAGCCGATGGCCGCCCACTCGGTGCGATGCACGCCGCCCTCCTCTTTCTCAGCGCGCTGCGGCACGCCCGGGAGTTTGCGGAGCCACTTGGCCCAGAAGAAGAAGGTCGCGGCCGATCCGAAGGCGAGCATGACGAGGAAGGGGGCGTTGCCCGTCTCAGCGAAGGAGACCAGCGTGGCCCACTTCGAGATCAGCATGCCGAAGGGCGCCACGAACATGCCCATGATGCCGAGCATCATGAAGCGCGTGAGGCGCGGCAGGCGGCTGAAGAGGCCGTCCATGTCCTCGATGTTGCGGCTCCCGATGCGGTGCTCGACGGTTCCCACGCAGAGGAAGAGCAGGGACTTGGACACCGTGTGGAAGATGATGAGGAAGACCGCGGCCCAGACGGCGGGCGGGGTGCCCACGCCGGCGCATGCGGAGATGAGGCCGAGGTTGGCGATCGTGGAGTAGGCGAGCACGCGTTTGGCGTTGCTCTGGGAGATCGCCATGAAGCTGCAAAGCAGGAAGGTCACGCCGCCGATGAAGACCACCATGAGCGAGGCGACGGGGACCATGAGGAAGAGCGGGGCGAGCTTCACAAGGAGGAAGACGCCGGCCTTGACCATCGTCGAGGAGTGCAGCAGGGCGCTGGTGGGGGTGGGGGCCACCATGGCTCCGAGCAGCCAGGAGTGGAAGGGCATCTGCGCGGCCTTCACGAGACCGGCCACCGCGAGCAGCATGAGCGGCAGCACAAGTCGCTCCGTGCCGACGATGGCAGCGAACGCGGGCAGCGCGGAGAGGGACAGCGGGACGCCGGCGCCGTGCATGAGGATGATGGCCACATGGAAGGCGATACCGCCGATCATGTTGAGGTTGATCTGCAGCAGGGCGCTCTTCTTGGACTCCTCGTTCTGCGCGTAGCCGATCATCAGGAAGGAGCAGACCGTGGTGATCTCCCAGCCGGCGAGCATCCAGTCCATGTTGTCGGAGAGGACGATGATGAACATGGCCGAGAGGAACAGGAACATGAGCGCCATGAACTGATGACGGCGATCGGGGGCGCCCTCACCCTGGTGGGCCTGGAAGTCCTTCATGTAGCCGAGAGCGTAGACGCAGATCAGGCTGCCCACGACACCCACGATGAGAACCATGATCACCGAGAGGTTGTCGATGTAGAGCGGCGTCGCGCTGTGCTCGGTCGACTCGAAGGCGAGCACGCCGCACCAGATCGCTGTGGCGAGCTGGACGGCGCCGAGGCCCAGGGCCCAGGCGTTGCGGTAGCGGATCGCGTAACTCAGGATGATGAAGCCGAGCAGCACATCGATGATGGCGGCAGCGTAGGTGCCCAACTCAGCGACGGATACGGGGACCTCGAAGAACGCCGGCGCGTTCAGGTAAGTCACCGCGGTGAGCGCTGCGAGCATGGCGATGATGATCGCCGCCACGATGGCGATCGGATCGCGCTGGGAATCATCCCGCGCGACGAGCAACAGCGCCGCCGCGACCAAAGGCACGGCGATCAACATTCCTATTATGGCCATAAATACCCCTCTGTACGCACCGGCCGTTTGTGATGCATTTATGGATGGTATCACGGGGCGCGGACACCTCGGGTGGCGGGCAGGCAAAAAGCTCGCGCGCCGGGCCCACGCCTATCCGCGCCCCACCACCATATCTGCGGGCTGCAGCCCTCTTCACCCAGCTATCGCACGCTCGCCCCACGTCGGCTAGGGGAATTTGGGCGCGGTTTGCAAAAAGGGGTGGCCGCCCGGCCACCCCTGTGAGATTCGATTCGCCAAGCGGTGAGCTGGGACCTTACGCCTGCCTGTTCTGCTCGATCACACGGCGGACGGTCTCCTGCAGCTCGGTGAGCTTCGCCTCATCGGGGATCCACTGCTGCGTGATGACCGGTTCGGGGAGATTGAACTTGCAGGTCTCGAGCGCCTCGTACACCTGCTTGGGGCCGAGCGGCGCCCAACCGTAGCTGCCGAAGGCCAGACCGATGCGCTCGGGGTTGCGGGGCATGAGGCCGCGCATGTAGGCGAGGAAGCCGGCGACGGTGGGCAGCATGTTGGAGTTCAAGGTCGGCGAGCCCACGGCGATGTAACGCGCGTCCATCATCTCGAGGATCATGTCGGAGGACTCGGTCGCCTTGATGTCGTAGAGCGTGGCCGGGATGCCCTCGGCGATGAAGGCGTCGGTGATCTCGCGGGCCATGTGCTCGGTGGAGTGCCACATGGAGTCGAAGGCGATGACGGCCTTCTCCTCAAGCTGGTACGTGGTCCACGCCTGGTACTTCTCGATGATGTCGGCGATGTAGCTGCGCCAGATGCACCCGTGGCTCGGGGCGATCAGGCGGATGTCCAGGCCGGCGACGGCCTTCAGGGCGTTCTGCGCCTGGGGCCCGTAGGGCAGCACGATGTTGGCGTAGTACTTCTTGGCCTGGCGGAAGAGCTCGCAGCGGTCCACCTCATCATCGAAGCGCTTGGTGGTGGCGAAGTGCTGGCCGAAGCAGTCGTTGGAGAAGAGGATCTGGTCCTCGGCGCAGTAGGTGACCATGTTGTCGGGCCAGTGCACCATGGGCGTCTGAACGAAGGAGAGCGTGCGTTTGCCGATCGAGAGGGTGTCGCCCGTCTTCACGCCCTCGACCTCGATGCCGAAGTGGGCGCGGAGCTCGTTCACGCCGGCCGGAGCGCTCGCGTAGATCGTGGCGTTGGGGGCGTACTTCTGGATCACCGGGATGCTGCCCGAGTGGTCCATCTCGACGTGGTTGGCGATGACGACCTCGATCTTGGAGGGGTCAACCACCTGGCTGATGCGCTGGATGAACTCATCGGAAAACGTCGCCTTGGCTGTATCGATGAGCGTGACCTTCTCATCCATGATGAGATAGGCGTTGTAGGTGATGCCCCGCTCGGTGGCGTAGCCGTGGAACGAGCGCTCGTTCCAGTCGATACCACCGACCCACCAGACATCAGGGCTGATCTCAATTGCGTTGAGCATGGAATCCTCCTCGATAACCGTGCGAACATCGCCCATCATATCATTGAAGATGCAGGGTATTCGCACGCACCGAAAAGGTTCCGAGAAGCACAAGGGGCCGCTGTCCATGACACCCCGGACGCGGCCCCTTCAGATGTATCGCTTCGTTTGGTGCGCTCAGCTGACAGCGCGATTCTTCGGCTTGCGGCCGCGCGGGCGGTCGATGAGCGCGTCGGCGCCACGTTCCTTGTACTGCCGGCACCAGGTCTTGACCGAGGACTCGCTCGGGACGCCGTACTTGATCATCACATCGCGGACGGACTTCCCGCCCTCGAAACGGTCTTTCACCACAGAGAGCTTGAGCTCATAGGGGTAGATGCGATGCGTCTTCCCCGCGTTCATCACCGCGGACGCTCCGCCCACCGCATAAGCCCGGGCCCACTGACGCGCCGTTGCCTCGGGAAGGCCCAGGGCACCGGCGAGCGCACGGTGACCCGACCCGGAGGCCAGCACCTTCACCGCACGGCGACGCGTCTCCGCGTCGTAGGTCTTCCTGCTGTTTGTACGCGCCATCTTCGTCCATTCTCCCGATCGCAATGGGTTAGTCTATGAATAACTATCTATGGTAACACGCATATTGTGAACTACGAGTCACATTTGCTTACAGCCTAGTCACTTCCGCGACGGCACCGGGCCCTGTCCCTAGGGGTGTCGATGAGGATTTCCAAATCCTACATTCCCGGTGTAGAGATTAGGAGACGGCGGGTTCCGCACACGCGAAGCGCACGAAACCCGCATGAAGATGGAGGATGCGCGAAATCGGCTACCTGCCCTGAGCGCGGCTCTCCTCATAGAACTCAACCAGGTGCCGCTGAACGTCATAGGGGACCTGCTCGTAACCAGCCGGTTCCATCTCGAAGTCGCCGTTGCCGCGTGTGAGCGAGCGCAGGCGCGTGGCGTAGTCGGTGAGCTCGGCATAGGGCACCGTTGCCTTGACGACGGTCTCGCCGCGCTCGTTGGAATCCATGCCGGTTACGCGGCCGCGTGAAGCCGAGACGTCGCCCATGACCGCGCCGGCATAGCTCTCGGGAATCGTCACCGTGATGTCGCGCATGGGCTCGAGCACCACCGGATCCGCATCGGCGCAGGCCTTCTTGAGCGCGATGCGCGCGGCAGCGCGGAAGGCCATCTCGTTGGAGTCCACGGGGTGATAGGAGCCGTCGTAGCAGGCCACGCGGATGCCGGTGAGCGGGTATCCGGCGATGACGCCCTCGCGCATGGTCTCCTGGACACCGCGGTCGACCGCGGGGATGAGCGCGCGCGGGATGCGGCCGCCCACGACCTCGTCGGCGAACTCGTAGTCGGTGCCGTCGAGCAGCGGCTCGACGCGCAGGTAGCAGTCGCCGAACTGCCCGGCGCCACCCGTCTGCTTCTTGTGACGGCCCTGGGCGCTCGCGACGCGGCGGATCGTCTCGCGGTACGGGATGCGGAGCGGCACGATGTGCGCCTCGACCTTGGTGCGGTCCTCCAGGCGGCTCAAGAGGACGCTCACCTGAGCCTCGCCCACCGCCGAGATGATGGTCTGCCCCGTCTCCTCGTCGCGTTCGATGCGCATCGTGGGATCTGCCTGGCATGCCTTGTCGATGAAGGTGAACAGCTTCTCCTCATCGCCGCGGTTCTCCGCCTCGATGGCGATCCGGTACTGGGAGTTCGGGAACTGGAAGGCAGCGGCCTCGACCTTGCCGGACACAGAGAGCGTGTCGCCGGTCTCGGCGGAGAGCTTGGGAACCACCACGATGTCGCCGGCGTACGCGTGACCGACCTCGGTCATCTCGCGGCCGCACATGACATTCAGGTGCGCGAGGCGATCGCCCTTGCGCGTGCGCGCGTTCACGAGCTCGAGCCCGGGCTCGATGGTGCCGGTGATCACCTTGATGAAGGAGAGCCGGCCCTGGACGGGGTCGTTCAGAGTCTTGAAAACGAAGACCACCGGGCGATCGTCCTCGGAGGAGATCTTCAGCGTGCTGCCGTCGATGAGCGGCATCTCGCCGTGGTCGGTGGGCGCGGGGAAGTAGGAGGCGATATCGTCCATAAGCGAGTTGACGCCCTGCTCCTTGATGCAGCTGCCCACGAAGACGGGGACGAAGAGGCGCTTGGCGATGGCCGTGGCCATGAGACCCTCGATCTCCTCCTGGGTGAGCTGCTCGCCCTCGAGGTACTTCTCCATGAGGTCGTCGTCGGCCTCGGCGACAAGCTCGGTCAGGGTCTCGTGCGCGGCCTCCGCCTGCGCCCGGTACTCCTCGGGGATCTCGAACTCGGTCTGCTTCGTGCCCTCGCAGCGACGCGCCTTCATGCGGACGATGTCGATGATGCCGTTGAAGTCATCGCCCGTGCCCCAAGGCAGGGTGACCGCGCCGAGGCGCATGCCGAAGCGCTCGCGGAGCAGGGCCATGCAGGCATCGTAGTCGGCGTCGGGCCGGTCGATGCGGTTGATGAACACCGAGCGTGCGAGGCGCAGGTCCTCGGCTGCGTACCAGAGCTTCACGGTGGTGGGCTGCGGTCCCGCTGCGGCGTCGACCACGAAGATCGCCGCCTCGGACACACTCATCGCCGCGTAGGCGTCGCCGATGAAGTCGGGGTAGCACGGGGCGTCGAGGACGTTGATGCGGACCGTCTTCCAGTCGATCGGCGCGATGGCGGTTGAGATGGAGAACTCGCGCTTGACCTCCTCGACGTCGTAGTCGAGGGTCGGCTTTGTGCCGTCGTGACCGCCCAGGCGGGCGGTCTTGCCGGATAGGTGGAGCATGGCCTCCGCGAGCGAGGTCTTGCCCACCCCGCCTTGGCCTACGAGCACCACGTTCCTCACATTGCCGGTTTTGGGTGCGCCCATGGCAACCTCCTTCGCGCCCGCATCGGACCAGGGGCCCCGTGTGGGCAGTCGGCATATCGGTAGGTCCAGCCTAGCTGGCCCAGCAGGGAACCCCCGTGCCTTTTCGCCCAACGTGTGCAGGCAGACGGTGATTGGCTACGTGACCGTACGAATTACCTGGATGCGAACGTTTGAGAGCGCGTCCGTCATATCTCCGGTGCACGTCAACCGCTACAATGTCCTCATGACACCAAGGAAACGACAGATGAGCACTGACGGCCCCTGCCCCGTCATGCGCGCCTGCGGTGGCTGCGAGCAGCTGGGCCTCCCCTATCACAAGCAACTCGCCCGCAAGCAGCAGGCCATGGAGGATCTCTTCCGCCCCCTGTTCACGAGCGCCGGCTGGGACATCACCATCGATCCCGTCGTGGGCATGGGCGGCCTTGCGGGCGACGGCAAGCTCCCGAGCCCGCGCGGCTTCCGCTACAAAGCGACAACGCCGTTCGCCCCCGGTCCCCAAGGCACGGTGCGGCACGGCCTCTTCGCACGGGGGACGCACCGAATCATCGACATCCCCGGCTGCCCCGTGGAGGCGCCGGGCGCTCGTGACATCCTCACGCGGGTCACCGAGGCAGCCGAGGCCTGCCACATCCCCGCCTATGACGAGGACCGCCGCCGCGGCCTCCTGAGATACGCCGTGCTCCGTCTGGCCTGGCGCACCGACGAGGGTCTGCTCACCCTGGTCACCGCCCAGCGCGACATCCCTCATCAGCATGCGCTCATCGAGCGCCTACGCGCCATAGATCCGCGCATCACCTCGATCGCGCAGAATGTGAACCCGCGTGCGACGAACGCCATCTTAGGTGCTGAGACCCGCGTGCTCGCCGGCCCGCCGCGCATGCGCGACCGGTTGCTCGGCTGCACCTTCGAGATATCCCCTGGGGCGTTCTACCAGACCAACCCCGCCCAGACCGAGGTCCTCTACCAGCTCGCCATCGACAACATGGACCTGCAGGAGGGCGATGTCCTGCTCGATGCCTACTGCGGCAGCGGCACCATCGGGCTCTGCGCGGCCCAAGCTGTCCATCAGGCCGGTGTCGATATCCAGCTCATCGGCGTGGAGCGCAACGCCCAGGGCATCACCGACGCGCGCCGCAACGCCGAGATCAACGGCCTCGAAGAGCGCGCCACGTTCGTAGCCGAGGATGCCACCGCCTACCTGCGCCGGGCGGCCGCCGACGAGGAGCACGTCGACGTCCTGGTTCTCGATCCGCCACGCGCCGGCTCCACGCAGGCTTTCCTTGAATCCGGCATCGCCCTCGGCCCCCGCCGTATCGTCTACATCAGCTGCAACCCGGTCACGCAGGAGCGCGATCTCGCAGTGCTGGCGCGGGGCGGCTACCGCCTGGAGCGCTTCACGCCGGTTGACATGTTTCCACACACCCCGCACGTTGAGACGGTCTGTTTGCTAACCCGAAAAAATGTCGCAGGGTACGTGAACGTTGATATTGACGTGAAGGAACTGAAGCGAGACAAGCTGCCGCCGAAGGCGACGTACAAGCAGATTCAGGCGTATGTGCTTGAGAAATATGGGCTGAAGGTATCGACGCTGAATATTGCAACTGTTAAGGATGAATTAGGGCTTGAGAAGCAGTTCTCCTACGAAAAGGGAGGCATGGCTGCAAAAAATCGACCTCAATGCTCGAAGGAAAAACACGATGCGATAGTGGATGCGTTCAGACATTTTAAGATGACGCTATAGGAAGCTCGTAGAGGCGTTTTTAGACGTTAAGCGATAATTTATGCGTCTGAGGGCGCAAAATCGCTTAAAACGCGTCTTAGAGCGTTCTAGGGGCATACGGGCTGAGGGGCTGTCAGACAGCTTGCTCGGCTCTTTGCAAGGAAAAGAGAGAGCGTGTGCCTCACGGCGCTGCCGCGCCGCTCGTCACACGAAGAAGATGAGCCGGGCACAGGTAGGGTCGGGGGATGTGTGGGAAAATTGGTTTTAATTTTTCCCACACATTTTTTGTTGACTATCAAGGCGTTCAAGGCGAATGCCTATTTTTGCGTGGGAAACTCATTTTTGATTTTCCCACGCACTTTTTGTTGATAGTCAAGGGCTTCAGAGCGTTTGTGGAAATGTGGGAAAAAAATATCTAATAATGTAATATATTTTTACTTGTGCCTCTTTTAATTTATATAGGGGGGAGTTGAAAAAAAAATTTCCCACATCCCCACATTTGCCTTGAACCCCAACGTGCTGTTGAAAAAATGCGTGGGAAAATGGGTGGCCGTTTTTCCCACACACTGCCCTCAAAAAAATATTTTCTGCCTTTTTTCTGTGCCCTGAATTTCTTTTTCCTCTTGATGGTGTTGGGGTTCGGGTTTTTGGGGTGCTTTTCTAGGTGCTGTTTGGGCTGTTCAGGGCCTGATTTTGCTTGCTATAAGTCTTTGTGTGTGGTATAATTTAGCTGTAATTGAATAGTTCACGCGTGATAATCGCACTTGAGCAGCCCTGTTTTACAGTTTGGGGAAGCGCTTAAAAGCGACCAACACGCTAACGCACGAATGGAAACGGGCGGTGAACCTTTAGGAGAAATCCTATCGGTTTGCCGCCCGCTTTTTGTTTATCGAGAAATGAAAGGAGAGAAAGACATGTCAGTAAAGACTAAGACAAAGCACACTAAGTTTGGTGAATTGAATTATGGGGAGTACGCCAGCCTTATGGCTGCGCTCGCTTGCAAGGATTTTTTGACTATCGACGAGGCTACGGTCTTTTTTGATATCGGTCGAACGCGTATGCAGCGCATCGTGCAGATGCCGGAAGCATCGCAGTTCGTCCTGATGAGTGGTAAGCGCAAGCTCATTGCACGCGAGAAGTTCCGCGACTATATTCTCGCGGGAAACAACATCAATCCGTAAAAAAAGACAAAAAGAAAGGTTGCCCTCTGCCTACGCAAGCAAACGGGACAACCAACTTCAACCTATGAATAGGATACCACAAATCTGCTGGTAATGCAAGGTATTTCCTCTACATGGGTTGAACGAAAAACCAAATCCTGAAAGGAGGAAATAAGGAATGAATCAAACATACGATGAAATTATTGATTTTGAGACGCTGGACTATCTGGAGCAGATGGACATGGACAATCCGCCGTCTCCCATGACTATTAAGCGAGAGATTCTTGAGTCCATCAACAAGGCGATTGCCGACCACAACAAGGGACCGGAAGACCCGCCTGGGTCTGGCGAGTTCCCGTCCCCCATGAAGGGAGACGACAAGTACAAGAAGCTCAAGACCTTGCCGGCGAGGCAGGTTGCCTTGATTCTCATCCATCGCCACCGCGTGCGCCGCATCAATGTCGGAGGCACCAAGACAAAGAACTACGCGCTCGGCATGTACGTCTACGAAGGGGCGGACGAGGGAATCTACGACTTCGACGAGGACAAGATTTGCGCTCTGGCGTCCGAGTACAACGCGATTGATGACTATCGTAACTGGAAGGCTGTCTTGGAGGCGCTCAAGGTCTTGGCGCCCGTTGTCGCACCGTGTGCGGATGCGGATTTAGTTGCCGTCGGAAACGGCATCTACGATTACGGGAACAAGTTCTTGATGCCGTTCGACCCTGAGCTTGTCTTCACGGTGAAGTCGCATGTGGATTTCATCGACAATGCGCCGAATCAGTTTATCGAGATGCCCGACGGCGAGCTCTGGGACGTGGACAGCTGGATGCAAGGTCTCTCCGATGACCCTGAGGTGGCGGCTTTCCTCTGGCGCGTTCTGGGCGCAGTCATACGCCCTAATGTGCCGTGGAATCATTCTATCTGGCTGCTGTCTGAGGTCGGCAACAACGGCAAGGGTACGCTTTGCCGACTGATGAGGAATCTGCTCGGCGATGGCGCGCACACGTCAATCAACCTCAAGCAGTTCGCTGAGCAGTTTGGGCTTGATGATTTGCTGAATGCATCGGCAATCATCACCGACGAGAACGACACGGATACATACATTGACAGCGCAGCGACTTTGAAGTCAATCATCACGGGCGACCTTATCACGATTGACCGCAAGTTCAAGAGCAAGGTCAAGCTTCAGTTCCGCGGGATGATGGTGCAGTGCGTCAATTCGATGCCACGCGTCAAGGACAAGACCCCGTCGTTTTACCGCCGTCTATGCATCGTCCCGATGAACAAGCAGTTTGAGGGGTGCGAGCGCAAGTACATCAAGGACGACTATTTGGGGCGTAAGGAAGTGCTCGAGTACGTCCTCTACAAGCTTTTGGCTACGACAAACTGCTACGAGCTTGACCCGCCTAAGGCGTGCCTTGATTTGCTGAGTGAGTACAAGGAGTTCAACGACCCGGTGCGTGCCTTCATGTCAGAAGTCATGGAGCAGCTCGCGTGGGACTTGGTGCCTAATCAGTTTCTCTACGACCTTTATTGCCATTGGTATACACGCAACGTCAAAGGCAAGCCGGTTGGCAAGGGCGCATTTCTCAAGCAGATGCGTGTGATTCTTCCAGACTGTCCCGGGTGGACGGTAACAGATAGCTGCCGTCGTGGCACGAAGATGGAGGCTCCTGAGCGTCTGATTCTCGATTACGGAGTTAACGAGTGGATGAATGAGAGTTACACGGGCAATGACTGGAAGAAGCGTTGCTCGCCGGATAACTTGAAGGAGTTTTATTCGGGGCTTGAGCGCACATTACATGTCTCCTCTTCCGGTGGCGATTTTTCGTCCGAGGAGGAATGACATGCTTGCAGCAAGTCAATTGTTTTTGGTCTTCATTCTGGCGCCTTCGTGGTCACTCTCTGACCACGGTCGCACCAATGCGAGACCAGCAAGTGTACCGAAATCGAGGCTATGCCCGTCCGCTTTCGGTGGGCTCGCCGTCGATTTTCCGACGCGATGCAG
>OBWZ01000416.1_pt1 | contig 13107 bp, 10 predicted proteins | sample 1476561 | NCBI WGS metagenome assembly OBWZ01 (sample SAMEA2580138, study PRJEB22360) | human gut metagenome | biome: human gut; feature: human-associated habitat; material: faeces | place: Denmark | collected 2008/2010 | reverse complement strand
GAGGCGCTCGTTGCGGGTGAGCTGCGCGGGTTGCGCTGAAGTGGTGGTGCTCACGTCGTTTCCTTTCTGGTAAGTGGCGTCAGATTTAATGGCGGGTCAGGTCGGTGTAGGACTCTTCGATGGCCAAGCTGATGCGTTCGACTTGTTCGCGGGTCAGCGGCTTGCGGAAGGTCATGCGTAATGCCGATTTGGCGATGGACGGTTCGAGGCCCATCGCCAGCAACGTGGCAGGAATCTCGTGGCGCCCGATGGCGCAGGCCGAGCCGGATGAGGCAGCGATGCCGCGCGCGTCCAGGTCGACGAGCAGCGCTTCCCCGGTGACGCCGGGGAAGATGAAGGAGGCGTGACCGGGCAGACGGCGTTCGGGGTCGCCGGTCAGGTCGGCGCGAGGCGCGACCCGGCGAACCGCGTCGATGAGCATGTCTCGGGACGCGACCAACTCACGGTACTGCGCCTGCATGCGCGCATTCGATTCGTTGAGTCCGATGGCGAGCGCCACGGCACCGGCCACGTTCTGCGTGCCAGAGCGCAGGCCGCGTTCCTGCCCGCCTCCGGACAGCACCGGTTCGATGGGTGTGCGGCCGCGTACCAGCAGCGCTCCCAGACCTTTGGGGGTGCCGAATTTGTGTCCGGATACGGACAGGGCGTCCACATCCCAGTCACGAAAACGAATCGGAATCTGCCCGGCGGCCTGTACGGCGTCTACATGGATGGGCACGCCGTGCGCGTGGGCGATGCGGACCAGTTCCTCCACGGGTTCCACGGTGCCGACCTCGTTGTTGGCCAGCATGGTGGAGACCATCGTGGTACGTTCACTGGCCTCGCCGTCGAGCTCGCGTTCAAGTGCGTCGAGATCGAGATGTGCTTGCGCATCCACGGGAATGCGCACGACTTCGAAACCGAACCATTCGTGCAGCCATGCCGCCGATTGGGCCACGGCCGGGTGCTCGATAGCGGAAATGATAATGCGCGGGCGACAATTTGCCGGCTGTTTGCCATCGGCTTCGGCGAATCCGCAGACCGGCCGCAAGCCCAGTTTGCGCATGCGCGCCATGGCGATGCCTTTGATGGCCAGATTGTCCGATTCGGTGCCGCCTGAGGTGAAGATCACGTCATCCGGCCGGGCGCCCAATGCCGCGGCAAATGATGCGCGAGCCGCGTCCAGCGCGCGGGCCGCGGTTTTGCCGGGCTGGTGCACGCTGGCCGGATTGGCGTAGGCCTCAGTCAGGAACGGGGTCATGGCCTCGATGACTGCCGGGCTCACTGATTCGGTGGCGGCGGCGTCCAGGTACAGTTCGCCGGGTTCACCGGATGCGTTGGGGGTATCGGCCATGACTAGTTCCAATCCAATCCGAGGTCGATGCTGCGCACAGAGTGGGTGAGCGCGCCCACGGAGATCACGTCCACGCCGGTGACGGCCACGGCTGGCACTCGCTCCAGGCTCATGTTGCCGCTGGCTTCCACGATGGCCTTACCGTCGATGAGCTCCACGCCGCGACGGGTGTCGTCGAGCGAGAAATTGTCCAGCATGATGGTGTCCGCTCCGCCGGCGAGCACGGCGGGAATCTGGTCAAGGCGGTCGACTTCCACTTCGATATGCGTGGTGTGGCCCACCTGTTCGCGCACGTGGCGGATCGCGCCGGCCAGGTCGATGCCGCGCGCGGCGAGCGCCGCCAGATGGTTGTCCTTCATCATGACCGCGTCGGACAGTCCGTAACGATGGTTGTGGCCGCCGCCGCAGACCACGGCGTATTTCTCGAACGGGCGCAGGCCGGGCGTGGTTTTGCGCGTATCGACGATGCGGGTGCGCTCGTAGCGGCGCGGCCGGGTGACGGGTCCGTCATAATCATCGCCGTAGATGGCGTTCACCGCGTCCACGAAGGCGGCGGTCATGGTGGCGATGCCGCTCATGCGCTGAGTGAAGTTGAGGGCGATGCGCTCGGCGGTGAGCAGGTCGCGTACCGGGCCTTTCACGGTGGCGAGTATCTGGCCGCGCTGGAATCGCTCGCCGTCCTTGATGGCGGCGGTGACGGTGACGGCCGGGTTCTGTGCGGCGAAGGCTGCGGCGAACACGTCGATGCCGCTCATCACGCCGTTTTCGCGCGCGGTGAGGTGGGCCGAGCCGGTTTCGTCCGCGGGGATGGTGGTCTCGCAGGTGATGTCGCCGTAGGGCGCGTCTTCGGCGAGCGCCGCTTCGACGGCGACGCGGATGATGTGTGATGTGAGCATGGGTCAGTCCTTGATGTAGGCGACGGAGTGGGCCCAGTTGTCGACTGGCTCGCTGTGGTCGGTGCGGGCGTGGGCGCCTCTCGACTCGGTGCGGGCGAGCGCGGCGGTGGCGGCCACATAGCCTACGGTGAGCATGTTGCGGTTCTCCAAAGCCTCAACGCTGCTTGCAGCACCATCGGCGTTTACATCAGCCTGGGCGTTTGCGGCGGCGAGGCCTTGGCCGAGTTCGGCGATGGCGGTTTTCAGTCCGGCCTCGTCGCGCAGCACGCCGACGCCATGCCACATGGTGTTCTGGATGCGGGTACGATTCCACACCTTGTCGGCGGCGGTATCGTCAGCAGCAGCCGTAGCGGCAGGGGCGGCCAGCGCGATCGGCGCATGGTCGAACACGGCACCGGTGGCGGAGTTCAGGAACGGTTCGGGTGCCCAGACCGCGTCGTCACCGTCCGCGACGGCGGCCAGACCGGCGCGGCGTCCGTAGACGAGCCCCTCGAGCAGCGAGTTGGAGGCAAGACGGTTGGAGCCCATGACACCGGTACGAGCGCATTCGCCGGCCGCATACAGGCCGGGAATGGAGGTCCGGGCGTTCAGATCGGTGCGAATGCCTCCCATGTAGTAGTGCGCGGCGGGCGCCACCGGAATCGGCTCCTTGCTCCAGTCGAAGCCAAGCGAACGCGTATAGGCGTCGATGGTCGGGAATCGGTGGGCCAGGAAGCTGGCCAGGTCGGGGTTCTCGCGGGCCATCGGCGAGACGTCGAGCATCACGGGCTTGCCGCCTTGCGCCTGCATCACGCGGAAGTTCTCGCGGGCCACGACGTCACGCGGCGCGAGTTCGGCGCGCGGATCGATGTCCTTCATATACCTGTGGCCATGCTCATCCAGCAGCACCGCACCTTCGCCGCGCACGGCTTCGGAGACGAGGAAGTGCTCGCCCACGGCCATGGCGGTGGGATGGAACTGGTAGAACTCCAGATCGGCGACCTGGGCACCGGCACGCCATGCGACGGCGAGGCCGTCCGCGGTGGCGACCGGCGGATTGGTGGTGTACGGGTACATACGGCCTGCTCCACCGGCGGCCAAGATCACCCGGTCGGCGGCCAGATCCTTGTCCTGCCCGTCGATCAGCAGGTGGACGCCGGCGATGTGGCCGCCCCGCACGATGAGATCTTTGAGGAAGGCGTTCTCGATGATGTGGATGCGCGGGTTCTTGCGCACCATGGCGGAGACGTCCAGTTCAAACACTTTGCCGGTGGCGTCTCCCCCGGCATGCACCACGCGGGCGCGCGAATGAGCCGCTTCCAGGCCGCGCAGCATGTGTCCATGCGCGTCGCGGTCGAAGTGGACGCCGGCCGCGGCGAACTCGCGGACGCGCTCCGCACCCTCACGGGTGAGGATGTCCACGGCCTTCGGGTCGCACAGGCCGTGGCCCGCGGCCATGGTGTCGGCGGCATGCAGCTTCGGGTCGTCGTCGGAGAAGATGGCTGCAGCGATGCCGCCCTGCGCATGATAGGTGTTTGATTCCACCAGTTCGGCCTTGGTTACCAAGGTCACGTCGTGTCCGGTGCCGGCCACGGCCAGTGCCGCGGACAGTCCGGCGACGCCGGCGCCCACGACGACGATTTCAACGTTGCTCATTGTGTTGCTTTCCTCTGTTTTTTGGTTCGCTCCCGCCAGCGGGAGCCGGAGAGAGGTCACGGGTGAACGCGCAGCATGCGCTCCAATGCCACCTTGGCTTCGCGGGCGGTGTTGTCATCCACGATGATACGGTTGACCACATTGCCCTGTTCGAGGTTTTCCAGCGCCCAGGCCAGATAGGCCGGGTGGATACGGTACATCGTGGAGCACGGGCAGACCACCGGGTCCAGGCAGAACACGGTCTTGTCCGGGTACTGCGCGGCCAGACGGTTCACCAAGTTGATTTCGGTGCCCACGGCGATGGCGGAACCGGCGGGCGCGTTAGCAATCTCCTTGACGATGTATGCGGTGGAACCAGTGCCGTCAGCGGCGTCGACCACCTGCATCGAGCATTCGGGGTGCACAATCACCTTGACGCCCGGGTATGCCTTGCGTGCACGCTCGATCTGTTCGACAGTGAAACGCTGGTGCACGGAGCAGAAGCCCTTCCACAAAATCATCTTGGCTCGGGCGTAATCGGCCGGGTCGGAGGCACCGCCCTGAGCCTTGAATGGATCCCACAGCGGCATCTCGCTCAGCGGAATGCCCATGGCGCGGGCGGTGTTGCGGCCAAGGTGCTGGTCAGGGAAGAACAGCACGCGCTTGCCGCGCGCGAACGCCCATTCCAGTACGGCGTGCGCGTTGGAGGACGTGCACACGATGCCGCCGTTGCGTCCGCAGAATGCCTTCAGCGCCGCGGAGGAGTTCATATAGGTGACCGGGATAATCTGCTGACGACCATCGGAATCCGGCTCGGTGCCGCAGATCTCGCCGAGCTGATCCCAGCATTCCTGCACCTGGTCGATGTTTGCCATGTCGGCCATGGAGCAGCCGGCGGACAGGTTGGGCAGGGTCACACTCTGCTCGGGGGTGGAGAGGATATCGGCGGTTTCAGCCATGAAGTGCACGCCGCAGAACACGATATGGTCGGCGTCCGGGCGTTCGGTGGCGTTCTTGGCCAGCTGGAAGGAATCACCCACAAAGTCGGCATGCTTGATAATCTCATCACGCTGGTAGAAGTGGCCGAGGATCAGCAGTTTAGAGCCAAGACGCTGCTTGGCGTCAGTGATGCGCTGCTGCAGTTCCTCATCAGAGGCCTTGCGGTATTCGTCCGGCAGCACCTGCTGGCGCGGCGCGTTGGCGGGCAGACGGTCGAGCATCGAGGCACCGGGACCATAGCTGGGTGTGGTGGTGTCGAAGTGCCACGGGTCCTGGGTCAGTCCTGCATCGCAGGTGCTTTGCGCGCCCAGCTTGGCGATGATCTCGTCAACGGACGGCGCAGTGAATAGTGCGGTCATAGTGGTTCCTTTCCTATATACGTCTGTGATACCGGCCCGAAGCGGGTCGGCGGGAAAAATCAGATGCGCGCGGATGGGATCAGCGCGTCGAGAGCGTCTTCACGCTCGCCTTGTCTGGACAGTTCCACGATGTCGTCACCATCGGATTCGTGGGGCGTACCGTTCTCGACAGGTCGTTTGGGGATGTAGCGGTAGACGGTGGCCGGTCGTTGGCGGCCTTCGCGCATCTTCTCCCCGGTGTCTTCAAGGTCGCCCGAGGCAAGCATTTTGCGGCGGAAGTTCGCCAAGTCGAGGGGTTCGCCGCCAATCGCCTCATAGACGCCGTGCAGTTGGCGCAGGGTGAACGTGGGGCCGAGCAGTCGGGTGGCCACGTCGGAGTATTCGATTTTGGAGCGCAGGCGGAGCAGCGCGTAGTCGATGATCTGGCGATGGTCGAACGCCAGCTCGGGCAGTTCGTCTTCGGGGAACCATCGTACGTTGTCACCGTCCTCGAAGCCCGCGGCCTCGGTCTGGCCGACGAGCGCCCAGTACACGACGGATACCATGGGCAATCCGCCATGGGACCGGGTCGGGCCTCCAAAGGTGTACAGCTGTTCGAGGTATCGCGGGTGCAGGTCTGTGGTCGATTCGAGGGCCGCGTAGGCAGACTGTTCCAACGACCGGTCGGAGCGCAGGTCACCGCCGGGCAACGCCCAGCAGCCCAGGAACGGCTGACGGACGCGCTTGACCAGGGGCAACCAGAGACGGGAATGGGCCGAGTTCGCGGCGTTGCCGGAATCGGCGGCACTGTTGCCGGTATCGCCTTCCGGGCCGAGTGCCAGAATCACCACTGACACGCCGACCTGTGGCGGTGCGCTGCGGCGCTCGGACACATTGCCGAATCCCATGCCATGCCTCTTTCCATACCGGTTGTTCTCCCTGCATTGAGAGCATAGCACTACTTATAGTCACAATGACCATAAATCACATATCGGATGGTCTAGCGCACGAATATTGGTCAGGCAGCGGGCCCCAATCGCTACGAAATCACGTCCGTATCTTCCGATTTCGACTGTGTCATTTCGGCGACGGACGGGAGGAATGGCGCTAGGGAGGGTAGTTCGTCGAGACTCTTCAGACCCATTTGGTCGAGGAAGAATTCGGAGGTGACCAAGAGGGCCGCGCGGGATTCGGGGTCCACGCCGTCTTCCTTGATAAGGCCGCGTACCGTGAGCGAGCGAATCACTCCATCGGAGTTGACACCGCGGATCGCGGCCACTTGGGCTCGGGTGACGGGTTGGCGATAGGCCACGATGGCAAGCGCCTCCAGTGCGGCCTGACTGAGTCTCGCAGTCTGGCCGTCGGTGACGAATGATGAGACGACCGGCTCGAACGCGGCGCGACTGGCGAACTGCCAGCCACGAGCGGTGCGGCGCAGTTCGAAGCCGCGCGGGCGGATGTCACGGGATTCATCGCCCTCATAGTCATCGTGCAGGGCTCGCAATGCCTCTTCGACTGTGTTGCGATCCAATGCCAAAATACGGGCCAGCTCGGTGGCGGTCTGCGGCTGGTCGGCGACCATCAGAATCGCTTCCAGACAGGCGGGCAGCCCGCCGGGAAAATCGTCTACCGCGAAATCCACGTATTCGGGGTGCGTCTCCTCCACTCCCCTCACCGCGGCCTTTGCGGATTCAGCCGTCGATTCGGCATCCGCCATGTGTTCGGTTGTATTCGTTGCGTCAATCTGTTCAGTCACCAATCGCCGTCCTTACGCAAAATCACCTTCGGAAATGTTCACGTCGCTCATCGTTTCGGCTACGCCGGGTACCCACCTCAGGTGCAGTTCGGCAAACGGACCATCTTGCTGATACTGCAGCACACCTTGTTTGAAGAACACGAGCACGGCCATGAACCGAGCCACCACCTCAATACGAGAAGTGCAGTCCCGGGTCAATTCGCTGAACGATATCGACTGGTCGCCCTTGGATTCCAATGCCGCGATCAGCCGGTCGCGCACCACCAGCGATTGGGCCCGCAGATCGACCAACGGCACGTGCAGCTGATGGATCGACACTTCGGAGGCGGGCGCGTTGGCGATGACCTGGGCGGTCAGTCGGGCGAGTTCGAGCGGAGTCAGCGTCCATACCAGCTCAGGCAGCATGGCGGCAACGCCCTCGTCCATGGCCGCCGGGTGCGGGAATCGGCCGGAGTTGGCGGCGATACGCGCCCGGAAGTCACCTGCGGCCTGCTTGTAGGCGCGGTATTGGAGGAGTCGGGCGAACAGCAAATCGCGTTCGCGCAGCACTTCGAGGCTCTGCTCGTCGTGCTGGCTGTCTTCGCCGCCGGGCAGAATCGCCACGCTTTTGGCCTCGACCAGAATAGAGGCGATATCGAGAAAGGCGCTGGCCTCATCCATGTTTTTTGTGAAATCGAGCCCGCGCACGTATGTCAGGAATTCCTCGGTGATCGAGGAGAGGGAAACTTCGGTCAGCTCGAGTCTGTTGTTGGCGATCATGCCGAGCAAGGCATCGAACGGACCGGAATAGACTTCGAGGTTGACCCGGAAGCCGGAAGTGGCGGATTCCTCCGTGCTGATTTCGGCTTCCGCGGAGCTCCCCTCAGCCTCGCTACGCGAGCCAGCTTCCCTCAGAGAGGGGAGCCGAGAAAGGGAAGTCTCATTCATCGTTTATCGAAACAATCGTTACGCCACGATGCCGCGAGCAATGAGCTCACGTGCCACCTCACGGTATTCCTTTGATGTCTTGTGCTCAGGGGCATAGACCACCACGGGCGCGGCGGCAACCGTGGAATCGGGCAGTTTGATGGAGCGGGAGATGAACGTGTGGAACACCTTTTCGCTGAACGCCTCGTAAACGCGCTGGCAGACCTCTTCGCAGTGCAGTGTCTTGGTGTACATGGTGATGAGCACGCCATCCACTTCCAATGCGGGATTGATGCGGGACTGCACTTTTTCGATGGACTGCATAAGCAGGGCCACACCGCGCAAGGCGAAGAATTCGGCGGCCACGGGAATGATCACGCCATCAGCTGCGGCAAGCGCGTTCACGGTGAGCAGGCCGAGCGATGGCTGGCAGTCGACGATGATGAGATCGTATTCCGACTTGAGCTTGCGCAGCACGCTGTTCAGGATCTGCTCTCGGCCCACTTCGGTGACCAGCTGGACCTCGGCGGCGGACAAATCGATGTTCGCCGGAATCACATCGATGTTCTCGAATGCGGTGTGCTGCACCACATCATGTGGGTCCACGGAAATATCGAACAGCGCGGTGTAAATCGTGTTCTCCACGGTATTCGCGTTGACGCCCAGTCCCACAGTGGCGGCACCCTGCGGATCGAAATCGACGATAAGCACGCGGCGGCCATACTGGGCCAACGCACCGGCAATATTGATGGAGCTGGTGGTCTTACCTACGCCACCCTTCTGGTTGCACATGGCAATGACATGCGCCGGACCGTGCTGTTGCAGCGGTTCGGGTGCGGGGAAGGTTTCGTATTCACGTCCAAGCAAATCGGTAGGCATACTGTCTACCTTATCAACATCCGGGTTCGCTGGGGGTGCAACGACATACGTTCCTGTCATAGGCAGCGTTCCTTGACGGAATGCGCTGTCTTTATCGCGGGCATCTCGCCAGTCGTCCATCGTTGCCCTCGCCCCCTTTGTCGGGAATACCTGCTCGCCCATCCTAATGTACTCGCCGGGCTCGCCTCGGAACACCGTTTTGCCGCTGGTATTCCAGTGTTCCGAGGTTTATGGATCTCGTCTCGTACTATGTCGATGCGCTTACTCGGTGCGCAGTGCGGTGGCCGGGTCTTGCTTGGCTGCCTTACGCGAGGGAATCAGGCCGCCGATCAGCGTGAGCACCACGCTTAGGATCACCAGCACCACGCCACCGGTCACCGGCAGGGCGGCATTGACGTCCGCATTGCCGATGAAGTGGTGTAGCACGGCGTTGATCGGAATATTGAGCAGCACGGTCAAGCCCACGCCCAACAGGCCGGAGCATAGGCCGATGATGCCGGTCTCCGCATTGAACACCTGGGATACGTTGTGCTTCGAGGCACCCATTGCGCGTAGGATGCCGATTTCCTTGGTGCGCTCCAGCACCGAAATGTAGGTGATGATGCCGATCATGATCGAGGAGACGATCAGCGAGACGGACACGAACGCGATAAGCACGTAGGAAATCACGTTGACGATGGTGATCACCGAACTCATCATGAGCCCAACGTAATCCGTGTAGGTGATCTTGTCTTTCTTCGAGACGGTGTTGTTGTAGTCGGTGATCGCGTCGGCGATGTGGTCCTTGTCTTCGAAGCTGTCGGCGTAGATGTTGATCGAGCTGGGCGCGTCACGACTCACCACACCGAATGCGGCGAGGTTGTCGTCGTAGGTGCCGGTCGACACGTACTGGTCGTAGATCGCGACAAGCACGTCGTTCGAAGCCGTGGCGATATGCGCGTCGAAACTGTCGGCGAGCTGCTGTTCGCTCATCGCGGCCATGGCGGCGGCCTGATCGCCGGCACCCGCCGCGCCAGCGACACCTGCAGCACCAGCACCAGCGGCGTCCGATGCGCCCGTGCCGGACTGCTGCCCGGCGCTCATCATCGACTTGGCCATGTTCGCCTTCTGCGTCACGCCCAGCGAAGCCACGTAGGTGCGCGCGTCGGCCACCTTGGTGGCATCGTCCGAGGGCGAGAACGTCATGCCGTTGAGCACGTTCGTGTTCGGGTTGGCCTTCTGATCGGTAACGATGGCGCTGGAGGCCGCACGGTCGATCAAATCATTGGTCAGAGCGCGCGCGTACCCCACACCAGCGGCCAACGGCGTGGCCGAAGCATCCTTCTTCGCCTTGACGACGCCCACCACCTTGAGTTTGGTGGCCGTTTCGAGGCGCTGTTCGATTTCGTCCTTGTCGTTGCCGATGAAACGGTAGTGGCCGTCATCGCCCTTGACGTACTGGTCGGATGCCGGAATCATGTACAGCGTCTGATCGAGGGCCTTAGCATAGTCGATCTTGTCTTGTGGAGTGCTGACCTTGTCGCCGGCGTTGAGCTTGGACATCATCTCGTGGTAATCGGAGGCGGGCAGCAGGCCGAGCTCGTACAGCGTGGTCAGCGGCACGCTGTTGTTGTCGTCAAGCACCAGCACCACTTCATCCTTGGACTTCGGCCATGAACCGTTGACCACCTGGTAGTTGTCGGTGATAACCTTGCCTACGAGCTTGCTGTCGTCCGCTCCCGGCATGATCTCGTTGAACGAGTCGGGCGCGGCGTTCTCATCGGTTTTGCCGGTCAGCATCGACATCTGCTGCGAGGTGATCGACGAGGTGCCGGACATGCCGGACGAGCTTGTGGACGCCATCTGCGAGGCCATCGAGGCAGAGTCGCTGGATCCGATCGTCACGCCGTCCGCATTGACCAGCGTGCCGTCGGGGTCGTGGTCGAACACGGAGAATTTCACGTCATATGTGTACTGGATGCCGGTGGAACCCACATACTGGTGAATCTCGCTCTTGGAATTATCCAGGTATTTCTTGAAGCGGGTCAGGTTGTTTTCGGTAATCGAACTGGTCAGGCTGGACGCCTGCTTGACGCTGCGGTCGTCCGGGTAGATGCCGTCGGTTTTGTGCGTCTTGCCGCCGTATCCGTCATCGCCGCCCATCTGTCCGCCCATCATGCTGCTCAGGTCGAAGGTCTGGGAGTCGACGGTGATCGGGTAGGCGGTCATCGTGTCACGCTGGATGTCACTGATGTATGTGTTCACGCCAGTCGACACCGATAGAATCAGCGCGATGCCGATGATGCCGATCGAGCCGGCGAACGAGGTCAGCAGGGTGCGCGCCTTCTTGGTTTTCAGATTGTTGAAGCTCAACGCCAGCGACGTGGCGAACGACATCGACGCGCGGCCCATCGTCTTGTACACGGCCGGCTGTTCGGCCGTCTCGTCCACGACGAACGGGTCGGAGTCGGAGCGGATCACGCCGTCGCGCAGGTTGACGATGCGCGTGGCATATTGTTCCGCAAGTTCGGGGTTGTGGGTGACCATGACCACGAGGCGGTCCTTGGCCACGTCCTTGAGCAGGTTCATGATCTGCACGGACGTGTCCGAATCGAGCGCGCCGGTCGGCTCGTCGGCCAGGACGATGTCCGGGTCGTTGACCAGTGCGCGGGCGATCGCCACGCGCTGCATCTGGCCGCCGGACAGCTGGTTTGGCTTCTTGTTGATGTGTTCGCCGAGTCCGACCTTCTCCAGCGCCTTGCGCGCACGTTCGCGACGGTCGGCCTTGCCGATGCCGGAAATCGTCAGCGCGAGTTCGACATTCGACAGAATCGTCTGGTGAGGGATCAGATTGTAGCTCTGGAACACGAAGCCGATGGTGTGGTTGCGGTACGAATCCCAATCGCGATCCTTGTATTGGCGCGTCGAGATGCCGTTGATCACCAAATCGCCGTCGTCATACCGGTCGAGGCCGCCGATGATGTTGAGCAAGGTGGTCTTGCCGGAACCCGAGGGACCCAGAATCGCGACGAATTCGCTGTCGCGTAGGTTCAGGCTGACTTTGTCAAGCGCCTGCTGAACGAAATCACCGGTTTTATAGCGCTTCGAGATCGATTTGATCTGCAGCATGAATACCTCTTCCTGGCTGACGGTTCGCTGTTATGTACTGTATTGTCACGCCTTGAATTTCCGGCCGACTTTGGTGCTCCCCCGCCGCGATTCCGCTATGGGCGGACGCGTCGCAAAATGGTGTGTCTCACCGCGCTCTGGGATGTGAGGTCAGATACGTTTCGATCAGGGTTTCAGGGCTTACGTGCGTGTAGATCTGCGTGGTGGTCACGCTGGCGTGCCCGAGCAGTTCCTGCACGGTGCGCACGTCCGCGCCGCCTTGGATCAGGTGCGTGGCAAAGGAATGGCGCAAGGTGTGCGGATGGAGTGGTTTGGTGATGCCGGCCCGCTCCCCGGTTGCTTTGACGATTTCCCATACCGATTGCCGCGAGATGCGCTTGCCGCGTTTGTTGAGAAACAGTGCGCGCCTCTCGGGAATCTTGGCGCTGGAGCGCTGTTCCAACTCGCCACGCCCCGCATTGAGGTATGCGGTGATGGCCCGGCATGCGTAACTGCCCAATGGCACAAGCCGCTGCTTGGAGCCCTTGCCCATGAGTCGCGCGATGTGCTCGTCCAGGTCGATGTCGTCCAGATTCGCACCGGTGGCTTCCGAGACGCGGCAGCCGGTGGCGTACATGAATTCGAGCAGGGCCTTGTCCCGTAATACCACCGGATCGGTTGAGCCGCCGACTGCCGCCGCGTCGAGCAGACGGGTTACCTCGTCCACGGTGAGTACGTCGGGCAGGGTGCTGGCGCCTTTGGGCGCCTTGACTGCGGCCGAAACATCCGCCGTCACCGCGTGCTGACCGAGCGCGAAACGGTGGAATTCGTGGATCGAGGCCAGTCTTCGGGCTTTGGAGCGGGCGGACTCCCCCGCCTGGTCAAGGGCGGCGATGTAGTCTTCGACGTCTTGTTTGGTTATGGCGTCCGGTTCGTGGATGCCGCGGGTTTCGAGCCAATCAATGTATTTGGCGATGTCGGATTCGTAGGCGGTGACGGTGGCCGTGGCGAGCCCTCGCTCCACGCCGATGTGGACGAGGAACTGCTCGGTGAGTCTGGTGAATCCGTTGGTCATAGTGCCCATGGTACAAAGAAACCCCGCTCGGAAGCGGGGTTTCTAGTGTGAAGTCACGACTTCAAGCAATCAGGCCTCAACCGGAGCGTTGACGTCCTCAGGCAGGGCGGCCTTGGCGGCGTCCACGATGGTCTTGAAGGTGTCCGGGTCGGAGACGGCGATCTCAGCCAGAGCGCGACGATCCAGCTCGATGCCGGCGAGACGCAGGCCCTGGATGAAGCGGT
>OBWZ01000410.1_pt1 | contig 13371 bp, 17 predicted proteins | sample 1476561 | NCBI WGS metagenome assembly OBWZ01 (sample SAMEA2580138, study PRJEB22360) | human gut metagenome | biome: human gut; feature: human-associated habitat; material: faeces | place: Denmark | collected 2008/2010 | reverse complement strand
TAGATAAAATAAAATAAAATGAAAAAAAATAAAATAAAATAACTTTTGACATAAAAAAATACATTTGAGTTGATTTAAGCTGATTTAAGCTGATTTAAGTTAATTTGAGTAATTTTAAACATAAAAAAATACATTCAAGTTAATTTAAACAATTTCAAATAAATTTGAGTAAAATAAAATGAAAAAAAATAAAATTAAATAAAATAAAATTAATTTAAATATATTTAACTAAAAAATACTCCTACCATAAAAAGCAGGAGTTTTAAAGTTTTTTATAGTTTGTTATTTTGAATTATATTCTGATATATCATTATAACCTTGTTGTTCATCTTCATCCATGTCATCACATTCTTTATTTATATAATTTTGTTGTTTTATCTTATATAATTTCTGTAATAAACTATCTAAATCGAAGTTGTCTAAGTTTTCTTTTATCTCAATGCCGTAATTTTCTGCTAAATCTTCAATCATGTTTATTAAATCATCTTTGTTTTGTATATCTTCTAAATCATCATCTACCATATCGAGCATATGCTCTTCTGCTAATCTTTCAAGTTCTTCTTTAAAATTTTCATTCATGTTTATAGGCCTCCTTGATTTAATATATAATTTATTATTTGTCATACTTTTGTATGAATTCAATCATCGCTTGTCCTAATAAGTCTTTTTTGCTAAACTGTTTATTTTTATCACAAAACTTATTCCATTTCAATAAAATATCTTTTGATATTCTTACTGTCGTTCGCTCCACTTCGCCTTCTGGACTATCTATTTTAATTCCTGTATTGACTTCTAATATCTCATTTTGAGCGTGTATGCTATTTGTATGCTCATAGTCATCTAACATATTCTTAATTCGTTTATAGTTAGCAGCTAGATCAATAATATTATTTTTAAAAGTTTCTTTATCTAAACCTTCAATTTGTATGTCAAATATCATACCTGTATCATTTTTATTTGTAACAATATGATTTTCTTTTTCTATAAGCGCAGAAGCTCCAGCGCCTGTAAATGGTTCATACTGTTTTTGTTTTTGATTATATCTATATCCAAGCTGCTTAATTTGTTTTTGAAATGACTTTTCACCTATTCCTAAAATTGCCCTGATGTCTTTAACACTTTTTCCTTCTAGTAAAAGATTATTAATATAATTTATATCCATTTTTTTTATTCCACCTTTTAAAATATTATCTTTGACGTACATTTAGCATACATATATTTATTATATTTTTCTAGTTTTAGCAAGGAAAACCTCCTAAAAAATAATCATTATATTTCAAAAAAATGTTTTAAGCTTTAAAAAATAGGTGTATAATTATATCAAAAGAAAAAAATAAGAGAACTACATTCTACTGGAACTAGAGTGATAGCTTCTTATTTAATGATAATTAAAACTTTTGTTTAAAGATCACTCTTACGGCCATTTGAGCGATCTTTTATTTTTATGTAAAAAAATTTAAAACAGTCCCAAAGAACTGCAGCTAATAAACTAGCTAATACACTAAAAATAAAAGTGTTCATATCATTTCACCTCCTTTCAAAAGGTTACTTTGACATGAAGCTATCACTCTATAGAATATAATTCTCTTATAACTTATTATAGCATTCTAATTCAAAAAGTTAGTTTAAATTTCAAAAAAATAACTGGTATAAAAAATTAGTATTGACTGTCTAGTAATTCTTTTTTGTATTTGTAATATGTTTTTCTGTCTATTCCAATTAATTTAATACAATCGGCATCTTTTAAGCTTCCATTAAATGCTCTGGAGTACTCTTGTATTTGTTTTTTAGCTTCAACACTTTTCTTAGTTGTAACTTTTGTACCTTCTTGTCTGCCTATTTGCTTTCCGTTTAATCTAGCAGTTTCTATTCCTTCTTTTGTTCTTTGTTGTAGATCCTTAACTTCTTTTTCTGATTGCTCAAAGGCTAATTTGATTTGTTCTTTTGCTAATGCTAATAGATACTTATTAACCCCTTCTAATATAAAGTCTACATTTGTTCCAGTAAGCTTAATATTATTTGTTAGTGCTTTCTTATAAGTTTCTGTATTGATGTGAGGTTCTTTAATGAATATTAATTCAATACCCTTATTATAAAGTTCTTCATATAGCTTATAGCCTTCTTCTGCATTTCTGCTCATTCTACTAACACTATCAAATATAATAGTGTCGCCTTCTTTAACTGTTCTTAGAAGCTTATTAAACTCTTTACGCCCTTCTATCTTAGTTCCTGTATAGGCTTCCTGTAATATTACTGCATCTTTATACTCTTGTTTAATATTTCTCACCTGTCTTTCGATATTTTGCTTTTTCGTGCTTACTCTACAATATCCATAATTCATTTTTATTCAATCCTCCTATAATAATTAAGTGTTCCAAAATAAACGACCGTTTAAAACGGAATAAAATGTATAAATAAATTGTATAGTTAAATGTTCTATATGTCAATCGGATTTGGGACTTTTTATAAAAAGGTTTAAAATGGGACAATATTGGTTATGATTTAATTGAGGTGATAACATGGCCATGTATATATCAGGAATATTATTATTTTTAGGATTGATAGGGCTTATAGGATTATTCTTCTGGAGTATTCTATGGTTAATAGCTTTATGGATCTAAAAAAAGAGGGAAAATCTATATAAAAGATTAACCCTCTTATATTATTAACTTATCTTTTTTCATAACTTCATCATAAAACCTTCTAGATTGTCTAGCTGAATAACCTACTAGCTTAGCTATGTCATTCCATTCAAGTCCAGAAGCTCTGTATCTTATAACTATTCTTTCAATGCTTTTAAGTGGTGCTATCTTTTCTTCTAGTTGGTCCTCTAAGTGCAACAATTCAATTTGTTTATCTAGTATTTTTTCTTGTACTTCTTCTATTCTTATGAATATGTCGCTTATATCCGTTCTGTTTGAGCTTCTAGGCATATTGCTAATGGCTCTACTTCCTACTGTTAGCTTACGTTCTTCCAGTTCTTCTAGTTTGTATTTCAGCTTTTGTATTTGTGCTTTTGTATTCACAATCTTGGTTATTAACTCTTTCATAATAGCACCCCTTTTAATTATTTTACAGCAACATTTTGCAACACCTTTCATCTAGCTTTTGAATTTTGCGAGTTGGTTTTGGAACTTTTTTCATTTAGGTTGAGTTTGTTTTGGAACTTTTATTTAAACTACTACAAATGGCTTATTTACTGGATTTTATAGACTTTTTTGTTTGTTGTACTTTTTGCAACGTTACCATTCGCGTTACCATTCGCGTTGCATTAACGTTACCAATGAAAAACGAGTATTATCCGAGTAATATCAGCTTTTGCATGTTAGTATTTGTTAGTATACTGATGTAGGTTTTTGCAAGTATATAAATATATTAAAAGCCGTCTGCTACACCTTTAAAAGCTAACTGACGGCCTTATTTTTCTTATTTATTTTTATTTTCAAAGTAGTCTTTGTAATATTCTTCGTCTGTCATTTTTGCTGGGTCTTTTTTAGCAATTTCTTCTGCTCTCATTCTTTCAAGTTCTTCCCTTATTCCAGCTTTTATTATTTCTTTTAATTCATTGTTTTCTGCCATAATTAGCACTCTCCTTTTATCTTTTTAACTTCTATTGTTTCTATTCTATAATCAATTTTTTCTTTCTGATCTTCATATCTATCTTTTATTTCTCTTATGTCTGTTTCTGGATCTCTTGTATATCTTACTTCCCTTGCTATCTCGTAGATTTCTTCCATTAGTTTTTTACGAGCATCTTGCAACTCTTCATATTGGTTATCTAATGCTTTGGCATCTGCTAATAGCTTATTATAGGCATTTATATAATTATCAACTTTTTCGGCAAATCCAGTTCCTTTTATGTATTCTTCTACTTCTCCTATTAATTGGCCTTCTGGATAAGGTAATACAAAGTTTTCAAGTAATGCTTTCCCTTTTTCAGCTTCTTCTAATTCTTTTTCTAAGTTTGTTAGTTCATCCCTTAGAGCTACGTATACTTTCTCGTCAGCTTCATCTAGTGTAGCATAATAATCAACTTGTGCTTTGTCTGTTGCTACTTTTTTAGCAGCTATTTTTTCATTCAATTCTTCTATTAGCGCTAGTTTTTCTGCTAGATTTTTCTGTTGTTTTTTAGCTAAGTTTTTTTGTACTTCTAAAAATTGTATTTTCATATTTCTTTCACTCCCTTTTGATTTCTAACTACATTATACCATATTTCGGTTATTAATTACTAGATTATCTAGTATTAAATACTATATTTGTGGTATAATTATAAATATAGGTAGCTGGTAACTACCTGTTTGTTCAAATATTCTAATTGAATCAAAATTGTTTTTGTTATTTTTCTTTTAACTTCTTTAATATACATAGAGAATATAAAAAAGGCCCCCTGGATAATTCCAGAGGGTTTTTTATTATATTTATTTAATTATATGAAGCTTTGGATTTTCATCTTTAAACATTTTTATTATATCGCATATATCCCAGCCGTTAAAATCAGAAACTAAACTCATTATAGCTACTCCTGTATTGAAAATAAATGTATGTGTATCGCATTCCATTACAAAATCTTTTGTTTCTTCATGATCCATATGCTTATTTAATCCAATTTCTTTAGCAGCTTTAATGCAACTATAGTAATCCTTTGTTTCTAATTTATATCCGTCATACTCTTTATCTATCGGAAATAATCCGTAAACTTCATTTGGTGTTAGTCCTTCTAATAGATTTATTACTAAATTCGGTAATGAATAATTAAATGTAGTAATCTTTAATTTTTCCACATCTAATTCATTTGAAAATATATTACAATAAACCATACTGCTACTTAGCATCACATTTAAGTTTCTATATCCAACTTTTTTAGATAAATAATATAATTTTGCTAATGCTTTTAATTTACTATCTTTGTTATCATATGCATGATTCAATTTTCCTAAAAAATTAAATACTTTGTTCCATTCGTTTGTAAATCCAGTAGCTAATTTATAAACATTATTTATTTCATTATATGTAAATGGAATAATATCATCTTTATGTATATCTCTATCTGTTTTTATTTTTTCTATGAGATTAATTTCTCTTTTTTGTTCCAATTCTCCACCTGTAGCTCTATGCTTCCATAGGTTTCCTAATAAAATAGCATCATAAAATATATTTCCATATCCTTGCATAGTTGATTCCCTCCTTTTGTATATAGTTACTATTGATTGGTTATAAAATAAGCAGCTACCAAGTTGTAAACCCAGTAGCTACCTTGTAATTAATTTTCTTTTATCATTTCTTTAGCTAACTTAATAGCCAAATCTAATTGTTCCTCATTTAGCATTTTAACCCAAACTATTCTTCTTGCTGTTTCTTTTGCTCCATGTCTTACTATCATATCCTCTAGTAGGTCTTTGTTTTCTGGTAGTAGTGAATCTAATACCTGTTGTTCTGCTTTTGTTAATACTTCGTTCATTTTAAATTATCCCCCTAATTATTTAATTTATATTTTATTATTTATTTAAGTAATTTCTCTATTCTTCCTTTTCTTCACTCTCGAGAGTGGATATACGCCATTCTGAGAGAGGGTAGAGTAGTGATTACTTTCTAAAATAGTTATAAAAACTATATTTATTCGACTTTTATTTCACCTTGCAATTTTAAGAACTATATAATATAATTTAGTTGGTTTGAGTTATATATTATATAGCTCTTAGGTGTTGTTATTTTAGCAGCACCTTTTTATATATAAAATTTTAGCAGACATATAAGCTCTTGTACTAACATATTTGGAAATAATTTAGCTAACATATTTAATATTTCTGGTGTACATTTCATTTTCTACCCCTCCATTTTCTTTAGTATTTTACTTTGATAGCCTTCTACTATCTTTGTTGCTTCTATCTTTGTTAATTGGTCTATTGTCTTATTGAATTTCTTAATTATATGATTTTTTACTTGGTCTTGACTATATCCAGCTTGAAATCCTCGACTATAGATAAACATCATTTCTGATTTTGTGATTAGATCTTGCGATGATTGATTGAATGAAATTACTTTGTCCTCTTCTTGATTTGTTGTTCCTTTAGTCCAGATATTCTTAACATTTACTTTTTCAGAAGCTGGACCAGCAAATGTCGGTTTATCTTCTTTAGGTGCTTTATGTTCTTCTTCGTCTTGTTGTGTATTTGTAACATCACTGTCTTTAGTGTTATCTATTGCCAGTAGCCCTGATAGCGCATATTTTCTAGCATAACTGGAGCAACTTCCACTAATTTGTGGTGCATCGAATTTTTTTCTGTCCCTGTCCTCTCTAGCAAGTGCGCTTGTTTCTATATGTTCACCTGTTTCTATATCAACTATCTTCGCTGTGGCTCTAATGTAGTTGTATTCGCCTTTTGTTTCTACTTCATCATCTAATAAAATGATTAGGTTATTTTCTTTTAGGAGAGGCTTACAAGCCTGTAAGATAGCTTCTGTTGTTCTATAGTTATAATTTGCGAAACTGTTATGTAAATCCTTAGGTGCTTTCAATGATTGTTGTACGTTATATAATTTCTTATAGATATTCATATCCTAACCCCCTTATATAGCTTGATTGTAACCGTTGTTGTCGGCTACTAAATCTAAATATGCTAGTTCTCTTATTTCTTCTAATTCTTCTGATTGTCTTTTATAAATTTCATAAGCAGCTTTTATAATACTTTCTTTTTCTTCTTGTAGTATGTCGTTTCTGCTACTATTTTCTAAGAATACTTTGTAATAAGCTAAATAATTAGCTTTATCTTGTTTTTCTATTAACTCCACTGTATTGTTATAGATTTCTTGTTTACTTTTCATCAGTTAATCCCCCTTTTACGCTTTTGTATTTGTAGGTCCAAAAGAAAGTTGAAAGGTGAAATATCTGTTTCGCCCCTCATCTCTTCGCAAACCCTCTCAATTATTTTCATATCTACTTCTTTTAATTCTGCCAATTCTGTGTCTCTAAACTCTCTTGTAAATTCCAAACTTGATTCTATATAACCTAACTTGTAATCTAAGTCCTCCTGTGGCTCTGTAGCCTGTTTCTTTTTGTTTCTTGACTTGTTATTCGGTTTAGGTTTTGTAGAAGCTTGTGAGCTTGTTTCCTGTCCTACAAGGTATTTATTTATGTAGTAGATGTTATTTCTTCCAGCTTTGCCTTCTCTCTTGGACCTTGTTATATATCCCTTTTCTTCTAGTGAGTTTAAAGCTCTGTTTAGTGCATTATTTCCTATTCCAGTAGCTTCTTGGATTTGTTCTCTAGTCGGAAAGCTATAACCATAGTTAACATTGAAATTTCTTACAAGGTATATCAATACTAACTTTTCATAGCCTTTTATATTGTGGTCTTTCCAAATATCATTGTCTATTATTGTATAGCTTTCCATGTCACAACCTCCTTTTGAGTAACTTTATTACTTTTTATAGTTATAATTATACTCACTTATGATTATATTGTCAACTGCTTTTATAATCTTTTATGATTATATATTTAATCTTTTTAGAGGATATTTTAAATCAAATATGGTATAATACTACTAAAGGGAGTGATAGAATGGATGCAAGTAAAATAATTAAACAAATAATGATTGAAAAAAATTTAACTGTTAAAGATCTAGCTGAAAAATTAGAAATGCAGCCACAAAGTTTAAGTAACAAATTACATAGAAATAGTTTTTCTCTTAATAGCTTTATAAAAATAATAGATGTACTGGATTGTGATATCCAAATAGTAACAAGGGAAAATCATAAGATATTCAAATAGGACCTACATACTTAGGTTCTTTTATTTTGTTTTAAATGAAATGAAATAAGAAAGTTGTTTGCTTACATACTTTTGTATGTAGTTTTTATATATAATAATTTTCTATAGGATTTGTATATAGTATGTTGTAGTATCTTCAAATAGCGATAATTAACTTCTTCATTTGAAGATATTAAACATCTTTAAATAGATATATTAAACATCTTTGTTTAAAGATAATGAATGTCTTTGTTTAACGATATTCAGATAAAATAAATGTCTTTGAATAACGATATTCAATAGGTACTATTCTACCTTTTTAGCTTTCTAATCCCTCAAGTTGAATGTTTATATAAAAATAGCCACTGATAGATATCCAGCAGCTTCTTCGTTCTAACTTATAGCTCGTCTTTAAAAACGTACTTGTATTATAAGTGTCATAAGCACTTTTTCGTTTTAAAGCGTAAAACTTAAGATACCGGTAGTTCTTCCACTAACCAGTTTTAGGGTATCGCATTTTGCAACCCATTTTAGTACATTCGTAACATTTATAAGTCTTAGTATTTCCTGGTACTTTATAACTGCTTTCTATGAAATATTCTGAAACAACGAAATCGTTGTTTCTTAAAACTTCAGCTTAGCCATATCTAATTTAAGTATGTGGTTTACTTGTTCATAAGTACGTGCTCTTTTTTGAGCACTTACTTTTTCTACGAGAAGGTTTTAGGTTTTAGAAAAAAGAAATTAAGAAAGTTTGCATACATACAGACTTATTTTTGTATGTATTTTTAGATTTATTTTTGGATTTTTATTTTTAGATTCTATTTTTAGATAATGTATCATCTACTGTATTATTTACTGGTTCACTTACTGTATCATTTACTGTATCATTTACTGTATCATCTACCGTATCACTTTTAAATGACCTATTTTTAGGATATTCACCTATAAACCCAAATAGGCTTTTCTAAGAGGACTCGGCAATTCACCACAAAACTGTGGTCAGTAAATTACTAACCACCATTTGGGGTTCAGTTAACCAACGTATAATTTCGTTCGTTAACCAGCTTAATTTTTAGGTCGTTAACTCAGGCCAAAATTGGACTAACCTAAAAAATAAGGTGAGTTAGTATTAGTTTCTAGCCTTCTGTAACATCTATTTGAATAATCTATCAATAATGAATATAAGAGCCATTAGGAAGGCGATAGAAAGCTAAAAATATAAAAAAAGAAGCCCTGGGAGGACTCCTTTCTTGTGTAAGATTGAAAAATTTGAATTACATTTGAAACATATAACACGTGGTATAATTAACGCTTATATTTATTATAACATTCGCCTAAACAAACTCGGAATGATAAAATTAAAAAGGATCCATAAAGGACCCTTGAAATAAGAAATTAAATTTAGGTTTTATAAAACATTTTTATTTTTTTGTTTTGCGATACCTATATTTATATTGTATCATACAGAACAAACATTCGATATATTTATTTTATTTTTTCTTTTAGGTTTTCTCTAAGCTCATAATATAAAATCTTGTAAACTATACTTGGACTAAGTTCCTTGTCTACTGCTATTATGTGTAAATTCGGATATTTAGCAAGTAAACTTATAATCATTCCTGATATTGCTTTCGGATTAACCTTGCTTCTATATTCTCCAGTAATAAGCTTCAAATAATAATCCTTGTCCTGTATTAATAAATATACTTTTAAGCCTTGCTGCTTACTTCGTTCTAATTCTCTTATAAAGCGATTGTTTCCGTTTGTATCTTTTCTATGGTCCAGCATATTGCCTATAAGTTCATCGCAACTTGCTTTTCGTTCAACTACTACTGGAGGTCTAAATCCGTCCTTGTACTCTATTGCATAATCTCCAGTATCAAGTTTCTGTCTTTTAACTTGTATGCCCTTTTTATGTAGCACTGCCGGTATAAATAAATCTTGTTCTCTTGTATCAAATATCACAGTATAATCTTCATTATCTATCTTAAGCATTTTGTACCTCCATTTGGTTAAGTAACCCTTGAAGGTACGCCATTCTTTTTATTATTTTTTGTAGTGCTTTGTATTCTCTTGTGTCGTCAACCTCGCAGTGTTCTAAATTTTTAAAATAGATTTCTGCCTTATCTAATCTGATGTTTAATTCTTTTAATTCTGTTTCTATTTCGTGTTTTGTCATAAAATCCCCCTGTATTACAGGTTTATTTTTCTTTTAACGCAACTCTTATCCTTGTAACAACTCTTTTGTTCTTTTAAATCAATGTACAACCTGCTATTGGCATACTACTATAAACATAAATATCGCAGCTAAATCTAATACCCCTCGCCCTTCCTATAGCTTGTACAAGTTCGCTATATAAGAAATAAAGTTGTATATCTGTAAATATTTTATCTTCTTCACTTTCGTATGTATTCATATCAAATTCAAAACCATTTTTAGTAACTCTTTTTACTTTCCAATCATTCGATACAGGACTTTTATCAGTTAATAGAACTCCATAGGCTTCATATATAGCGCTATTAAAATGTGGAGTACCTAATACACATAGATTCTGTCCTTCATATCCATTTAAACCTTCTACGGCTCCATAATGTGTAATTCTTTTCTTGTTATATCCTTCTAAATTCACTAAATCATTGTCTAAGAATGTAATTATATTTTCGTATTTATCACTACTCAATATTTCATCAAGCTTCTTATTAGCTTTTTCAGATTGATTTTTTAGTGTAAATCTACTGAAAGAATAGCTGCAGTCACAATATATATTTGCTCTTAGCTCTACTTCTCCATAATCTTTGAATTTTATTTCTTTATCTGGTAGATATTTTTCAATGAATTTAGTATGTATTTTTTCGTCCAGTGTAGCACTAAGAACTATTACCCTATATTTATTAAGTCCTTTTATGTCTTCCCCGTTTACAAAGTGAATATAGCTGTTTTTTAGGCTTATATATTCAGCATTTATAATCTTAAATATTGGCATACTCATATTGTCTTTATTTTCTTTTATGAATTTTATTAACAGTTCTCTAAATCCACCCTCTAATATTAACTGTTTTAGTGGATTCTTAATCCATTGGTTATTGTGTGTCTGTATATCCATTTGGAAAGCTTCAAATACTTCAAACATATCTAAATAATTTAAATAGAATTTACTTCTTTCGTCGCTAAATTTTTCGCTCCAGCGTCTTATTTGGTTTATATTTTCAAATACTTCTTCAAAAGTAAAGTAATCGTATTTAATAAAACTTTTCAGAAAATCTTCGTCAATTATTATTGTGTCTATTTGACTGTTATTTGTTCCAAAACTCATTCTTTGGTGAGTATATAGAAGGCTTGTAGCTTCTTGTATCTCGGCTATATTGTCTAGATATTCTTTTAGATCCTCATAATATTTTGGATGTTTTTTACCTTCTAGCCCTTCTTTGTTTAATCTTTTTATTTCTTCATATACTTCGTTTTTTACTTCTCCATGTAGTCCTAAATCGTAATACTTTTGTATTTTATATTTAAGTTCATCTGGCAATCTATCCATTTTTAGAGGTTTTGCATATACTAACCCATAATTTAGTGGGTTTCTTAGTAAATCTTCGTATAATTGCGCCCCTAATCTATGATTACTTACTGCTACTATAGTGTTGCTTAAGTCTATTGTTTCCAGAAGCTTGCTCTTTCCAATTCCTGTTGGTGCTTTTACGAATGTAAATACATTTTTTGGTACTTCTTTTAGTGTTTCGTAGTCTTTTCTTAATTCTGCTTCTACTGTTTTAAGCTTTAATCCCTTGTACTCAGCTACTTTTTTAGCTTTATTTTCTTTTTTATAGTATTTTTCTTTTATATTTTTAGGATTAGAACACTCATTATAATATTTGCACTTGTTACTGCATCTACTTGGAGCGTAGCCATAATTTAAGGCCGTTACATATGTATTATATTTATTTTCCCAGTTATTATAATTGTATTTCTTTAATATTTCACTTAATACCGTTGGATATTTTTTAAATTCATATAAATTAGTTGATAAATGATATATTTCCTTATGTTCTAACTTTTTGCCGTTTATAAAGTCATTAAACAGTTGGCATTTATGATAAAGCTTCATAAAATCAATTTCGGTTTTCTTTATCTTCTCGCCTTTTACAATTTGAATTTTCGCCGAGCGATTAGTTGCTTTGGTAGTGTTGTAACTATTGTTATCAAAACTGAATAGGAAATCGTCATAAATTATGTTTTTAGTATTTTCATCTAAAAGTTGAGGATTTTTGTCAAATTCCCAATATAATATATTATTGGTGTTTTGACGAATTTCCTCACTTTTTAATATAAACGGATATTTATTATAAACATTGATTCCTAATTTTTTATAGAAAGCTTTTAAATTTCTAGTAGCATTTTTTTCATCTTTAACACTAATAGTAGTCACTACTGCATTTATAAGGTTTTCTATATTAAGTGTATTTTCATATTTATAATTAACAACTTCCTTACCACCAACCCATAATCTTGATAAATCTTTACAGTTGGCATCGCACTCTGGAAAGACTTCCATTAACATTAATTGGATAGCAGTTTTTAGTTGTGGATCTTCAATTGGAGTATTTAATCTCCAGATAACTCTAAATCTATGTTGTTCTTCAGTGTGTGAAAAAGTTTTATATATAAAGCTAGGCTCTAGCCCTAAATCTTTACTATTGGATATGAATTGTTCTATTGTTAGGCCGTCGTCAAAGTCTAAACTCATTACATAAGCTTTTTCAAAGTCTGTATTTTTAGCCCCACTCATTAATGATGACTTCCATAGATGTCCTTCTTGGCCTACATAATAAGCAAATTGCTTAAATGTTAATTCTTGTCTATTAATAGGCTTCCAGATGTTTCTTTGTACTTCAGAATAAGTCAGTTGCCCTTTAATAGTTTTAGTTTCTCCTCTTTTGATTGGTTTTGTCATTGTTGGATTAGACATAATATTAATAATCATAAAAAATACCTCCTGTGTTGTTAGAAGGTACGTAAACGAATTGTATTTACTAGCTTTTTCCTTGCTTGAAATACCAAAAATATGGTATACTAATAGTAAGTATTGAATTAGTATACGGTTTATTTTTTGAAGTTTACATACCTAAACGGCTTCAAGAAAAATAGTAAATAAAATAGTTGGGGACACAGAAATTTCATTTACTTGCTTAAAACCGTGCCAAAAGCAGCTGCGCCAACAGTTGCTTTTTTTATGCTTACTTATATTTTAACATATTTTTGGTCCCATTAAATATTTAAAAATATATAAGATTTCAGGACCCCTTCCAATTGCTAATTTTTTTCGTATCATTATTTTACAAATTTAAGTTTAAGATTTTAAAACATGTCGATAATCCAAGAAAAAACAAAAAAGAGGTTAAATTTGATTATGTTAATAGATTTGCTATTATTTTTAGCTTTAATTTTATCGTTTTGTGGGAGATTTATATAATATTATTGCTATTAGTTTTTTTAGTTTTTTTCAATGTGAAAAATATTTTATTAAAATAAAAAATAATTAATTTAAATAAATTTAAGTTTCAAAAAATAATTTTAGATATATTTAAGTATAAATAAAATAAAATAAAATTAAATAAAACTAGAT
>OBWZ01000407.1_pt1 | contig 13400 bp, 10 predicted proteins | sample 1476561 | NCBI WGS metagenome assembly OBWZ01 (sample SAMEA2580138, study PRJEB22360) | human gut metagenome | biome: human gut; feature: human-associated habitat; material: faeces | place: Denmark | collected 2008/2010 | reverse complement strand
CATCCGCGATGGTGGGTGTTTGCGATTACCACAGCCGCCGCTCTCGCGATGCTTCCGTTCTTCATATGCATGATTTCAGTTAAGCACAGTTCACCATACCGTTGCCGTATGTTCACATCCGGGGTATCCCCGAAAATCGAGGATTATCCTTCAGGGGGCTTCCCCGACACGCGCGCTGCAGACGGCCGCGCAACACAAATATGGCATACCCACACGGGAAGTACCGCGAACGATGCGAGAATCGGAATTGGCGTTTAAGAAGGAAAGAAGGAAATATGACCGAACCAATCGCAATGACCATACGCCATATGAAAATCGAGGATTATTCGCTGGTATACGGACTGTGGACACGATGCACAGGTTTCACTATGAGGGATATAGACGATTGCGAGGATGCGATAAAGACGTTTCTCAAACGCAATCCCGACACCTGTTTCGTAACTGAGGACGATGACGGAAGGATCATTGGCGCGATTCTTGCCGGTCACGACGGAAGACGGTCACGCATCTACCACACGGCGGTCGACCCCGACGCACGCGGTAGGGGCATTGGCTCGATGTTGGTGGGCCGTGTGGTTGAAACGCTTCGTGCAATCGGTCTGCCGAAAGTCGCTGTCGGAGTGCCCGCAGACAACGACGCCGGCAACGATTTCTGGGAACGGCAGGGCTTTGCAGTCCGTGACGATTTGGTTTATCGAGAACTGCCGTTGTAATAACGAACCATCCACGATGCCGTGCACGTCGCCCAGCCCACGTTGTTCGCGGACAGCAAGTAGAAGCCGGCCAGCATGCCGCCCCACCCATGGACACGTAGGCAGCGGCGGCGATGCCGCGGCCCAACGCGTTCATTACGTGGCGCAGCAGCCACGTGTCAAGAGGCCCCTGCCGTAACGGAAGTCCGAGAGGCCACCGATGGTGGATCGCTGTTCGGACGGAAGACACGGTTTAGGCGAGCGAGCTATGCCTTGGCTAGCTTCTTGTGCCTGAGAGTGTAAACGGCATCGGCGGAATCGGCGACACGCTTGGAATGCGTCACCACAATGACACATTTACCGAGTTGATGAGCGGCATGCCGCAAAAGATCAATCACCTCATCAGTCATTTCCGGATCCAGGCTGCCAGTCGGTTCATCCGCCAGAATCGCGCGGCCGGGCGCCACTAGGGCACGGCCGACCGCCACTCGCTGACGTTGACCGCCCGACAGGTGCATGATGTTGCGCTTCGATTCCTCACGGCTCAGTCCCAAATCCTCGAGGATCTTCATATCGGCCTTGGGATTGACCAAACGCAGATTCTCTTCGGGAGTGAGATAGTCGATCAGATTATGGTCCTGGAACACCAAGGACACGTGCTCGCGACGGTGCTTTGAATAACCCGTCGTAGCTATATCCTCACCCTCGAAACGGACCACTCCATCAGAGGGGGCATCCAGACCGGCCAACAGGGACAGCAGTGTGCTCTTTCCCGCTCCCGATGGACCGGTGATCGCATACATCTTTCCGGATTCGAAATCAGCGTTCACGTCCGAAAGAACGCGGATCTTCGCCGCGCCATATGAGTAATTGACATGGTCCAATTGCAGACAGATAGTCATGATTAATATCTCCTAACGCATAGAGGAAAGAATGGATTTCGGGGATTTGGCCAGCACTGCGGCGCACGACACGGCAAGCGCAATCGCGATGACCGCGCATCCGAGCAGCAGGATGAGCAGCGTCTGTTCTGGCGGCAGAGCCTCCACCTGCAATGATTCAAGAGGCGCGACTCCAGAATCGTGCAGCAGAAGCGAGGACACGTATCCAGACAATAGGGAGCCCGTGCCCAGCGAGCACAGGGCTGCGACCACAGCCATGAGACCGGTTTCGATTGCGAACTGGGCGATAATCTGCATCTTGCCGATGCCGAGAGCCAGAAGGGTGCCTATCTCATGAATACGTGAGCGGATCCAGAAGACAAGCGCCATGCCCAGTACCAACACATCAGCCAAGCAAACGGACAACAGCACCATACGAACCAGATCGCGCACCGTTTCCACCGACTGCAGCACGCCGGAAAGCCGCGCCGAGTCATCGGTGACGCCATACTTGCTTCCAGCGATTTTTTTCGCTTGGGCCACTGCGGCGGAGAGAGCCTGCGGATTATCCGAAAGACACCGGATCGTGCCGACCCGTTCCTCTCCAGTCAGCGCGGAAACCACTTGGGCACCCGCATAGATAAGATTCTCCGATGCGTCCGATGGCATAGGGCTCTGTGCCTGCACATTGCCAGAGAAGATTCCGGCCACGCGAACGGTGGAATCGCGGTCTTCCTGACTGAGCCGGAGTGTTGATCCCACCGATAGCCCATTCTCACGTGCGAAATCCCGGTGAATCAGTACGTTCCGGCCATTACCTGAAATGTGGTGTCCTTGTTCCAACCGGTACAGACCGCTTTGGAACTCTTCGGACAACGAGGAGTCAGTGGTGCCCAGCACGCTGACCTGCGTGGATAGACCGGAATCCAGTCGAGGACCATGTTCGGGGACAACCGGATGCGCGCCATCCACCCCTGCCAGGGTCTTACGCTCGTAAACGGTTTTTCTTACGCCGGGGATGCGCGAGAACCGGCTCGCTTCCCTTAGACTTGCAGGATTCTCGCCTGTGTCGACGGTAAAACCTATTCCCATGCTTCTGCCGATATCGTCGGACATTTCCTGAAGCGCCGTTGACACTCCGACCTGAGCCACAAGACTGGTGAAAACCATCAGCATCAACAGTCCGATGATTCCGCTGCGTACCGGTTTACGTACGATTGCCAGCGTGGCACGCTTCCACACGTTCATGCCCATCATCGGAGCTCCGACAGGCTTCGTGGCGACTTGCGCAGCATCGGTATGCACGATATGGCAACGCATACCAGCATCACCGCCAGCAGGCCGAGCGATACATACAGTACGGCAGTTGTGTCGATTGATACCGTGAGCGAATCCAAGGTGCGAACCGACATATTGGACTCGAGATCGCCGCCGACCTGTCCCATGCTGCTCAGCTCCTTCGCCGCGGAGGCGTTCACGGAACGGAGGGCCGAAGTGCCAAGCCATTGGGCCATTCCTCGTGCGCACAACCATCCGAAGACCAAGGACGGCAGGCCGATCAGAATCATCTCGGTTAGATATTGGGCGATCAGGGATGGCTTGCCGATGCCGAGGGACACCAATACGCCCATCTCCTGGCGTCGGTCGTTCATCCACAGTAAGAGCATGAGACTGAGAACTATCACGGCCGAAATAGTCACGCCGATCAAAGCGCTGCGCATCATGGAACGCACACCTCGGGCGGCATTCAGCATGCTCGACGTATATTGGTCATTGCGCGTGATCTGGTAGTTGTTCCAATCCACTGGAAGCTTCTTCGCCTCTTCCATGGTTTTCTCCACGTCGACGCCCTTGTCCAGAACGAAAGTGGCATCCTGGTATATTTCCTTGCCGGCCTTGTACTGGTACAGAGTACTTGTAGTGTCCAAATCGGTGTACACAGTGTTGGAGGTGAGTTCCGCGCGGCTGGATACCTTTCTGTCGCTGTCCCCTTTGAATATTCCAACGATGGTGGTTTTGACAGTTGCCGTCGAATGCGACTCATTGTCGGCATCATATGGATTGGCCTTGAGCGTGAGGGTATCGCCGACTTTAAGCCCATTGGTTTTGGCGAGATCCTCATGGACCATCGACATATGCTTATCGGATGCCTTGAGATGACGTCCTTCGACCATGCCGAGCGTGTGAGACGTGAACACATTGAGTTTTGACGAATCGTTTGTGCCTATGACGTTGGCCGTATTGCCGAACTGCTGTTCTTTCTCCGCATCGTAATCATCGCCGCCGGGGACCTTCACCACGCTGGCTCCCACGAGATCGGCGGTGGCGTTCTGCCTGACCATGTACGAGTCAACCCCGGACATCTTCGAGATTCGTTGCACATCAGCGGGACGAACCATTCCGCCTCCGCGAGGTGTCAGCATGCTGCCTTGCAGGTTACTGGCCAGCACGAATCCGCCGACCGCCTGTTTCTCAATCTGTCCAGCCTCATGTTGAGCTGCCTGAGAAACTGCGGTCGCGGACAGCATACTCGCCGTTATGATGGTCAGCACAATGAACAGCACCGCGGTACGCACTCGTTTTCTGAGCACATAGCGCGCCGCCCGTGAGATGAATGTCATTAATACCCCCTGTAAAGCTGGGACCTTCTCATCCGCAACAATGAAATCTAATTCGATTCTTCGATTGGCCATTCACGAAAATACATGGTGCACCTCAGAACATGGCAAGATATGCCTTGAGCGAAAAAGCGAAACAACATTGGTTGCATTATGCTCCGGGGCATCTGTCGTTTTGTTCATTTGACAAACTTTGAGCGGTTATAAAACAGTGCATATACCAATGGAGGCCCCAACCGAAATTGGGGCCTCCATCAGAGAGAAAGGAAGGAGTGGCAAGTATTGGTTATTACTCAGTCAGAGTCTTAGCCTTCTCGTTGACGGCTTCAACCGTCTCGACCGTCTTGGCTTCCTCATCGGAGACCTCACCGGCCGTGAGCTTGGCTTCGAGCTGCTCGACGATTTCGGCGTGCATCTTCTCGCTGATCTTCACCTTGAAGGTGAACACCAGCAGGCTGAGCACAATCAGAACGAGCGGCACATAGAAGGCGCAGACTTCGAAGGTGTGGATGTTCGCAGGGGTCATATCGGCTGCAGTGGCGCTGCCGGTCATACCTGCCGCGACGGCGATGAAGCCGGTGATGCCGTTCGACAGAGCGCCACCGATCTTGTCGAGCATCGGGCGGACGGACAGAGTGACGGCCTCGTTACGCTTACCGTTCTTCAGCTGGCCGTATTCGATGGAGTCGGTCAGGGAGAGGATGGCGGTCATCTGGATGAGCGTGCCCGGCACGTAGAAGAGCACCAGTGCGATGAACACCACGACGATGTTGGTGGAGAAAAGACCCAGCAGAACGTAAGCGACAATCATGGAGATCATGCCACCGATGTACAGGTAGCGGCGTGGGATGCGCTTGTTCAGAATCGGGTACAGCGGAGCCATGATGAGGCCGGCCACCAGTGCGATGACGCCAGTCGCGGAGTAGGCGGCCGGGTTGTCGAGCACGAACTTGAACAGGAAGAGGAGCACGCCAGTGGTGGCCACGTTGGCGATGGCGTACAGCAGGTAGGACAGGGCGACCCACAGCAGCTGGTCGTTCTGGAACAGTGCCTTGAACGCCTCGAGCGGGTTGCCGTTCTTCTGGGCCTTGGCGCGCAGGGCGCTGGTGCTTTCCTTAGTACCGAAGGCAACGGTCCAAGCAGTGAGGATGCCGAGCAGCATAACGATGATGCCGAATGCGGTCCAGCCGCTCTGGCTTTCGGCATGCTTGCCGGTGAACATGTAGCTGAAGTAGGTGACAATCGGGATGACGACGATAGTGATGCCGTTGTAGCCGATGGAACCGGTGAAAGATCCCAGAGAGGTGTAGGTGGAACGCTCATGGGAGTCGGAGGACAACGCCGGAATCATGCCCCAGTAGGAGATGTCACGCAGGGAGTAGAACACGTCGAGCACGACGAAGGTGATGACGAACAGCACGATGAACAGCGTGGTGTTGACATTCACCAGACCGAACATGCCGCTGAAGACGATGGCGAGCAACACGGCCGAGACAGCACCGCCGATGAACTGCCAAGGACGGAAGCGTCCCCACTTGGTGGTGGTGTTGTCGACGATGTTGCCCAACAACGGGTCGATGAAGATCTCTGCGATACGGATAATCACCACAAGGCTGGTGATGACGCCGATAAGCTTGGCCGCCAGCGCCTTATCGACGCCAGAGAACAGGCAGCTGGTCACGTACACAACGAAGTACGTGCTCATGGCGTTGTAGAAGGCAGACTGACCCAAGTTACCGCATGCGTAGGCGATGCGCTGGCCGAGCTTCCCCTTGCGGACTCCACCGTCCACAGCTGTTGCGTTGCTCATTTTTCTTCTCCTCTAAGATAGTTAGAGCTTAGATCACCCATTGATCTTGTATTGCAACTATACGCCGTTTTACAAACGGAAGTAAAAAACGTTAGTAATCAAGGCTTTTACCGGCGTGTTGCAGCAGTTTCCATAACGCAAATCCTATCCGTCACCGGCTTAAACATATTTGTGAGAGTGCTTGAAAACAGAGGAAACCGTGGCGGTAAATACGATTTGCTTTTTCAGTAAAAAACATTTATCATTACCAGTAAAGGAAGTTTAGCTTCCACATCATTCACAACGAAGTAATGAAAGAAAGTAGGAAACATGGCAAACAGCAATCGTGTTGAGCACGCATCCGAGACGTGGCTGACCGACGCGACTGTGTTCGAAGTCAACCGCACGCCGGCACATTCCAACCACAAGTGCTTCACGCATGATCCGCAGAGTGGCGAGCACTCCGATCTCACGCAAAGCCTTGACGGAGAATGGCGCGTCGAAATCGTACAGGCTTCCGACATCGACTTCAACGAAGAGCCATTCGTTGCTGAGAACTTCGATGATTCCTCTTTCTGCCGCGCCCAGGTTCCGGGCCATCTGCAGATGGCAGGCCTGCTGAAGAACAAGTACGTGAATATCCAGTATCCGTGGGACGGCCACGAGAATCCGCTGGAGCCGAATGTTCCGGAAAACAATCACGTGGCGCTCTACCGCAGGAAGTTCGTTGTGTCCAAGCGCCTTGCGGACACCAAGGAGTCCGGAGGAAGCGTCTCCATCGTCTTCCATGGAATGGCAACCGCAATCTACGTATGGGTCAACGGCCTGTTCGCAGGTTACGGCGAGGACGGATTCACTCCCAACGAGTTTGATATCACCGACCTGCTGCATGACGGAGAGAACGTCGTGGCGGTCGCCTGCTACGAGTATTCCAGCGCATCCTGGCTTGAAGACCAGGACTTCTGGCGTCTGCACGGTCTGTTCCGCTCCGTCGAGCTGACGGCGCAGCCCCACGTCCATGTCGAGAACATGCAGCTCGAAGCCGATTGGGACGCCGAGTCCGGCACCGCCTCTCTTGATGCCACATTGTCCGTGCGCAACGCCTCCGATGCCGCTACCATCTCGGCCACGTTGAAGGATTCCGAAGGCAACGTGGTATGGGAGGCCTCGACCAACGCCGACGCCAATACCACGTTCGCAAGCGGTTCCTTGCAGGGCCTCGAGCCGTGGAGCGCCGAAAGCCCATCTCTGTACGAGCTTGAAGTCAACGTCATCGACCAGGCCGACAACATCGTCGAAGCTGCCGTTCAGAAGGTCGGCTTCCGTCGCTTCCGCATCGAAAACGGCATCATGACCCTTAACGGCAAGCGCATCGTGTTCAAGGGCGCGGACCGTCACGAGTTCGACGCCAAGCGCGGCCGTTCCATCACCGAGCAGGACATGATCGATGATGTGATTTTCTGCAAGCGTCACAACATCAACGCCATCCGCACCTCGCACTATCCAAACCAGGAACGTTGGTACGATCTGTGCGACGAGTACGGCATCTACCTGATCGATGAGACCAATCTCGAAACTCATGGCAGCTGGTGCCTGCCCGGCGACGTGGTCACCGCCGAAACCGCAGTTCCAGGAAGCAAGGCACATTGGGAAGGCGCCTGCGTCGACCGTGTCAACAGCATGATGCGCCGCGACTACAACCACCCGAGCGTGGTCATTTGGTCCCTCGGCAACGAGTCCTACACCGGCGATGTGTTCCGTGCCATGTACAAGCACGTGCACGACATCGATCCGAACCGTCCCGTGCACTACGAGGGCGTGACGAAGAACCGCGACTACGACGACGTTACCGACATCGAAACCCGCATGTACGAGCATGCTGATGTGGTTGAGGAATATCTCAAGAACGATCCGCAGAAGCCGTACATCTCCTGCGAGTACATGCACGCAATGGGCAACTCGGTCGGCAATCTAGACGAATACACGGCACTGGAGCGCTACCCGCACTATCAGGGCGGCTTCATCTGGGACTTCATCGATCAGGCGATCTATGCCACCCAGCCGGACGGTTCCACCCGTCTGTGCTATGGCGGAGATTTCGGCGATCGTCCGAGCGATTACGAGTTCTCCGGCAACGGACTGGTCTTCGCCGACCGCACTCCCACGCCGAAGGCCCAGGAGGTCAAGCAGCTGTACTCCAACGTCCATATCGACGTGACCGATCGCTCGGTGTCCATCAAGAACGACAACCTGTTCATCTCGACCGGCGGATACCAGTTCGTGCTGCGCATCCTCGCTGACGGAGAGCCGGTGTGGCAGTCCGAGCGTCGCTTCGACGTGCCCGCCGATTCAGCATGCACGTTCGATGTCGAATGGCCGGTGGATCTCTATCGCGCCAATGCCGATGAGCTGGTGCTTGAAGTGTCCCAGCGCCTCGCCGAGGCGACCGATTGGGCTCCTGCCGGGTACGAACTCGCCTTCGGCCAGACTATTGTGGCCGGAACGAAGGCAGCCGAAGATGCGGTCCTGCCTGCGGACGGCATCGTCACTGTTGGCCGTTGGAATGCGGGTGTTCAGGGTTCCGGACGAGAGATTCTTCTTTCTCGCACCCAGGGCGGCTTGGTCTCCTACACGTTCGACGGTCACGAATTCGTGCTGCGTCGCCCGGCGATCACCACATTCCGCGCGCTGACGGACAACGATCGTGGCGCCGGCCATGGATTCGAGCGAGCCCAGTGGATGGCGGCCGGCCGTTACGCCCGTTGCGTGGACAATGTCATCGAACAGGTCGATGAAGACACGCTCAAGGCCGTATACACGTATGAGCTTGCCACGCCGCAACGCACCAAGGTCACCGTCGGATACACCGCCGATACCACTGGCCGTCTGAACCTGCATGTGGAATATCCGGGCGAGTCCGGCGAACTGCCCACCATTCCTGCGTTTGGCATCGAATGGACTTTGCCGGTCCAGTATTCGAACCTGAGGTTCTTCGGCGCTGGTCCCGAGGAAACGTACCAGGATCGCAAGCACGCCAAGCTGGGCGTGTGGAGCACCGATGCGTTCAAGGATCATGCTCCGTATCTCATGCCGCAGGAGACGGGCAACCACGAGGAGGTCCGTTGGGCGGAGATCACCGATGAAAATGGACATGGTCTGCGAGTCAGCCGCGCGAATGGTGCCGCACCGTTCGCTGTGAGCCTGCAGCCGTATTCCAGCTTCATGATCGAAGAAGCCCAGCACCAAGACGAGTTGCCGGCTCCGAAGCACATGTTCCTCCGTGTGCTCGCCGCACAGATGGGTGTCGGAGGCGACGATTCCTGGATGTCGCCGGTCCACTCCCAGTATCACATCCCCGCCGATCAGCCGATCAGCCTCGATGTCAATCTCGAACTGATCTGACGATCGGATAGCGTGTCCCTCCTCTACTCCTTCCTGTGGAGGAGGGACGACATTGTCTTGCAAGTTCTTGTCCAGAACGGCATTGTCCAGCAGGGCGATGTCCTGAGGAATGGTGACACGCTGGCATCGCGGCACATTCTCATATCCCAATTCAAGACTGGCGTTCAGAACTTTTTGACGGGTAGCCTCCTTGACCGACAGCGAGGGATCGTCATTGAGTATCCTCGATACGGTTGCAGGGGAGAATCCAGTCATCGTGGCTTTAGACAAGCATCTCCGACAGGGCCGCCGGAAATCCAAGGTTCCCGCGAACTGGTCGTCAGCGAAATGACCAACAACGGATTCATGGAGATGGTCAAGGAGACAACTTCATACGCCAGAGAGTTTGGCATCGGCATCACCGTAAGCTGCGCCGGACCGGATTCCGAAGAATACTCAACAAGAAACGAGGCCAGCAGCTGTCTCCGTAACGTCATCGAACGCAACCCACTAGGCGGCAGCAACCCACTAGGCGGCATGCGATCTCTCGGAAATGAGGGAGCAGGACCGACCGACCGCCATCTTCGCGTTCAACGATCTCGGCGCGATCAACGTCTATCGCGCCGCCCGACAGCACAGCATCAGTCTGCCCGAACAGTTATCGATCATCGGTTTCGACGATGTCTATCCTGCGGCAAGCATGTGTCCATCCCTGACGACCATCAGGCAGCCATTCGATCTCATCGCCAGACAATGCATCGATCTGATTCTCGAAGCGCGGGAAGGAAAAGTGGGCCAGAATTACTTCATTCTTCCCACGCAGCTTGTCGAACGCGAAAGCTGCGCATCGCCATCACTGCTGTAACATGCAACGGCACTCAGAATCAGCTTCCACGAAGCACCCATGCATATGCAATCCGCCTCTGTCACAAGCATTTACTTCTGTTTACCAGATGAAAATACAAAAGAAGCGACGAAACCGGCGAGACCCTGCACCAGAGGAATGCTTACAATGAAGCCACAACAGAACAAACGGCTCCACACGAAGCATGAACCAACAAACGAAACGACGAGCCGCGTGAAAGGAAGAAAAAATGCAGAACAACACCTTCGACCAGATCGCCAACGCCAACACCGTTTCCATGGATGCCGGTCTCAGCCAGTTCGCCTTCGCCAAGGCCTCCTCCACCTTGTTTAAGAAGGCTTTCAGCAAGTAAGATTCCATAAAAGTCTTTATCAAACGCCTCGGCTGCTGTGATGAACCGGTCCAGCAGCCGAGGCGTTCCCATATACCTTGGACCGTCCGGCGACAAATCGAAACAAATCGTATTTACGCGCCAACCAATTCAAGCATCTGCGGAATGCTCTTCTTGCCGAACTCAACCTGCTGCGTGCCGTCAGCCCGTGTAATGACGATGCAGGGCACGCTCATCGCACCATAATGGTCCCTAAGCTCGGGAAAATGCGCAACATCGTAGGCCTCGGCGCGAACGGCCGGGTTCAGCGAGGCGATACGCTGGGAAGCAAGCACGGTCTCCGGGCACATCGTGCAGGTGAGCGAGACGAGAACCATAATGTCCAACGGGTCCGTGATGGACCGCGACCGATCGATCAGATCATCGCCCAACGGCTGACCGGGACCGGCCACGTTGTACAGGCCCAGCACAAACGAATTGAATTCATGGCCGGAAGGCACACCATGGAAGGCGAGGCCGGTCGGCTCGCCGTCCACCACCATGCGCACACATGGGCGCGCGGCGGGCAGCACGTTGTCGACGTCGAACACCGCACGGCCCGTATCGTCCTTCTTGTACTCGCCATCAACCACCGTCGATTTCAGCTTGCCGCCGGACAACGCGACCAACGCATCAATGAATCCCCGCAGTTCCGTGGACAGCGGCGTATCGTCCAGCTCCAGAGCAAGCGTAACCGGCCGAGACATACGGCTAAAGACCACGTTGAGCTGCTGTCTGGTGGCGTCGGAGAACAATTCGCTGGACTTCTTGACGGCGTTCGCCGCGGCAGCGGCATCGGCGCTACGTTTAGCGGGTGCCGGCGCGGGCGCTGTGTCGTCCAACGAGGCGGCATTTGCCTTCGCTGTGGACTGCTCATAGACGTAAGAGGCCGGACGCTGTGGCATCAAGCCAGTTTTCTCGCTCATCCGCTTGGCGTACCGTTCCAACTCCACCGCGGCAATAGCGCCATCAGCGGTGGCAGTAACCACTTGCCGCAGGTTTTTGGCCCGCAGATCACCGGCCGCGTACACACCTGGCACCGAGGTTTCAAGATAGCCGTGCGTGACCACGTAACCATAATCGTCCAGTTCCACCACGCCGCGCACCAAATCCGTGGCGGGCACATATCCGGCGAACACGAACACGCCGAACGTGCCGCCATCAACAGGTTTCCACGTTTCGGTCTGGCCAGTGGCCCGGTTTAGGATCGAAGCTTCACGTAAACCACCTTGCCCGGCAGTGACACCTTGCAGCTCGACCTGGTAACGCACATCGATCTTCGGATTGTTTTTTGCTGCGGCGGCCACCACAGCGTCGCAAGTGAAGTCCTGTTCCCGTACGAGAACGGTAACTTTGGAGGCGTATGTGGTCAGAAACACGGATTCCTCGGCTGCTGCGAACCCTCCGCCGACCACCAGTACTTCCTTGCCGGCAAAGAACTCGCCATCGCAGGTGGCGCAGTAGGCCACACCGCGGCCAGCATATTCGGACTCCCCTTCGAACCCTAGTTTGCGTGGGCTGGCACCGGTGGCGATGAGAATACCAAAAGCTTTCAAGTCGCCGCGCGAAGTATGCACGGTTTTGACATCGCCATGCACGTCGAGGCCGATGGCTTCGGCGGAAAGGAATTCAGCGCCGAAATCCTGCGCCTGCTGACGCATGGTCTGGGTAAGCGCACGGCCAGTGGTGCGGCCAACGCCCGGATAGTTGACCACCTCATTGGTGATGGTGATCTGTCCGCCAAAATCATCTTTCTCGAGAATCAGTACGCGATATCGGGCACGGGCCAAATACAATCCCGCCGTCAGACCAGCGGGACCGCCGCCGATGACTATGACATCGTACAAATCATTTCGAGACATAACGACTCCCTTCGTGCCTTGATCTGGCTATTCAGGAGGTGCCCGGAGGATTCTCCTGGGCACCCCGTCGGATTAGCTTGACAAGCCGTCCGCCAAGCGACGATCACAGTTGACCAACAAGATCAAGGCTAGGTTCAATAGTGTCCTCGCCTGGAGTCCAGTTGGCAGGGCAAACCTGATCGCCATGTTCGTGGACGAACTGAGAAGCTTGCACACGGCGTAGCAGTTCTTCGGCATTGCGGCCCACATTGGAAGAGATGACTTCATAAGCCACGACCTTGCCTTCGGGACTCACGATGAAGTCACCGCGTTCGGCCATGCCATCGACTTCGTTGTAGGTGTCGAGATCCTTGGCCAATAGAGCGGTCGGGTCGGCAAGCATCGGATATTGAATCTTGGCGATCTTTTCATTGGCGTCATGCCATGCCTTGTGCACGAAGTGGGTGTCGCAGGAGACAGAGTAGACCTCGCATCCAATTTCCTTGAACTTGGCGTAGTTGCGGGCCAGATCCTCAAGTTCAGTGGGGCACACGAAGGTGAAATCAGCCGGGTAGAAGAAGAACAGGGACCAGTGGCCGAGCACATCAGCCTTGGTCACCTCATGGAACTCGTTGTTCTGGAACGCGTTCACCTTAAAATCGGTCAGTTCATGCTGCAGGAGAGTCATCATCGGTCCTTTCGCTGATTGTCAATTATCGGGCTTCTGCCGTTTTCCATCGTAACGTGATTCTCTGGAACCCGCGCGGGCGTAACGCGTGAGCCTCATCACATCATTACTAACAGTCACGCTGACGGACCATGCGATGCGCCCGGGGATCCCCCGGAAACCGGAAGACAAACAAAAAAAAAGGGGTTCCCGGAGCGTCACGCTCGACGGGAACCCCGACGTTGAATGCGGCGGCGTGCTACTCTCCCACACCCTCTCGAGTGCAGTACCATCGC
>OBWZ01000405.1_pt1 | contig 13630 bp, 12 predicted proteins | sample 1476561 | NCBI WGS metagenome assembly OBWZ01 (sample SAMEA2580138, study PRJEB22360) | human gut metagenome | biome: human gut; feature: human-associated habitat; material: faeces | place: Denmark | collected 2008/2010 | reverse complement strand
GTAATCCCCTTGTACCCCTACCCGCCACGCCACCTAGCTTGTGTGTCGTAGATTACCCGCTATTCTTGGTCAAATGTCTGCTGCGCGCGACGACGACTTCATGGCACTTCCCGGTATGGAAGCGGATTCCACGATTCCGCCGTTTGAACCGATATTCCCAGATCATTCGTTCTCGAAGCAGAACCCGGTGAGCCGCGCGATGAACACAATCATGGAGATGCTGGCAACCCACTCGATGTTCAAGAACGAGCGCCGCGAGCTGGATTCCTTCTATCGGGCGATGGTCGAGCGCATCGAGGCCGTGCACACCCTGGCGGGCAAGCAGGAGATCATGCGCACGCTCTACGACCGCTTCTTCTCCCAAGCCTTCCCGCGGATGAGCGAGCGCCTGGGCATCGTCTTCACGCCCATCGAGGTCGTCGACTTCATCATCCGCAGCGCCAACGACGCGATGCTCACGGCCTTTGGGTAGAGCCTCGGGGAACCCGGGGTCTCGATCATCGAAACTCTTCTGCCAGAATGGATACAATCTGGCGGGTAACATGAGCTGGCGACGTGAGTGGTTCATGTCTGTTGGCCATGGTTCAAATGATGAACTCGTGACCTATTCTCATCCGTACTATCCAAATCCTTGATGTGAGGTGCCAAAGTGGACTGGAGTTCTTGGATTTCAGCTGGCGCAGCGGTCTTGTCTGCGTTAGGTGGAGGCTTTGCCTACTATCAAGCCCAGTTTTCAAAGAAAGCTAAGACTGATGCTGCTCAAGAACGGGAGATGGCTGAACGAGCAGAACAACGTGCTATCGAAGTCGCGGAGGCCGCAAAACTTCGCTTGGAAGCTATCGATAAGCAAACAGCGATTTTCCGAGAGCAAGCTTCTCAACTGGAGGCTATTGCTAAGGCACTGGGAGCTGGCACGCTTGTGGCAGATATCGGAGTTACCACATCTCAGCACCCCAGTCTCGAAAAACGTGGCCCGTCTATGTTTGCGCTCGTAAACAATCGAGACGTGCCGTTATCAATTGAACGCGTGAGGAATCGTGATCAGTTTATACAAATCGAACTCGATGATCGATTCAATATCGAACCTCACGCACAGAAAACTTTCATTGCCGTGGGAGCATTGGGGCACCCGCTTCCTGACAATCTCTCGTTAGACGAGGTAGGGGAAGATCAGCCCCTTAACATCCCGATTCCCATTGATTAGCCATGTTAAGAATGCAAGAGCATTGTCTTTGAACTTCCGTCCCTGAATGGGCAGTAGTGGGGGGTGCTGTCATACTCTAGGTGGCGGCAGGCTGGTGGTGATAACCCACGGATATGGCAAAGGGCCCCAACCCACCAAGGGCTGGTGGATGAGGGCGCAATGCCAAACAGGGCCAGAGGTCAGGAGAGCTTGCGATTGACGATCGCCTGCACACTCTCGTAAAGGTGGCCAAGCCGTATCCTGTGCTACCTCGCCAGCATGTCCAAGCAGTCGTTCTTCGCACTCGATGCCACCGGTGCCCTGAGGTCGGAAGCGCAAGAGGTCATCGCCGCATACACGGTCATCTCGCTCGACACCGACGAAGAGTCCTTCTTCGGCTACATCACGAGCTTATCCACTGACAAACGCCCCACATTCGGGATCCCTGCCGATCGGCTGCCCGCATTCCGCAGGAAGCGTCAAGGCAAGGGCGGCAGGGACGGGCAACTTGAGCTCGCTTCGACGAGTTTCACTGACCAATCCGCATGATTCTGGGGCACACGGCCCTGCCTCGCCCCTCCTTGAGTGCCGAGAACAGATAATGGAAGACAGCGTCTCTCCTCGCGGCTGCTCCGAGCATCGAGCTGAGACAACCAAGGCAGTCGCGATGCTCCACGTTGGAGCAGGCGAGGAGGAGATGTGAGCGAGCAGGTGCAACTAGTTAAGTCGAAGCAGCGTGTGGTCGACCATGGTGAGGTCTTCACCCCGACATGGATGGTGAACGACATGCTCGACCTGGTCAAGGATGAGTCGGAGCGTATCGATGCTCGCGTCCTGGAGCCGGCCTGTGGTGAGGGTGCCTTCCTCCAGGAGATCCTGCGCCGCAAGCTCACAACCGTACAAGCCCGATACAGCAGGAACGACTTCGAGCGCCGCCACTACGCGCTCCTGGCCCTCATGAACACCTACGGTATCGAGCTGCTTGCCGACAATGCTAAGATCTGCCGCACCAATCTCCTCGCTATCTTCACAGATTTCATTGGCGAGGATCTTGACGGCACGTGGGCAGCGGCGGCTCGCGCAGTTCTGGCGATCAACATCGTGCAGGCTGATGCTCTAACTATGACGATCCCCAGCGGTGAGCCCCTGACCTTTGCCGAGTGGGGCTACCTTGGGGCGGGCAAGTTCCAACGGCGAGACTTCCAGTATCAGGACCTCACCAAGAGAGCAGCCTTTGGCGAAGATACCCTCTTCGGCTCCATGGATATGGCCGAGACCCTCATCCAGTACCTCTTTTCCTCCGATGACTGTGGCAGAGATTGCCGCTAGAGGCGCGCAGCCAGCATGAGTGCGTTGAACCTCCTGTTGAACAAGCACAACCCAGATGTGCTCACCTGCATCGCGAACCTTTCAAACGATGAAGTATTCACACCTCCAGAAATGGCTGTAGCCATGCTTGACCTCGCAACCGAAGCGTGGGCACGTGACCACAATGGAGAGAACCTGTGGGCAAACCCGAATGCCCGGGGCGTTCAAACCTTCGTGAAAACTGGAGTCTTCTTGCGGGAGGCGGCTCGCCGCTTCAGTGAAGGACTCGTAGCAGTTATTCCTGACCCCCAGGAGCGGGTCAACCACATCCTCACCAAGCAGGTTTACGGGATAGCTATCACTGAGCTCACCGCCCTTATGGCCCGCCGCAGCATCTACTGCTCGAAGTACGCCAACAGTGAGCACTCCATCTGCACGGCCTTCGACACCCCAGAAGGCAATATCTGGTTTGAACGCACCGAGCACACCTGGGATGACAAAACCGGCACACGCGAGAGCCGCGTTGACCCCCTCTCCGGTGAGGAAATCTTTATCCGCACTGGCCGGCGCTGCTCCTACTGCGGGGCTGGGGAAGAAGACTATGGGCGCGATGAAGATCTCGAGACCCACGCCTACGCCTTCATCCACACAAACAATATTAAGCAACGAATCACCGAACTATTTGGAGCCAACATGCACTTCGACCTGGTCATCGGAAACCCGCCATACCAGCTGTCTGACGGCGGTCATAACGCGTCGGCAAGCCCGATCTACCAGTTGTTCGTGGAATCAGCGAAAGACCTTGACCCCGAACATATGGTCATGGTGACCCCCTCACGTTGGTTCGCAGGAGGGAAAGGTCTCAATGATTACCGAGATGAGATGCTCCACGATCATCGGTTGCGCTCCTTAGTTGACTACCCCAAGCTGTACGAGGCATTTCCTGGTGTAAAGATCCGGGGTGGAGTCTCATACTTCTTGTGGTCACGCACTTATGACGGACCATGCAGTATCCAGACCATGTGGGACGGGCACCCTGCAGGCCCAGCGGTGGAGCGCTACTTGGATGAATTTGATGTTCTGGTTCGACGAAACGAAGCAGTACCGATCTTGCAGAAGGTGCGTACAGCAGGCGGGTTGACAATGGAGGCGATTGTTTCTCCTAACAAGCCTTTCGGATTCCGCACGTACTTCCATGGGTGTGAGTCATCGCGAACACTGGCTGACCCCATCAAATTATTTGGATCACAGAAGATCTCATGGCTTGAGCGTTCCGAGATCAAAGAAAACCTGGAATGGGTGGATCGATGGAAGGTGCTCATGACACGCGTCCAAGGTACGAGCGCAGCGGTGGAGAAGAAGTTCCTGAGCCGTCCGATCATTGCTGAGCCTGGAACCGCATGTACCGAGACGTACATAGTCGCAGGAAGCTTCGACTCACGCGAGGAAGCAGAGTCACTTGCGAGTTACCTGCGAACCCGCTTCGTCCGCTTCCTTGTATCACTAAGGAAATCCACGCAGGACGCGCCACGCCATGTCTATTCTTTTGTCCCCGTACAGTCCTGGGACCATGAGTGGACCGACGAGGAGTTGTACGCCAAGTACAGACTCACTGATGAGGAGATCGCATTCATTGAGTCCATCGTGTGCCCGATGGAGGATGTGTGATGGCCCGGCGGGATGAGGAGCTCCTGCCCTCAAAGCCCTCAGCGCGCCTGCGTATCTATGCGTGGTCTCCGAAGAATCCTCCGGCCGGCTATGAGGGGCTCATCAAGGTCGGCCAGACGACCAAAGAAGATGTGCGCGAGCGGATCCGTGAGTCCCAGGGGCAGATGCAGCAGGAGTTCACTCTGCACGCCGACATCATTGCTGAGCGTGAGGACGGCAGCATCTTCCGTGACAAGGATGTCATCCAGCGTCTGAAAGCAAAGGGCTTTGCCAACCCTCACTTTGGCTCAGCGACGGAGTGGGTGCGCTGCAAGCCCGCCGACGTACTCACCGCTATCGCGGAGCTGCGCACCGGCGTGGAGTACACGGGCGAGCGATACCAGACCTTCGCGATGCGCCCTGAGCAAGCGCGTGCTGTTGAGCAAACTCTCGCCTATTACAACTCCATCTGGGAAGAGGATCCGAATGCGGTCCCGCGTTTCTTGTGGAACGCCAAGATGCGCTTCGGCAAGACCTTTACCACCTACCAGCTCGCCAAGCGCATGGGAGCCAAACGTGTGCTGGTCGTGACCTTTAAACCTGCCGTCCAAGACGCCTGGCGTGAAGACCTGACAAGCCATGTGGCCTTTGAAGGCTGGCAGTACCTAAGCGCGAAAACCCTTGATGAGGGTAGCGAAGTCAAGGCAGATCAGCCTCTGGTCTACTTCGGCTCCTTCCAGGACCTCCTCGGGCGGGACAAGAAGACCGGCCTGATCAAGTCCAAGAACGAGTGGATTCACACCGTCAACTGGGATCTCGTGGTCTTCGACGAGTACCACTTCGGTGCCTGGCGTGAGAACGCCAAAGCTCTCTTCGAAGGTGAGGACGAGAAGGAAGCGGCCAAGGAACTCAAAGCTGAGTACCACGAGGGGCTAGCCGCCTTCGATGAGGAGCTTGACGAGCTTGGTAGCGATGAGGACGACTTTCTTCCCATCACGACCCGCTCCTACCTCTACCTCTCGGGCACGCCCTTCAAGGCTCTAGCCACAGGCGAGTTCATCGAGGAGCAGATCTTCAACTGGACCTACACCGACGAGCAGCTTGCCAAACGCCAGTGGGATGCAGAGCATCCCGGTGAGTGGAACCCGTATGCCGCGCTGCCGGAAATGCGTCTGCTGACCTACCGGATGCCTGATGACCTGGTGGCTATCGCCCATCAGGGTGAGTTTGACGAGTTCGACCTCAACACCTTCTTTGAAGCCACAGGCAGCGGCAAGGCTGCACGATTCGTCCACGAGTCGGATGTACAGAAGTGGCTGGACCTCATCCGTGGCGAACACGCACCTACGCAGATGGACATGCTCAAAGCTGGCGGCCGCCCACCCTTCCCGTATGCGGATGCCCGCTTGCTTCCTTACCTCCAACACTCGTTCTGGTACCTACCAAACGTTGCTGCCTGCCAGGCCATGGCAAACCTGGTCGCTGCCCGACACAACACCTTCTGGCATCAATACCAGGTGATCGTCGCCGCTGGACCGGGTGCAGGGATTGGGGTTGAAGCACTTCCACCTGTGCGTGAGGCAATCGGGGACGGTCACGACACCAAAACCATTACGCTCTCGTGCGGCAAACTGACAACCGGGGTGACCGTCAAGCAATGGTCCTCGATCCTCATGCTGCGCAACCTCACCAGCCCGGAGTCGTACTTCCAGGCCGCTTTCCGGGTACAGTCCCCGTGGGCGATCAAGAACCCTGACGGGGATGACCCAAGCCGGGAGGAAATCCTCAAACCAGTTGGGTTCGTCTTTGACTTCGCACCCACCCGCGCTCTGCGCCAGATCGCCGACTACGGCATTGGGCTACATCCCGAGGCCAAAAGCCCCGAACATGCTGTCGCCCAGCTCGTCAACTATCTCCCGGTACTGGCCTATGACGGCGCCTCGATGAAGGAGATCGATGCGGGCGAGGTGCTCGACATCGCCATGTCTGGCACCTCGGCGACCCTGCTGGCGAAGAAGTGGGAGTCCGCGATCCTAGTCAACGTCGACAACATGACGCTCAAGAAGATCATGAACGACGATCGCGCCATGGAAGCCATCCTCAATATCGAAGGCTTCCGCGCCCTTGGTGCCGACATCTTCGAGACCGTGGTCAACAAGAGCGAAGCGGTGTCCAAGACCAAGAAGAAAAAGGGTGACTCACTATCCAAGGCGGAGAAAAAAGAACTCACAGCTGAGGAGAAGGAGTACAAGTCCAAGCGCAAGCAGATCCAGGAAAAGCTCATCAAGTTCGCCACCCGGATCCCAGCGTTCATGTACCTCACCGACTTCAGGGAGAACACGCTCTACGACGTCATCACCAAGATCGAACCTGAACTGTTCAAGCGGGTCACCGGCTTGTCCGTCGAGGATTTCAACCTCCTAGTGAACCTAGGAGTATTCAACTCCATCCACATGAACCAGGCTGTCTTTGCGTTCCGCCGCTACGAGGACGCCTCCCTGTCCTACGTCGGCTATGCCTCCCATGCGGAACAGAAACGCCGTAAAGACCTATGCCAAGTCGGCCTCTATGACACCGTCATCACCCTGAAAGTGTAGCGCTATCTCTATCGTCCTCTCCGCCAGCGCGCTCATCATTGCTATCTGGGCTGCTGTCGAGTCGCACCGAGCGAACACCCGGTCGGCAGAAGCCAACCGAATCGCTGAACGTGCCAACACTCTCGCAGAGCAACCGAATGAGCACGCTGACAAAGCGAGCCTCATCAGCGTACAGGCGCTTGAACTAGCAGAACGAATAGCGCTCGCACCCCTGAGCGAATTGATACAGCTAGGCAAGCACAAAGGGGTTCTTCATAGTTGGGTGCGAGTGGAAGCATCTAGGCCTCCACCCACACCCAACTCTGAAAAGCCATTTAAGGTCGTCGCTCTGCCAGCGTCAACATCCGGTCCCGACCCGGGCTGTCACCCGCCAATCCGTTCATTCAGCGCGCCACCGGAGTCCTGAGTGACTCAGATCAGACCACTCTCACGGAGTATGCGAATCTCCCGAATAGTCTCTCTGACTTCAGATTCGTAACCATTTGTCGCGCCGATGTAGAACGCTCGCGGCCCCTTACTTCGCAACAGCTGCGTAACGAGAACAGCGGTGATACCTGCCTGTGAGAAGACAAAACAGACCGGCTCACTGCCATGCTCCAGCGTCTTTGCGAGGAAGGAATCGACGAGCTGACCGGCTACTTCTTCGTAGTTATCAGCCTTGATCTGTTTGGCTTCCGACTTCCGCAGAGCCGCAACCTCATTGGCCATAGCACCATGACCAAGAAGCATGCACACACGATCTGCCGTACCCATGAAGGGAACTTGATAGTACTCTCTTATGGTCGCATCGACAAAGATGTAGTCGCTCTCGTTTTCAACACAGTAGGGAATCGATTCAAGCGGCACACGCACTTGCTGGGCTTTTTGCGCAGCAGCCGAGCTAGAAAGCTCATCGTACATACGTAGGAATACAAAATAGAACTGCAAGGCTACAAATCCAAAGAAAGCAAAAATACACGCACAAAGCATGAATAATGTGAAACTTACAAAAGGTTGCTTTGCAGGGGAAATATCAGAGATTTTTGATAGCCCGACAACGGCGGTAACTAAAACAGAAATAATAAACATCGTCACCATTAAAGATACAAAGTCTCGCGTATCGCGACTAAATCTATGCGACCGTCTTTCAATGCTATATGCATGAACGACATCCTTGGCAATCTCGCGAGTCAATCGCTTCTTTACCGAATGCGACACTTCATCCCTAGAACTGAGTGCACCAGGTCTCCGAAAGAACCTCATACACCCTAGCCCTTTAACGTTTCTCCCAACTCCAAACCGCAGTTGAAAATCGATAGAATTCGTATTATTTTTTATATATTTTACAAATATTGCACATGCCGATAAGATTGTTACAATCAGGCCGATTGCTTTCGAGATTAACTCAAGCCATTCCATGACTACTCCTTCGTTAGTCGGATCATTTCCGCATCGACAGTCTCATAGGCACTTTATCACCAGACATTACTCCACCCACATAGGTGTCAAACTGCGAACGACCCACAGCACGCTGCGCAATAGTCAAGTGTTGAACAATTTATCCGCTCCAGTTATCGGTGCTAACACGCCAGATACGACCGACTCTAACGAGAAGCACGTCAGGGTCTCTATGCATCTCAGCTCTTCTCGAACCCGATCTGCCAAAACCCCATATCAAGCAGCTTCATCTGGGGATAAATCAGGCCATCACACTGCATTCCGCGCCGCGCTTCCTCGAGGCGGTCGTGGGTGGAGTCGTCGGGGGCCTCGTAGAAGCCCGGGAGCCTGAGGACGGAGTTCGGGCTGAATGTCTGCGTCGTCACTTTGTATTTCGCAACACCATCCTGAAAGAACCTGTCGTACGCAGGCACGCATCCGAGCGTTCCCATGAGGATTTTCGTGATGAGAACCGGCGACACAGAAGACGCAACCTTACGCCCTGCAACCTCATCGCGGATCGGCCCGAAATGGTTGGCGATGTTGTCGGACACGTTCTTGAGCCTCTCCTGAACCTCAGGCTCCCGCAGGTCCGTGCACGCGATCCCAAACAGGCAGTTGTACTCGGGCTTGAGGATCTCCTCGACGATGGGCGTGTGCACCTTGTAGTCCTTCTGAAGTATGAAGCACGAGCCCCTGTACATCCCCCAGCTCGCCAGGTAGAAAGCGAGGTGCAGGCTCAAATAGTCATAGTCCGGGGACGGGTCAGTCCGCGCATCTCGAAAGACGCGATAGCAATGCTCCCACGATCGGGAGCGCCCATTCTCATTCGCACGCGCATCGTCGTAGAAGGTCTGCGCAGCACTAATCAACTCATCGATGGCTTCCATATCATCTGACCTTCCAGATAGAGATCCAGCCCGTCCACTCCAAGGGAGCGGCGGGCTGAACGGTTGACTACAACGTACAACGTAGTCCGTTTGGGAATCAAGCCCATCCCTCTGTCACGGGAGAGCTCACATACCCGCATCTCCCGACGAGGCCGGGGCCGGGCATGCACATCCGTGCGGTTCTGGGAATGTGGGTGGGAGGATTTGCGTGATGGTTGCGCAGCATTCTTAGTGTTTCGTGTCGGTTCTGCGCGTACCCTGATGAGAAAAGACGCATCCCCATGGGTGGGGGCGCGTCGGAGGACACCTCACCGTGGAGGCACACACACCATGAAGGTCCCATCCCTATCCGAACGACCCGTCACCGAGGAAGACGAGCAAGCGTTCGCTGGTTCGCCGTCGCGCCGCAAGAAGCGCGCCCTATCAGCTAGACGAGCAGCGCTGCGCCCGTGGGCAATGGGTATCGGGCTCACCGTACTGGTCGCTGTGGCAGCTGTTGGTGCCTACAGGCTGGGCGTGAGCATCAGCTCGTGGAACGATCGCCCCAGCACCGCGGCAACACCCACCGTGCACCCTGCGCCCACGCCGTCAGCATCGAGCGAACCCGCCATGTCGGGCGGATACGCGATCGGTCCCGACGGAGTCCTCGTACGCCCCGCCGAGTTCGCTGCAGACACGTACACCAAGCCCGAACTACCCGAAGAAGCCAAGGAAAACAGTGAACGAGGCGCCGAAGCAGCCGCCGAACACTTCCACGCGCTAATGGGATACGCCTGGAATACAGGCGATATAAAGCCCATACAAGAGCTTTCGGATCCATCTTCTGAATTTTCCTCATCTTACGTACGCGACGTATCCAATTTGTATGCGAATGGTTGGGCCTACGGAAGCACCTCCGAGATAGTTCACGTACTGAAGGTTGAGCCAATTGCTGCGAATGGGCGCGATATTCCGCCAAACACAATCATTGTCGCTTTTCAAATCAAATCCACGGACGGAACGATTTGCCGCGGGCAGAAGGTTCATTCAAACGACAAGGAGTATGAGTCGACACTTGTTCTATTTATGACTTGGACCGGCGAACGGTGGGTTGAAACTCAAGGAACGGTGCAACCTAATGACAAGTAACAACATTCGACGCTCCGCAAAAATACTAGCGGGATTTGCGCTCATATCATTTTCCTGCCTCACTCCACATGCGGCACTAGCTGATGATGAGACTGGACCTTACAGGCAGCGATCAGATGCACAAGGTAGTTCTGTGGAGACAGTCGTACAACAACTTTTACACTCGTCAGACCCACAGTACAATCAGCCAACTTTCTTCAACGCAAACGACGACAAGAACCGACTGACAGCTCAAGCAAATCCTGCATCAGAAGCTGAGCCATACGTTGATTGGGCACACTGCGCTGCAGACTCGCAGGACCCTGATGTCCCTGACTATCTGCGTGTTGCCGTCTGCGCTTACCCACCTCCGGAGCATGGAGAAGACACAAATCCTCAACGGCTTCCCTCAACTAGGGAAATTCTCCTGTCTGCAGCAAACCTCATCAACGCTGACGGTGCGGGCCTTCACAAGCGGCCCGAAGGGGTCTCGTACACGAACAAGTACATTCCCACGCTCGTCGCCGCCACCCATCCCACGCAGACCCACACCATCACACTGTTGGGCCACGACATCACCATCACTCTGACGGCCACGTCCTACACGTGGAACTGGGGGGATGGAACCCCGGACCTCACCACGACCTCGCCAGGGATGCCCTGGCAGGAGGGTATGGATCCCAACACGGACCCTGCCCTGATCCGCCACTACTACAAGGCTCCCAATGGGTGGAAGTCTTTCTTGGACGGGCCTTACCCGTCCGCCACGCGCACCATCACGCTCACCACCACGTGGGCGGGCACGGCCACCAACCCCTTCACCGGCGACACGCAGACCATCAACGGACTGGTCACCACCACCGAAACGACCGGCCCGTTCCCGCTCGGACAACTCATTGTCAACAACACCGACACCGCAGAAGAAAAACAAGGCCACTAAGCGAGTGATGCACCATGACCTCCAAACTTTCCACCATCGGCAAGTGGATCGGCGCAACCATTGCCGCCATTGTTATTGTCGCCGCGTCATTCCTGGGGTTCCACGCGTTCAACGCTCGAGCCCACGCGAACGCCGAGCTTCAGTCCGGGGCACAGTCGCCCCAGTCTGACAGCACCGAACAATCTGGCCCCCAATCGGGAGACACTCTTCAATCCGCAGAACCGACACCCGTTGACGTCCCGAAGCCCACTCCCCCGCCTCACCTCTACGCAGGCGGACAAATTGGTGCCCAAGCGACATCACAGTGGTACATCGACCTATGGGCGTATGCGTTCAACACCGGGGACACAGAAGACTTTATGAAGGTATGCCAGGTTGAGGGATACTGCGATGCATTTGCACATGACCTGGAACGCATGCATACAGATGCATATCTCGTCAAGCCGCTCACCAATACGTATCTTCAAACAAATAAGATTTATGACTGCTCACTCCAAAAGGCAGGCACTCAAGGAATTTGTATCGAATTCACATATTTGCAAACACCTGCAGGATTCCACCACCTAACAGAAGAAAAGGCATCAGAACAATACGACACCATAAGCACAGTGACCGACGAGGAAAGCAACAACGAACAAACACTCTTCCGTGTCCTATTTCTTGAAGAGCGGGGGGACACATGGGTCGTCACCCACATCTGGTATCACTAATAACCGCCGAAAATCGTTAGTCACTGATCACAACAGGATGCGGAATCAACTTTGTTCATTGACCCTTACCTACGCATCCGTGGTGCCATAGCTCAAACGCACCATATGCCGAGGCCCCAACCCACCGCCGTGGGCTGGGGCCTCAGCAGCGATGTTTCACGTGCAATTACTGCCAGGACAGCAATAAGAAGCTCTCAGTTCCCCTGAACAAGCTCGTAACGCACCCAACGGCGCTGTCCGGTGGACCGTACCAGGCCTCACGAAACAAGATCGCGGAGATCGGAACGCACTTCTTCCACACTCACGCCGAAGCTCTCCCGATACTCGCTGTTGTTCCACGTACACTGCCGTTGCTGAGGGCTTCCTCATCGCTATCGTCGACGATGGAGCACCCGCTCCTCCGATGGCGCCATCTCATAGACCCGCCCATCCATCTCATAGACCCGCCCATCCATCTCATAGACCCGCTCATCTATCTCATAGACCCTCACCTCTATGTCATAGAAGCCCATTTCTATCTCATAGAACCCTTGATTGGCTCCATAGAACTTCATAGATGAGGCAGGCGATGTTATGCCGCATCTTCAGGATTCTGAACACTGAGGCCCCAGCCCACCATCGTGGGCTGGGGCCTCAGCACAGATGTTTCACGTGAAACAATCGCGGGAGAGTCACCAAGCGGCCTCGAGCGCGGCGCCGCGCCTACTTCCGGTGGTAGCGCGGGCTCGTGCCCAAGTGCGTCGGGTAGACGTTCAAGCCGTCCTTCAGCTTCGACTCGTCAAGGCCGCGATACGTGTACGAACTATCGTTCACGATATCCGTCGGATCCACGACGCCATCCGCGTACTGCTGGACCTCCTCCGGCGTCGGACTCGACCCGCCCTGCTTCTGCGCCAACGGGTTCTCATCCGGGAACTGCGACGGATCCGTATTCAAAATCGCGCCCGGATCAATGCCACCGAACCCCGTGTACTTGTTCCACCCATGATCAGGATTCAAGCCTGTTTTCACCAGCAGCTGCAGCAGCTGATTACTGGTCGCCTCAGGCCACCGCTGCTTCGCCAACGCCAGAACGCCCGCGACGATCGGTGAGGCGACCGACGTGGCAGAGGTAGTGTCGTTAGCGCCAGTTTCGATGTTACGGAAGAGCACAGGCCCGCCGATAGAAGCCGTCACCACTCCCTCGCCCCACGAGGAGTAATCCTGCCTGTTCCCATCAGTACTGATCGCAGTCACACCAACAACGCCCGACCATTTAGACAAAGACAGACCATCATTGTCAAAACCGCTATTTCCAGCGGCAGCGACGAGAATTACTCCGCTCGACATCGCACGTGCAACGGTCCATTTCATTGGACCATCGCCATCATCGCTGGAAGCGGACAGATTGATGATCTGCGCCCCATCATTCATCGCCTGATTGAGCAACCAGACACCTTCCGATCGCAAGGCAGTGCCAGAGTCAAGGCAATCTTGTCCAGGTTTATCGCCATCTGCCCCGAGATTCATTTGATAAGCAAGGAGCGTTGCATCTGGAGCAATACCGTATGCCGAGGATACAAGAATTGATGCGACACCCGTGCCATGGGTTTCCACTGCGGGTGAGGACGTGATCGTGCACGGAGTTTTCACCATGATGTTTGCACCCGCAAGCTCAGGGACGGAGGTATTCACCTTGCCATCGATCATCGCGATGGTGACGCCCTCGCCCGTGTAGCCCTTCGCGCGCGCCCGGTCCAGGCCGTAGTACGAGAAGTACGCCTGATCGGCCGCGGTGATCGTGTCGGCTGCGTGCGCGGGGGAGGCGGGGATAGACCCGGTATGGGCAGTGG
>OBWZ01000389.1_pt1 | contig 14154 bp, 10 predicted proteins | sample 1476561 | NCBI WGS metagenome assembly OBWZ01 (sample SAMEA2580138, study PRJEB22360) | human gut metagenome | biome: human gut; feature: human-associated habitat; material: faeces | place: Denmark | collected 2008/2010 | reverse complement strand
CCCCGCCGGCGAGGTGACGCCGCCATCGGTGATGGGCCTGAGCGCGTTGTCGAACTGTTCAAGATCCATATGTCGGAACTCCTTCATCGGTGCGGGCCGGTTGGCTCTCATCTTCCAGTGTAGCGAGACGCGCGCACAGAAATATGTAGACGAAAAAACTCACGCACGAACACCCCTCAGCCGAGGGAGGCCGCTTGCGCGGCGACCGGGCTTGCCACGAGGCCATCAGCGCTGATCAGGTGCGCTGCGGTAAGAAAGCGCCCCGGCTGCAAGCAGTCGGGGCGCAAGGAGGGCATCGACACCCAATCAGGGGAGGTTCCTCTTTGGAGGGTTCCTTAGAAGTCCACGTCCTGATCGTTGTAGACGCACTCGAGGAGCTGCTCCATCTCCTCCTGCGTGGGCGTGCGCGGGTTGCTGAGCGTGCAGGCGTCCGCGATGGCGAGTTCGGCGATCTCGGCCTTCTTCGACACGAACTCCTCGTAGTCGATGACGGACGTCTCGGCCTTGACGCCGCTGGCGCCGTAATTCTTGATGCCCTGCGGGATGTTCAGGGCGTCGTTCAGCTCGCGGATCTTCTGCACGAGGGCGGCCACGAGCTCATCCTCGGTCTCACCGGCAAGGTGCAGGACCTCGCGGGCGATGTAGGCGTAGCGGGTGCGGGCGCGGTCGTCCTTGGCGTTGAACTGGATGACCTTGCCGAGGTACATGGCGTTCGCGCAGCCATGGATGATGTGGTCGCCCGAGAAGGCGGCGCCGGTCTTGTGCGCCATGGAGTGCACGATGCCGAGCAGGCCCGAGGAGAAGGCGATACCGGCGATGCACTGGGCCTCGTGCATGTGGGCACGGGCCTCATGGTCGCCCTGATAGGACTTCGGCAGCCACTCGACGATCTCACGGATGGCATGGAGCGCGTTGGCATCGGTGAACATCGAGGCGGCGGTGGAGACGTAGGCCTCGATGGCGTGGGTCAGGGCGTCCATGCCGGTGTGGGCGCAGAGCTTCTGCGGCATGGTGTAGGTGAGCTCGGGGTCGACGATGGCGACGTCGGGCGTGATGTTGAAGTCGGCCAGCGGGTACTTGATGCCGCGCTCGTAGTCGGTGATCACGGAGAAGGCCGTGACCTCGGTGGCCGTGCCGGAGGTGGAGGCGACGGCACAGAACTTCGCCTTCTGGCGCAGCTCAGGGAAGCTGAACGGGACGACGGCCTGCTCGAAGGTCTCCTCCGGGTACTCGTAGAAGAGCCACATGGCCTTGGCCGCATCGATGGGCGAACCGCCGCCGAGGCCGATGATCCAGTCGGGCTGGAAGGCCTCCATGGCCTTGGCGCCCTTCATGACCGTCTCGACTGAAGGGTCGGACTCGACGCCCTCGAAGATCTCGACCGCGAAACCGGCCTCCTTGAGATCGGCCTCAATGTCCTGCAGGAACCCGCCGCGGCGCATGGAGCCGCCGCCGGTGACGATCATGGCGCGCTCGCCCTTGAGCTTCTTGACCTCGTGACGCGCCCCCTCGCCGAAATACAGGTCGCGCGGGTTGGTGAACTGTCCCATATGGATCCCCTCCACTCCAGGGGCGAAACCCCTGAGAAACGGGGCACCGATGCGGCCCCGTAATGACCAAATGCGGTGCGGCGGAAACGGCTCCGCCCCCACGATGTGTGTAGAAATTGTATCACCATAGTTGTTTAGGGGCGCTACAAATAGCTACTCCGTGGGCATATTTGCCTGCAAAGTACGGTTAGGTGCCCGCACTTTTGCCGGATAGGCGTATGCCCGGATCCGAGCTGGGCCATCGGCCCATCGACTCCCGGTGTTGTTTCATACGATGCGCGGCCCTCGTCCTTGGCTGCGAAGCCTAGCAACCGATGGCCAGCTGCTAGTATCTTGGGTCATCGGCACACAAGGGCCCCAGGGAGCGGAGGCGAGATGAAGATCGGAGACCGGGTGCTCATCGTGGTGGTCAGCGTGGTCCTCGCAGGCGCTGCCCTGTGGTTCGCCCTAGGCGGCAACACGGCCGCGAGCCCCTCTCCGCTCGTTGTGGTCACCCAATCGAAAAGCGGGTTCTACCAGGTGAACCAGATCACGGATGATATTGAGTTCACGGTCGAGACCCCCGGCACCGGCGAGGGTGCGGACGCCGATCATGGCGAGAACGTGGTGCGCATTCATGACGGCCACGTTGAGGTCGTCGAGGCGGACTGCGAGAACCAGCTCTGCGTGCAGCATGCGCCCATCAGTAAGGCCGGCGAGCAGATCGTTTGCCTGCCGCACGGCGTGGTCGTGCAGGTCGCCGAACGCGCCGATGACATCGCGCGCCTGAGCTGAGCATTCATCGGAAAGTCGCGGCCCTGCGGCGCGGTGCGCGTCCGCATGACGGGGTATAGTAAACAAACTTAACCGGCGGGGATGTCGACTCCGCCGTCGCGACGGAAGGGAGGCGTCATGGCCTTCGACCCCATCCAGGAGGACTGCCTGCGCCTCGTACTCGAGAACATGCGCCGTGAGCGCGTGCTGCCTCTTGAGAACCCCTTCTACATCGAGCGCGCGATGACGGTCTTCCAAGAGGACACGGCCCGGCTCATACGCACGGATCGGGACCGTTCCTTCCACCTCACCGCCCGTGCCGCCGAGGTCATCGACTACCGGGCTCCATTCGCCGCCACCGAGGAGGAGATCACCCATCAGGAGGACCTCGCCCAAGGCTACCTCGCTGAGGCCGTGAACCTCGACAGCTCCAACTGGGATGCCCGGCGTATGCTCGCTGAGCTCGAATCAGAGTCGAACGACGACTTCCTCGCCTTCCTCATCGAGCACCGCCCCGAGGTCGAACGGGACCTCAAGACACGCATCGAGGGGGCGGACAACCCCTATGATCGCGAGTTCGTCCGCGATCTCGCACATCGACCCCACCTGCGCTGGCTCGCGACAACGGCCTCTCGCTCGCTCATCGCTGGCAGGTATCGCCAGGCGCTGCGCATAGCCGAGGAGAGTCTCACCGTCGCACCTGACGATCCCGCCGGCGTGCGCCACACCGCCATGCTCACCTTGGCGAAACTCGAGAGCAGCGCGGAGGAGCTCAAGCGGTTCCGTCGGCGCCATGCCCTCGCCTACCGCGTCGAGCGGCCGCGCCGCCGCCATCACCTGGCGGAGCGCGACCTCGATCCTTGGTCCCTCATCGCTCAGATGAGCACCGGTTGGCGGTCCTTCGACCTCGACACCGCCAACCGCGCCCTCGCCACCCTGCTCAAACGCGGGAGCCATGCGGCCGAGGCCCTCTACCACCAGGCGGAGTTTCCCGAGGGCATATTCTCCCGCGTGAGCGTCGAACCCGGCAGCGAGGATGAGCTGATCCTCGCGCTCTCCGAGGCCACCCCGCTGCTCCAGGAGGGACTGGGTGCCCCCGAGGGAGCCTCGTTCTCCACGTGGGTGGCCGAGAACGAGCTGGTGCAGCGCGGCCTTGATTCATCTGGCGGCCGCGCCCTCGAGCGCCTGGGCACCCGCGGGCGCGAAGGGGGCAACTGATGGAGCCAGTCTCCTATATCCCGCGCTACCTCGAGTGCGAGTACCTCCGCACCCATCCTGATCTCACGCCGGCAGCTCAGCGCTTGGTGCGCGAGGAGATCACCGCGCATCCGGAGCGCTTCGCCACCGGCGAGCACGCCCGCTCGCTGGTCGCCTACGCCCGCGTCCACAACCGACTCCTTCGGGAGCTCGCCCGCATGGACAACCTCCCCGATGAAGAGTTCGAGCAACGCAGAAACGCCTTGTTCGATAGCGCCCGCGCTGAGCTCCGCGGCATCGGCGAGGCTGATCGCCTCTGCGTGGACGCCCGCCTGACCGACATCATGCTCGCCGATGTCCCCCTCGACGCCCTGATCAACGACCTGCTGTCGCTTGAGCGCAGTGTGGCCGAGTACCTGACCGGCGGGGTCCTGGGCTTCTCGGCCGACGCGCCGCATTTCTGGGACGAGACCGCCCTGCAAGACGACGGGGTCGACGCGGCCGAGCGCACATCGTCGGAACCCGAGGTCATCGGCTGGCTGCACACCCTTGAGGCGATCGCCGAGCTCTGCCTCGCAAGCGCGCGGTACCGTGCGGCGGCGCAGTACGCGCGCCGCGTCATGCAAGCGCGCGGGTACCCCAACAACGCCCGCGGGACGTTGCTCCTAGCCCTTGCCCGTTTGGAGCTCGAAGACGAATTCTTCGCCCTCGTCGACTCAGAGGGGGAGGAGGACGAGCATGGCTGGGGGCCCATTGCAGGCTCCCCCTGGTACCTGCTGAGCCGTGTGATCCTCCTGTACAAGACGGGCCGCGAGCGCGCCGCCCGCCGCGCCCTCAAGGAGTTCGCGCAGCGGTGCGACGGCGGTGCCTTCTTCCTGCTGAATCCCGTCTACCTGACCCCGTACCTCCCCGTGCGCCCGCCCACGGAGCACGCCTGGGAGCAGTCGCACCAAGCCGTCTGGGAGGCGGACGGCATCATCGCCGACTGCCCCGACTTCGGCACCTGGGCGGCCGATGTCCCCGGCATCGGGGAGATATCCGAGTCGTTCGCTCGCAAGAACGGGTTCTAACCGCAGACCGGGGCGAAGGCGCCGAAACGCGGCGCGGCAGGCGCGGGCGGCGCGTGCTACAGTTGATCGGCCAGCCCTATCGAGAGGTCGCCATGTCGCAGTTTCCCTTGAATTCCATCGTCGCGGTCCACTACACCGGTCGCTTCGACGACGGGTCGATCTTCGACACCACGGAGGGGCGCAAACCGCTCACCTACAGGGAGGACGCCCACGAGGTGGTCCCTGGCTTCGAGGCCGCCGTACGGGGCATGGAGCCCGGGGAGCGGCGCCACGTGCAGCTCGCGCCCGAGGAGGCCTACGGCCCCCATCGCCCCGAACTCGTCTACCACATGCCGACGATCGAGATCCCCAACTACGACGACCTCGTGGTCGGCCAGATGATCTACCTCATGAACCACGAGGGGTATCAGCAGCTCGCGCGCGTGCTGCGTGTCGAGGACGACGGTGAGACATATTTCGATTTCAACCACCCCATGGCCGGATGCACCTTGACCTTCGATCTCGAGCTTGTGAGCCGTGAGTACGGGACGGGCACCGGGGCCTGAGGCACGGCGTGACGTGACGGGCTTTGACGCGGTGGCTTGGCGCGGGCATCACCGCGCCGCACACCGCGCTGTGATGCCCTGCGTCCATCGGCGGCGAGAGACCTAGGGAAAGGGGCGTAGCTTTGGATATGAGACGGCCACAGCGGGGTGTGATCTGCCCCGGTTGTCCGCATCGAGCCGCCTACGTGGTGGTGAAGGACGCCGTGGGGCGCGGCCGGGGGCGCGTGATCTGCGGAGACGCCGGCTGCTCGGCTGTCGGCGCCGCCCACCCTGCGGCGAGCGCCTGTGGGGGCGGGCAGGATGCCCTGCTCCCCCGGTACAACCAGCCGATCCCCACAGGCTTTGCGGAGGAGCCGGGAGCGCTGCGCTGCGCCCATTTCGTCAACGCAACCGCTGTCGGCACGGACGGCGGCGCGCCCTCGGCCGGGCAGCTCGCCATGGAGGGCTCAAGCGCCCTGCTCTGCGTCATGGCCTCCGATGCGCGGTTCCTGACGGAGCCGGGAGTCACTGGGCTCGCGCACGAGCTCGAATCCCTCGGGTACGAGCGGACGTCGGTCCTCGACCCCTTCGACACAAGCGCCTCGGGAGAGGCGATCGCCGCCCTGATCGATACGGGTGGGGCGCATGCCGTGATCTTCTCATCCCCCTGCGCGCAGCTCCTGCGCCGCAGGCCGGGGCTCGGTGGGCCTGCCGAGGTGGACCGTCTCTCATGCGTGGGCTGCCAACGCTGCGTGCAGATCACCGGCTGCCCAGCCCTCAGCTTCGCACCACCGTCAGCCCAGATCGACCCTGTGTCCTGCACCGGTTGCGACCTCTGCGCCGATTACTGCCGCACGCGCGTGATCTTCTCACCTCGCACCGGTGAATCCCCGGCCGCCCGTCAGCGGAGACGCTTCGAGGCTGCGGGGATCGTCGAGTAAGTGGATCTTGTTACATCCGCGCGGTGGATCCGCCCGGAGCATCCGACCTCCCCGCACCGGCTACCTTTTCGCGGTGACGCCCATCCCATCTGCTATACTGCTGCACGCTGTCCCCATCGTCTAGCGGCCTAGGACGTCGCCCTTTCAAGGCGAAGATCACGGGTTCGAATCCCGTTGGGGGCACCATCGATATCGCGAGCGCGGACCTTGGCTGGTTCGCGCTTTTTCATGCCTCTCGATCCACCTCACCTCGTGCGCCGTGGCACAACTCCGACCTGCCCCAACGCGAGTATCATGGGTTCAAATACCGCGGCGACCGCGGGGCCCATCGAGATGGAGGCGGGCCATATGCATCTGTTATGGGAGTTCTGCGCTGAAAACATGGAGCACCTGCCCGCCGCGATCTCCACCGGCGCCGGGCGCATCGAACTCTGCGACAACCTCGCGGTTGGCGGGACGACGCCAAGCTTCGGAGTCATCCGTGCCGCCGTCGCCCTCGGACGCACCTGCGGCGTTCCCATCATGGCCATGATCCGACCGCGCGGTGGGGATTTCCTCTACACGCCCGCCGAGGGCCAGATCATGTGCGACGACCTCCTGATGGCGCGCCGCCTCGGCGTCCATGGGGTCGTGTTCGGCTGCCTCACCACCACTCCCGATGGGAACCCCATCCTCGACCGGAGCCTGACTGAGCAGCTTGTCGGCATCGCCCGTGAACCGGTCTTCGACGAGCAGGGCCATGCGCTCGCGGATGCGCGCATCACCTTCCACATGGCCTTCGATGCCTTGGATGAGGGCCGCCAGCGGGAGGCGATCGACATCCTCGCCGACCTGGGCGTCGAGCGCGTCCTCACGCACGGCGGGCCCCTAGCCTCCCCTATCGAGGACCATCTCGACCATCTGCGGGAATTGATCGCATACGCCGACGGGCGCATCCGGATCCTGCCCGGCGGGGGGATCACCTGCCTGAGCGCCCCCGTGATCGCCCGCGCCCTCGGCGTCGACGAAGTCCACGGCACCAAGGTCGTCCTGGCCTCGAGCGATGGGATGATGCGCCCCGAGGAGTCTTCTCAGGTGTTAAACCAGACCCCTGAGCCCGTCGCAGATGACGCTGTGCTCGTTGGGGCGACCGCGTAAAACGCAGCGGGGCGAGCGCCCACCGGCACCCGCCCCGCACAAGCCCATCGCGACGTGTGTTACACGTAGAAGAGGATGTCGTCGTAAGTGGGCACCGGCCAGTAGTCGGCCGCCACGATCTCCTCCATGGCGTCCACGGTCGCCCGCAGGGTCGCCATGGCAGGGGCCACCTCATGGGCGTAGCAGTTCGCCTGCTCCTGGTTGTCCACCGTGGCCTCCGCCTTCTGGTGCACCTCGTCCAGGGCCTCGATGGCCTCGTTGATGTCCGTGATGCCGCGGCAGAGCTGGTTGAGCGTGTTCTGCTCCCACTGCATGGCCTCCTCGGCCCCCGCCGCGCGGATCGTCTCCAAGCCCTTCGCCACCTTCGTGGCGTACGCCGTGATCACCGGGCGGTACGTGCGGCGCGCCTCGCGCACCATTGTCGTGGCCTCGATGTTCATGAGCTTGTTGTACTTGTCAAGTTTGCTGTCGTAGCGGCAGATCACCTCGGAGCGCGTGAGGACGCCCATCTCCTCGAAGAGCTCGATGTTCTTCTCCGCGACCAGGCAGGGCAGGGCGTCGGCCGTCGTGCGGTTGTTCACGAGACCGCGGCGCTCAGCCTCCTCGTACCAGTTGTCGGAGTATCCGTCGCCGGAGAAGAGCACGCGCCGGTGCGCGATGAGCGACTGCTTGCAGTACTCGAGCGCCGCCTCCTGGAAGGACTCAGCGGGCACCTGCTCGAGCGCGTCTGCCATGGACTTCAGCGACTTGGCCACCGCGGTGTCGAGGACCATGTTGGCATCGGAGACATTTGCCTCGGAGCCCACGGCGCGGAACTCGAACTTGTTGCCCGTGAAGGCGAAGGGGCTCGTGCGGTTGCGATCGGTGTTGTCGCGCTCGAGCTTGGGTAGGGTGTCGGCGCCGAGGTCGAGCACGCCGTGTATGGCATGGACCGAGTCCTTGCCGTCCATGATCGTCTGGACGACCTCGGTGAGCTGGTCGCCGAGAAAGATGGAGATGATAGCCGGCGGCGCCTCGTTCGCACCGAGGCGGTGATCGTTGCCGCAGCTCGCGGCCGACATGCGCAGCAGATCCTGGTAGTTGTCGACCGCCTCGATGACGGCGGTCAGGAAGACCACGAACTGCAGGTTCTCAAGCGGGGTCTCACCGGGATCGAGCAGGTTCTCATCCTCGGTGCCGAGCGACCAGTTGTTGTGCTTGCCGGAGCCGTTGACCCCGTCGAAGGGCTTCTCGTGCAGCAGGCAGACGAGGTCGTGCCGGGAGGCGATGAGCTTCATCTTCTCCATGATGAGCAGGTTGTTGTCGACCGCCTCGTTAACCTCGCTGTATACGGGCGCGAGCTCGTGCTGGCAAGGCGCGACCTCGTTGTGCTTCGTCTTCGAGGGGATGCCGAGGGCCCAGAGCTCGTTGTCGAGGTCCTTCATGTAGGCGGACACCGTGGGCCGGATGGCGCCGAAGTAGTGCTCCTCGAGCTCCTGCCCCTTGCAGGGGGTCGCGCCGAAGAGGGTGCGGCCGCAGATCACGAGGTCGCGGCGGCGGCGGTAGGCGTCCTTGCGGATCAGGAAGTACTCCTGCTCATCGCCGACGGAGGGGACCACGCGCTTGGGCTTCTTGCCGAAGAGCGCGAGGATGCGCTTGGCTTGGACATCGAGCGTGGTCATCGAGCGCAGCAGCGGGGTCTTCTTGTCGAGGGCCTCGCCGTTGTAGCTGCAGAAGGCCGTGGGGATGCAGAGCACCTCGTCCTTCACGAAAGCCGGGCTCGTGGGATCCCAGATGGTGTAACCACGGGCCTCGAAGGTTGCGCGGAGCCCGCCGTTGGGGAAGCTCGAGGCATCCGGCTCGCCCTTGACCAGGGCCTTGCCGGAGAACTTAGTGATGGCCGTGCCGTCCCCAACCGGGTCGAGGAAGCTGTCGTGCTTCTCGGAGGTGATACCCGACAGCGGTTGGAACCAATGGGCGTAGTGCGTGGCGCCGCGCTGGATCGCCCACTCCTTCATGGCGTACGCGACCGCGTTGGCGACATCGAGATCGAGGGGCTGGCCCTCCTCGATGGTGGCGGCGAGCTTCTTGTACACGTCTTTCGGCAGCCATTTCCTCATCACGGCGTCCGAGAAGACCTCGGTTCCATAGCGATCGGTCAGATCGGCCATCGACAGCTCCCTTTCTCCGCATGCCACCGCAGATGGCGGTGTCCGCAGGGGTGTCCTCATCCCTGTGGATGAGGGTAGGTTACGGACCCTGTGTTTCCCGACCGTTACCAAAGCGGCTGGGCGCAAAACACCTCACAGAGAGTACCCCAGCTGACGCTTGGGCGCTGAGCGCGCATGTCCCCTGCATAAAATCACTCGCCGCCGATATTGCGCGCATGTTTCCGCTGCTCCCGATAGATCTTGGAAACTCACCCTGCTGCCATATAATCGGGCGCACACGACGGAGGGTGGCGCGGCGCGCAGAGGCGAACGGCCCCCGGACAAGGAGGGGCAATGCCACGAGGTGGGGAGCACGCCGAAACGCCGAGGGTCGACCCCGGGCAAGGAGGAGCCATGCGCATCAACGAGGTGTTTGAACGAGCTGGGGCAGCGCGGAAGCTCCCCGTCTCGTTCGAGATCTTCCCGCCCAAGGGCGAGCTCACCCTCGAGCGGGGGCGCGAGGTCGGCTCTGAGCTTGCGGCCTTCGACCCCTCGTTCATCAGCGTCACCTACTCAGCGGGCGGCAGCGGCAACAAGGGCGCCACGGCCAAGATCGCTGAGGCCATCACCGCAGAAAGCGGCATCCCCACCGTCGCGCACCTCACCTGCATCTCGCTCTTCCGCGATGAGGCCGCACGCAAGATCGAGAAGCTGCGCGCACATGGAATCGAGAACGTGCTCGCCCTGCGCGGCGACATCCCAGCCGACGACGACCGGTCGAATCCCCATCCCGCCGACTTCCGGTACGCGAAGGATCTGATCCCCCTGCTCGTGGATGCCGGATTCTGCGTGGGAGCGGCCGCCTACCCCGAGGGCCATATCGACTGCGACGACCTCAACCGCTCCGTGCGCCACCTGCGCGAGAAGCAGGATGCGGGCGCGAGTTTCCTCGTGACCCAGCTCTTCTTTGACAACGAGTACTTCTATCGCTTCCGGGAACGAGCCGATCGCGCGGGCATCACCGTGCCGATCAGCGCCGGGGTCATGCCGTTCATGAGCAAGCAGCAGATCAGCCGCATGGTCTTCATGTGCGGCGCCTCGCTCCCCTCTCCGGTGATCAAGCTTCTCGCGCGCTTTGAGGACGACCCGGTGGCCCTGCGACAGGCGGGCATCGACTACGCCTGTCGCCAGCTTGAGGACCTTGCGGAGCACGGGGTGGACGGCCTGCATGTCTACACCATGAACCGCGCGGATGTGGCGAGCGCCTGCATGAGCGCCGTGCGGGTGTAGCACCATGGCGATGATCGTCCCCGAGGGACTTGCCGCGCCGGTACTCTACCGGCCACATGGCGGTGAGCTGCCCCGGCTCGATCGGGCTGAGATGCTCCGCTATCTCGGGTTCTCCGGCCAGGAGATGGAGTCCGAGCTCAAACGGCGCATTGACGCCGTGGCCGATGACGTTGAACGGAACTTCACGCCAGCGGGCGTGCGCAGGGTCTTCGCCGTCGACGCGATAGGGGTCGATGATGAGGGCGCACCCGCCATCAAGCTCGTCGGCACCTCCGTGGTGCTCCAGGGCCTTGACATCTACCGCCATTTGAAGGACGCCCGGCTCTGCGTGCTTATGGCTTGCACGCTCGGGATGGAGAGCGAGCGGCGCCTGCGGGCGGGCACGGCCTCGTCGGTTGAGACGACAGTGCTCGACGCAGCCTGCTCGGCCTATATCGAGGCGGCTGTGGAGGCGATGGACCAAGAGGCCAGGGCCGACGCGGCAACCCTCGGGCTCTCCGCGAACTGGCGCTTCTCCTGTGGATACGGGGACTGCCCGCTTACGGCTCAGCCTCGGATTGTGAGCGCTTTAAATGCGGGGAGGTTGATCGGGCTCACCGTCACACCAACCAATCTGCTGCTGCCGAGCAAGAGCGTGACGGCAATGATCGGGCTGTTCGATGGCCCGGTGCACGACGCGAACACGCGGCCCACTTGCGGCATCTGCAGGCTGCGCGAGGGCTGCTCCTTCCGTGCACGGGGGACCACCTGCTACGAGGGCTGAGACGGAGGCCATCACCGCATGAAAGCGCGAGCCCAGCCCCCTGCCCGACCGGGCCTAGTAGAAAATGTCAGATCTGCGTCATTTTGCCAGACACGCGATCCTGCATCTCGGGTTTTGAACATATTCCCATGTGCAATTTATGGGAACATCCATGTGGCCCAGGGCGTTTCGACATCTTTGGCACCCTTCTGAGGTTCCCTCGGCGGTCGGGGCGACGCAGATCTGACATTTTCTACTAGCATCCTCTGGCAAAATGAGGTGTTATTAAAATCTGCTCGTCAGAAGAAACATATATTTAGATATTTATATCGATTTATTTATATTCTCGGCGATAAGTGGTACGTGCTGGACGTTGGCGTCGGGTCATACCACCGTTGGCCCGGATGCGGCGCCCAAACCGCGCCCGAAACCGCATCGGTGATCAAGAGCCTGAGCCTCGTCAGCACGGTTACAGCCCTCTGATCGCTCCCCGCACCTGACGCCGCCGGCAGCGCCAGACTGTATGCACGGAAGGACAGGAGAACGTCATCTCGGGGCACTCCCACGGGCGATCTGCATGAAGGTGCAGTCGAAAGGAGGTTTTTGGGCCTATTGGTGCGAACGACACGGAGCACCAAGCGCGAGGGCGTGGGCGCCGGCACAAAAGCTCGGCGCGCGATCTCTATGCGCAGCCTGGAGAGCGCTGCGCCCAGGCCCACAACGCGATCCGCCCGCCGGGTTCACCCGCCAAAGACCTCCTCGGCGATGCGCGCACTCTCCGCCGCGTCCTTGGCGTAGAAATCCGCTCCGATAGCCCGGGCGTACTCGGGTGTGAGCACAGCCCCGCCAACGATAACCTGCACACCCGGCGCCTCCGCATGAAGCAGCTGAATCGTCTCCTCCATGCTTGCCACCGTCGTGGTCATGAGCGCCGAGAGCCCCACGAGCCTGACATCGCGGTCGCGAACCACATCGAGCACCGTCTGCGGATCGACATCACGCCCCAGGTCGATGACCGTATAGCCATAGTTCTCGAGCAGCATCTTCACGATGTTCTTGCCAATATCGTGGATGTCGCCTTTCACCGTGGCAAGCGCGATCGTGCCCTTATCCGTCAGATCTCCTGCCGGCATCAGACGTTTGATCGCATCGAACCCCGCGCGCGCCGCCTCGGCGGAGGCCATGAGCTGCGGGAGGAAGAACGCCCCGCTGTCGAATCGGCGGCCCACCTCATCTAAGGCGGGGATGAGGCGCTCGTTGATGAGATCCATGGGATCGCAGGATTGCAGCAGCTCCTCGGTGAGCGCCGCCACCTCGCCCTTGCGGCCGGAGATGATCAGCCAGCGCATGGGATCCCCCTCGTCATCCGATGCGTTGCCCGGCGCGCCGGGATCTGCTGCGGACGAGACGCCCGTCGACGGGGCGCCCGTCGCCACCGGCACCTTATACGGATCATCCCACGACCCAAATCGCTCGATATAAGCCTCCGACCCCGCGTCCTCACCGCAGATCACCCGATAGGCGCGGACGGTGTCCATGTAGCGAGCGCTCCCGGGGTTCATGATCGGCGCGTCGAGCCCCGCGCCCAGGGCGGCCGAGAGGAAGGTGGCGTTCATGAGCTCGCGCGCCGGCAGGCCGAAACTCACGTTCGAGACGCCGAGTGCGCACTTCACACCCAGGCGCCCCTTGCACATCGTCACGGCGCGGAGGATCTCCTCGGCCTGCTCCTGGTTGGTGGAGGCCGTCATGACCAGGCAATCCACGAGGATGCGTGAACGGTCTATCCCCCACCGCTCGGCCTCGGAGACGATCCGCTCGGCCACGGCGAAGCGGCCCTCCGCCGTCTCGGGGATCCCGTCATCGTCCAGGGCGAGGGCGATGAGGTTCGCGCCGTAGTGGGCCGCGATGGGAAAGATCTCGTCCATGACATGGCGCTTGCCGCTCACCGAGTTGATGATCGGCACACCGGGGCAGCGTCGCACGGCCGCCTCAACGGCGCGTGCGTCCGTTGAATCGATCTGCAGAGGCAGGGTGGTCGCGGCGGTGAGCCGCTCGACGGCCTGCGGGAGCACAGCCGCCTCATCGAGCTCAGGTAGGCCCACGTTCACGTCGAGGATGTCCGCGCCCTGCTCCTGCTGGCTGATGCCCTGGCTCACCAGATAGTCGAGGTTTCCCTGGCGCAGCGACTCCTTGAGGAGCCGTTTTCCCGTGGGGTTGATGCGCTCCCCGATGACGGCGATCTTGTGGCGATCTGCGGGTAGGCTCACGATGGCCTGGGCCGAGGTGACCGTGAGTGCAGGGGCGATGGCGCGCACCGACGGCGTCCGGTCGTCAATGAGGCCCTTGAGCAGGCGAATATACTCGGGATCGGTGCCACAGCACCCCCCGATCACCGAGACGCCCGCCTCGATCATGGCCGTGACCGCCTCCGCGTACTCAGGCGCGTGGATGTCGTAGACCGTATGGCCGCACTCCACATGCGGCAGGCCCGCGTTCGCCTGCACCATGATGGGCCGCTCGGTGACGGCGAGCATCCTCTTCGCCAGCGAGGCGAGCTCCGCAGGGCCGAGCGAGCAGTTGATGCCGACGACGTCCGCGCCGAGGGCGCTCAAGGTGACCGCTGCGATCTCGGGACTCGTGCCGAGGAAGGTGCGGCCATCGGCCTCGAAGGTCATCGTGGCGGAGATCGGCAGATCGCTGTTCTCCTTGGCCGCGAGAACCGCCGCCTTGGCCTCGAGCAGATCGGTCATGGTCTCGATCACGAACAGGTCGGCCCCGGCCGCCGCCGCAGCGCGAACCTCCTCCGCGAAAAGGCTATATG
>OBWZ01000388.1_pt1 | contig 14275 bp, 16 predicted proteins | sample 1476561 | NCBI WGS metagenome assembly OBWZ01 (sample SAMEA2580138, study PRJEB22360) | human gut metagenome | biome: human gut; feature: human-associated habitat; material: faeces | place: Denmark | collected 2008/2010 | reverse complement strand
CTTTACGGGCGCCCCCCCGGCCGTGACCGGGTGGTGCCCCCTGCCGATACCAAGCGCATTAACAAACTGCTGGCTGGCAACAAGTAGGCAAGGAGAGGATTAAGAGATATGGCACGCGTAAAACGAGCAGTCAACGCCAAGAAGAAACGTCGCACCGTACTGGATCGCGCCTCTGGTTACCGTGGTCAGCGTTCCCGCCTGTACCGTAAGGCCAAAGAACAGCTGCTGCACTCGGGCGTTTATTCCTACAACGATCGCCACAAGCGCAAGAATGATTTCCGCAAACTGTGGATTCAGCGGATCAATGCCGCTTGCCGCGCCCAGGGCATGACCTACAACCGGTTCATCCAGGGTCTGCGCCTAGCGGAAATCGAAGTTGATCGTCGGATGCTTTCCGAACTCGCGGTTTACGACATTGACACCTTTAATCAGCTGGTAGAAAAAGCGAAAGCTGCTCTACCTGAGGACGTAAACGCTCCAGCTGCTTAAACCGTCAAGAAAAGTTAGCTTTTTGCTTAATCTACGCCTAGACACGATTGATAATCCTCGCTCCCAGCGGGTGCGGACACTGGTCAATCTGTCTAGGCGTAGTTTTCGTTTAAAGCAAGGCCTGCTCCTGGTAGAAGGACCGCAAGCTTGCGCCGAACTGCTGCGCTTTTACCCGGACGCGGTTCGCGATGTTTATCTTTGTCACCGTGCTCCCGAGCCCGCTATCCAGGTGGCGCGGGAGGCGCTAGGGGTTACTTCCTGGGTGCATCCGGTTACCCCGCAGGTAATGAACCTGTTCGCGCCCTCGGCACAAGGAATTGCGGCCACTGCCGAGCTTTCGCTGCTCCCTAGCGATAAGCTTCCACCCGCGGAGGTTTCGGAAGAGGGCGCGTGGGCGGTATGTGCGCGGGTACAAGACCCTGGGAACCTGGGGACGATTATTCGGATTGCTGATGCTTGCGGCTTGTCCGGGGTATTGGCTCTGCAAGGCTGCGCTGATGTTTCTAGCCCGAAAGTTGTTCGCGCCAGCGTCGGAAGCCTATTCCACTTGCCGGTCTATTCCGGCGCGTCTTTTGCCGATTTAGCGAGGCTGAGCCAGGAGAACGGCGGCTACCTGGTGGGGCTCTCGGGAGCGGCCGAAATAGATTTACCTACCTTTACTGCCGCTAGTAGCGCTACCGCCTCTCCCCTGTTTATTTGCCTGGGTAATGAAGCCCAAGGTTTATCTAGCGAGGAAATCGCCCTCTGTAATGAAACTATCGCCATCCCTATGTGGGGAAAGGCAGAATCCTTAAACGTGGCAACCGCCGCCGCAATCGCCCTGCACGCCATCGCCAGCGCCCGCGCTCGCTAAGTTTGCCTATTCTAATAGCCCAGCGTGGAAGCATTTGCTCCAGTGAATCTAGTAGCTCATGACTTCAGTTCTACTAAGGCGTCTTCTACATCGACATATCGTTTGGCGTCAGCATCTGAAAGTAGTCTTTCTGATTCCGACAAAGCGAGCTGGGTTTCATTATTGGGTGAGTTACCAGACATACTCAGCCTCTCTCCTGTAATAAAGCAAAACTAATTCATTTCTATATTCGCGCACAATAACAGTCAATAGCTACCATTATTTATTCGAGCTAAGGGGCAGGGTTAGGGTGAAGACGGCTCCCGAGGGGGCGCGGTTTTCGGCTTCGATATCGCCTCCCAGTGCCTCGGTCAAAGTTTTAACGATTGCCAGTCCCAGCCCGGAGGATTCGCCGGGAGTACGGGCAGTGTCAGCCCGTACGAAACGATTAAACAGCGTATCGGCAATCCGCGGATCTATCCCCGGCCCGTTATCTGCCACTTGTACCTGCACTTTATCCCCTGCCACCAGACACGCACTGACCTGTATCTTTGTCCCGGCAGGGGTGTGTTGAGCGGCATTAGCTAAGAGATTAGAAATAATCTGGGTGAGGGCGGATTCACTGCCTACTACCGTAACTTCCGCCAAGTCCTTCGCGAACTCTAGCTCCCAGTGATGCTCTGGGTATGTGATACGCATATTGGTGAAAGTTTCCACTATCACCCCTGCGATTGAAACTTCTTCTACCTGGGCATTTTGCCCCGCATCCAGGCGTGCCAGCAAAATCAAATCCGAAACCAAATCTGCCAGGCGCTGACTTTCCCGCTCAATCCGCCCTACCGCGTCACCGGCTTGCTCACCTAGGTTTTGCCGCGCCAATAGCTGGGCATAGCCACTGATTGCCGCCACCGGGGTTCGAAGTTCATGGGAGGCGTCAGCCACAAATTGGCGCAGCTGCGCTTCGCTCTCCTCTCGCAGTTTCAGCGAGGATTCAACGTGTTCGAGGGCGCGGTTTAAGGAACGCCCAAGCTGAGCGGCCTCAGAATCTTTGCTGGTAACCTCGTCCCTTACCCGGTTAGGTAGCTGACTTTCGCTTTCCAGATTAACGTTTTCAACCGTGCGCGCTACTTTTTCTACCTGAGTCAAATCCCGCAGTTCGCGGCGCACTAAGAACCGTGCCAACAGGTAGGCACCAAGCAGAGCCGCGAGCGAACCTAAAGAATAAAAAAGGATAAACGAATGCAGGGTCTGGTTTACTTCCCGCAGCGGAAGCCCGCTGGCAATGAGGGCAGTTCCATCAGGGGTATTAACCTGGCGCTGCGCTACTCGATAGTCCCCTAAATCCGTCAGGCTAATGTTTTGAGGGCGAGTGACACTTAGGGCTAGCACTTGACTCACCTGGGTGCTGGATAGCTGGCGCGGGCTTCGCCCCGGATCTACCAGTAAAGAGGTTGCCTGTCCGCCTTGATAGATGAGGCTAAATGAACCGGCAGTTATTCCGGGAAAAGCTCGACCGGGACGACCTCTACCGGGACTATCGGGTTTTTCTAATCCTTTTTCCTCAGGTTGCCCTCTAAGAGAATCCGGGATTTTACTGGTGCGAGAAATACGGTTCGCTGCCTCGTCCTCGGTAGGGCTTTTCAGCGAGTCCGTGTCCTCGGCATAGATTTTAGAAGAATCCGTTTGCGGAGTGGTTTCCTCCTCTCCTGCTAACGGGGTTCCTAAAACCTCTTTCCCTTGACCTGCCCGAGTAATCTGGGCGAGTTGATTCACCGATTGGTTAAGGGAAGTGTCAAGTTGCTCGTAGAGGGCGCCGCGCAGCGCCAGCCCCGCAAAAGTTCCTACCCCGGAAATAACCAGGAAACACACCCCGAGCACCATCACCGGTAGGCGGCGCGAAAGACGGCGTGAGGGGGCGCTAAATAACCGGCTCCCTTTGCGTCTGTTCTTAGCCACGCCTACTCTCCGAACGCATCACGTATCCTACTGTCCGTACGGTTTCGATTAATGGTTCACCCTCCTGATCGATCTTTTTGCGCAGATAGGAGATATAGAGTTCCACTACGCTGGCTTTACCGCCAAAATCGAAATGCCACACCGCGTCCAAAATCTGTTCTTTGCTAAGCACCCGGTCACAGTTTTCCATCAGGTAGCGACACAGTTCGAACTCGGTTTTGGTCAGTTCAATTGGTTTGCCACCGCGGCTAACCTGGCGACTATCCACTTTCATTTCCAAGTCACGCACCCGCAAAATCTGTTCGGTGGTGCCATTGGCATCAGCGAAACCGCTACGACGCAGCAGTGCCTCAAGGCGCAGTTCCACTTCGGTTAAATCAAAAGGTTTAGTAACATAATCGTCCGCCCCACTGCGCAGTCCAGTGATTTTATCGGCGATAGCATCCTTGGCGGTAAGCATCAATACCGGGATATCTGGGAAGTCTTGACGGATTCTTTCCATGGCTTCAATACCGTCCATGACTGGCATCATTACGTCCATAACAATCGCGTCCGGGCACTGTTTTCGGGCTAACTGCACCGCCTGGAAGCCATCATTCGCGGTGAGCGTGTCCCACCCATGCACGCTAAGAGCCTGCGCCAACAGGTCGGCTAAGAGTTTTTCATCATCCACGATCAGGATTCGTGGCGCCTTTCCTGAGCGCGCCAAACCAGAAGCGCGCTCAGGCTTTACTGCAGTATCCATGCCTTAATTATGCCTTCACTTCGGGTTTTTCCAGTAGCTTTAGCTGTTATTGGAGGGCGCAGCGCTCTTATTTTGGGAATCAGTGGTGCCACCATTGCTGTTTTGGGAGTTGTTTGTCCCCTGTTTATCCTGCTGCTGATTCTGGTTCTGATTTCCCTGCAGTTGCTGCTGGTTTTGCCCCTGGGAAGGGTTCTGGTTTCCACCTCCTGGCGCCATCTGTCCCGGTTGCTGGTTCATATCCGGCTGCATCTGATCTGACTGGTTTGCTCCCGGTCCCATTTTTCCACCAGGCACCTTGCCTGCCCCCATTCGCCCACCGGGCGCCATTTGTGCCCCGTGTCCCGGAGGCGTATGTCCCTCGCTCCCATGATGAGATATCGCCATCCCTGCTCCCAAGCCCGCCATAAAGAAAATGATTACTGCCCCTACGATGGGCACCACTTTTACCCAAGTCTTTTTGCAAAAAGAAGCAAACTTTCCCGGTTTAACGTCCGTTTCCCTGGCATAGGCTGCGGGTTGGAAACTATCTTGACTCGGCGGCGCCGGCAGCGGCATTTGAGGCAATGCGCCCTCAGGGGGCACTATTGGCTCGGAGGACGTTGGCTGCGCGTTGTCTGCTGGAATTGCCTGTGTAGTTTTAGTTTCGGATTCGCTGTGCTGTTCAGCTGCGACCGGTGCCTCATCGGGGGCAGGAGAGTCAAGCTCGGCAGCGTTTTGATTGAAATCCTGTTCAGGTAGCTGCTCAGTAACTTTATTGTCTTGCTCTAGATTTGCTTTCTTTGCTTCATTTTCGGGATTCATTTTCCCTCCTAAGTCGTTTCTTTAACTGACATCTTTAAGTTAAGAAACTGCTTTATGAAGCTAAGAAGAAAACCCTATGAGTTTGCTATGGATATTTTTCGCGGCTCGGATAGCTTATTCTTTGCGCCTTTCAAACCTTCCTGAACAGGGATTTTAGCTTTACTGAGGGTGTTAAAACCTCATACCCGAAGCCTACGACATCATTGTGAAGATTGGTTCGCGCAGTTGGCGCACAGACCAAACACATCTGCTATATGTTCAATATCGCTGAAATGATAGCGCCGAGAAATCTCGCCAATCCACTGTTCTAACTGGTCATCTTGCACATCTACCGTATAACCACAGTTTCGACACACCAGGTGGTGATGATGTCGGCGCGCCGCGCAACGCCGGTAGAGGGTTTCTCCTTCCTCTGAACGCAAGCTGTCGAGTTCCCCGGCCTCAGTTAGCGCCTGCAGGTTGCGGTAAACAGTAGCCAGCCCCACCGTTTGCCCGGCTGAAACCAGGGCAGTATGCACTTGTTGGGCAGAACGAAAATCCGTTTCATCAGCCATGATTGCCATAATCGCGTCCCGCTGGCGGGTTTTACGCTGCATTGCCATTGCCTGTTTTACCTACTTTCCTGCATCTGCTCAGCTTTGCCGTAAAAGACAGATTTTCCTAACTGCCGCCTCCAGCGCATACTGCGGATCCCGGCTAGCACCTTTAGCATCTTCATCAGCTTGCGCAATAATCTTAATCGCCTCCGCCAAGTGAGCATCACTCCATCCGCGTACTTCTCGCCGTGCTTTTTCCAGCTGCCAAGGCGCCATTCCTAGCTGGGAAGGGTTCACTCCCCGGGCGCTGACTTTTGCCAGGTTACGGAACTTTAGGGCGAGCGCACCTCCGATAGCGACCGGCTGAACTCCGGCAGAAAACGCTTGCCGCAGCAGCACCAGGGCGCGCGAAAGATTCCCCACTGCGGCGGCATCGGCTACGTTAAAACCACTAGCCCCCACCCGCGAGCCGTAGAACTGTTGCACTGCCTGCAAGGTTACCGCCTGCGGATAGTCGGAAACCAGCTGCCTAGCCGCGCCGACTAGTTCCGCGAGATCCTCACCAAGCGCATCTACCAGCAGCTGCGCTCCGGCCGGCTCTATGCGCCCGCCGACAGTGCGCACTTCTTCGACCACCAAGGATAATTTGTCACGCGCATTCTTAATCCTCGCGACTTTTACTTCCTGTGCTCCCGCTTTCTTAATCTTGTCTACCTGGCGTTTTCCTTTATTGGAGCCATCGTGCATGGCTACCACCCAGCAATCTGCTTGCGGCGCAGCTAGGTAGGCTGCCAGGTCTTGTCCCAAATCCTCAGCGGCGGATTCGAAATCGGGAATCACTACCAGGCGGGCTTCTCCAAACAATGAGGGCGAAGTCAAGGAATCTAGGGAACCTGCCTGATAACCGTTAGCAGTCACCTCGGTCACTGCCAGGGTGGGATCCTGGTTTCGTCCCAGTTGCTTTAAACGAGTCAGGGCGCGATCTGCCAGCAGTTTCTCGGGGCCGCGTATAAGTACCCCGGAACTTAAGGTGCAATCGCGCCAACTCATTTGCTTTGAGGCCATGATTTAACATTGCCATTTATCTTCCTTTTTGGAAAGTAGCAGCGGTAAATAAAAACTATTCCTGTCACCAAAATCCCCAGTGCCAATAAGCCGGGTATCCCTTGCGGCCACGGCAAGATTGCGAATCGATTGGCGGAGATTACCCGGGCAACTGTCAGCACCCAGGTACACCCTATTCCTAGTATTTTTGCCAGAAAAGTTGCGGGTAGCGGCAGGAATGTCAGGCAAGCTCCGCCCCATATCAGCAGGGTCACTACCGGCGCGATAGCTACATTTGCGAGGACGGTCAAGGTATTGATTCCGGGACGAATTAACAGTTGCCCCGGCAAGCAAGCTAATTGCGCCACCAAGCTCACTGCGCTAACGGACAGGAAAGCGGATAAGAACTTCCGGAAAAGCGCGAAGTACTTTCGCGATAATAATCGAGGGGGTCGCCCGCTCCCCTGTCTTTTAACTGCCGCTATTCCCCGGTGCAGTTTTTCCTCTAAAGGCCGCGCCATCAGTACAATCGCCGCAGTAGCGCTGACTGAGAGCAAAAATCCGGTATCGGAGCCAAATCCAGGTTCAAAAATTAGCAGACCGATAATCGCGATTTCGAGGGCACTAAAAGAATAGGGCTCTCTACCTCTAGCTAGAGCCAGTAGACAGACCATCCCCATTACCGCTGCCCGCAGCAATGAGGGAGAAGGCCCTAAGAGCAGACAGTACCCCACTAACAAGCTGGCACCCGCCAGTAGCCGCCAGCGGCATTTTAACCCCGCACTAAGTAGTGCTACCAGGGAAAGTAACACCGAGATATGCATCCCCGACACACAGGTAATATGCACTATCCCCGCGGTTTTTAAAGCTTCGGTATCTGCCGACGCATCAGCTCTGATTCCCAGAATCATGGCCGGCAGCAGCATCGCTGCTGCCGGGGAATCTGCAGCTACCAGTTTTTCTTCCAGCTGGGTCGCGAACTTTTGTTTCAGGGCCGCCGCCCCGGCAGGCCCGGCTCTCACCTTGGGGGTAGCGATGATTCTTCCGGGAATCTCTAAGAGAGAATTGGCGCTGATTACCGTGGTTAAATCTTGCTGAGATTCCCTGCCACGGGACGGTTTTTCTAGCTGCAACACAGTTTCCAGAACCGTTCCCCGGGAATATTTTGGCAGGTGCTGACCAAAGGCCACCACTTTCACCCGCGTATTTACGGCTGGCGTATCTGGCAGACGGGCTGATAATAGACGTAACTGGGTTATCTGTTGCTCGCTTGCCGGATCATATTTTCGCGGCGGTGTCTCTACCAGTGCTATCGCCTGGATGCGGTCGATCTGCCCCTGCCAGGCGCGCGCTAACGGATCAGCGGCTATCACCCGCGCCGACTGGCTGATTGCCACCGCCACCCCGCCCAGCGCCCCTAAAGCCAGAGCGCCCGCCAAGATAACTGAGGGCAGAACTTTCCAGTAGCTGACCAGCAATACTAAGGCAGCGCCCCCGAGGGTTAAAGCAGCGATAAATGGCACCCATTGTAAGGGAAGAGCGGGTAAAACCAGGGCTCCCAACCAGGCAATAATGGCCGCTGGCGCTAAACGTAAATCTAGGATGCTTCCCTGCATAGCTTGCCTAGAGTCTGATCATTGCCGACAAGGCCGCGTATTTTTTCTCCCCAATTCCAGACACATTCTTCAAGTCTTCCAGGTTTTGAAAGCGTCCCTGGGATTGGCGATAATCTACAATCCTTTGCGCGAGTGCCTGTCCCACCCCCGGAAGCTGCTCTAGCTGTTGCTTCGAGGCCTCATTAATAGAGATTTTCCCACCACCAGAGCCTGCTGCAGCGCCCTGCCCAGCTGGTTGCCCGGTATTTTGTGCCGCGCCTGCCGCGGCTAACTCACCCTCTACTTCCGGTACGCTGTTTTTTTCGATTCCCACCCTCAGCTGTTCGCCGTCACTTAGTCGGCGCGCCAGGTTCAGTCCCGACAGGTCGGTACCTGGAAGCGCTCCCCCGGCGGCTTTTATCGCGTCTTGTACCCGCGCGGAAGCCTCCAGACGTACCACTCCCGGTTTTTTAACTTTGCCCACTACATCCACCAATACCTCACCGGTTGCCGCAGGTGAAGGGCCCGGCGCGTCTTTAGTGGTCGCACTAAAACTAGAGGTTGCCGGTAACCTCCCGCTACTAGGAGTTTTCCCCTGTGCCCACCCTGCCATCACCGCCACTATCACCACTGCTATTAGCGCAGCTAGCACGATTCGTGGGGAAGGAGCCCAGCGCAGACGGGTACCGCCCTCGCCAGAGCGCAGCCGGGTTTCCGCCTGTTGCAAAAGCTGTTGTGCCCGCGAAGCCTGAGAGGACGCCTGGCGAAACTGCGAGCGGGTATAGCCGGGTTTTTCTGGAGCCATAGAAGGAAAATAAGCCGCTGGCGCGTCCTCGGCAATCTTTAATAAATTGCAACAGGAAAAACCAACCCCGCCTAGTGCGGGGGATAAAGTTAAATCAGAATCCGCGGCGCAAGCGGGTTAATGCGTCCTCTAAATCAGCGGCCAAAGGAGCCTCAAAGCTCACCGGTTCACCACTTACTGGATGGGTAAATTCTAAGCTCACCGCATGTAGCCACTGCCGGGTCAGCCCCAGTTCTTTCGCTAGAAGTGGGTTTGCCCCATAGATCGGATCGCCCACGATAGCGTGCCCGATTGCCTGCATATGCACTCGGATTTGATGTGTCCGCCCTGTCTCTAGCTGTACTTCAACCAGGGTTGCCCTCGGCAAGGACTCCAAGGTGCGGTAATGGGTTATGGCTGGTCTGCCTCCCGCTACTACCGCCATTTTGAAATCGCGGGAAGGATGGCGTCCAATCGGAGCATCAATAGTGCCCTCGGCCGGATCTAGATAACCTTGTACCAAAGCCTGATAGGTCTTCTTCACCCGGCGCTCACGAAATTCATCCTGCAAGCGGTCATAGGCCAACTGCGACTTGGCCACTACCATCGCTCCGGAAGTCCCCACGTCTAAGCGGTGAACGATTCCTTTCCGCTCCACTGGACCAGAGGTAACGATTTCTTGTCCCGCCGCCAACAAGGCACCCATAACTGTCGGTCCTTCCCAACTGGGAGCCGGATGCGCTGCCATCCCCACCGGTTTATTGACCACCACAATATCGACGTCCTGATACACAATCGGCAGCGGTGCCGGGGTTTCTAGACTCTTAGGGCTCTCATCGGGCAGCAACACTTCCACCTGGTCACCGCCAAATACCTCCGCCGATTTTCGCGAAACTACTCCGTTTACCTTTACCTCATTTTGTTTAATCAGTTTGGCAACCAGCGAGCGAGAAATCCCCAGTTCGGCCGCTAATACTTGGTCAAGCCTTTTTCCTTGCGCGCTTTCAGAAACCTGCAGGCGAACCCGTTCACGCATCCTTGCCCCGCACCCGCGTCGGTTGGTAGGAGTGATTACCGCTAACCGAGGGGACGCCCAGCACCACCAGCACTACTACGGCAATTACCCCGACCACGATCGCAATATCAGCAACATTACCGACGAACATCGAACGGTAGTTCAAAAAATCGATCACGTGCCCCCGGAAGATTCCCGGAGGCCGAATGAGACGATCAACCAGGTTTCCCAGCGCCCCTCCGGCCAGCAGCCCGAGAGAAAGTTGCCAGACGCGATTAGTCATTGTCCGTCCCGTCCAAATAATAATGACTAGCACCACCGCAGCTATCACCGAGAACACCCAAGTGAAGCTCTCAGCCAGCGAAAAGGCCGCCCCCGGGTTGCGCACCAATTGCAGACTAATAAAACTGCCAATAAAAGGTTTCTCAGGCGCCCCCACTTCCAGAACGCTAAGTGCCCAGGCTTTAGTGGCTTGGTCAACGATTAACACCGGTAGCGCTACGAAAATAAATATCACCAGGAGCGGTGCCGATTTTTGATTTTTTCGCTGATTCATATTCTTTCCAGGTCGGTTTAGTCTATGCCTAAATTTAATAAAAAAGTAGCGGCGCCACCACTTACGTGATGACGCCGCTCTAATCCTCCCTGGCTCTTAGGAGGAACTACGTTTGAGTTACTTCCTATGCCTCTTGAGCGTCTAGTTGACCGATCAAAGCCTGTAGGTGCTCGCGCACCTTCTGGCGGTAATCGTTTTCGAAGGCTTTAAGGTCATCGACTCGAGACTCTAGGTCTGCCCGTTCGGACTCTAGCTGTTCTAGCACGCGACGACGCTCATCATTGGCTTCCCGTACGATCTGGTCACCCTTGAGGCGGGAATCTTCCAGAATCTGATCGGCTTCTTGCTGTCCATTGCGCACGTATTCGTCATGCACACGTTGTGCCAGCGCCAGCATGGAGGTGGCGTCCTCTGGTTGTTCGGAACTAGGCTGCGCGCCGGCCTGCGCGTTTTGTTCTGCCTGTGCCAGTTGTTCGCGCAACTGCTCGATCTCGGCCACGGCCTGTTGAGTCTCTGCTTGAGACTGCGCCAGTGCCGCTTGGGCTTCTTGCTGAGTTTGCGCCAAGTGTGCCTGCAAAGCCTGGATTTGCTCCCCGGCTTGTGGATCGCCCTCAGCAGCCGCAGCCTGGTACTGTTGCACCTGCGCCTGCATCTCCGCGATTTGCGCATTAGCCGTCTCGAGCTGCGCCTTTAGAGCGGCAGTTTCTTCACCGCTTTCACTGGGCGCTACCTGGCCACCATCAGCTGCCTGCTGGCGTGCCTCGTCTAGTTCAGATTTTAAGGAAGCATTTTGATCCTGCAGAGTCGCGATAGTTTCTACGACCTCATCGAGAAACTCGTCAACTTCTTCCTGATCGTACCCTTCCCGGAACTTGGTCGCCTGGAATTGCTTCCAGTGGACATCTTCAGCAGTCAGCAGAGCCATACCTGTCACCTCAGTTATCTATCGTGTTTTTCCCGAGGTAGGTGCTCTACCTGCCAGCGGGAACTTCTGCGCTATAGGTTGCAGTTGGAAACAAGCATACCGAAGATCTGCTCAACTTCCACATCATCAACAATAGTAACATCTATCATTTTGAGCAACACTTTAGCCAATTTTCTGCACTTTTACCCGTGCAAAAGAATTAGCAGCGCGTTAATCAGGTGGATCCAAATATTTATAAACACTGTGACCAGCAAGAACAGTACGATAAAACTTAAATCTAGGGCAATAGTCCCAACTCGGAGCGGTTTAATGAATCTCCCTAAAAAACGTAGGGGCGGATCGGTTAATGCAAAAACCAGGTTACAAAAAAATAGGGTAACCGAGTTTTTTGGCCGCCAACTCGGGTTCAATGCCATCACCCAAGACAGCACCGCCCTAACTATCAACGCCAGAATATACAGCTGGAGCAGCCATCTGCCTATCTGGCCGACCCAATAGACTAAAGTGAGCATCTATCAGCTTTGATTGAAAAAGTCTCTTTTAGATCCCAGCGAAGATTCGCCCTCGTCAACCTGTACAGACTTCGGAGAAAGCAAAAATACCCGGTTAGTAACCTTTTCAATTCCCCCATCCAGGGCAAAGCTGAGGCCAGCAGCAAAATCAATCATCCGCCGCGCTTCCAGGTCATTCATTGCCCCCAGGTTCATAATCACCGGAGTGCCCTCTTTAAAGGCTTCCCCAATACTTTGTGCCTCGTTATAGGTGGTAGGCCGGATCGTCACAATCCGCTTAAGCTCTGAAGCAGTTTCCGGCTGGGAACTGACCGCATGCGGGAAACGCAAAGCCGGTTCTACAATCCGAGGACGGGGGGTGGGAACTTCAGAATCCGGAACTGCGTTTTCCAGTTCATCGCTGATTTCTTCGTTCTCTTGTGGTTCGGACAGGCCTAAATAGTCCATCGTCTTCCTCAAAGCGCCCATCAGGTTCTCCTTCTTTTAATACTGGTCTACAAAAACGTTAAACGGGACCGGGTTCTTTTTGAAGTATTACTACGGCGTGTTTCCAAAACTATGCACCTAAATGCGCAGTTCAGCCGGCTGGAAGTTCCCGCTTGCCCACCACTATTCCCGCGAACCTGCCCGTATGAGCATCACGGCGGTAGGAATAGAGGTTGCGATCTTCAAAAGTGCAGCGTTTAGAGGCAAAAGTAATCCGGGCTCCCGCCGACTTGAGTTGCGAAACTACCCCCGCCTGTAGATCCAAACCAGGACTTCCCATCCGGGTTCGTGACCACGCGGCCGGCACATGTCCGGTCACGTGGGTTCGCATCGCCTCGGGAACCTCATAGCAGGCTCCACAGATAGCCGGGCCAATAGCAGCGTGGATCTTGCCCGTTTGCGCTCCGAGTTTGCGCAATGCCAGCACCGCTTCGCGAACAATACCGGTAACCATCCCGGCTCTACCGGCATGTACGGCCGCCACTAGCAGGCCATCATCGGAAGCCAATAATAGGGGCACGCAATCAGCCACCATCACCCCCGCTGCCGGGGTGGTTAGTCCCAGTTCCGCGAACTCGCGAGTATCGATGACAATCCCATCGGCCTCTACCGGAGCATTGGTATGACCGGGACGAACCTGCACCACCCGGTTGGAATGGGTCTGGTGCATCCAAACCACTTTGCGACCGATCGCCTCATCAACGATTCTGCGGTTCTCCGCTACGATATCGGGGTTATCTCCAACCTGATCTCCCAGGTTGAGGGTAGCGTACTCACCGGAGGATTTCCCCCCGATCCGGTTGGTAAAAACTGCCTGCGCGCCGCCGATGCGAAACATTGCGACCTACCGCATGAAGTCGGGTACATCTAAACCCGATTCTTGGTCGTCGTCCTCGAATACGCGCGGCACGGTTAAGGTGCTATCGTCCTCGCTCTTGCGACTCACTCCGAAATTGTCACGGTAGCTGCTGGAGCTTTCGTTTTCTTTACGGCTAAAGGCATCGCGTGAGGGCGGGGTTACCGGCAGCCGGTGTGCCCCTCCCGTGACAGTGGAACGCGGAAGATCCCCCACGCTACGTTCGTCCTGGTTCAGAACTGCGCGGCGCGGAAAGGCCGGGATCGCGGAAGTAGCTGTGGCATCCTCCGTGGTTTTTTCGGGTGTGGAGGACGTGGAGGATGCGGCGGGTTTCGAGGCCGGCTCGGGCGTTGCTTTTTTCTCTACTCGCGCACTCTTCTTGCCCTTCTTGGGATCATCGAACCCGGCAGCAATGATAGTAACCCGGATCTGATCGCCCAAGGATTCGTCAACGTTGGCACCGAAAATAATATTGGCTTCGGGGTGCACCATTTCGCGTACCATATCGGCGGCGCGATGTACCTCCATAAGCCCCATGTCCGAGCCACCTTGGAAGAACATCAAAACTCCCAGCGCTCCATCAATATCTGCCTCTAGCAGCGGAGACATAAAGGCGGCTTCGGCGGCGCGAATCGCGCGATCTTCACCGGTGGCAGAGCCGATTCCCATCAGGGCGGTACCCGCTCCCTTCATCACACTTTTTACATCGGCGAAGTCTACGTTAACCAGGGCGGAGGTAGTGATCAGATCGGTAATGCCTTGAACGCCGGAGTGTAAGACCTCATCTGCGGCAGAGAAAGCATCGACCATAGTGATGTTTTGATCTGAGATCTCTAGGAGGCGATCGTTGGGGATCACAATAATGGTGTCTACTTCTTTGCGTAACGCCTCTACCCCGGCTTCCGCCTGCGTCTGCCGGCGTTTACCCTCAAAAGAGAAAGGCCGGGTGACTACCCCGATAGTCAGAGCGCCCATTTCACGCGCAACCCGCGCTACGATGGGCGCACCTCCGGTTCCGGTACCGCCGCCCTCGCCTGCGGTAACGAAGACCATATCGGCACCTTCCAGGGTGTCTTTTATTTCTTCTTCGTTGTCAGCGGCAGGGGGGTCGCCTTCCCTTGGGGCGGGCTCCCTTGACCAAGA
>OBWZ01000385.1_pt1 | contig 14543 bp, 10 predicted proteins | sample 1476561 | NCBI WGS metagenome assembly OBWZ01 (sample SAMEA2580138, study PRJEB22360) | human gut metagenome | biome: human gut; feature: human-associated habitat; material: faeces | place: Denmark | collected 2008/2010 | reverse complement strand
AATTGGTAGCGCAACGGTCTCCAAAACCGTAGGTTGTGGGTTCGAGTCCCGCCTGCCCTGCAAATTTGAAACCTGTGCCGGGCCCGGTACAGGACGAAATGGGGGCTTCGACGGGAGCTCCAAGACAGCAAGTGAGGAAACGATCTTGGCACCTAACGAGGGCGCAGCCTCCGTAGAGGCAGACGCAAAAGCGACAAAAAATGGTTTTTGGGGTCGCATCGTGCAGTTCGTGCGACAGGTCATTGCCGAGTTAAAAAAAGTTGTTTGGCCCACCCGCGATGAACTCACCACTTTCTTTGTGGTTGTGATTGTGTTTGTGCTGGCAATGATGGCTTTTTCAGGAGTTGTCGACGTCATCACCGCCTGGCTAGTAACCAAGGTATTTGGCGGTTAATTAAGGAGCAAGAATTGCAAACAGGCAATAAGGAGCAGGAAGAAAACACTGTGAGCAACGATCCCGTATTCTCCTCAGAGGCAGGTGCCTCCGCTGAAGTGAGTGCACAGGCTGCTGATAATGAGCAACCGGTGGCAGCAGAAACTGAGGCCAGGGTAGAAAACACCCCAGAAGAGCCGGCCGCTACCGCTGAAGAAGCTTATGCCGAACCAGCAACCGTTCCCGCACAGATAGAACTCACGGATACCCCCCAAGATCAAGAGCTCGCCCCCTCGGCTACTGCGGAAGAGCTTTCTAAGGCTGAACAAGACAAGTTGCGCGAGGAACTAGAGTTTCTGCCCGGCTACTGGTACGTTCTGCATACCTATTCCGGATATGAGCGGCGGGTGAAAGCCAATCTGGAACAGCGAATCGTTACTTTCAATATGGAAGATCAGATCTACCAGATTGAAGTGCCGATGGAGAAAGTCGTCCAGGTAAAATCCACTGAACGTAAAGTGGTGGATCGGGTACGGATTCCCGGTTACGCCCTCGTACGGATGGAAGCAGTCGAGGATGCCCCCGATGCTTGGCGGGTAGTTAAAGACACTCCCGCGGTCACCGGATTTGTGGGTGATTCGCAGCATCCGATGCCGCTGACCGAGGACGAAGTAGTTTCCATGTTGGCGCCTACTCCTGCCTCCATTAAGGCTGCGGAACTGCAAGATGAGCGCGCCAGCCAGGCCAAGCAGCCGGAACAACCGGTTATTGAGGTTGATTTCGAGGTCGGAGAGAACGTAACTGTTACCGACGGCCCGTTTGCGACTATGCCGGCTACCATTTCAGAGATCATGCCTGACCAGCAGAAACTTAAAGTTTTGGTGGTTATCTTTGATCGTGAAACTCCGGTAGAGCTTGGATTTAACCAGGTAGCAAAGATTTAATTGCTCACAGTGAGCAGTCCTAATTGGTTGTAAGGACGGGTGCGCCCTTAGAATGGACGACTGTGCTGGTAGTTTTTCTACGGAAAAATTGCCAGACCGCAAAGAGTTTCCGGCAACCGCCGGGAAAGTAAAATCAAGAAATTATATTGAGAAGGACCCTATATGCCTGCCAAGAATAAAAAGGTAATCGGCCTGATCAAGTTACAGATCGAGGCCGGTGCTGCAAACCCGGCGCCTCCAGTAGGCCCCGCGCTTTCGCAGCACCAGGTAAATATCATGGAGTTCTGCAAGGCCTACAATGCGGCTACGCAGGATCAACGCGGGAACGTGATCCCGGTAGAAATCAGTGTCTACGAAGATCACTCCTTTGACTTTGTTCTCAAGTCCCCGCCGGCTGCCCAGTTGATTAAGAAAGCTGCTGGGATTGCCAAGGGCTCTGGTACTCCGAACACCAATAAAGTGGCAAAGCTGACCATGGACCAGGTTAAAGAGATTGCCGAGCAAAAGAAGGATGACCTGAACGCGAATGATATCGATGCGGCCGCAAAGATTATCGCGGGAACGGCTCGTTCAATGGGAGTTGTCGTCGAGGGCTAGCCCGGCGAACAGCTAAAAAAGACTATAAACCGTGGAGGGGAATGTGCGCCCTCACCACAACCTGCAAGGAGAAAAGCAGATGAAAAAGCACTCGAAAGCCTTTAACCAGGCTGCTGAGAAAGTTCATAAGGATCGTCTCTACCAACCGCTAGAGGCTTTCCGCTTGGCCAAGGAAATTTCTTCCACCAAGTTCGATTCCACCGTTGACGCGGTTTTCCGGCTCACGGTTGATCCGCGCAAATCGGATCAGATGATCCGGGGCACCGTTTCTTTGCCTAATGGCACTGGTAAGACCGTTAGGGTCCTGGTTTTTGCCAATAGCCCCAAGGACAAGGAAGCGTTAGAAGCTGGAGCCGACGAAGCCGGCGGCGATGAGCTGATCGAAAAAGTGCAAGGTGGATACTTGGACTTTGATGTGGCGGTAGCTACCCCGGACATGATGGGTAAAGTGGGACGCCTCGGTCGCGTCCTCGGCCCGCGTGGCTTGATGCCGAACCCTCGTACCGGCACCGTCACTATGGATGTTGCTAAGGCAGTTAAAGAGATCAAGGGTGGTCGTATCGACTTCCGGGTTGATAAGCACGCCAACCTGCACGTAGTGCTGGGTAAGAGCTCTTTCGATGCCGAGAAGCTGGCAGAGAACTATCAGGCAGTTCTGGATGAGATCCTGCGTCTGCGTCCGGCAGCCCTAAAGGGTCTGTACATCAAGAAGATCGCCGTTTCTACTTCGATGGGGCCGTCCATCCCCTTGGATAGCTCGCTGACGAAAGATTTAGCGACTGACGATCCTCGCTAGGAATCCTATTGTCCGCCTTAGGGCGTGGATAATATAGCTGAAACTTAAGGGGTTCCGCCGGTGGAAAAATCCACCGGCGGAACCCCTTTTTTGCTGTCCACGGATTAGCCCTAGATGTGAGGCTGGCTCGGTAAAAGCGCTCGGGGGACCCCGGTGACCCTCGCTTCGCTCGGCTCAAGCCCCCTCTCGCATCTTTTACCGGCCACGCCCCCAGGTAGGAAAATCAGCCGAAGTAGCAGTTATCAAAGGTGCTCTGCCGGCGGCGGCCTAGATCATAATGGCTGCGGCAATTTGATTATCGATACTGTAGCGACTGTCCTTGATCACCACGATGCACATTTTCCGTTTACGGGAAATAACCGTGATTTCTTGGCCACTGTAGCATCCTAAGCGAAACAGGAAACTATCCATCTCGGGGTCATCGGTAGCTATATCTTTGACGATATAGGTTTGACCTTCGATAGCTTCCAGAAGATTCATTCTTTCCTTAGTCTGGCAGGCCCCTTTTGTCTGGCACGCTAGTGACAGTGACATTTCGGTTCACCTGCTTGGTTAGTGATACCTACTATTTGCAGATTATGACGGTTTCCGGGGCTGGGTGCAACCTCGGGATTGAAAGTGCAGGACGAGGAAATCGGGCAACCGATACATTTGGTGCCTTTGCGCTTCTCTTTGACGATATAGGTGATGGCTCCACTGACAATCGCCACTAGTGCCAGGCTGGCAATAACTGTACTCAATTCGCTTCCTCTTTCTTAGGCGGCTTTCTGTACTTGCTGGTGTAGGTTGTATTGAGCGGAGAATCACTAACCATCCGGCGGGGAGATTAGGGTAACCCCCCCAGCCATTATGGCTACTGCCAGTAGCCCCGGGAAGAATCCGGCCGCCAGGTGCCCGTACACCACCAGCGTTCCCACCTGATTTACCAGGAAGGCAATGGTGTAACCGGTGCAGAGCTGCAATCCGATGGCGCTCCACAACCAGCGACGATCGCGCATCTCGGAGTTCATGGCGCCGATAGCGGCGAAGCAGGGCGGGGTGTACAGGTTAAAGAACAGGTAGGCGAGGGCGCTTACCGAGGTAAGCCCCATAGTGGCAGCAACGGTGTTGGCTCCACCAGTCATTGCTAGTTCATCGGTATCAATAAAGCGGGTCAGACCGTAAACCACCGCCAAGGTGCCGACTACGTTTTCTTTGGCGATAAACCCAGTGACCGCAGCCGCTGCCAGCTGCCAGGTGCCAAAACCTAGCGGAATGAGCAAGAAGGAGAAGGGGGTAGCAATAGAAGCCAGGATCGAAGTGTTTTCCGCACCCTCTTCGACTACTTGGAAACTCCAATTGAAGGTTTGCATAAGTTGGACTACCAGGTTACACACCAAAATGATGGTAGCGGCCTTAATAATGTAAGCCTTCGCCCTTTCTAGCATCGACAAGGTGGCATTCCACAGGGAAGGAACCCGGTAACGAGGTAGTTCCATGATGAAGAAAGTTTTCCGGAACTTGTGTCCGGTGACCATCTTTACCAGTAGTGCGCCCAGGAAGATCAGACACAGCCCTACAAAGTAGCTAACCCAACTCACCCAAGCAGACCCGGCAAAGAAAGCTCCACCAAATAGCGCGATCACCGGGATTTTTGCTCCACAGGGTATGAACGAAGCTAGCATCGCGGTGGCGCGACGTTCGCGTTCATCGCGGATGGTCCGGCAGCTCATAATCCCGGGAATGGCGCAACCGGTGCTGATGACGATGGGGATTACAGATTTACCGGATAGCCCCACCCGCTTGAAGATGGGATCTAGAACGGCACTTACCCGCGCCATATATCCGGATTCCTCTAATAGTGCCAGCAGGAAGTACATCACCATCACTAACGGGAGGAATCCGATTACCGCACCTACCCCGCCAATGAGACCGTCGGCAATGATGGTGCGTAACAGGGCAGGCGAATCCGCCATTTGTTCGCTGACCCAGTCTTGGAAGGCTTCGATCCAGCCGACTAACCAGTCGGCGATAAGGGGGCCAAGATAAGTTTGAGAAATCGCAAATACCGCCCACATAATCGCCGCGAAGATTGCTATCCCCGCAAATTTGTTGGTTAGTACCGCGTCTAGGGTGTCTTGACGAGTGTGAGCGGCAACTTTCACTTTCCGGGTTTCGACCGCGTCCACTACCGAGTCTACGAACTGGTAGCGGCGCCGGTCTTCTATGTCGACTGCCTGCTTATCGGTAAGATCAATATCTGCTTGCAGGTAGGGGGCTTTTTGTTTTTTCCCTTCCTGAGTAAATACTTCGTGCAGAACCTGATCTAGGCCGTTGTTCTCTTTTGCGGTGGAAACCGTAGGTATCACCGGGCATCCCAGTTCACATTGCAGCTTCTGGGCGTCAATCTGGGTCTGTTCCTTCTCGTTAATATCGCTTTTATTGAGGGCGACTACGATAGGAACCCCTAACTCCAGTAGTTGGGTGGTAAAGAATAGCGAGCGGCGCAAGTTGGTGGCATCAACGATATTGACAATAGCGTCCGGGGCCGCGTCATGAACGTATTTACTGGTGATGGATTCTTCCGGGGTAAAGGGGGACATGGAGTACGCACCGGGCAAATCCACGGCCGTGGCATCGCGATTACCGCTGAGCTCATTTCTTAGTTTAGCCTCAGCTTGTCCGACGGTAACCCCACCCCAGTTGCCTACCTTGGCCTTTTTCCCGGTTAAAGCATTAAACATAGTGGTCTTACCGCTATTAGGATTGCCGGCGAAGGCGATTCTCATAACCCAGTCCTCTCGTGAATTCGTAATATTAATTCGGGAACTTATGTTCACCTAACTAATTACGACAATAGTCATTGTAAGGTACAACCTTACTAGGACGTAAAGCCCGGAATATGCCTGAGGCAGCAATAAAACAGCACCGCCGAGGGGAGAGGGATTCTAATAAATTACTTTCCTGAATCCCTTAAGGAACCTTTTTGCTCTGGCAAGCTCAATGCCACGCAGGTAAGTTTGCGTTCGCCCTTATCCTGCCAAGTAGTTTCGGTAGGGGTTAGTGGATACAAATCCCACTTGGAATCGCGATAACTAATCCCCACAAAACCTTCGAACTCTCGGGCGCATTCTTTAAGCGCCAGGTCGTAAAGCTGCTTTTGTCCCGGGTAGCTATTGCCCGATAGCTTCTTTATGCCCACCACTTGTGAGTTATGGGAGTGTTGGCAATCTACCCGTTCCACCTGCCCAGCGGGTTGCGCACCGGTGAGCACTTCCTCTGCCATGTTAAAACAGTCGCCCACTTTAAGATCAGAAGTGGCAACTGGTTGCGAAGCGCATCCGCCTAAGAATCCGCAGTTTGCTAGAGCCAGGGCACAAAAAAGGGTAAGGCGCCGTTTCAACTGGGCAAACGGATAGGCACTCATCACTTACAGATTATCCCTTAATAGGGGAAAACTGCGTGGATCAGGAAATAACTGATAGCGCCAATGAGTGCGGCGCCGGGCAAAGTCAGCACCCAGGCAATCGCAATATTGCCGGCAACTCCCCAACGTACTGCAGAAAGGCGCTTAGTGGCTCCCACCCCCATGATGGCGGAGGAAACCGACTGCGTAGTGGAAATCGGAGCGTGCCAAACGAATGCGGTCAAATAGAGAATGGTAGCGGAAGTAGTTTCTGCCACGAAGCCGTGGGCGGGAGTAACATCAATAACCTTCGATCCTAAGGTGTGCATGATTCGCCCACCGCCGAAGTAGGTGCCCAGAGAAATCGCACCGGCGGCAGCCAGTTTTACCCAAAAAGGAATCTGCATGGAGCCATTGGCGTCGGTAGCATGATAGCCGGCAGCTAGTAGCGCCATAGTAATAATTCCCATGGTTTTTTGGGCGTCCTGCAAACCGTGACCAAGCGCCATCGCTGCCGCGGAAAAGCGTTGCAGGAAACGGAAGTTGTTCATAGTGCGGTGATAGCTGGCTCGTTGGAGCGCCGAAAGTAAAAACCGCATGACGAAATAAGCCGTGAAAAACCCGATTAGAGGCGAAACTACCATAGGAATTAGTACGTGATTGACTATCCCCATCCATTTCACAGTGATAGTCGCGGCCAGTCCCACTCCCGCCATGCCTCCGATCAGGGCGTGGGAAGACGAAGATGGCAGCCCGAAATACCAGGTGATGATATTCCAGGCGATTGCCCCGACCAGCGCCGCCAGAATTACCACCAGCCCATGGTGGCGGTCAGCCAGCGAAGTGGATTCGGTGAAATGGGAAATATCAATAATCCCGTTACCGATGGTTTGGGCTACGCCGGTGCCTAGCATCGCCCCGATAATGTTCATGATTGCCGCCATTAAAAGAGCGGCTTTAGGGCGCATTGAGCGGGTAGAAACACAGGTAGCAATGGCATTAGCAGCGTCATGGAAGCCATTGGTGAAATCGAAGATTAAGGCAATGGCGACGACCGCGATCACCAACCCCAAGGTGATATCCACGGTTTAAGACTCCTTGATGTAGATAGCCTCAACCGCGTTGGCTAAGGTTTCAAAGGAATCACACGCGGTCTCTAGCGACTCGATTACGTCCTTAATCTTGATTACGTAGATAGGGTCAGTTTCGGAAGCAAATACTTCTGCCAGCATCTTCCGGTACTGTTTGTCGCCCTTGTTCTCTAGGCTGTTAATGTGCACCGTGAAATCTTTAAGGTCGCGTCCTCCCCGCAGCTTGGGGATGGCGAGAGCTGTTTCCTGGGCGCATTCACGCAAAATATTTGCCTGCTTTTCTAGCCTGCGAGGAATATCCTGAATCTCGTAGAGGACGATTAAGTCTCCGGCCTCATCGATTCCGTCCATGCAATCATCCAAGGCGCCGGTTAGCAAGGAGATATCTTCCCGATCCATGGGAGTAACGAAAGTTGCATTCAGCATGCTCATGGTGCGGTGAGTAATCACGTCTGAGTCATGCTCTAGATCGTGGAGTTGCGCACGTAGCTCCTTGCGTTCCTCAAGAGAGTCAACCTGGGTGATTTTCAACAATAGTTCGGATGCGGCATCTAAGTTTTGTGCCGCTTTCGTGAATAGGTCGAAGAAATCTTCTTCTTTCTGCTTCTTCTTGAACAGCATTCGTGCCTCCTTGGCGAAGAACCATCCGTCTTTAGAGTATCCAACTTTTGTTCGTAATCTAAAATTCTACTTCCGTTAACTTTTTGGGGAAATAAATCTGGCTTTAACTGCAAAAATGCTAACGAGAGGTGGTAGTGTATCTGGGGCTTTGCTGGCCAAGGGACGGTAATCAAATGGGAATTTAAGCACCGGATAACCGGCGATGTTGGTAGGGAGCTAATAACTTAAGGTGAAAGGCGGACTAACGGCCTAAAAAGGGTAGCTTCCCAAATTTGTTTACTTGCGAAAATGGGGAAGTAAGTTCAGGGTAATAGGACAGGAAAGCCCCGGTAGGCCTTATCCTGCATTATGACTTTTTATTAGAGAACGGCAATGCTAAATTGGTTGATATATAACGACAGATAGTTAGATAAAATGATGCTAATTTTCCCTCCGACTATGTGATGAGGTAGCCGTGAAACGCACAGGAAGTAACATGAGCGGTAAAAATGCTGATCTGAACACTGCGGATAATGACATTCAGCCTAGTCAGCTAGCTGCTGATCATGGAAACACCGGCACTGCTACTAGCGAAAGCGGCAAAGCTTCGGTTCTTAATAGGCGTACCCTAGGGGTGGCTTCGGTTCTGGGGCTACTGTTCGCGTCCTTGTTGGCGGGCACTTTATTTTTCACTTCCGCAGATGATTCCGCTTCCCCGGCTCCCAAGGTTGACGCTAAAACTGTTTCCGGCAATACCGTGTCTGCGCATGCTCAGATAAAACCGGCGGAGTTCTCTACCGCTAACAGCTTTTACCATTCAGTTCTAGACCCTGCTAATGTTTCCGCTAGCCCGAAGGCAGGGAGGGCATTGGCAGCTTCCCGCAATCAGGGAGCTGCTGAAACTTCCGCGGCTCAAAGTACCTCTGCGAATAGCGCCCATTCGCAATGCTCGGACGCTGCTTGCCTATCCCCCAGGCGCGCCCCGGTAGCTACCACGGGGAAGTTTAAGTTGTTTAAGTTGGGGGTTGCGGATTCTGCGCTTGTGAGGAAGTGTATGACTCCTAGAACGTGGTGTTCTGCTGGCGATGGTGAGCTGGTTGCGGGTGCTAAGTTTGCCTTGTATAAGGGTTCAGTGAGTGAGGCTAATAAGGTTGGGGAGTATACCGTTGGTAAGGACGGTCTTGAGCTTTCTGGTTTGCAGCAGGGTGCTAATTATACGTTGAAAGAGGTTGAGGCTCCGGCGGGTTATGAGCTGAATCCTGATACTACAGTCTTTAAAGTCTTTGCTGATGGTAAAGTCGGGGGCCTGAATGGTAAAAGGTATAAATACTTCGATAATAACGAGTTCTACTTCCCGAACCTGAAGGCTCCGGTTCCTGAGGTTTGGTTGTTTAAGTTGGGGGTTGCGGATTTAGCGGTTTGTTCGTGGGGTTCTTGTTCTGCGGATAATGGTGTGCTTTTGGATGGTGCTGAGTTTGCCTTGTATGAGGGGACTGCGGCTGATGAGGCTCATAAGGTTGGGGAGACTTTTACTGTTGGTCAGGATGGTTTGAAGATTCCTGGTTTGCAGGTGGGTAAGACTTACACGTTGAAAGAGGTTGCGGCTCCCGAGAATTATGACATTAATCCTGCTACGTACACGTTTGAGGTTGATGCTGATGGTAAGGCTAAGTATCAAACGGATAATGGTTCGGAGTTTTTTGTAGATAATAAGATTTATTTCCCTAACCAGAAGAAAGCTGCGCCTCCTGCGGTGAAGCTTAGGTTGTTTAAGTTGGGGGTTGCGGATTCTGCGACTGTGACTAGGTGTACGCGTAGTAGGCTTTGTACTGCTGCTGATGGTGAGATTGTTGGTGGTGCTAGGTTTGCCTTGTATGAGGGTAGGACTGTTGATGAGACTAAACTGATAGATACGTATACCGTTGGTGAGGGCGGGTTTGAGCTTCCTGGTTTGCAGGCGGGTAAGAATTATACGTTGAAAGAGGTTGCGGCTCCTGCGGGGTATATTTTAAATCCTAATTCTTATACGCTTATGGTTGGTGCTGATGGTCGTGTTGGTTATCGGACAGGTAAAATAATTAGGTATCCCAATGGTGAGTTCTACATCCCGAACCTGAAAGTACAGACAATCGATATTTCTCTAAACAAAGTATCCGATAAAGATACCCCCCTAGAGAACGTAAAATTCGATCTATACGAAGCCGATAACCCGGACAAACCATTACAAAACATAACCACCGGAAACGACGGGAAAGCCAACTTAACAGTTATGCCCGGAGGTAAATATCGGTTAGTAGAAACCGCAACCGCCCCCGGATACGCCCTCCTGCCACAGGCAATAGAATTCCAGGTGGATGCGAACGGCACGGTAACAATAGATAAACAAAACGGTAACGTAAACACCGTAACCGGGGGAGACAAAACCCTGAAAGTAGTAAACTACCCCGAAGGAAAACTGCCCTTATCAGGGCAGTCCGGATTCCTAGTAGTTTTACTTAGCGGATTATCCTTATTGTTGGTGGGCGTGGCCATATCCCTCGTGGGAAGAAAACGAAACTAAAACGGCAACCTAGCATCGCTAAACGCGACCCTGTTGGCGGTTTTGGGTAGTAGCTGAGGATCGCGAGGTGAGGGTACTCTGCCCGGGGCTAATAGTTATTTGAGCAATAGTCCTGCGACGCTTCCCTTCCAATTCTCGCTTAACCTAAACCTTGTAAAACTACTTCTCAGCGAACACCGAGCCATGCACGTTCCATAACCATGCCCGGAACTGGTAACAACCACGGTTAGGGGAAAATCTGGTGGCTCAAAAACAGGGCAGTAGGCCGTCATTAGCCCCAAAATAAGCATTTACGGGTTAGTCCCTCCCATTGAGGTATTAATCTATTAACCCGTTTTTGCCCCCCCACAAATGAATCTGGGGTTGGTAAGCGGAGATTCCGCTTACCAACCCCAGATTCATGATTAGCTACTCTAGAGACGTCGGCGCTTAATCGCCACTGCCCCTGCGGCTATCAATACCAAGGCTGCAGCTAGCGCGATTGCCGCATTCGAACCGGTGCCTTCCAAAGCAGGACTGCTGGCATGGCCGTTGCCGTTCCCAGTGGGCGCGGCACCGCCGGGCGCTTTCCCTTTACCGTCACCACCGGCGTTTCCATCCGGGGCAGGCTTATCGGAAGTACCCGGTTTACCAGTATCACCCGGCTTATCGCTACCGCCTGGCTTGTCAGTATCCCCAGGAGTATTTTCCTCGGTAACCGTAATCGTGAAAGCTGCGGTCACTGCTTCTTCATCCGGGTTCTCCGCGATAACCTGTACCGAGTATTTTCCAGCTTTAGCCGGTTTCCCGCTAATCACCCCAGTTTGCTTGTCAAAGACTACTCCCGCCGGAAGACCTTTAACTTCCCGAACTGTGCCGTTAGCTACCTTCACCGGTATATCTTTAATCGCCGCGCCTAGCTGCAGACTCTGGTCAGCTATGGGCGCGATTGACGCAGCCGGAGCTGCCGGATCAGCAGTTGGCCACGGATTAGCTGGGGCGCTTTGAACTTTAACTGCTGGCGAAACCGAAATTGGGTTCTCGGGTTGGGCTGGCGCAGTCAAGGTGACAGGCGGCATCTGTGAAGATACACAGATAGCAGCCGCGGACGCGAACTGGTCTTCCCTACCTGCAACCTCATCCCACACGTCGGTAATCAGCAGTTTCACATATTTAGCTTTTACCGGATTGTCATAGTAGGCACGCTGCCAATCGGTTCCATTTTCCCACTGACCCTCTTTTTGCAGCGTCCAACCCGTGATCGCATTGCCGTCTTTCGTGGTGTCAGAGGTGTAAATCTGGTAACTCTTGATGCGACCGTTCACTTTCCCTTGCCGTGAAAGGTACTCGACCGAGAGCATATTGTTAATAGTGCCATCGGGATTAGTTAGTGCCTGTTGCGGACTAAATACCAGCCAGTGAGGCAAACGATCTACTCCGCCAGCCCATTTACTGTGCCAGAAAGTATTGGATTTACCTGATTCGTCTACGCCATCAAATGCGGCTTGTACGCGACCATTATTAGGGCCTTCACCGGTTTTTTCTTCCGAGTCTGCGCTTAAATCGGTAAATCCATCACATACGCGAGGTCCGAGCATTCCGCTCAAATTAACAGTAGTGCTTAGCTCCTCATCCCCCATCTTCCAGGTAAAGGTAGCTCTACCAGTCGTTCCGGTGGTATTTACCAGCTTAAATTTAGCAGTTCCAGTGCCACGCGCAGGTAGCTCAGCCATTTGAACTGTTTCCGGCAGAACCTTCCAGCCTTCACTCACGGTGGCTTTAATTTCTGAGGGCGCGACTTTGGCATTATCGGCAGCTGAGACTGTTACCGTAACTTCCCGCGGTTCAGAGGGATTCACGTCCTTAATCTCTGGCTGATCAACGGTAATCGATTTTTCACGTACCAGGGAGAACAGAGCTTTATCAGCCAGTTTTCCTTTGGTGGCCACCAAATCTTTCGGGAATTGCGCAACGTTGCCGGCGGCTAGATTATTTCCAGTCCCAGATAATGATTTTTCCAGCAAAGTGGCGTCAGCCTTTACTTCCGCAGCCGAAACTCCCTGAATATCTACATGTTTCTCGCTGCCGTCAGCTACTGCCAGGTACTGGATTGAAACCGCGTTCCGCAAAGAAACCTTATTATCGGCTTCTACCACTACCTGCCATTTCTGTTGGTTTCTTTCCCGACCGCTAGCAAAAGCATTCTTATAGGTTTCACTGAGCGGGCGGCAAGATACCAAGGTAGGCTGGGCACCAACTTCGCTGACCGCACCTAAATGCTTTGCACCTTCGCTCATCGTCAAGCATTGGCCGGTAGCAGCATTGGAAATCTGATAGTAACCATCATAGGTTTTTGCCAGCTTCCAAGGTCCCTTGGCTACCGGATCCAATTCTGGCAGACCGTATACCCCATCGGGAACCATAGCCGCCTGCACCTTAGAACGGGTAGTAGGATCGCCCAGAGAGTCGATGGTAGCTTTCATACCGTCAGCGCCCTCCCATTTAGGCCAAGGACGAGAAGCTGACCAGGTCATTTGGGCTAAGAACCGCAGAGAATCAGCCGTTATCATCTGGACTTCGTTCTCGGTTTCATTGATGTTATCGGGCCATAGCGATACCCGCGCCCCCAGGAGTTTGTCGTAGTTAGGGTCTATCTGGGCGCCACCATCAAAAGTGCCCACGTTCCAATTTTTATTGTTATACAGGTTATTTGGCTTCATGGCATAGGTGTAACCAGCCGGATCAAAGGCGCGAGACCAATACATTGCTTGGGGAACATTTGTTAGTTGATATCCCCGTTCCGCGAGCTGTTGCGGAGTTAGCGTACCGCCCTTTTTGAACCAATAGTCAATAACAATATCTTTATCCAGCTGGACGTTTGCGGTGTCATAAAGACCATCATTGAAAATCCGCAGATTCTTGCCTTTACCTTTTACATAGGTGTTAATTTCGTTGATAAAGGCGGTAAAAGCATCATTGGCGTTGGCGCTGGGGCCAAAAGCGTCTTGCGCATACTTCGTTAACTGGGGATATAGCTGGTAGCCACCAGTCATGGTGTATTCGTCAGCGCCCATGTGCCAGAATTTCGAGTCGAAAGCCCCGTCATATTCATCGATTAGCTTCTTAATGAAAGCCCGGGCTTTAGGGTTGGAAATATCTAGCTGATCGGGGTGATATCCGCCGTTCTTATCTACCAGTTGATATTGGGGAGCGTTCTCCAACCAGATATTCATATGACCTGGTGAGTTGATTTCGGGAATAACGTCAATATTTAGACTCTTCGCTTTAGCGACAAACTTTTTAACGTCCTCGGGGGTGTAGTATGACCAGGTCTGAGTGTCAGGATAGGCATCAGACTTTAGTTTCATCTCTAGGACAATGTTATTGATATGCAAGTCAGCAGCATCATCCAAAAAACGCTCAATCCATTCGGTCGAAATATTGAGCTGGCAGGCACACAGAGTTACCCCCCGTTCTTTATATTTAGGTACTGATACTACCGAGCCTGCCGGTAAAGTTAGCTGTTTTTGACGCATCAACTGGGAAAAGGAACGAGTCCCATAAAACACGCCCGCATCAGTCGCGCCGATAATCTGCACGCCCGAGGAGCCAATCTTTAGCTCAAAGCCTTCTGCCCCTAAATCTTTGCGCGTACTATCTTGCAATAAATGCACATCGAATTCGCTAGTACGCTTACCTATTTTCGCGGGAACCGACGAACCTAAATAGGCGCTAAGCTCTGTCGCTAGCGCTTTAGCCCGCGCGTTAAGCGCCTGGGTGGAAACTACCCGCGCGCCCTCGGCTAGCGTCCAGGTTCCGCCACTAGCTTTCCAAGCATCCAGACTGGGAATAGTTTTCGGTAGGGTAGCGGAGCCGTCAGCTTTATAGGCTCCGAGAGGTTCGGCCTGAGCCATTGGAGCGGGAAGCGATATTGACAGAGCTAACGCCCCACTTACTAGGGCTACCCCTAAAGGTTTCAATAGTTTTGAGCCTATTCGCTGCCGACCCTTACTGGCCTTATCAGCTTTAACCCAGGAACATAAAGATGGATTTTTTCGTTTTTGAAGCAACACTGCTACACCTACTCTGACTTAGATACCTAGCTTGAGGAATTATCGGATTTCACAATAGCATATCTCAACAGCTAAAACGTTAAGGTTTATTAAGATAATGCCCGCGGGCGGGGGGGGGGGCCCTTGGGGGGGGCCAGCCAGGGGA
>OBWZ01000369.1_pt1 | contig 15298 bp, 14 predicted proteins | sample 1476561 | NCBI WGS metagenome assembly OBWZ01 (sample SAMEA2580138, study PRJEB22360) | human gut metagenome | biome: human gut; feature: human-associated habitat; material: faeces | place: Denmark | collected 2008/2010 | reverse complement strand
ATAATATGGCTCCTAGAGAATCGAGAATAAAAAAATGAAGCTTTTATGAATAATATACCAAATTTTATATAAATTACATAGAGCCTAGTCCACAGTAAAATAATAGATATATAAGCGAATCTTAAAATTCATGTTTACGTCTTAGTTTTCTTGAATAGGGATATATGGGTTCACATTTTATAATAACCTTGTAACCTATATACAATACCTTTTGATTCATAAAACCAAAGATTCGTTCTACTTTTATGAACTCATAGGTAGATCGGATTAGTTCATACTTTAGATGGTTAATTTAAGTTCATATAATAAGGAGGTAACATGTGTAGAAAGATTAGTCGTGTAGATATGTAATTGTACTTTTATTGTTTCAGGCTTTTAGTATAGGAGGAGGTGTTTGTATGGAACTATTTGTTGAGTTTGGTTTAGTTCATGTTTGTGTTGAGGAGTAATTTTGATCATTATAATTGAATCTGATGTTAATTAGACCTATTTATATGATGTCTCATATGAGTAGGTCTTTTATATATGTAACATTCGGTCACAATCATTTTCTACTGTACTACATGTATTATAAAATTTGCTGAATATAAGTTTTATCTGTATTTGGTTAAGATGATCAAAAAAGAAAATGATTAGGAATATTGACGCCAAATTCAAAAAACCTTATAATAACTGTAATCTTAGAAAAATCATTTACCACCAGTATTTACCTATGTTCATGAGCATTTTTAATCTAAGGGGAGCACAAACTGACCGTTTTCGGTATGAGGTTTTCCAAAACCTATTTTTTAGCTCCATGAATACTGGCTTTCTGAGAGACACTGTTGCAACAGTACCTACCGTTTACGGTATTGAAACGAAGTAAGTTAATACAGGTTTAAGTGACTCTAATGATTGTTGCAACAGTACCTACCGTTTACGGTATTGAAACGGCAAAACAGTAGCCGTATTGTTTGACTTGTCTAAATATAGTTGCAACAGTACCTACCGTTTACGGTATTGAAACTGCACCAGTAGTAAAACCTACTATTTTAGATCCATTAGAGAGTTGCAACAGTACCTACCGTTTACGGTATTGAAACGCTGGAATCTTCACTAGCAACTCATCATCTTTACCAGTTGCAACAGTACCTACCGTTTACGGTATTGAAACGTCAGATAATCAAAAGAGATCATACCATCTAATGGATCATTGAAGTTGCAACAGTACCTACCGTTTACGGTATTGAAACTCTGTGTCGTGGTCAGATCCTCCTTGACTCATTTTAAAAGTTGCAACAGTACCTACCGTTTACGGTATTGAAACTTACTTGTCGTATTAGAGTGTTTTTCTTTATCGAGATAGTTGCAACAGTACCTACCGTTTACGGTATTGAAACAGCTTTGCTAATGCAATGATGATTCCAGGTATGGATAGTTGCAACAGTACCTACCGTTTACGGTATTGAAACACTTCATCAGATTCTTCCTCGTCATCTTCTTCCGTTGCAACAGTACCTACCGTTTACGGTATTGAAACTTAGATTGGATAGCGTCCCTAATTTGAGTGATATGGTTGCAACAGTGCTTACCGTTTACGGTATGCACCGAAGGGTGCGAGACAGCAGAGGAGCAAAGCGACGATGAGGTCCGCACATCTCAAGTACCTGAACGAAGTGAAGGTAAAACGAGGGTGATAAGGGATTCAGCCTATCGTTTACGGTATTGAAACGCATAATATTGATTTAATTCACTTTTCATATTGATCAGTTGCAACAGTACCTACCATTTACGGAATTGAAACCCTTCATGACAGATTGGACACTGTCACTGCTTTTAAGTTGCAACAGTACTTACCGTTTACGGTATGCGCCGAAGGGTGCGAGACAGCAGAGGCGCAAAGCGACGATGAGGTCCGCACATCTCAAGTACCTGAACGAAGTGAAGGTAAAACGAAGGTGACAAAGTAACAGCTTTTATCGTTTATGATTGTGTATTTTCATATTTAATGTAAAAGGGTGAATCTTTAGATTCACCCTTTTTTGCGTCTTAGTTTTTTTGAATATGGACTTGTCGATTTTCATTCTATAATTATTTTGTAACCCAGAGCGAGATACTTGAATTATAGAGATGATAGTTCGTCTTAGTTTTTATGAATTCAATTGTATCTTTGATAAGGTTATACTATGGATAGTTAATTTAGTCATATGAGTTGGGAGGTAATGAATGACTTGTAGAATTGGATATTTGAAATTGTAAATGTCAAAGGATTTATTTTGTTTATATGTATTTCAGGAGGAATTAATATGCTACCATTATTTGCAGCAGCAGCGGCCGCAGCCGCATGGGAAGGTTTTGCAGCAGGTGTATTATTAGGTGTGTCCGTATATCAAGCCGTTAAGTCTGATGACTAGTTGTTGGTTGATATATTAAGAAAGGTAGATGATAGTATGTATCCATATATAGGCTTTGCCGTAGGATTAATAGTATGTAAATTATTTGAGGACTAATGTAAGGAGAGAATGGTATGAAACAATTGTTACAATATAAATTAGTAGAAAATAGGAAATGTAAGTTTTAAGGCTTGTATTAAAAGGTTTTAATTGTAATGAGGTGAAAATATGGATGAACTATTGGATCTAGTAATAGAAATGGCTGTTGATGAAGCGGTAGATTTTGTACTAGACGAATTATTTGATTGAGTATAGGAGGGGTGTACATGTCAACTCTAATAGGATTACTATTGTTGTATATATTCGCTTGGTATCTTGAGGATTAATAGTAGAAATAATGATGGAATATAATTGTATATAGGCCTATTCATATGATGATGTATGGATAGGTCTTTTTATATGTAGTAGATAGACTAAATCCTTTTTTAGGTATTCAAATTAAGTTAAAAGTTGTTAAACTTAGATACTATCTACATTTAATTAAAAATAAGCCATAAGTCAGAAAGAAAACGATAAAGAATATTGACGTAAAATCGAGAAACCCTTATAATTACTGTAACCTTAGAAAAATCATTTACCACCAGTATTTACTTATGCTTATCGGTATTTTTGATCCAGTGGGAGCCCAATCTGACCGTTTACGGTGTGAGGTTTGCCAAAACTTAATTTTAAGCCCCATAAATACTGACTTTCTCAGGTATGCTGTTGCAACAGTGCTTACCGTTTACGGTATTGAAACCTTTTTTCAAAAGATGAAGTATCACGGTTTTGAATCGTTGCAACAGTGCTTACCGTTTACGGTATTGAAACATACCCATTTCTCCAGTGACAGATCCTTCACTAGAAAAGTTGCAACAGTGCTTACCGTTTACGGTATTGAAACAAGATATTTTCTGTTTTATAATCTAAATCACAAAAGTTGCAACAGTGCTTACCGTTTACGGTATTGAAACCTAAAACCAGTAACAGGGAAAACATCGCCTGTAGCGTTGCAACAGTGCTTACCGTTTACGGTATTGAAACGAGGCAGATTTTTTACCCCAAGCCATATGACCTAGTTGCAACAGTGCTTACCGTTTACGGTATTGAAACAAGAAAAATGTTGAGGAGGCTAATGGCGTTCCTCAAGTTGCAACAGTGCTTACCGTTTACGGTATTGAAACGAATCCTTTTCGATGCAATTATACTTAAGATTTTGGTTGCAACAGTGCTTACCGTTTACGGTATGCGCAGAAGGGTGTGAGACAGCAGAGGAGCAGAGCGACGATGAGGTCCACACATCTCAAGTGCCTGAACGAAGTGAAGGTAAAACGAGGGTGATAAGGGATTTAGCTTACCGTTTACGGTATGCGCAGAAGGGTGCGAGACAGCAGAGGAGCAGAGCGACGATGAGGTCCGCACATCTCAAGTGCCTGAACGAAGTGAAGGTGATAAGGGATTCAGCTTACCGTTTACGGTATTGAAACACATTTAAAATGTCTTTTAATCCGTCAATACCTGTAGTTGCAACAGCTCTTACCGTTTACGGTATGCGCCGAAGAATGGGAATATCTATTTAAAAATTACATAATAATAAAGAACTGTGTTCTTGTGTATATCACACAAAGATACAGTTCTTTTTTTGTTCCTAGTTTTTCTGATTAGTTTACTTTCAGTATGATTCGTATAATGAACTCAACAAGTTTAATTGGTCTTATATAGGAGGTAGTATATGGCAATGTTGTTTTTAACTTTATTGGTGTGGTTTGTATTACCATCACGGAATGATTATTAAGGAGGGTATTATGGAAAATTTACAGCAAGAATTAAAGTCTATGTTGTCCTTATCAGGGCGTATGAATCGTCGCTCTTATTTTATGAATTTGTTGATGATTATTGGTATTGGCTATCTTGGGGGCCTTTGTATTAGTCTTGCCCCTGTATCAAAGTTTTTCTGGGTATTGGGTTGGTCAATCATAGGGTATTCTGTTGTTCGAGAGTTAGCTATTGCATCGCGGCGTATTCATGATTTAAATGGGCCAACTTATTTAGCAGGTATTTATATTGTGGCCGCTATAATAGCTATTTTTGAGCCCACTTTGGCTAAAATAATGGGATTTGTAAAAATTGGTTTAGTGCTGATGCCAGGGGATGAAGATCCTAATCATTATGGTGAAAAACCGGATTCAATGATTGTTGTTTAGTAAAGGAGTAAATGGAATGACTGGCTTCATAGGGATATTTTTGTGTGGAATTGTATTGTTTATGATTTTTGATTCTCTGACTAATGGTAGAAAGTAAAGATACAGGAGGTTCTGATGCGGTATCTTATTTCTTATGATATTTCCGATACTAAAATTAGAAATAAGGTAGTTAAGTATTTAGAATCCTTCTGTTACCGCGTACAGTATAGTGTGTTTTTATGTGTTCATGCTCACGTTAGAGTAGAAACGATTGCCAAAAAGCTCGAAGTGTTAACACAAGGGGATGAAACACGGCGCCTCCTCATCGTTTCTATTTCTGACACAGCTAAGACACCTATATGGTGTAATAAAATGATTCCATTAACAGAGGATAAAATGTTGATTATTTAATTTTGTAGGAGGTTGTGATGTTAGAAACTTTATATGTAATGACACCTGGTATATCGATACGGCAAGATGGAGGATTGTTAGTACTTGAAAAAGATCATTCTGTTATTAAAGAAATTCCTATAGCGATTGTATCAAATCTTGTATTAGGTCGAACGATTCAAATTTCTACGCAGGTTATGTTTTCTTTAGTGAAGCAAGGTTCTCTCATTCAGTTTGTAGATCATAAGTATCAGCTTGTAGGGACCTTAGGGGATGAGCATACGACTTTACAACGTTTATTGTGGCAAGTAGCATGCTTTCAAAATCAAGAATTTGCCTTAGATGGGGCAAAATATATTGTTCGTCGTAAGATTAAAGGTCAGATAGCCTTGTTGAATCAGTACAAAAAGAGTAAGTGCATTCCAAATTTTGTGGTCGTACATAGAACGATGCAAGCATTGCTGAAACGTGTAGAAAGAACAAAAAAAGTAGACACATTACGTGGTATAGAGGGTTTAGCATCTAGGACTTATTTTTCTGTATTAGGGCATGTATTATATGAACCATGGGAATTTTCTGGTCGTAAACGTCATCCTAGTCCTGATCCTGTTAACGCTATCTTGAGTTATGGCTATTTGTTTTTAGAACGGGAAGTCCGTGCCTGTTTGTTGACTGTTGGTTTAGATGTACGTATAGGTGTTTTACATAGCACGAATAATCGAAAGGATAGTTTAGTATACGATGTAATGGATATATTTAGACAAGATATAATCGATCGCTTTGTATTAAAACTATTGAATCGTCATATGATGCTCCCTGAAGATTTTGATCTGTCAGAACGAGGTTGTTTTTTATCTAAGGAGGCCAATAAGAAATGGGTGGAGCTTTATGAGGACTATATGAAAGCGGAGCTTTCTCGCATTGATAATCTAGCACCAAGAAAATGGATTCAACAAGAAATACAAGCTTTTATTTCATATCTCAAATCGTTAGATGAAACAGTAGATATTGAAAAATCTGAGAATATATCTTGATAATAGGGGGCTGATGTATATGTAAAAATATGGTATCAGCCTATATATTCGTGTAATTATATACAATTTATAAAATATGAAAAATCTTTCATAAATCATGTATTTATGAGTGATTTTTTTAATACGATTTGCTATTATTAAAGATGAATAATAAATGAATTTTGTTTTGTAGTTTGTATAGTGAGGAGTGGTTATGTTTATCAATCATACAAATCATCCTTCTCAATATTGGTCGGATGAACAGTTGGCAGCAGCTCATCAATATGGTGAGGTGGTAGATATACCATTTCCCCTCATTGATCCAGAGTTACCATCTGGTGAAATTGGGCAGCTAGTACAAGAATATGCAGGGAGGATTATAAGTCTTAATCCACAGGCTGTCTTGTGCCAGGGGGAATTTATATACTGTCACGCTTTAGTGGAACGACTATTAGCAGTGGGGATTACTGTATTAGCGGCCACTAGTGAGCGCTTGGTGAGTGAATCTTACGAAGCAGGCATAAATGAGAAAATCGTCAACTTTCAGTTTGTTCAATTTCGAGAATATTGTCATTTATAAATGTTGTGTTAATAGGTAAGGAGTGAGCCTATGCAAGTAAATGCCATATTGTTTGATGTGCAGTCTATTCAAAAGTATATTTTTGCTAACAATAAACTGAAGGCTAATGTTGGAGCATCGTTTATTGTGGATAGATTGTTTGAGTATGTATTGTGTAAAGAAATTATCAATAAGCTTGGGGTAGAGGCTGACACTACATCTTGGTTGACTCGTAGTGATAGCATTACATCTCTTCCAGAACCTGTATACGTTGCGTATATTGGCGGCGGTAATGCTCTGGTTCTTATAGATGATAAACATGAAAGTTTGGTTCAAGATATTGTTAAGAAATTTACGACTCAAGTTTTGGTGCAGTATCCAGGTCTAAAAGTAGGTGCCACAACTGGTCACATTACTCTTGATGGAACACAGTTTTCTGCAGATCTTGGCCAATTATATAAACAATTGAAAGCTAATCAATTTGCATTGAATCCAATTGTGCATCCTGCTAATACAGGTTTGACAACCATTTGTGATTTCAGTGGTGAGGTAGCAGATACAACGCAAAGCTTTGGTGATGACAAGCGCTTAGTTGCTACATCCTTCACAGCTAAATTTGAAGCCTTTGAGGCTGCGAATAGCCGTTTAAAAATAGACTTATTTGGTACGGAAACGACTGATTGGGTATTTCCATCTGAATTTGAAGAGTTAGGTCAAAACCAATCTACCGAAAAGAGTAAAACAGGAATTAATGATATTGCAATCGTTCATATCGATGGTAATAACATGGGTGCTCACTTTAGACAATGTAAAACATTAGAAGAACGAAGTGCTCTTTCTAAACGTGTAGCTACAAAGACATTGGAGAGCTTTAAAGCATTGGTGCAATGGATTATTGATAAATACGATATTCTTGATGAAAACCTCGAATTGTCTAAGAATATGTTGCCAATCCGTCCGATTATCATTGGTGGCGATGATATTACTTTTATTTGCAATGCTCGTATTGCAGTGCAAGCCTCTCACTATTTAATGCAACAACTCTTGAGTGATAAGAACAGCATATCCATTTCTTCTTGTGCTGGTATTGCTGTAATTCCTACGTCTTACCCATTCTTTAGAGGCTATGAAATGGCAGAGCAGCTTTGCGATAGCGCTAAATCTAAAATGCGTGAATATAATGCGGTGCACAAGGTTAATGAGTCTTGTTGGATGGATTTTGCCTTCCTTCATGGTGAAACAGCACCTACCTTGGAGCAGTTTTTCGCTAATGAATATAGTAGCTTAACCGGTAATATGCATTTTGGGCCATATCAAGTGTTTAATGATAATATTGAGGCTGAAAAAGATATATTTGCTCTTTCAAAATTATTAGAGTGTACACATCAATTTATTTTGGTTAAGGATAAAGCATATTCAGGTGATTTGCTGGCTCATAATAAGGTCAAAGAATTGCGTTCTGTATTACAAGATAATGAACATATGTGGACTGTATTCCTCGAGCAGCTGCGCAACACTAATAAATTTATGCCTACTGTATCTGGTTGGGATGCTTTCAAAGAAAAACTGTGGGCTAAGGTAAATGGTAAAATGCGTACGCCATATGTTGATGCCATAGAATTAATGGATTATGTTTTGCCTGGATTGGAGTAAGTATGTACACATTAACTATTAAATTATTGTCGCCAACGATGCTTATGTCTGGCCAAGGCGATGTCAACACGGACAGCACTATCGTCCATGATCGTTATGGAATTCCTTTTATTCCTGCTAAACGTGTGCGTGGTGTTTTATATGAAAGTGCCATTGAAGTAGCTGAAATGATGTATGCCGCAGGTTTGAATACCTTTACTATTGATGATGTAAAGGTATTGTTTAATCGCCTTGAAGGTGCAGAGGATAACCCTAGATTATCTATTTCTAATTTAACAATTGCTGATTATGACGTGGTAGCTAGTGAATTAGCAGCTCTTGAAGAGCAATATCCAGCAGTGTTTACGAAGGAACGTGTCCTCGAAGAGTACACATCTATGCGTTATTACACATCTATCGATCAAGTAACAGGTACAGCACTAGAGGGGACGTTGCATAACTCTCGCGTTCTCAATAGAGGTCTTGCTTTCAGTGGTCAAATTGATGTGGAAGATATGACGGAATTAGAACGATTGATTTTAGCATGTGCAGTGCGTAATTTGACTGGCATTGGTGGCAAACGTAACCGCGGCTTTGGCCAAGTAGAATGCACAATTGATGATACGTCTTTTGATTTAGAATCTTTAGGGGGTACATTATGGAACAAGTAAATATTACGATTACCGTTAAATCCCCAACGCTTATTGCGAATTCCTCCACGGCAGGTGTATTAACATCTACGCGTGGTTTTATTGATGGTCGAGTATTGCGCGGTCTTTTTGCTTCTCAGTTTATTTCCTCTCATAAGCTTGGTAGAGAAGCTCATAAAAACCAGGATTTTATGAAGTTATTCTATGGTGACTTGCGATTTGTTGCTGCCTATAAGCATACGCCAAAAGGTACGTCTTTCCCAGCACCGTTGAGCTTACAAAAGAACAAAAATGCAGAAGGCTATGCCAGTGATGATGCCGTAGACTTCTATACCGGTAAAGATCTTTTGGGTTTTAAAGGTGTTAAAGGTTTTGTTGTTGTAGATGGCAAAGAATGTAGTCCTGTACAAATTGAAACGGCTATTAAATTACATATGTCTCGTTCCTTAGAGCAAGAACGTGTGCAAGGTCGCAGTAAAGATGGTAATATCTTTAATTATGAATACATTGAGCCAAATCAAGTATTTGTAGGTTCTGTGGTGGGGCCTAAAGCTGCATTAGAAGAGTTTGTACGTCAATTCCCTAAACAGTTGGATTGTCATATCGGTCGCTCTCGTCGTACTGAATATGGTCATTGTCTCGTTGAAATTGGTGATATTACAGCTGTTCCAATGCCAGTAAATAGTGGTAACTCTGTATATGTAAGACTTCATACGCCATTAGTGCTAGGTAATGAGTCTATTGGTCATGTAGTAGCTCAAGCAGTCCAATCAATTGGTTCAGATATTTCTGTAGGTACTGTGTTTGCCTCTTATCAAGAGGAGCAAAGCTTTAATAGTATTTGGGGCGTTCGTAGTAGCGCTGAAGCGTCTGCATCTGCTGGTAGTATCGTAGAGCTTGTAAAGGAATCTGGTTGGTCTCAAGATGATCTAAATAAACTACAAAATATCTTGTATAACGGCATGGGTACTCGACTTCAAGAGGGCTACGGTCAAGGCCGTTTATGGACTCCTGGCGAGTTCAAACTAGTGAAATTAGGTAAGCAAGAAGTACCTAAGCTCAAATCTTTACATATGCCAACACAAGAAATTGCAAAAAAGGTATTGGAAAAACAAGTTATTGTAAATGCTCGTTTGCGTGCTGCTCACGATGTAGATACGTATATTAAATGTACTATGTCTAGAAGTGGTATATCTAAGCATTTTGCATCTGTACTATTGACTGAACTTGGTACAAATCATGAAACTGGTCATAAGCAATTACAACAATTCTTGGAAGACAAGAAGGCAGAAGGGCAAAAGAAAAATGAGCCTAGAGTTATTGAAAAGAACTTGCGTGAGTTCCATTTAGAGCATGCTTATACGCGCAGTGAAACAAAACGTGTTAACTTGATGGAGTATATCATTGATTTTGATGCTCCTACATTAGTGGCGGCTTGTTTGGCAAAATCTGGTGAAAGTGGAACATACTACGAAATTCCTGCTGAATTAGTCGATATGGTAGGGCTCGACAAACAAAAACTTTCAAATGTAGTGGCCTACGAATATTGGACATATTTCTTTAGACATATTAGAAAGATTAAGTAAGGAGGACCGTCGTATGTTAAACTCTGCAAGTGTAATAGGGCGGTACACTCTAACTGGTACTGTCAAACTCACAAGCCCTCTCGTTATTCGAGCTGGTGTTAGTAATGATATTTTAAATGATACTGTAGACGATATCGTGGTAACCTATCACGATGGTCAACCATTCATTCCTGGTACATCTTTAGCAGGCGTATTACGCCAAGCGATTCAAGGCCTTGAACCTGTATCTGAAGATGTATTATTTGGTTCCATTGATGATAAAGGTACACAAAGCGCATTACAGATCAATGATATTCCATTAGATAATACAAATATTGTCGTTCGTGATGGCATCTGTATAGAGGATGTGCGTGGTGTCACTAAAGATGGCGCAAAATATGACTTCGAAGTAATCGAGTCTGGTGCGACTGGTCGATTGCGTATCGATTGCGTGATTCGTCAATGCCACGCAAATCAAGCGGATAAGATTGAGCGAGCTCTTGTAGCGTTAGCTAATCTACTTAAAAACGGCATCTCCATTGGTGCTCGTACGGTGAATGGTTTAGGTCGCGTAGCATGTAAAGATATTTCTTTAGAGCATTATGACTTCACTAAGCCAGAACATGTAAAAGCCTGGTTATTACGCAAAGTTGGCACATCTGTTGCTATTCCTGAGCGACGCATGATTGCTGAAAAAGACCTTGTTATAGATATGGAATGCTATTTAGAAGATACTGTTCTTATTAAATCTATTTTCGAAGAGGCTTGGGAAGATAAGTCCGTAGCTCTCTTTATTCCAGGTACATCCATTAAGGGCGTATTACGTCACTATTGTAGCCGTATACTACAGGCATTAGGCCGTAGCAATCAAGCGGTGGATACACTCTTTGGCTATAGCATTGAAAAAACAAATGAAAGCCATAAAGGTCGTGTCATGGTAGATGAAGTTTACTTTGATAAATCTTTTACACAAGAGGAACAACCTCGCATTCGAGTGGACCGCTTTACAGGTGGTGCCATGAATGGTGCTTTATTCCAAGATCATCCTGTACGTAAGGGGAAAGGTAAAGAGTTAGTATTCCGATTGCGTATGACTGTTAAAGACTGTAGTGATAGTGAAGCGGGCCTTGTGCTACTCCTTGTAAAAGATCTTATGACAGGTCAAATTACGTTGGGCGCTAATCGTACAATCGGTTATGGCCGCATTAAAGGTAACTCTGTTGCGGTTCAATATCATGGTGAAAGCTATGGTATCGATGGTACTGGTAAGGTTACGGAAGGTGAATCCACTAAACTTGAAGCTTTGGTACAAGCGTTACATCAATCTACAGAAGATACAATGTTAGCTAAGGAGGGTGCTCATGAGTAAACAATTACATAGCCATGAAGGTGTATATACACGCACTTGCGGCATATGCGGCCCTACAGCTAATGTGAACGTACTAGCTGTAGTAAATGAATACATGAAACAAGAGGGCCGAATTATTACTTGGTCTGTCCATGAAGTTAAATGGGGCTATTACAAGCAAGGTGGATTCCAATTTTCTGATGGGACAACTGATGTAGATTTGGCATATCTACAAGATATGCGTATCTTTAATGAAACAGAAGAGTTGCGTCTCACCGTACAACATGGTGAGATTGTGTATCGCTATATTAACGATGAATCTGGTGAATCCGTAATATACGTTGATTCTTCCTCTCGCATGATTGGTGAAGTCGATGCAGGTCGTACTCAGTTGAACCGAGTAGAAGGATTTACAAGCTTAGTTGATACAGGCCGTAAACTTTCACAAATTATCCCTGTGTCCACAACAAAACAATACTGTTATTTAACAACACGTAATTACATTGGCTATTTAGATAATCATCAAGCGAGCTATACAGATTATCGATATGTCAAAATTGAAGCTAAGGAGGTCTAGTATGGCTGGTAAAGGTAAAAGTAAAAATAGACATGCTGCTAGTGCGGCCTTCTTTGCACGAAATAATCCAGGTATGGATGTTGAAAAAGTAGCCAATGAAAGACATTACGGTGGCAATCGTGGCGGTCAAAATCGCTCTGGTGGCTATAATAATTCCTACAATAATCAAGGCGGCAATCGCAGTGGTGGTAATAGCAAATACCCAAGTGAGCCAGCAAGTGCAGCGTACAACTTTGTTCGTTTGCCAGAGCATGTAATTCCAGCTGAGTTTTACAATGGTCACTTTGAAGGGGTTACAAAAGATGTACTCAAAGCATACTGTGATCATGTACAACAAGCTGATACACATACAGGCTATATCGACCTTACGATTACTACAGAAACACCATTATTCATTGGTGGTCCATCTAAACAAGACGAGGATACACCACTTGAATTTTATGGTGGCCAAGATAATCCTACAATTCCGGGGGCCAGCCTTAAGGGGATGGTAAAACAAATCTTTAAGATTGTTACGGCTAGTAGCTTTAGACCTTACCAACGAGGCACAGGTCTTGGTGATTTCGAAGATAGACATTTGTATTTCCGTGATTTTGCAAGTTCTATTAAATCCCTCAAAGAATACTATGCTTCTCGCATGGTAGGGATGGAAAAGAATGGCAAAGGTGAAATGAAGGCGGCTACAAAAGCGATACCTGGCTTTATCATTCAGACTGTAGATAATAACTATTTTGCTGTACCTAGTGAATCTAGAAAAATGTCGTATTCTGGCGATTATGAAATGCAAAAGAAGAAAGATACGCCATCTATTGATTGGAATGATCAGTATGTAAATATCCATACAGGTAGAATGAACTCTAAAAAATCTTACATGCGCATTACTCGACCTGGTAATTTTGAAGGTAAGCGTATTCCGATTCTTCAAGAATGTATCGACAGTTATAAAGACGATAAGAACCGTGGTACATTAAATCTATTGGATAAAAAAGTCGGTAAATCTGGTGATGCAGCGAAGAACTATACTCGTTGTGATGATGTTAAGTTTGTAGTGCCATGTTTCTTCTCTGAAAAAGATGGTATTGTAGAGCATTTTGGTCATGGTCGATTCTATCGTATTGCATATGACTTGAAAATTAGCGATCACTTACCAACTACATTAGAGCAACATAATAATGGTGTGGATCTTTGTGATAGTGTATTTGGCTACGGTGATAATTGGGCTGGCCGCTTATCCTTCTCCGATGCTCATGTTGTGGGACCTGTGAGAATGTGTCAATCTGATTACCCACATCCATTGATGGGGCCTAATCCAACATCCTTTCAATTGTATTTAGAGCAAGATGTAGATAATCACTCTACTTATAACCATTGGGGACACGAAGGGGCATCCATTCGCGGTTATAAAATGTACTGGCATCAACCTTTAGCAAAAGCAAAAGATTGGACTCGTACAGAAGCGGAAAAAGCCATTCAAGGTACTCGTAAAATCCGTCCAGTTGATACTGGCGTTACCTTTAAAAGCCGCATTCATTTTGAACGTTTAAGTAGCGTTGAACTAGGTGCATTGTTGATGTCCCTAGATTTAGATCATTACTCTGGCGGTAATCGTCGTACATACTATAAACTTGGTATGGGGAAATCCATCGGTTTTGGTAGTATTAAACTAGAGTCTGCTGTAACGGTTTTCGATAGTAAAGAACGCTATGGTAGCCTATTTGGTGGGAATACTTGGAATACTGGAGCTAGCATAACTACTCCTAATGAGTATGTGGAATCCTTCACTCAGTATCGCGATAATGCATTAGGTTCTAACATATCCTCTTATAAAGCTATGCTAGATGATTTATTCATGATGCTAGATTGGAATATTGCGAATGGTCCAAATGCAGCTAAGAACTGGACCGAAGGTATTTCTATGATGACTATTAAGAATAATAAAATGGATCCTCGTATCAAATACCGTAGCAAGTTAGATACACCTAAATCCTTCATCGCAAAGTGGTCTAAATAATGCTTGGAACAGTTACGATTGCTTTAGAGGTTCAGAATAGAGGCAGCTTGCCTGCCTTTCCTGGGCGATATCTACATGCGGCACTTTTCTCTATTCTTAGTCATGTAGATGCAGATGAGGCTACATGGTGGCATGATATGGAAGGAATAAAGCCTTTCTCACTACAATTATCCTTTAAAGAGCCTCGTCAAGATAATATCATTCGACGTGGGGATATCTTATATTTACATGTTTCTGTATGGCATAGTGAGTTATGGGGATTACTAGAAGGTATATCTGAGGGCTTAGAATTAGTCTTTGGTAGACTACGAACTACAATTGTAGGGGGTCGTTACGGGGCACCGTTTAATCTACTGTTGAAAATAGATAATGAACTGGAGCTTATTAGTCGGCGCCTTTCTGCAAAACAGGTGGGACGTATTACTTTTGAAGTTATGACGCCTACGTCCTTTAATGGAACACATGGAGATATAACCTTCCCTACAGCAAGTCTTATTTTCTCCTCTCTCGTAGACAAATGGAATGCTGGTGATATGACCGACGCATTAAATAAGGATTTAATACGGACGGTCGTTGAGAAGGTTACCCTTGAACGTTGGGAAGGTCATACAAAACGCGTGTTTTATGGTCGTGATCGTGGCCTTACTGGTTTTGTAGGCAAGTTTACCTTTAATATTTCTAAACTCACAGAAGAGGAAAATCAACTTATTACGATTTTGGCTCTTTTTGGACAGCATTGTGGCATAGGTCGTTTGTCTAGCCAAAGTCTTGGTCAAGTGCGTGTGATATTACAAAACAAATAGGTTTTATACCTCATACAAACTGAACTCAATTGGAGTTCAAATATAGTTACTCTCAAGTAAAGAGGTCTTAAAGGCATCTGTTATAGATGTCTTTGAGACCTCTTTTTTTGTTCCTAGTTTTTTTGATTATCTCTATTTTTGTTTAATCCGTATAAT
>OBWZ01000363.1_pt1 | contig 15723 bp, 10 predicted proteins | sample 1476561 | NCBI WGS metagenome assembly OBWZ01 (sample SAMEA2580138, study PRJEB22360) | human gut metagenome | biome: human gut; feature: human-associated habitat; material: faeces | place: Denmark | collected 2008/2010 | reverse complement strand
ATTGGCGATTCGAATTGCTTACCCGCAAAATGCTCTTCAAAGTCTTTTTTGGCATCTTCTACCAGATCTGGATTAGTCAGTGCATCATATGCTGTCAATGCAAAGACTTTGCCGCCCAACAATAAGCCTTTATGGGCCACACTCGAGATGCCATTTGAGACCCATTGCCATGTATGCGGCGATGTTCCTTGGGGTTCAAAACCATTCGTAAATTGAGCCGTGGGAACAACCTGGCTGACATCGCCTACATCTGTGGATCCAGCCGTTTCGTCAGTAAATTCTAACGGTAGCTTATGCAAAGCAATGCCGGCTTCTGCTTCTTTTCTTACCTGTTCCTCGGTCCAGTCTGGGAAAGAATGTTTGGCGCGGTTATATAAATTTTGCTTACTTGCCTCGGAAACCGTGTCGGAAAGCTTCTTTTCAAAGGCCATTTCCTCATCAGTCAGCTCTAAAGGTCCAACAATGTCAAGGTTCTTGTCAATGGCTCGGGTTAATGGTTTATTTGCAACAAAGTCAGAACATCCTGCATCGAACTCTTTAGTGAGCTTTGTCTCTGTCATTAACGCAGCCCCTTCTGCAATCTTGTTAACTCTGGCAAAAATGGCTTTTGCCTGATCAACGTGAGGCGCACGGATGAAGTAATACAGTTTTGCACTTGGTTGAACAACATTGGCGGACTCGCCACCGGCATCAATGAACGCATAATGAATTCTGGCCGGATCAATGATGTGTTCGCGTAAAAATTGAACACCGACATTCATGAGTTCGGCAGCATCTAAAGCGCTACGTCCCATTTCCGGTGCCGCCGCAGCATGCGCCGGTGTGCCAGAAAATTCGTAGTAACACTGTAGAACGGCAAGACTGCTGCTGCCCCATCCTGACATGGAGTCCATCGGGTGATTGGCCAACGCTAGATCAAGGTCATTAAAGATACCATCCCTGGCCATAAAGGCTTTACCATAACCACTTTCTTCAGCCGGACAGCCGAATAATTTAATCGTGCCAGGAAAGTGCTCTTCTTCCATTAAGGTTTTAATGGCCACCACTCCGGCAAGTGCAGCAGTTCCCAACACGTTATGCCCACATCCGTGACCGTTGCCGCCCGCAACAAGCGGTTTGTGTTCAACCTCACCTGCCACTTGACTCAGATTCCCCAATGCATCATATTCTGCCAACATACCGATGACAGGTTTACCTGAACCCCAAGTCGCCTCAAAAGCATAGTCCATGTCAGCAATGCCCTTTTTGATCGTGAAACCTTCTTTTTCCAAGATCTCATAGTACGGTTGAACTGACTTTTCAACTGCAAACCTAGTTTCTGGTGTGCTCCAAATCTGATCGGAAGCTTTGATAAATTCATCTTTTTTCTCTTCAACAATTTGCATCAACCGTTCTTTAGCATCCATTTTTCTGTTCCTCCTAATTTGCTTTATGCTTTTGTTTTAACCGCAATAACTGTCATACCGCACAGCAGGCTCATCACTGCCATAAAGAAGAACGCTGGCACAAATGATCCTTTAGCTGCTTGTACGAGAAAACCGATCACCATCGGCGCCAAGAATCCTCCTAAGGTCCCGCCTGTATTGATAATCCCAATCGATGAGCCAATAATGCCCGCATCCATGATTTTATGCGGCCAAGTAAAGATCGCTGTAAAGGCTGTGACACTAATCATACTGATAAGCAGTAATAATACGACCGAGACATATAAGTTGCTCGACATGACGAACGCGATTAACAACGCAGCCACTATTAAGGTAGCCATTAAAATGAGTCGTTTTTCTTTATGCAAAAACAACTTGGAAAGTAATTGACCGGCAAAGATAGTCGCTATGGTTTGAAAGACAGCGTTCAAGGCTAGGATCATACCAGCCTGGCTAATAGTAAGATCAAATGTTGACGTTATATACGATGGCAGCCATGACATGTTCCCGTATAGCAAGACGTTCAGTAACAACATTGCTACAAACAAAACCAGTATATTGTGATTCTTTAACATTGCAAAAAAACTCGGCTTTTCACTTTGTTCATCCTGTTGGCTATTTGCTTGTTGGCCTTTGGGAACGAATCGCCAAACGAATAAACACGCAACTAAGAAAAGTGTTCCCATCGCAAAATACGCATAGTGCCAATTACTATCAACCAAACGTGCGCCAAGCGTAAAGGCTAAGATACCGCCAATTCCCGAGGTCGAAAGGATCAATGATTGCACAAAAGTCCGCCGCTCCTTTGGAAAGTTTTCCGCGATGGCTTTTGAGCAACTCGGAGGATAACCGCCATGCCCTAGTCCTGCACAGAAGCGGACGAAAATGAAAAATAACAAGCCGTTTGCCACCCCAAATAGAAAGGAAAAGCTGGCGATAATAAGCAACGAGGTCATGAGAACCCGCTTTGAACCGAAACGATCAGCCAACCATCCACTAGGAATTTGCATCAATGAATAACCGAGGAAAAACATCGACATCATCAAACCAGTCTGACCGGAATTGAAGTGAAACTCTGAAGCTATTGGAATAATCGCCGTTGAGATCATGCTCTTGTCCATATAAACCATCGAGTAGCCCGCCATCAGTGACGTGATGAGCATTGCTTCTGATGATCGAGACGTTTTACCAATAACCGTCGCCATGTTGTCACCCACCTTTAAAGAATTTTGATCATGTTTCCATTTTAAGTGGACACCTCTAAACGAGTAGGATATTGTTCGTCTTTATAAAGCGCTTACATACGTCTATTATCAACCTCTTAAATTTTCTGCTAGAATTGTCGGACAATTTTTGCACCGACTTTATGCCGATTAAAATTCAAGAAAAATGCCCCTATCCAGAACACGGACAGGGGCGATTCAAGGTCAGTATCTATTTAATCCATCACCGGACTAACATGGTAAATCTGAATACTATTAAACGATTGTGTGGCCGCCAAAGTTAGCTTCCCGTCTGTCGCCTCAACAAGCTTAATCTTTAATCTCGGCTGCGTGATCGTCTCCAGGTACTTAATGTCTCTTTCCGAATAACTTGTCATCGCACCGACTTTAAGCCATTGATTATAGATGCCACCACAGTCCTTATCCAGTAATTCGCTGACAACTCGATACCGCGAAGATGCCAATCCCAAAAGTTGCAGCTGTAAATTCTGAGATTGATACTGCATCAGACTATCACTGATAGACATGCGCGGGTCAACATACGTCGGGTTTGAGAATAGGAGCGCATAATCTTCACCATTTCGAAAACAACTAAAGTAGGGTGAACTATAAAGACACTCGCCGATCAGAGAGTTAAGCATCCTGATAACAAAATAAACCGGCCGCCGAATAGTCCCATACAGAAATAACGATAGACAATCATCCGTGGCAGTGGGTATGACGCTAGCCCGACTGGAAATACTTAGCCAAAAACTGATATTATCAAGGCCAGTATTTTGTCGCAAAATTTCTTTGATCAGTGCAGCTCTAAAGAAAGTCCCGACCGTTACCTCGTCACTACCAGCTAAGGTATTCCAGTCATCTAGGGCCAACTCAGGTGCATATGCTTGATTGGGTGCGAGTCTTGCTCGAATCGCTTCAAGTTGCGACCCGAGTCCGGCTAGATCTGCTTTGATTTCATGCCGAAGAAATAGGTAATCACAAGATAAGTAAACAAAACGATTCCCAAGTGTGTGAACCGTGACGTCCTTACCTTGTTTGACGTTTCGTTCAGTAACATGAACGCCAATCCGATGCCAGGCCGCATGATGGATAAAATAATCAATTACCGTCTGAACATTCGGGTCATCGCTACACAAACAGTCATACTCAAACTCAATAATCCATTTGCGCACAACACTTTTTCCAAATGCCCGGACGATGGCATCAAAACGCGCCACAATGTCTTCCGGACTCTGATGCGCCACGATGTTCGTTGACACTCTAATAATTGGTAGCGCGCCAAAGGCAAGAATCGTATGAAATGCAGTGATTAATTCCTTGTCAGCAGTCACGACCGAGCTATAATTTGGGCTGATGTTAACCTTATCAAGGTCAAACACCCTGATGTAGGCAATGACGACTTCTTTTGTCAGCATCCTCAACTGCGCAACGCATTCTTGCTGGTTAAGATTCAATACATTGCCGACATTGATGGCATAAGTTACCGCTTTTCGCTGCAGCGGTTTAACTGACTGTACTTCTAGGACTTTCTGCTGGAACTTTGCTGGTTGTAAGGATGCTAAATCGTCGTCAGCAAGTTTCCCAGCTAAACGACTGAGCGCTTCATCACGCCCCAATGTTGTAACCTGAGACCCGCTATGCATCGGCAACATTTTGGTGGTCGCAAATGCTCGGCGAAATTTCTGTGGTGACATGCCATATTGTTTTTGAAAATTACGTGCCATTGTCCGCGGCTGACTAAAGCCATTGTCAATGCCTACTTGAGTGATGCTTTTATCCGTGTACTTTAGATCCTGTTCAATATGATGCAGCCGGATTGCATTGAGATAATGGTTAAAATTAAGTTGGGTTGTCTCCTTAAATCGCTTGGATAGATAACTGTATGAGACATGCATATCGCTGGCCAATGACGCCAAATTGACATCTTCCGCATATTCGGACTCCAGTTTTGCAATCACGCGATTCACTAACTGATCTGTTCCAGCATTGCTTCTGGTTTTCTCGTGCCAAAGATAATGCGAACGTAAATAGCTTATTAGCGCCAACCCTCTTGCGATAATCGCCGCATCATCAACATCTTCGAAAAGACTCGTGATCATGATACGATGCAACAACTGCCGACATTCATCAATACTGTCAGTCGTCTGGTCAGCAGAAGAACTAGGAAAATTCCAAAATCGCTGTTTTCTGATTCCCGGCAAGATATCATCCAAATGGACCGCATTGAAAATAATAGCGAGTACTAGCGCTGGCTTCACAGAATGCATCGAGAATCGCTCATTGGGATTCAGAATTAAAAAATCATTCTTGGTCAGCTCGTAATTAGACTGAAAGACATTCGCTTTAGCCGCCCCCTCCAAAAGCAAATAAATTCGCCAATCATGGGTTATTGTCTCTTCCCTGACGATTTCTTGAATGTCGACATGCACAATTCGGTTCATCCTCGTGGTTACATGAATACCCCGCCACAACTCAATTTAAGTTGATCTTGAGCATCACGTTCTCCTTTCGTGTTTTAAAGCGCTGAAAAATTTCTGCCTTATCCCTAGTGACCCATCAATACACAAAACAATCACTGAATAGCCATGCTCAGTCAATTTTCCGCGGATTTAATTTACCACTCGAAATCGCTTTTCTAAAAGCAGATGGGGTCATTCGGCGTGCCTTCACAAACGCTTTTGAAAACTGCGAATAACTGGTAAACCCTACTTTGATGGCAATGTCGCCAATTGCATCATTCGTATTTCGTAATAGTTCAATGGCCTGGTTAATCCGCAATTGCATGAGGTAACTCTTGGGTGAAACACCAAGATTTCGCATAAAGATCCGATACAGATACGTACGTTCAACTTTCACTCGCTCGGCAACATCATCTATTCGCAACGTACTATCTGCATACTCTCTTTTAAGAATTTCCACTGCTTCCAAAGCGTATTGCTGATTAGGCAAGACCCCTAGCCGTGTTTCCTGCTGGTAATCATCCACCAATGCGCTAACAATCTCATAGAACTTGCCCAATGCGCCATACAAGTGATCGCGGCTAAAATAATCGTAGGCTTCTGCAAATAAGTCGTCCATTTGATGAATATCCTGGTGCTGGTAAATAAAGTTGGTCTTGCCTAGCCCAGCGTCATTAAAGACAGCCGCGGCACCGGGTCCTCTGACGCCAATCCATCGATAACTCCACGGATTGCCAACTAATGGATAGTAATTGTTGTCCGTATGAGGCGGAATCAAAAAGCCTTGTCCTCGTGACAACTGATGAATTTCATTGTTAATAAAAAATAGTCCCTCACCTTGCAAAACAAAATGAAGTAAATAGTAATCAAGCTGTTCATATTGATACGGTGCTCGCGGATGAACATCTTCATAACCCACTTCAAATACCGAAAGCTCAGGACAAACAATGCGATCTGTTCTCAGCCACTTGTTTTCTTTAAACATAATTAGATCCCGTTTCTTTCTGTAGCGCTTACATACCTACAGCTTAACACGCAATCAAATTAAAAAGGTTCATTTTCCAAGGTTTCAAATTTACTTTCTAAAGCCACTTCCTTCAGCTACAAAAAAGCAGCCACACGAGCCTCGTTGCTAGACTTGTCATGGCTGCTTCATCAAATATGACTAACTCAAGATTGAATGATAACGCCATTCAACCTTGAGTTTCTATTTATCCATGTATCAACAAGCCAAGTTGTCAGCCAACTCCGCTTAGCCACGCTGATCATGATGCGAAGCCAAATCAATTTGATCAAGCGGGATTAGTTTAGTCTTGTGCTTCACTTTGTAATAAACGAACAAAATGAGAAAAATTGGTATCGACATATATGAAATTAGTAGTTTACCCCATTGGAAATCAGCTAATGAACTCATGTCTTGTCCGACAATCACAATCAGACTCATCATAATCGCCAGAATAGGGCCAACTGGAAACCACTTAGCATGATATCGAAGCTCCTTCACCGAATGTCCTTGTTTAACGAAAGCACGCCGAAATCGTAAATGCGACACGGCAATACCCAACCAAGCTAAGAAACCGGTTAGTCCTGATGCGGCAACTAGTAGCTGATAAACACTCGGCCCCATAATGCTAGTCAAAAAGGTCAGTGCACCAATCACCGTCGTCAAAAGCAGCGCCGCAATTGGGACACCGCGGCCATTTGTTTTCTGAAAAATACGGGGTGCAAATCCAGAACTCCCCATGGCCCATAGCATGCGCGTTGATGCATACATGCCAGAGTTTGCCGATGAAAGCACCGAAGTCAAGATGACGGCATTCATCAGACTGGCTGCTCCGGCCATACCGATGCGATTAAATACTAGCGTAAATGGAGAAACGGCAACATTTTTGAACGAGCCGCTCAACAAGTTAGGATTAGTGTACGGAATAATCGCAGCAATGACGGCAATTGATAAGATATAGAACAACAAGATCCGCCAAAAAACCTGTTTAATTGCTTTGGGAATGCTCGTCTCTGGCGTCTCGCTTTCCCCGGCTGTAATGCCAATCAATTCTGTTCCTTGAAAAGAAAAACCAGCGACAACAAACACCGACAATGTAGCAGGTAACCCACCCACAAACGGCGCATCACCCAACGTATAGTTTTTCAACCCAATCGGCGTCGCTGTTTCACCCATGATACCGACAATGGTCAACAAACCAACACCGAGAAAAACAATGACGGTGATCACCTTCACCAATGACAGCCAGTACTCCGTTTCGGCAAACGACTTAGCTGAAATCAAATTAATCACAAAGATAAGACTTAAAAACGTTACCGAAATGAGCCACCCAGGTACGTTTGGCACCCAAAAGTGCATGACAATAGCGGTTGTCGAAACATCAACAGCCAATGTAATTGCCCAGTTAAGCCAGTAATTCCATCCCAAAGCAAAGCCAAGTGCTGGGTCAACGAAGCGACTAGCATATTCTGAAAACGAACCAGAAACCGGTGCATAGGTTGCCATCTCACCAAGACTTGTCATTAGGAAAAAGACCATTAGTCCAATGCCAATGTAAGCGGCAATAGCGCCACCGGGACCCGCAGTTGCGATGGCACTACCGCTTGCGACGAACAGGCCTGTGCCAATACTGCCACCAAGGGCGATCATAGACAAATGTCGTGTTTTTAAAACTCGTTTGACTTGTGTAGATGCTATTTGCGCCAATGTAGACTCCTTTTACGCACATAAACCACCTCCTATTCTGAGGTGGTCATGTACATTACGTATTCCAAACGTCAAGAGCAGTCTGCGGTGCTACGTGCGTGTCGGCTGATCGTTTATCACGCCCGAGTTTCCCGATCAGAGTTGTCTTTAATGAACAACTGGTTTAGCCTTTGCGAGTCGCTCGCGTTTTTCGTAACGATCCCAGTAAATCCAAGCGACCCCCATAAAGATAACAACTCCGAGAACGTTATATAGCAGCGTTCCAATTGGACTTGCTGTTCCTTTTGGTAAATGTCCCGCCAATTCTTCAGCGATCAAGTGTGGATCCGGAACGGTTGACATGAAGAAGACAAAGAGGAAAACACATAAGAGGAAGATGCCTGCTGTCAACCCCATCGTCCGATTGCCGAAGCGGAAATCACGTGGCATATCATCTTTCTTCCAGCGTAAACCAATATATGCAATTAGCAGAAATAGAACTGGCAGTAAAGAAGTTGCCGCGGTCATGTTGATCAGTGTCTCTAAGAAACTATCGAGATTACCAATCCCTAGTGCTGGCACAATCATGAGTAAAGTCACAACCACACCCTGAACCAGAAGGGCATTTGTTGGATTGCCTTCATCATTGGTCTTAACCAACCATTTACCAAAGACACCTTCAGGAATTTCTGAGAAGAAGACTTTAACCGGCGCGGCTGTCCACAATGCCAACGAGCCTAAACTACCCACAAAGAGAATCAAGCCTACAAGTCGGACCATCACGTTACCAGGAATATTGAAATGCGTTCCTAGGATTTTGAAAATATCAAAGATCCCGTTTGAGAAGTTGCCCGCCAAAACTGACTTAGGAACCACAAACCCAACAGCAATAGCACCGAGAACATACATCAGGCCAACGACAAGGGTGGAAATAATCATGGTACGCACAAATGTCTTATTGCCACCCTTCGTATCCTTAATGTAGACGCCAATACTTTCGCCACCACCAACAGCTTGTAATATCCACGCCATTGTCATGAAGAATGTCCAGTTAAAGGTGGGTGTGATTGCCTTCATGCTAAAATCTTGTGCTGGTTTTTCACCCATCCCCATCACAACGATAAAGGCAAGGACAACGAAGATAACCCCCATTAAGAGTCGCGCAGTACCGGCAAAATTCGTCACAGTTGAGATCCAAGAGACCCCTTTGATGCAGACCCAGGTCGCCAACCAAAATAACACGATCGAGAGAACCGAGATAATCTTGGTACCCATCGCGCCACCAAACACATTATGGCCGAGCAAAGCATACGAACCATAAATTAATGTGTTTGGTAACAATGAAACAAAGAAGAACAAGTTAACGAAAAAGTATGACCAAGCGCCCAGAAAGGCAAACTTACTTCCCAACACACTTTCCAGCCAGCTATGAACTCCTGATTCTTTGTCGGAGTTAGCCGATGCAAACTCAGCAATCATTAAAATAAACGGCAAAAAGTAAAAGAGACTCCCGAAGATGTAGCCCGGAATCGTTGCCAAGCCAATTTGAATACTATTGTTGACGATACTTGGAAAAGCAAACACCGCCGAGAATGTCATTAACATCAATGCGGCAGACCCCAGTCGTTGTCGCGATTTATCCTCTGACATCGTAGAACACTTCCTTCCTTGAAACTCCTCCACTAGTTGATCTTGAAGTTAAACCCGAGCTCAAAATCATCAAACTTGCAGCGATGACGCTTTAATTGATTTTGGCCGCACGAGTTCGTGCCAAGCCCGTTTTGCCGGAAATCAAGATATAGATTGAGCTCATCTGATTTCTTCAAATCAATGGTGTGTTTTGCGGCCTCCAAAGTTTCGTCCGCATAGTTTGACACACTGAAGTTCAATGGCTTCATCATCGTCAAGGTTAATTGATCCTGACCGTTCATCAGTGCTAATCGATCAGTGTCCATATGATTACCATTTTCTTGCGGTTTTACATAATTGACAAAGAGGTCATCAACCCGACTCGTAAAATGACTGTAGTAGGCAGCTTGATGAGAGTCACTATAGTTTTCAGTTGGTCCCAGTCCGTCATAGGCAACTTGCTGGAAATCTTTTGGCAACGTCATCTTTACTCCGATTCGCGGTAGCATCTCTGGTGCCATGTCACGTTTGCCACTTGCCTTACCAATCACATCAAGATCAAAGCTTCCATCCTGATGTAATGTATAGCGTTGTGTGATTTGGTAATACCAGCCACTATTGGTCGTGCCCACTTGCTTGACTAGATTAACGACATAATCGCCGTTAGTTTGCGGCTGTGATTGGACTTCACGGGTACTTTCATGCCATAGATTCAGGAAATATTTGTTGTAATAGTCATCTAGCAAATACATGTCGTTGTCGATAGGAGCGCGCCAGAAGTTCATCTTGATGCCATCATGAATCAGGACACGACCATCATGTGTCAATGTGAAGGTACCTTTAATCTTGTCAAACCGGTATGCATTCGCACCGCCTTTGATTTCGATTGTCGTTTTATTTTCGCTTGCTTGTAGTGCCACGATTGTCTGATGGTTCAATTGGCGTTTTGGCCGCTGCAAGGTCATGACAGATTGAGAAAGTACTGTTCCAGCATTCGCCCAGGCAGTCTTGTTTTTGAGATGCGTAACCAAATGAAGGTTATAAATGACACTAGAGTCAAACTTCGGCAACTCGAGATTAAGTTTCACGGTCTGTTGGTGACCCGGCAAAATAGTTGGGATATCAAGTTTGCCCTCAGCAATCACTTGACCATTTGCTTCAAGTTCATAACCAAAATCAAAGTAATCAGAATTTAGAAAGTCCAGTCGATTAATCACCGTAACCGTTTGCGTTGGCAGATCACGAACAAGGATCTGGAACGGTTCGAACGTCTTCTTGACCTCGGTTAAAGCCGTAGACGGATTGCCATCTGGGCGGATCAACCCATCTATACAAAAGTTTCCGTTATTAGGCTGATCGCCAAAGTCACCACCATAACGATAGTAGGTTTGACCATCCTTTTGCGATGCTACCCCTTGATCAAACCATTCCCAGATGAATCCACCTTGCAGTTGTTCATGTCCGTAGAAGAGATCCTGGTATTCCTTCAAGTTGCCAGGCCCATTGCCCATAGAGTGTGCATATTCGCATAAGATATGGGGTTTCTGCGTTTTACGTAATACATCTGCCATTGTCATCTTAGTATCGTGTTCCAACCACGTGTACATTGTTGAATAAACGTCGCTGACTTCAGCTTCAAAATCACCTTCGTAATGGACGAGTCGCGTTGGATCCTCTCGCTTACAATATGCAGCCATCGCCCGAAAATTATCGCCAAAGTCTGATTCATTGCCTAACGACCACATGATAATGGAAGGATGATTCTTATCGCGTTGCAAAGTCCGCCGCATCCGATCTACATATGCAGTCTTCCAGCGTGGATCATCGGTAATCCAATCATAGCGTTCAGTCAACTCAAAGCCGTGACATTCCAAATCTGTTTCATCAATGACATACATACCAAGTTCATCGCACAGGTCGTAGAAATACGGTGCTTTAGGGTAGTGAGAGGTTCGAATCGCATTGATATTGTTTTGTTTCATCAGGCTGATGTTCTTAACAAAATCATTCCGCGTCATCACTCGGCCCTTGGTAGCGCTGTAATCATGCATGTTGACGCCTTTAAACTTGATTGCTTTGCCATTGACCAAGAACGTCTTGCCATTCAACTCAATTTGGCGGAACCCGACCCGCTGACGAACCACTTCAAGCGGCTCATTATCTTGCAACACTGTCATCGTTAAATCATAAAGATTAGGCGCTTCAGCAGACCACGCCTGAATGTCGTCCAGCGTGACATCCAAAGAAGCATCGGCAGAAAGAACTTGGTCAATCAATTTAGCTCCATCTTTAGCTAGTTCATAATGGATCTTTAACGTCTCAGTGCCGGACACTGTCGGTGTGACGACTAGTTCACCAGCACGATAATCCTTCAATAAATAGGTTCGTACCTGCACATCATATAACCCGTTTTGTGGTCGCGAATACAAACTCACATCACGGAACAAGCCGCTTAACCACCACATATCCTGGTCTTCAAGATACGTACCATCAGACCATTGAACCACTTCAACGGCAATTGTATTAACACCTTGTTTTAATGCCTGCGTGACATCAAACTCACTTGGCAAACGGGCACCTTTGCTATAGCCGATGAACTCACCGTTAAGGTACAACTTAAAAGCCGAATCTGCCCCATCGAAGCCAATGATGTATTGTTCGTTATCAACTACCTCATCCACCGTAAAGGTTCGCCGATACAACCCAGTTGGATTTTCACTCGGTACAAAGGGCGGATTGATTGGGAAGTTATACCACAGATCAGAATAATGCATCTTGCCATAACCTTGCAGCTGCCAATTGCTAGGTACAGGAATTTGATCCCAATCCTGATCATCAAAGTCGCTGTTCATGAAATTTTCCGGCGCATATTCCGGCGCATCCAAGAACTTAAACTGCCAAGTCCCATTTAATAACTGATAATTCCGCGGTTGACTATCCTCGCCTGGGAAGAATGTCTGAAAATGGCTACGAGGAACCATCCGATTGATGTCGGTTAGTTCAGGTTGTTCCCACAATTTTGCTGTTGTCATGTTGCTCCTCCTAATAAATACGTTTTGCTTGCAAGTACCGGTTAACTCGCTATTTTTGTTTGCGCTTTCATAATACGGGCAAACCAACTCATAAAGGTAACGCTTTGTTGCTAAAAAATGTCGTTATGTTGTTTTTTGTGGTTATTTATTCAGTTAAAAAATCACCTAGAGTTTGCACTCGTATCCACAATTCATTTTTAAATTGGCATTTATCACTGATATTTCTTTGAGATAATTCCAACAACATTTGTACATAAAAAAACGATGACATCAAAGACTGCCATCGTTTTTTCTTGGTAAATTAAACTGATTGCTTTCTGCAGGCGTTCGTGAAATTCTGGAAACTTTAATGGGAAAGGCCAGATCATCAACCTGCGACTAAATCGGCAAAATATTGTTGAATCGTCTCTGCAATCTCCCTCCGATAAGGTAGTCTCATCGTGGCCTCGCTTGCACTCAAGTAAATATCACGAAATACCCGTTCCGGTGCAAAGTGATAGCCTACCGTTCCTGAAACATCTGTGCCAGCCCATGAATACTGCGGCATGAAACAAATACCTTGACCCGTGCGAACAAGGCCAAGAATCGTTTGCCGATCGCCAGTCACAAAACTAGGACGAACCGTTACCCCTGCTTGGTGCAACATAGAAGTCATCTGCTCACGTAACGGGTTCGCTTCCGTCAAGATTAACGGCCACTTGACTATCTCTTCTGGGCGCACCTCTTTGTTGTTTGCATTGTCATACGTCTCGGGAAACCGCACTAAGATTTCTTCTTTTAAAAGATGAAAATTACGATTATTAAAAATTGGCTTTGTTGTAAATTCAAAATCGTAGTGACTTAAACGATCCTGTTCAAAGCCATTTTGCATGAGGTGAATCTTGACCATTGGCAGTTTTGCATCAAGTTTTCCGAGCAAGCCAGGTAAAACAGCGGTCGAACTTTCAAACCGCAACGTCACTTGATTTGAATTGATTTCGCTAAATCGGTGTAGGTCTCTTACAGCATGATTCACCTCATTCAAACCAGCCCGAACTTGAGCAGCAAAACGACAACCGGCATCGTTGAGTGCTAGTGAATGCCCGTTACGGGTGAACAATGGCACACCGAGCTCGGCTTCTAATTCATGAATACTGCGGCTTAGGCTGGGTTGACTCACATTTAGCGTTCGTGCCGACCTTGAGATGTTCTGCGTGACCGCGACATTGAGAAAGTAATTAAGTTGCAGTAATCGCATATTACCGACCTCCTATATCAAAACTGTTATGGTGTATGACTAATATTGTATTTCCTTTTTAAATGAGAATGCAATAAGATGACGTCATTAAGTTCTTATTTAGGAGGCGACCGACATGCAACTTATCACTTCGCCAGTTAACGCGCTACAAGAATTAATTGCTTGTCACAGTGTCAGCACTAACGATGAAGGCCAACATGCAGCTAGGCAAAAAATTGTAAATATATTAGAAAAAAACATCGGTGCAAAAGTAACCTTGATTCCCACCGCGGGTAAACCAGCCATCTTTGCAACAGTTGCTGGAGAACGGCCAGAAGCATTACTCTTTTACGGCCATTATGACGTCATGACGCCTGGTGATTTAGCTGCGTGGAAGAGTGATCCTTTCACTTTAACCAAGCGGGGCAATCGTTTCTTTGGCCGCGGAACCGGAGACAACAAGGGCCAACTTATCGCAACACTAACCGGCATCAGTAACTTTCTTGCCAAACAACCCAAGTTACCTTACACCATTCAGCTCTTGATTGAAGGCGAGGAAGAGCAAGGCAGCATTAATTTGCCGGAACTTGTCCGTAATCAAAAAAATAAGCTACTGAGGAACGTCAAAAAGGTCTTTGTTACAGATGGCTCAATGAATGCCAGTGGTGCTCATGTTTTGCGTCTAGGTAATCGCGGACTGTTCGGTTTGCGATTGACTTCAACGACCGCAACGCACGCGAATCATTCTGGTAACGCAGGTAATGTGATCACCAACCCAGTCAATGTGATCCATGAAGCATTAAGCCAACTATATGATTTCACGCATCAGCATGTGTTAATCCCGAGATTCTACGAGGGCGTCAACGCACCTACCGACCAAGAGCTTTCGTGGATAGACGCTTTGCCGTTTGACGCCGAGAAGATTACCAATGTTTTTGATAGTCAACTGACCACTACTGATAAACAAACCTATTATCGAAAATTGATGTATGAACCAACCTTCAATATTAACGGCATGGCCGCTGGCAACACGGGAACAGATGTCAAGACAGTCATTCCTGGTTCAGCCTTTGTCAGCATTGATATGCGTCTCGTCGGAACCCAAAGTATTCCTGTTATCCAAACAGGCATCGAAAAGATTTTGGCTCCTTTTTTGAAAACAGGAAAACTGACATATGCCATCACCGGCAAAGTACCGCCAACCGTTGTTCATCCAAGTAACGTTGACTTAGCAAACTTCAAGGACGCGGCCCAAGCCTCACAGGTCAGACTCGTCATTGAACCGGTGATGCCCGGAACCGATCCCAATTATGTGTGGACAGATATTCTTCATGTGCCAGTGTTCACCGTTCCACTGGCAAACTTTGATCAAAACAACCACGCAGCTAACGAGAATATTACCGAGGAGGCTTTTTTCAGTAGTATTCACTTCATTGAGTCACTCATTACCACTTACGAGAAAAGAGGAAACTGAATGGAATATACGCAATCAGCAGTAAAGACGCATCGTGGAACCATCACCTTCATCATGGTCTACATCGGCTATATTATTTGTTTCATCGACCGTTCCGCTATCAGTATTGCGCTATCTTACATTGGTCAAGATCTTCACTTAAGTACAGCAACCCTCGGCGTTGTCGCTAGTGCCTTCTTCTTCTCATATGCATTCATGCAGATTCCAGGAGGTTGGTTGACTGATAAATTCGGCACTTATCGCACCATTATCGTTGCAATCACCATGTGGTCTCTCTTCACCATCCTAACTGGCTTTGCATGGTCATTAGCTTCCCTGATTATCATTCGGATACTTTTTGGCATAGGCGAAGGAACCTATCCTTCTGCCAGTCTTAAACAGATTAGTGAGACCATGCCTTACAACAAAAGAGCCTCTGCCACTTCAGCCACAATCTCATCGAATTATGTTGGTGCAGCGATTGCGCCTGTTGTGATTGCCCCAGTCATTGCATATGCTGGCTGGCGCACCGCTTTCCACCTAATGGGCTTGCTCGGCATCGTCTTCATCGTTGTTTATGCCATCATTCAATGAG
>OBWZ01000362.1_pt1 | contig 15801 bp, 10 predicted proteins | sample 1476561 | NCBI WGS metagenome assembly OBWZ01 (sample SAMEA2580138, study PRJEB22360) | human gut metagenome | biome: human gut; feature: human-associated habitat; material: faeces | place: Denmark | collected 2008/2010 | reverse complement strand
GTCGTCATCGGCGTGGTGAAATACAACTCCACCGCACGCTCTCGTTCCTCAAGACCGGACATACGAAAATCTTTCCGTTCGGTCTCCAAGAAAACGTCCGCAGCCCCTTATCGATGCTTTTTGCTGGTGCTTGCGATACAAAATTAAAGATGGCTTGATTTCTTCTGATCTCATTCATGTGGGGGATTACCCGACTTTTTGTTTATTCGTATGCGAGAATAACGCGCCGAATATGTGGCTGGGAAGCGCACTTCCCAAGCACCACGTAAAATCGAACACATGGAGTTGAACGAATTGCCCCAGATGGATCCGCGTGCGCTGAAGGCCACGTCTGTCAAAGCCGAAGACGAACACGCCAATTCAGCCGAACCGCAAGCACTGAAAATCACCGCCGCCAGCTCGAACCCAAAGATGTTCACGCTGCCCTGGCACAAGCCCTTGGCCACCTGGCCTAAGGACCTGCTGGCCAACCTGCCGCGAGGCATCTCCCGCCACGTCGTGCGATTCGTGCACGTGGGCGACGAGGTGTACGCCATGAAGGAGATCACGCGCCAGGTGGCCGAGCGAGAGTACGAGATCCTGCGTCGACTGCAGAAGCTCGAACTGCCAACTGTGACCCCGATCGCCGTGGTCATCGGCCGTCATACCCGTGAAGGGGAGCCGCTGGAGGCGATTCTGGTCACCCGGCACTTGAAGTTCTCGCTGCCGTACCGTGCGTTGTTCGCCCGCAACCTGCGCCCGGACACCGCCGAACGACTGATTGACGCCCTCGCCGTGCTGCTGGTGCGCCTGCACCTGGCCGGCTTCTACTGGGGCGATGTGTCCCTGTCGAACGTCCTGTTCCTGCGCGACGCCGACGCTTTCTCCGCCTTCCTGGTGGACGCCGAGACCGGTGACCTGCAAGCCCAGCTCACCGACGGCCAGCGCGAATACGATATCGACTTGGCCCGCACCAACATCATCGGCGAACTTATGGATTTGGCGTCCGGCAAGCTACTGCCCGGCGACGTGGATGAGATCGAGGTGGGCAACCGCCTAGTCGACCGCTACCACTCGCTGTGGAGCGCCCTGACCGACACCGACAAGTTCAACCCGGACGAAATGTGGAAGATCGAGCAGCGCGTCAACAAGCTCAACGAGCTGGGCTTCGACGTGGACGAGCTGGAAATGAAGACCGCCGAGGACGGCAAGCGTGTGCTGGTCCGCCCGCGCGTGGTGGACGCCGGCTACGCCAACCGCAAGCTGCTGCGCCTCACCGGCCTTGACGTGCAGGAGAACCAGGCCCGTCGTCTGCTCAACGACCTTGACGCCTACCGTGCCTCCACGTGGCGTGAGGGCGAGGATCTGGAAATCGTGGCCACCGACTGGATGCGTGAGGTGTTCGAGCCGACCGTGCGTATGATTCCGCGCGAATATCGCTCCCAGATCGAGCCTGCTCAGTTCTTCCATGAGGTGCTTGACCATCGCTGGTTCCTGGCGGAGAAGGCCGGCCACGACGTGCCGATGGGCGAGGCCGTGACCAGCTACATCGACAACGCTCTGCCGAGCTACAGCCTTGACTCCAAGGCACTCGCCGAACTTAACGAAGAGGCCGATTCCGGCGTCATTGACGACGAATCCACCTACAGCGACCCGGACGACGACGGCTACAACCCCGATGACGATCCGGATGCGGCAGTGTGGAGTCATTAAGCGGACAATCCGGTGGACTGTCTGTAGGTGAGCCCATCACACAAAGAAGCCCCTCAAATAGAGGGGCTTCCGTGTATGTACAACCTATTACGGCCTCAAGCGACAATCACTCCGCCGCAGCCTTGCGCCGTGCGTTGGACACCGCGTACAGGCTGATACCCGCCGCCACTGAAGCGTTCAGCGACTCAACAGACGAGCTGATCGGGATGCCGGCAATCGCGTCGCAGGTTTCGCGCACCAGTCGGCCCAAACCGCTGCCTTCCGAACCGAGCACTACAACGAGCGGATCGGATTCAAAGCCAGTCTCGCCGACGAGCTTATCGCCGCCACCGTCAAGGCCGACAACGTAGTATCCACGCTCCTTCAAGCCCTCAAGTGCCTTAGTCAGGTTCACCACGCGCGCCACCGGCATATGCGCGGCCGCACCGGCAGACACCTTCCAAGCGGCGGCGTTCACTGAAGCGGAACGGCGTTCCGGCAGAATCACACCATTGGCACCGAATGCGGCCGCCGAACGAATCACGGCACCCAGGTTCTGCGGATCGGTCACGCCGTCCAATGCGATAAACAGCGGTCGCGCAGCAATACGGGCGGCCGCCGAATTCGCGGCCTCCATTGCCTTGGTCTTCTTCTCAGCACGATCGGCCAGCTCGTTCAGCGAGGAGTACTGGAACGGATCGACCTTCAGAATCACGCCCTGATGGTTGCCAGAGCGGGCGATACGATCCATCTCCAGACGATCGGCCTCCAGCATGTGCAGGCCGTTCATACCAGCGATTTTCACGATTTCGCGAGTACGATCGTCATGTTCAATACGAGACATGATGTACAGCGTGGAAGAAGGTACGCCTACGCGCAGTGCTTCCAGCACGGAATTACGGCCGTACACCAGATCCGAAGTATCCGCCGAAGCGAACTTGTCCACTCGACGGCGGGCTGCCAGACGCGGGTCGGCCATCTGCCGACGTTCGGCCGCTTTCTTGGCCTTGTACGCCTTGTGATAGACGCGGTCCTCGGCCTTGGGAGTGGGGCCGTAGCCCTTCAGTTTGTTGCGATGCTTGCCACCCGACCCCTTGGTCGGTCCTTTTTTGATAGCCATAGGTGCTATTGTCCCAGCCCCCCGCGCCAAAACGCGGCTATTCCGCCGTCGGTAGCCGGTAAGGTATTGAGAGTGAAGAAGCAGCGCATGATATTCGGACTGTCCCTGCTGTATTGGGGATTATGGTTGGCGATTCTGATTCTGTGGATGGGTCGCTTCGTGACGTCGTTCCTGTCGATCTACCTGGTCTCCGCGCTGCACCTCGGCGAAGGCGTTGTGGGCGCGGTCGTGGCCATGTACGGTTTCGGCGCCATCATCGGCTGTCTTTTCGGTGGCGCGCTGTCCGACCGGTTCGGCCGCCAGTCGATGATCATCATCGGCGAAATCGGCGCGGCCGCCGCTCTTCTGGTCGTCTCCGTCCTCGCCGATCCCGTGGCGTTGGGCGCGGCCCTGTTCGTATACGGCGCGTTCGCCTCGCTGCCCAGTCCAGCCATCGCCGCATACATCGCCGACGTGGTGCCTCCCAAGCGTCAACAGCGCGCCTATGTGCTGCAATCATGGGCCATCAATTTCGGGTATGCGATCGGCCCGATCGTGGCCAATCAGCTGATCAAGATCTCCTATTCGCTGATGTTCTACGTCGAGGCGGCGGTGATGATCGCCGTCACGATATTGCTGATCGTGTTCTTCCGCGAAGTGAGGCATCTGACGACTTCGGCGCCGGCGGCCCGCCCCGAGGGCGCCATGTCTCGCAATTGGCGGCGCGTGCTCACCGATACTCCATTCCTCGGCTTCTCCCTGCTGATGTTCGGCTACTTCCTTGTGTACTTCCAAAGCACCTCCGGCCTGCCCATTGCCATGACGGACCTTGGTCTAGGGCTGGGCGAGTATTCGGTGCTGCTCACCATCAATGGCGGTATGTTGTGCCTGCTACAGATTCCCGCGATGAAACTGTTCGCGCGCATGGGCAATTCACGCGTGCTGGTGATGGGCCTCGCCGTAACCGTCATCGGCTATGCGGTGCAGGCCGCGGCCCATTCTTGGGGCGGATTCGCGCTTGCCGTAGTGCTGTGGACGCTGGGTGAGCTGGGCACATTCCCTATCGCCACCACTACGGTTGCCGCCATGGCACCCGCGTCGGCGCGCGGCACGTATCAGGGCGTCTACAACGTAGTGTGGTCGGCGTCGATTGCGCTGGCGCCGCTGATTGGTGGCTGGACTATCAGCAACTTCGGCGGTCGAACGCTGTGGATCGCCTGCACTGTTGTGTTGATTGCCGTGACCCTCGGTCTCAAGCTCACCAAAGGCTCGCGCGACCGCGCCATGGCCCGCAGTCTTCACGATTCGCTGTAAGCGTTATTCGGTTTGGAGATACGGGCAAGACCGCATATGGCGAGTGGTTCTTATCGAGAACTATTCTCTGCGCGTATGATGTATGGCATGCAATACATTCAACAAACCATCGTTGGCATTGATGGCAGCGAGGCGCGATTCTTTGGCTATGTGGCCGACAACAGCGAGGAGATGGAACCGGACCGTATACGCCCGGCCATCCTGATTTTGCCTGGCGGCGGCTACGCCATGACTTCTGACCGCGAAGCCGAGCCAGTGGCCCTGCAATTCCTGGCCAAAGGCTTCGCCGTATTCGTGCTGCGCTATTCGGTGCAGCCCAGCCGCTATCCGGTGGCTTTGCTGGAGGCTGCCGAGGCAATGCGCCTGATTCGCGCCAATGCGGATCAGTGGCATGTAAACCCCGCGCAAGTGGCCGTACTCGGCTTTTCCGCAGGCGGGCATCTGGCCGCCAACCTCGCCACCTCGGTCGGCGACGAAGACATCCGCGAACAGGGCGGCATAGACCCGGACGCCGTGCGCCCGAACGCGCTGATGCTCTCGTACCCAGTAATCACCGCCGGCAAGTACGCCCATCGCGGCAGCTTCCAATGCCTGCTAGGGGACCAAGCTCACAATCAGGCTTTGCTGGACAAGTTCTCCATCGAAAAGCACATCGATGCCAAAACGCCACCCGTCTTCGTCTGGCATACCATGACCGACGACGCCGTGCCCGTGGAGAACACGCTAATGCTCATCCAGGCCTGCCGGGCCGCCGGCGTGAGCATTGAGGCGCACCTGTTCCCTGAAGGCAGCCACGGCCTGTCCTTGGCCAATGCGGAAACTGCCGGTAACGGCTTCTATGCGCACATCGTCGAATGCGTGCAGTGTTGGCCTGATTTGGCTGAGGCCTGGTTGCGTCGCCTGTTCTAGGCAAAACGCTATTACGCTGTGCGCCAAGTGCGCCACGCGGTTATGGAATAATGGCAATCGTATGCATCGGCAGCAGTTGCGCCGGTGTCCATAACCGCGCAGTCCTGTGCGTCCAGCCGGGAGAGAAAACCCGGCAGCGGCCGCAAGGCTGACTACTCCGCGGCAATACCAAGGAGAACATTATGGATGATCTCAAAGATCAATCCGCAGTGTCCACGACCGCAACGAACGGGGTCGTGGAATCGGAAGAGGTGCGCGCACAGGAAGCGCTATTGGGGGATACTGATCCAAGTCTGACCAGTGCCGACGACGTGGCCAAAGCCCTGAACGTCGACCCATCCCACGGCCTGAGCGAGGAAGAAGCCAAGCGCCGACTGGCCAAATTCGGCCCGAACGAGCTCGCCAGCGCCCCGCCCGTACCGAAATGGAAGAAATTCCTGGCCCAATTCCAAGATCCGCTGGTCTACCTGCTGATCGCGGCCACTATTATCTCGGTGATCGCTTGGTTCATCGAAAAAGCCAATGCGCAGCCCGGCGCGGAAGGCGGCGAAGTGCTGCCGTTCGACGCCATCGTGATCATCTTGATCCTGATTGTCAATGCTGTGCTCGGCTATATGCAAGAAGCCAAGGCCGAGGCGGCCGTCGAAGCGCTCGCACAAATGACGGCCCCGCAGACCTCGGTGCTGCGCGATGGCAAGGTCATGCGCATCAACACCGCCGACGTGGTCCCCGGCGACATCATCGTCCTTGCGGAAGGCGATTCGGTCTCCGCTGATGGCCGACTGGTCAACGCGGCCAGCCTGCGCATCGCCGAGGCTTCACTGACCGGCGAATCCGTGCCGGTTGGCAAGAAGCCGGACACACTCACCGAAGCCAAGGCGCTGGGCGACCGCGCCAACATGATCTTCAACGGCACTTCCGTGACGCAAGGCACCGGCCGCGCAATCGTGACCGGCACCGGTATGAATACGCAGGTCGGCAAGATCGCCGACATGCTCTCCGCCACCGAAGATGAGAAAACTCCGCTGCAGAAGGAGATGGATTACGTCTCCAAGATCCTCGGCATTGCGGTGTGCGTCATCGCTGTCGTGGTGCTGGTGGCGCTCGCCGTGCTGGAAGGCTTCAACGACGTCCATGACGTGATTGATTCCTTGCTGTTGGCTGTCTCGCTGGCTGTGGCCGCCGTGCCGGAAGGCTTGGCCGCCATCCTGACCGTGGTGCTGGCGCTTGGTGTGCAGCGTATGGCCGCGCACAACGCCATCGTCAAGAAACTGCATTCGGTGGAGACCTTGGGCTCCGCTTCCGTGATCTGCTCGGATAAGACCGGTACGCTGACCCGCAACGAGATGACCGTGGAACGTGTGGTCACCCCGTCCGGCGAAGTGCAGATCACTGGCACCGGTTACGCGCCGGAAGGCCGCATGGTTATGACCGGCGGCGTCAGTCCTGAATCCGAGCAGGCCCAGATTGCGGCCGATGAAGTCGTCGCCACGCTCGTGGCCGGCACGCTCGCGAACGACGGCGAACTACGCGAGGAGAACGGCCGTTGGGAGATTGTGGGCGACCCCACCGAAGTCTCGCTGATCGTGGCCGCACGCAAGGTCAAGGCCGATCGCAAGATCAAGCGATACACGCGCGTTGGCGAGATTCCGTTCACCTCCGAACGCAAGCGCATGTCCATCATTGCCAAGGACAGCACCGATTCAGACAAGCTCACCGTGTTCGCCAAGGGCGCGCCCGACGTGCTGTTGAGCTACTGCACGCGCATCCGCGTGGGTGGTCAGGTCCGTAAGCTCACCGAAGGCGATCGCCAGTCGATTCTCGCCACCGTCGAACGTCTCTCCTCCGAGGCCTACCGTACGCTTGGCGAGGCCTGCCGTCCGCTGGAAACCGGTTCTTTGGCTGATGTGCCCGGTGTAAGCGTCAACGCTGCAGGCCAGGTGTCCGACATCGCCGATCAGGCCGAAGCCATTGAAACCGATCTCATCTGGAATGGCATGGTCGGCATTATCGATCCGCCGCGTACTGAGGTGCGCGACTCCGTGACCGAGGCCCATCGTGCCGGCATCCGCACGGTGATGATCACCGGCGACCACCCGCTGACCGCCGCCCGCATCGCCTCCGACCTTGGCATCATCGCCAAGGATGGCAAGGCCCTGACCGGCGACCAGCTCGACCAGCTGCCCGATGAGGCCGCGCTCGACAAGGCCACGTCCGAAGTGTCCGTGTACGCGCGCGTGGCCCCCGAGCACAAGCTCAAGATCGTCGAATCCTTGCAGCGCCAAGGCAACATCGTGGCCATGACCGGCGACGGTGTGAACGATGCCCCGGCAGTCAAGTCCGCGGACATCGGCGTGGCCATGGGCATCACCGGCACCGAAGTGACCAAGCAGAGCGCCAAGATGATTCTGGCGGACGACAACTTCTCCACCATTGTGGCCGCCGTACGCGAGGGTCGCGTGATCTTCGACAACATCCGCAAGTTCCTGCGCTACCTGCTGAGTTCCAATGTGGGTGAGGTGTTCACCGTGTTCCTCGGTGTGGTGTTTGCTGGCTTCCTCGGCATCCGCCAGCCGGAAACCGTGGGCGTCACCGTGCCGCTGCTCGCCACACAGTTGCTGTGGATCAACCTGCTGACCGATGCCGCGCCGGCGTTGGCTATGGGCGTGGACCCGCAGACCGACGATGTGATGGGTCGTAAACCGCGTAAGGTGACGGACCGCGTGATTGACGCCTCCATGTGGGGCGACATCATCTACATCGGCGTCATCATGGCCATCGTCACGCTGATTGGTATGGACATGCACCTGTCCGGCGGCTTGTTCACCGACCGCTCGGTGGATGCCATCGGCCATGAAGCGCAGATGACCGAGGCCCGTACGATGGGCTTCACGATTCTGGTGTTTGCCCAGCTGTTCAACGCGCTGTCCTCCCGTTCGCATCTGCAGTCCGCATTCGTGGGTCTGTTCTCCAACAAGTGGCTATGGGGTGCGATTGGTTTGTCCGTGGCGCTGCAGCTCGTGGTGATTTACGTGCCGTTCCTCAACGGTCCGTTCGGCACCGTGGCATTGAGCCCGATGGCTTGGGTGGAATGCATCTGCCTGGCCGCAATCGTGCTGATTGCCTCCGAACTGCGCAAGATTGTGCTACGCGCGATGGCCAAGCGTTAAGCCATCGCAATAGCCCTGATTGTGGGCATATAGCAGTGGGCCGGGCTCTGGTATTCAGAGCCCGGCCCACTGCTATATCCAAACGGCTCCTCATGGGGCGGTAACTATCCCATGGGGCGGTCGCTGAAAACGGCATTATTCCGCGAAAAAGGAAAATATGCTAACCGTCCCATGGGGAGTTACCGCCCCATGGGAAACAGGAGAACGCTGCAGACCTCAGTTGTTGCTGCCGTCAGTGCCGTCAGTAGAGGTGGAGTTGTCGCCGCCGTTATTGTTGTCGCTATTGTTGGACTCGTCTTGAGACTTCTGCTGTGCCTCTTGGTCAGCCTTCTGCTGAGCCTCTTCCTGAGCTTGCTTGGCGGCATCTGCCTGCTGCTTGGCCTGCATCGAGGCGGTGACGTCGGACTCGGCCTTCTGCAGTTTAGAAATCGCATTATTGACGTCGGATTCGGACGGACTGGTCCCGTTCATCACCGTATTGGCCTCGGTGATGGCGTTTTGCAGCGCGGTGCGGGTGTTTTCATCGGCCACACTGCCCGCGGAATTATCCAGCGTGCCCTGCGCCTGCGAAATAGCCGAGCTCAGGTTCGATTTCAGTGTGTTGGTATCGGCCGTCGCCTTTGAAGTATTAACGGCCTTGATCGCGTTGTTGATGGCATCCGTCTTGTCAGCCATGTCGCTGGCATCATTCTGCAGCTCTTTAGTGTGAGACTTCAACTCAGTGGCGTTGAGGTTGGAATCGCACTTGGCGGTGTCAGCCGGATTGCCGGCGTCTTGCAACGCCTGATTCAGCGTGGTGAGCGTATTGGCATCGGCCACATCGCTGGTGGATGTTTGCGCGCTGGTTTGGCCATTGGATATGGCGGTGGTGAGCTTCTTCTGAGCATTCGTGTACTGCTTGGCCGCTACCTTGCACTCGGCCAATGCCACGGCTTGGCTCGCCTTGCTGCTGTTGGAATGCCACCAGAGCAGGCCGGCGACAACCAGCGCTATCACGGCGACTACTGCTACGGCAATGCTGACGATCTTGCGGGTGTTCTTTTTGCCGCTACCGCCGTGATGAGGCTCGGCGCCATCGGAATCGTCCTCATCGGAGACCTGATCCAACGGAATGGAGGGAGGCATCACAGCAGGCTGAGCCTGTGCCGAAGCGGCCAGGGCGGCCGGTTGGAACACCTGTGTGGCTGCAGCATCATCGGCAGACGCTACTTGCGTTGCCGGCATGGCAACGGTCTCACCGGATACGGTGGATGATGCGCCGTATGCCTGTGTGGCCGCGGTTTCGGCATTCGGCATGGCCTGAGCTTCGAAAGGCTGTGTTGCCATGACCTGATCAGGCTGGAACGCTTGTGTTGCCTCGGCATCTACCGCAGGCTGCTCGGCCTGATTGGGTTGGAACGCCTGTGTCGCGGCGTTTGAAGCTACCGAAACAGGCGATGTCGCCGGTGCCGCTGGCGTCACCGGCGCTGTCGGTTCCACCGGGCGGAAGCTTTGCGTCGTCTGATCCCAAACGTATTGCTGCTGGCCGGGCGCAGCGGCGATTGGTGTTTCGGATACTACTGGCTGCGTGGCTGCCGCCGGCTGTGGTGCTTGTGCGGCAACCGCAGCTAGGAATTGCGGCGAGAACGGTTGCGTCATGGCCGGATCGATGGGCTGCGTCGGCTGAGCGGCTTGTACGGTCGGCACAGCTTGCGTGGGTTGTGAGGCATACGCTACTTGCGCGGGCTGCACAAACTGTGTGGGCTGTGTGGGCTGCGCAGACTGCACAGACTGCGGGAACTGCAGAGCCGGTGTGGCTTGTGCCGTGGGTTCTGTGCTATATGCTGCTGTCTCTTGCCCGGGAATCGGAGGAACCGTTGGCCTGACCGGCTTTTCGGGCTGCTGGAAGTCGAACTGGAACCCGCCATCGCTGTTGGTCATGACATCTCCTTGGGATTAAGCAAATGGCCGGCATCCGCCGGCCGAATGGTACGTCGCAACGCTCAGTCGTCGATGTGCGCGCGGTAGAAATTCTCGTAGGAACGGCTCGGCGTCGGACCCCGCTGGCCCTGATAATGCGAGCCGGTGCCCTTGGAGCCATAAGGGTGCTCAGCGGGCGAGCTCAGCTGGAAGAAGCACATCTGGCCGATTTTCATGCCAGGCCATAGTTTGACCGGCAACGTCGACACATTAGACAGCTCAAGCGTAATATGCCCCTCGAAACCGGGGTCAATGAAGCCCGCAGTCGAATGGGTGAGAATCCCCAATCGGCCCAGTGAGCTCTTGCCTTCCAGACGGGCGGCAATGGACGGGTCCAACTTGACGTATTCCCACGTGGAACCCAGTGCGAACTCGCCAGGGTGCAAAATCCACGGTTCGTCGGGAGCCACCTCGAACTGTTCGGTGAGCGCGCCTTGGTTTTCCGCCGGATCGACATAGGTGTAGGCGTGGTTATTGAACAAACGGAAGTACCGATCCAATCGCACGTCGATGGAAGCGGGCTGCACCATTTCGGGGGTCCACGGATCAAGTGAGATATGACCTGCGGACTGTGCGGCGAGAATGTCGCGGTCGGACAGCAGCATGTGAAAAACTCCTTGGGCAAATAAATACTGCCTTCAAGTCTAGCGCCTTGGGCGGAAACGTGAGAGGCTCCTCACGCTTCCGCGGTCCATCAATCGCAAGTATTCTCAGGTTTTTCTCAGAGAAACTTAGAGGTAGACCCAGAAAGCAGTGGTTATATAAAAGATGTCAGCGGAAAGCTGATCAGGAGCCGCAGCAGTTCCCGACAATTGAACCCCCTTTCTTCTTCTCTCTCCTTTCTCTCCCCGGCGGGCAACCGCCGGGGTTCTTTTTGTGCCCTGAATCATTCCCCCGAATGACCGCCATTCCCAAGCCATAGCGGTACACTAGCTGTGTAATCGGCAGGAAGGGGGCACCGATGGCCCGCAACGATGAGGACTACGATTTCTTCGGCGATGGTCAGTATGACGATTCGCGCAGCTCACGTCGTGCACAGAATCGACGCCCATCCAGGCGGGATGCCGGCCGGCGATTCGCCGCTACAAAAGCCAGCAGCCCAACGTCGATATTGTGCCGCAGACTTGCCGTTGTCAGCGGACTGCTAGCCGTCGTGGTATCGGCCACCTCGGCGGTTCATGAGATCGCGCCTTACGCCATTTCCTTTATGACGGCAGTGCCAGGACGATACATTGCGTTGACGGCGGCGGTGCTTATCGGCATCACCCTGATTCTGGTCATCGCTGCGCGAGTCACCATGCCTCGGTACGCCACTCACGGGGGAGTGGGCGCGGGCGGCATCATCGCACTGGTGTGCGCCATAGTTTGCTTGGTTATCGGCGTGGCCGTGGGCGTATTGTTCCCGGAAGGACTGATTCAGCAGTCGAACGACAAGGCACCCGTCGAAGATACCGCACAGATGGAGCAAGGCATCGAACAAGCTGCCGGCGCGTGCAAAGAAGGATGGCAGGGGCTTGATACGGGCGGTTTGCCGGGCATCACCACCGTACAGATGTGCACTGATCCGAGAGTGGCCTTCGTATCCTTTGAATCGGAATCGTCCGCAGCCATCAGCCGGGCACCTATCGAAAGCAAGATTTCCGAACTGCTGAGCCAATACGCTGATAATGAGCAAACGAAAGGTGATTGGCGATTGCTGAACGGCAAACGCTGGATGGTGTTCGGCGAGGCCAGCAAGATGACCGCACTGCAGCAGCAGTGGGGCGGCGAACTTGAGACAATCACCGCAGCCGCAGATACCGCAGACAGCGGTAACGCCTGACAGATTGCCGGTATCCCTTGAAAAGTCCCAAGGCGATTCGGCGCGGATTACCCAATGTGATTGAAATCATGGTCCATCGTTTTCCGCACAGCGCGCAAGACCTCTATATTGGAATGGTATGAGCAAAGAAGCGAATGCCAGCCAGCCTCTGATCGGCCGCGAATCCACCACTGTGCCCGGACGTTTTGGCGAGCCACTCACCGTGGAACACAGCGTCACCTCGCGCGGCGGCTTCGACCAGCATGCCACGCATCCGCTGTTCCTGTGCCTGCATGGATGGGGATCCAGCGAAGAAGACATGGCGGACATCATGCGCCTCATCGCTCCATATAACGACTTCGTGGCACTGCGCGGGCCGCTGACACTCGCGCCGGCCCGTGAAGGCAGTCCCGACCCCGGCAACTACGCGTGGTTTCACGATGCCCTGCCTATCGGCGATGATCGTGACTACGACGCGTATGCCGCCGCCACAGCAGTCGACCGATGGGTGGCCGACAACATTCCCGCCGACCGTGACGTGGTGCCGCTTGGGTTTTCGCAAGGTGGGCTGGTCGCCGTGCATTTGTTGCGTATCAATCCCGAGCGGTACCGGGCCGTCGTCTCCCTGTCCGGCTTCAACGCACCCGGTCAGGTGCCCGGCACGGCCCCCGCCGACTCTCGCCTGGCCGATTACGATATCCCCGTGTTCTATACGTACGGCAAGAACGATGGCGTAATCCCAAAATACGAACTGTTCGCCACCGCCGCTTGGCTGGAAGAGCATACGTGGCTGAAAACCAAGAGCTACCACGGTCTGGATCACAATGTGAGTCTTGAGGAGTTCGCCGATTTACGCCAGTGGCTACTTGACAACGACATTACCTCTGGCGTGCTGTAGTCAGCCGCCATTACTGGAATTGGCGCGGCCGTCGCAGCAATCGGACATCGAGGGCGCTTGTGGCTGACTCGGTCATAGACTGTTCTCCCATGAGCGAAGTGAGCACTGCAAGCACTACTGCACATACTGAAGAGAATCATGTGGACGAGTCCCCGCGCGGCATCGCGGTTATGGTTGTGGTGGGCGTGCTGGTCGGGCTGTTGTCCGGACTGTTCGGCATTGGCGGCGGCACCATCATCGTGCCCGCGCTGGTCTGGCTCGGCCTGACCCAGCGGCATGCGGCCGCCACTTCGATGTTGGCGATTGTGCCCACCTCGGTGTCCGGCGTTCTGGCCTATGCGGTTGAAGGCAATGTGGATTGGATTGCTGCGCTGCTGATGTTCCTAGGCATGTTCATCGGCGGTCAGATTGGTTCGCTGCTGTTGTCCCGACTGCCGGAAGTCGTGCTGCGCTGGGCGTTCGTGGTGTTTATGGCGTTTATCATCGCGAGCCAGCTTATTTTTATACCTTCGCGTGATTCGTCAATCGAATTTAATCTGGTTACTGTCTTGCTGATGATTGTTTTCGGCGTGCTCGCCGGTATTTTGGCTGGCTTGCTGGGTGTGGGCGGCGGCGCGATTTGCGTGCCGGCTTTGTCGATCCTGTTTGGCGCGTCCGATTTGATCGCGCGTGGTACTTCGCTGTTGTCCATGTTCCCGAATGCCATGACCACCACCGTGGCCAATGTGCGCCGCAAAATGGTGCATGCCAAAGCCGGTCTGATTATCGGCATCGTGGCGGCACTGACCGCACCGCTGGGCACTTGGATTGCCGGGGCCATGAGCCCGCGTGCCGGCGGAATACTCTTCGCAACCTATCTGACGGTTCTGCTGATTCGCAGCATCTGGGTAGCCCTCAAAGTCACACGGGAATAGCAATCCCCAACTTGGCTCCCCTCAGAGAAGGGAGCCAGGGAAACTAGATGCCGGAATCAGCGTCCACTTGCATAACGTAGATGTTGCGCCTCAGGGAGCGGGCTTGGGCTCGGTTGATGTCGCCGGCTTCGTACATGTCCTGAATCATACCGAGTTCGATACCGTAGCTCTCGCGCTTTACGTCCTCGACCTGCGTGATGGTTTCCGTAGTGCCGCTCATGGTCGGACGTGCCTGCAATGAAGCCTCGGCACGACGATAATCCAGCAACAGTGCCGAACAATGCTCGGTGTTGTACGTATCCTGGCCCATCTCGTCAATAAGCCGGCCGATAACATGATGAATCGCCTCGACCTGCAGTTCGCGGGTGCGCGCGAAAATCTGGTCCTCGCTCACCAATGGTGTGGTGTGGCGAATCTTGGACACCGTGCGTTTGGCGTAATTGCTCATCTGCCGCTGGAACATGCGTACACGACCGCGAATCTGCGATACCGCGTGCCCCGAAGTCGGATCAGTGGAAGTGTGACGCAACGTATTCATAATCTGGTCAAGCATGCGCTCGCAGGTTTCGACGTTCAGCTCTTGCGTGGCCGTATCCGCCGCCGGATGTGCTTTGGTGTCGGCAAGCCGGTCGCGCACGAATTCCTTTTCCCAATGCAGCGCTTCGATCTGCAATTGCTCGAATCCCTGGGGATCGGTATCGCCGATGCGCTGCTGCAATCGCCCGATGCGCTTGGTGTACTGGTCGATTACCATCAGAATCGCACGACGATTCTCTGGCGTGATGCGTCCGGTCAATTCCTCCACCGTGGCGCGTAACACATCGATGGTCACCGGAATTATTTCCGCGCTGGGATCCTTGCCACGGTTCGGGGCCAATAGCGGTAACAGGAAGTTGGCCAGCAGCAAGGTCACGATAATCACGCCTGACGCAATGAAAATCAGCTCGTCACGCATCGGGAACGGCGCACCGCCGGCAATGTAATACGGGATGGTAAACATCAATGACAGCGTGATGGTTCCCTTGGGGCCGCCAAAGGTCATCACTGCGGCCGAGCGCCAGCGTTCGGGTGTCATTTTGCGGCGCTGGCCGGTGATTGTATCTCGCGCAACGCGCAGCATGGCCGCAATCCAGAAGAATCGAAGCGCGATTACCACCAGAGTGACCAGCAGAATAATGCCGATCAGCACGGTATTGCTGATATACGGGTCAGACCAGCTGGCCCTCATGGCGCGCGGCAGCTGCATGCCCAGAAGAATGAACACCGCACCGTTGAGCGAGAAACTCAGCACACCCCATACTGAAGTGGAAACGATATTCGTGCGTGCCACATTCGGCCCCACGCCGGTGCGGTCGAATCGGATGAACAGGCCAGCGGCCACCACCGACAGAATGCCGGACACATTGAATTCCTCCGCGCCCAAATACAGCAGGAAGGGCAGGAACAGTTCCATCAGAATACGTGTGGTGGTGGTTTCCCAACCGAGGGATCGCACGGTCTCGAATAGCCAGTTGGCCGCTGCTGCTATCACCAGGCCAAATAAGGTGCCGCCAAAGAAGGAGATCACGAATTCGCCGGCGGCCTGCCCCACGGCGAATTCGCCAGTGAAGGCGGCGGCCAGAGCGAACTGGAAGCCGACGATGCCGGAAGCGTCATTGAAGAGTGATTCGCCTTTCAGCACGCTGCGCTGACGCTGCGTCAGCGAGGCTTCTTTACCTAGGGAGCTGACGGCCACCGCATCGGTCGGGCCGAGTGCCGCGCCGAGTGCTAAGGCTGAGGCTAAGGTGATGGACGGCCAGACGGCATGCAAAGTGAATCCGACCGCCGCCATCGTGACGATAGCCAGTCCGATAGCCAGCGATAGGCTCAGATCCAGCGTTTTCAGCAACGCCGACTTATCGATTTCGTGCGCTTCCAGATACAGCAGCGGCGCGATAAACAGCACCATGAACAGTTCCGGGTCGAGCGTTGCATCCGGGAAAAACGGCAGATACGTAACCAGCACGCCCAGGGCGGATTCTAGTGGTGGTTGCAACACCTGAGGTTTGAGCGGCCTTCCATGGTCA
>OBWZ01000361.1_pt1 | contig 15814 bp, 14 predicted proteins | sample 1476561 | NCBI WGS metagenome assembly OBWZ01 (sample SAMEA2580138, study PRJEB22360) | human gut metagenome | biome: human gut; feature: human-associated habitat; material: faeces | place: Denmark | collected 2008/2010 | reverse complement strand
CTACTTCAAGCTGGAGCCGGGGCCACCGGGAAGGGGAGCCGATGATCAGGACCAGCAGCGGGCTGATGAAGGTGTCGAGCGCGTTCGGCATCACCTTGCGGATCTGCCGTTCGAAGACCGCGAAGAACGCGCCGGCTATCAGGGCGGCGATCATGCCGCCGGCGGCCGGGTTGTACGCCGCGTTGGTGATGGGCAGGAGGATCGCCTGAGCCGGATCGGCGGCGCCGGCGGCCAGAAGCGGCATGCTGGCGTTTGCGATGCACATGGCGCCCGCGATGCCGCCGAGCGCGGCCGAGCCGCCGAACTCGCGGGCGGCGTTGTAGCCCACGAGGATCGGCAGGTAAGCGAAGAGCGCCCAGCCCATCGAACGGATGCCCTGGTACCACCAGACGTCTGCGAAGGCGTTGCCGGTTGCCACGTTGATGACGTTGCACACCCCGTTGATGAGGCCCGCTGCGATGATGCCCGGCAGCAGGGCGACGAAGATGTTCGCGATCTTCTTCAGGAAGGCCTGGACGGGCTTCTGGCTGTACTTCGCCTTCTGGGCCGCCTTGTTCTCCGCGGCCGCCTGGGTCACGTCGACGTCATCAGCGGTCCCCTTGGCGAGGCCCGTGAGCTTCGAGAACTCGTTGAGGACCTTGTTGACCTTGCCGGGCCCGAGCACGATCTGCATCGTGTCGTCCTCGACCACGCCCATCACGTCGTCGAGGGCCTTGATGCCCTCCGTATCCACCTGCGAGAGGTCGCGCGTGCCGACGCGCAACCGCGTCATGCAGGCCGCGTTGGAGGTCACGTTCCCCTTGCCTCCCAGCAGCTTGAGCAGCTGCTCGCTGAGCTCTTTGTCGTTCATCTCGTTCTCCCTTTCCGACTGAGAGCTGAACCTTGCTCTGACCGCGCACCCTCCCGGGTCCGCGGGACTTACCCCCGATTTGTCATGTCCAGGGCACGCCTGACCTGGCCGTCCGCCGACGCGAGGGCCGTGCGGGCCGCATCGGCGCCCATCTGGCCGAGGACCATGACCACGGCGACCTTGACGCTCCCCGCTGCCTCGGCGAGGGCGCGGACGGCCTCGTCGCGGCTCGCCCCCGTGGCCTCCATCACGATGTTCTGGGCGCGCGTCACGAGCTTCTCGTTGGTCTGCTGCACGTCGACCATGAGGTTGCCGTACACCTTGCCGAGCCCCACCATCGTCGCGGTCGAGATCATGTTCAGGACGAGCTTCTGGACGGTCCCGGCCTTGAGGCGGGTCGATCCGGTGAGGACCTCGGGGCCCGGCACGGGCTCGATGGCGAGTGCGGCTTCGGCGCCGATCGCCGAGCCTCGGTTGCATGCGATCGCGACCGTCTTGCAGCCCTGGGTGCGGGCGTACCTGAGGCCGTGCACCACATACGGGGTCCGCCCGCTCGCCGCCAGGCCGATGACCACGTCATCCGCCGTGAGACCGAGGGCCTTCAGATCCTCCTCGCCGAGCGTGGGGCTGTCCTCGGCGCCCTCGATCGCCACGCGGATCGCCTGCTCGCCACCGGCGATCAGCCCGACCACGAGGTTCGGCGAGACCCCGAAGGTCGGCGGGCACTCCGCCGCGTCGAGGACGCCCAGGCGCCCGCTCGTCCCCGCGCCCATGTAGATGATGCGCCCACCGGCGCCGAGCGCCGCCGCCGTCCAGGCGATCGCCTGCGCGACCTGGGGAAGCACCTCGGTGACGGCGGCGACCGCGCGGGCGTCCTCGCGGTTCATCGCCTGGGCGATCTCCAAGGGGCTCATCTCATCGAGCCGGGAGGTCTCGGGGTTCCGAGCCTCTGTGGACAGTTCGGTCAGATCAATCACGCTTCATCCCTCGGTCTCTTCTCCTCGAAGTTGCGGAGCATCGTCTTCGTGCTCCGCTCGTAATCACGTGCGACGTACAGGGTGTACAGGGCGTCCACGACCATGAGCTGCGACAGGCGCGACCCCATGGCCCCGCTGCGCACCAGGGGCTCGCTCGTCGCGAGCCCGAGGACCCAATCGGCCTCGTCTGCGAGCTCGCTGCCCTGGGCCCGCGTGATCGCGATGATCCGCGCGCCGCTCAGGTGGACGAGCCGGGCGACCTCGACCATCTCGCGGGTCAGACCCGAGTAGCTGAACACGATCGCGACGTCGTCGCGATGCATGTTCCGAGCGCACAGCAGCTGGCTGTGCCAGTCCTCGTACACATGGCACTGCTTGTCCACGCGGTTGAGCTTCAGCTCAAGGTCGCGAGCGGCAAGCAGGGACGCGCCGATGCCGAACAGGTCCACCACCCGGCTCGCGGCGATCGCATCCGCGCACGCCCCGAGCACCTCCGGGTCGATCAGGCGCGCCGTGGCCTCGAGGGAGTGCACATCGCTGCGGGCCACCTTGTCCAGGACCTGCTCCGCCGTCTCCCCGGCGCCGACACCCTCGATCGTCACATCGGGGGTGTGCTCCATGGCGGCGAGCTCGTACACCAGCTCGCGCTGGAACTCCTTGTAGCCCCGGCATCCGAGCTTGCGGCAGAACCGCACTACGGTGGACGGCGAGGAGCTGCTCGCCGCGGCGAGGCCACGGATCGTGAGGTCCGCCGCCGCACGCGGGTCGCGGGTGATGCTCTCGGCAATGCAGCGGAGCGCAGGACTGGTGCCCTGTGCAAGCTCCTTGATCCGCAGCAGCAAACCTCTCGTTGGCATCGGGTCCCCCCTCGTCCAGGCTCAATGTAGCGCGTTCAGCACAAAGGTGTCATGCTTTGAGAGCTACTGTAGTTCTTTTGTTTCATCGTTGAACAAAATTGCCACTGGCTGTAACCATTTACCGGGCTGAATCGACCGTTCGCGCTCGTTTGCGGTACCGCCCCCGCAGCCGTGACACGCGCCTGGCGCGGTCGCGCTGAGATGTCGCCGTCTTCCGTGCCCGCCATCGTTTGGATCGTCCTGTCATCGAGACCATGATCATAGGGAACGCGCTCGACGCGCGGCCGCCGTCCTCAGTCAAAGGCGATACATGGCCTCGCCGCCGCTGTTCAGCACGCATTTTCACCTGGCGTCAAACCCACAACTCCCCGAAGAGCCCTATTTCATCTCGCTGCACGAGGCCTCCGCGGGCTCTCGCCCGTGCCTTCGGATCGCGCACCGAAGATCCTCGCCCCTAACCTCATGCCATCTAGGTCGGAAATAAACCAGTTTATTTATTCCATGTTCTTACCTCTATTATGTTCTGCTGTTTATCAATCTTTGAAACGTGTTCTTGACAAAACCGGTTTACTATCCGACCATCTGCTGTACCACCAGAGAGCCCCATAAGATTGGAGTTTGAAGATATGGCTGAGCAGTATGCGAACCCTAGCGCCTTTAGCATGGACAGTTTCCGCCTTGACGGCCAGGTCGCCCTCGTGACCGGTGCCTCCTACGGCATCGGTTTCGCCATCGCCACCGCGCTGGCCAAGGCCGGAGCCAAGATTGCCTTCAACGATCGCGATCCCGAGAAGATCGCCGCCAGCGAGTCAAGCTACGCCAAGGAGGGCATCAAGGCCAAGGGCTGGGTCGCCGATGTCACCAAGGTCGACGAGGTCGAACAGCTCGTGAAGGACATCGAGGGCCACTTTGGCACCACGCCGGACATCCTAGTCAACAACGCCGGCATCATCAAGCGCATCCCCATGCTCGAGATGACCGCCGAGGACTTCCGTCAGGTTGTCGACATCGATCTCAACGGGCCGTTCATCGTCTCCAAGGCATGTCTACCCGGCATGATCGCAAAGAACCATGGCAAAATCATCAACATCTGCTCTATGATGAGCGAGCTCGGCCGCGAGACGGTCGCCGGCTACGCCGCGGCCAAGGGCGGCCTCAAGATGCTGACCCGCAACATCTGCTCCGAGTTCGGTGAGCACAACATCCAGTGCAACGGCATCGGGCCCGGCTACATCGCCACACCGCAGACTGCTCCGCTCCGCGAGCGCCAACCCGACGGCTCACGTCACCCGTTCGACAGCTTCATCGTCGCCAAGACGCCTGCCGCGCGCTGGGGCACCCCGGTCGACCTCATGGGCACTGCGGTCTTCCTGGCCTCCGATGCCTCGAGCTTCGTGAACGGCCAGGTCATCTACGTCGACGGCGGTATCCTCGCCTACATCGGCAAGCAACCGCAGTAGGCCCTTGCGAAGCGCAGCCCGACTGTGCAGACGAGGATGCCCGGGCCGGAAGCCGACACCGGCCCTTATCGTCTTCTTTCCTTAAGGAGCGGCATGAAGCTATCTCTCGACATCATCTCGGACACCAACGAGACGCTCTTCTCCGCTCAGGGAACGGGCTTCCTCCAATTCGACATGTTGAACACGCCTTTCAGGTTGGGCGACCGCTTCGTGATCACCTCGAGCGACAAGATCACAGAACTTGAGATCCTACTCGATACGTCCCTCGGCGTGAGCCGTGTCCTGCTCACAGATGGGCACCTGGAATTCCCCATTCCTTTCGACAAGCGCCGCAGGGCGTACCCGCCAGCCGCGGTGTCGGCTTTCCGAGAGGCGCCGAGGGGGGTACCCGCCAGCCGCCTTCGGCGGCAACCGGCTATGGGGGTATATCCGCGCACTCGACCCTCGAGAGCGCCGCAACTACCGCAACCTCTCCCTCAACACATACGACCTACCAGGGCAAACCTCGGTATTCCCGCATGCATCGACCAACTCGGGCACGGCCGACGAGCGGTTCATGGCGCGCAACGCCATAGACGGCGTCACCCAGACCCGCCTGCATGGTGAATGGCCTTATGCATCGTGGGGGATCAACGGAAGACGCGATGCCTGGATCCAGATTGATTTTGGATGCATGGTCGAGGCTGACGAGCTCAGGGTTTTCTCCCGAGCCGATTTCCCTCACGACAGCTGGTGGGACAAGGCAGAGGCGATCGCGAGTGACGGCAGGTCACGCACGCTCGCTCTTGAGAAGACCGGCGCCCCACAAACCTTCGGCCTCGGAGGCGGCCCCCTCAGCTGGATACGTATCCAAAACCTTCATCAGGGTGAGCCTGGAAAGTTCCCAGCCCTCTCACAGGTCCAAGTATGGGGCAGAAGCCTGTGACCGACTGATGCGGCCGTTTGCAGGAGGGCGAGGAGGCCCCTCGCCTATTTTGTCTTGCAGCTCAAACGAAACGACACCCTACCGCCCTCAGGCACGATATCCACCCTAACTGCCTGGAACCCAGGGGTCAGATTGAAGACGCGCTCCGTTCCGTAAGGCAAGTGCAGTCCCCCCTCAAGAACCTCCAATGTGATAACCCCGGCCTCGAAGCCGGACCCATCCAGACGGCAGATCGAAAGGCGATCAGCCGCTACCTCAACCTGCTCGCATGACCGGCCGATCAAGGGGAGCACGAACGTCCCGGCTGAGATCTCGGCACGCACGGCGACCCCGTCCTCATCGAACCTGTATCGAACCGTGTACCGGCTTTCGGGCAGCTCCACATGGCGGGCATCTCTGAGCACGCCCGTCGCGTGGACAAGGGGTGCGGTAGCCCGCGAGCAAACCATATCAGCCCGCAAGTCGAAAATGCTGCTCCAAACTGCCCGGCCATCCTCCAACTCGATGCGGGGCGCCAATGACTCGTGGCGCACACCGCAAGGCACCTGCATATTTGCAGGCTCAATCCTGCGGTATGATCCCATGCCTGCGGTGCATACGGCCCCGAACACCCTGTGGTGCAGCAAGGAGATCATGCCGCCCGACGTGCAAGCGTCTTGCTCGTACTCCCAATCTGTCGCACAGACCGTTGCACGCATATCGCCTTTGCGAATCACGGCCACACCCAGGTCGGGGTACTGCTCAAGCGGTTGGGAACTTCTGGGGGTCCAGTCCGCGCCATCACCCTCCATATCATCCATCAGCCCCAGATCGATCGCCCCCGCGAGGGATTTTACATGGTCGAACGTATGATGGATGCAGGAACGCTGCCCTGCATCGACATAGTGGGGGCCGCCAGCAAGTAAGCCCTGTCCGTCACAGCAGCGGAAAATCAAACCGAGGTTGGCACGGGAGGCAGCGAGTAGCTCACCGCGCACGGGCTCTCGAGCGCCGCGGGCTGCCAGCGCCAACCCGAGATACGACCCGTCGGTCGTGCGGCTCCCCCAGTAGGTCCATTTGAACTTCCGTGTGCCGAAGCTGTTGTCCCAACCACCGTCGGGCAGCATAAAACCCAGATGCCATAGGAACGCTCCGCGCACGCGTTCCATCAGCCCCAGATCATGGCGCTCGCACGCGTACCGGGCCATGATGGGAAGGCTCTCCTCGACGTTGTAGCCTATGTCAACGGGCCTGCAGCCCCTTGACGACAGCCTGTGGCGAGGCACTCCCTCACCGAACAGCAAGCCGCTATCCTCAAGGCATGTGATGGCAAGCTCCATCGAGCGCTCCCCGCGGGCGCAGTACCTCTTGACGCCCAAAAGCGAGCCCGCTCGCTCGAGCGCATAGGCGAGCCCGATGCTGTAGTTCACGTTGTTCTGATCGAGAGTATCGCAACCCGTCAGGAATTCGGCGGCACGTGCCAGGCGTCCCGCCCACAAATCGTATGTTTGCCCTTCGAGTAGATCACTGTGATAGCGCAGGCAGTCGGCAAGTTGTGCAGCATAAAACACCGTGATGCCATTCCAAGACGAATCGATGTCGTTGAGCAAAGATCCATCAGCCCGGCTCAACGTCACTTCGGTCCAATCGAAGAGAGCCTCGGCGCGAGCGACCCAACTTCGATCGCCGGTCTGCTCAGCCATAACGAGAAAGGGGTGCATGGCATCTGCGCATCTGCCGTGTATGCGCCCGCATGCTGGGCACAGCAGCGCGCCGTCGAGATGGGGGTCGCCCGTCCCCTCCACCTGCAGCCTGGCTAGAGACTCGCACCAAACCGAAAAGCGTTCATCCAAAACTGCCATGGTCTCCCCTGCACGTAAAACGACTCCCTTGCATGCGCCAGGGAGCCGTGAGCTTCGTATCTATCGAGGCCCGCTTGCCGAAATGCTTACAGGCCCTTCTCTTTCATGAAGTCGATAAGGTGCGTGACAGGATCCGCAGGCACCATCTGAGAGGTGACCTCGACGCCGCGGTCCATGATCTCGTGGAACATCTTGGCTTCTTCGGGAGACATCGACAGCGAGGTCTTCACCGCGATGCGACCCTCGGCACCGCCGATGTTGCCAACGTTGACCTTTGTGATCGGTAGACCGAGATCCATCAGCCTGAGGATGTCAGCTGGGTTCTCACAGACCATGAACACGCGCTGGCCTTGGTAACGGCCCTCCATGATCTGGCGCGCCGCACGCTCTGCAGGGATGAACGATGTCTTCACGCCGGCAGGCGCGGCCATGCGGAGCACCTTCCTCAACACTTCGTCCTCCGCCACGCGGTCACACGGAATCATTATGCGCGTTGCTTGGAGCGTGTTGGTCCACATGCCCACAACCTGGCCGTGGAGAAGTCGGTCGTCAATGCGGATGTGAACAATGTCGTCCATCGGGTTCATGGCGATAATCCCTTCAAATGCGGTTGAAACAGGTTGCAGGTACAGGTTAAGCGAAGAAGCCGGTGCAGCCGAGTATGAGGCCGAGGGCACAGACGATGGCGATGACCTTGTTGGACGTCATGCCCTTACGAGAAAGCAGCATGTAAACCAGGGCAACGGCGATCAGGGGCAGCATTCCGGGGAGAATGCCGTCGAGCATTCCCTGAATCGGCTTCTCGAGGTCCCCCATGACGTACGTGCCGCTCAGGGAGATCGAGATGACCGTGGTGATCATCGCACCGACAACCGTGAGACCGAGAACCGAGGCGCACTCCGTGATGGGCTTGAGGTGCTCGGTGATGGTATCGACCGCGCGCTCACCCTGGGTGTAGCCGATCTTGAACAGCGTCCAGCGGACAGCCATCATCGCGAAACCAACCGCCAAGTAGATAAGGCATCCGACAGGAGAGCCTTCAAGTGCCTGGTATGCCGCGAGCGAGCCGCACACCGTCTGGAGCACCACGCCGAACAGCGAGCCTCCGACACCTGCGAAGGGGCCCATGAGACCAGTCTTAAGGCCGGCGATGGCTTCGGTACCCTTGCTGCCAAGACGAGACTCGACAGCACTGTTGATGCCGAGGATGCCCGGGGTGGCCTGTGGGCTGGAGTTAAAGAACTGCAGATGGTTGGCAACGGCGGCGTGCATTGCCTCATCGTCGTCGCCGTAGACCTTCTTGAGGACGGGGAACATGGAGAAGCAGTAGCCGGCACCCTGCATCTTCTCGTAGTTCCAGTTCGCCTGGCTGAAGAAGTACCAGCGGAAGAACACCTTGCGGAGCGTGGCCTTATCGAGCTCAACGTTGCCGCGGCCGTCGGCGGGCTGCAGGGTTTCGTTATTCGTCATCGTCAATCGTCCCCTCAATGGTGGAATCGGCGGAAACAGCAACCGGAGCAGCGGCTGCGAGCACAGGCTGAGCTGGCGCCTTGATCAGCTCCGCATATTTGAGGCCAGCGGCGATCAGGCCGACGATGGCGACGCCGAGCACCGGGACCTTGAGGTACGCGGCCAGAAAGAAGCCCAGCAGCGCGAACATCCAGTAGCGAGAGAGGGGCAGATAGCGCAGAAGGATTGCGAGCCCCACAGAGGGAAGCAGGCTGCCCACGAACTTGAAGCCGTTAATGAGCCACTCGGGGGCGACGGCAGCGGCGGTTGCGATAACCTCCTGGCCGAGCAGCAGGCAGGCCAGCATAGGGATGATGCGTGAGAGTGACCACGGGATGATGCCCATAACGACACCGGCCTGGACCATACGCCAGTCATGCCTCTCGCATGCCTTCTCGCACAGATGCTGAAAGTAGGTGTTGGCGAAGCGGGCGAGCACGTCAAGCTGGACCAGCAAGACGCCGGTCGGGACGGCGATCGCAAGGCCGATCTCCTTGCTGCCACTCGTGACGGCAAAGGCGGTGCCGATCAGGGCACCGGAGGTGTAGTCCGGAAGTGAAGAGCCGCCAAACGTGCCCAGGCCGAGGACCATGAGCTGCAGCGTGCCACCGATGTACAGACCAGTGGTCATATCACCCATGACGACGCCTGCGAACAGACCCGCGATCGCTGGCTGCCAGGTGTACCACATCGGACAGAGGTGGTCCCAACAGGACACGGCCGCGTACAGGGTCAGCAGCAGAATTTGCCAAGCCTCCATTACGAATCCCCTTCTCTCATTTGATTCCTATCGCGGCGACCCGCCGCATATTGCAATACGAACACGAACCGGCCCTTCCAATCACACCTCCCGATTCCGGTTCCCCGCTGTTGGCCCAATATCACGTGCAACCGGCGTGCCCAAAGCACCAACCGATCGATCACCAAAGATGAAGCTCCCTGTCGTTGAGCTTAAGGAGCGCCTCAATGAAGTAGTAGTCGCTGAAGATCAGGGGCGTGTGCTGACAGGTGAGGTCGTCGTAGGCGACCGTCCCCATCCGCACCAAACCATCCACCGCCGGGCTCCAATCGCAAAACCTCTCCTCGGTCGCACGCAGGATGCGGATCGCCCACTCAAGATAGTGGTCGCGCTCGAACCCCCCGATGTGCCGGGCGATTTCGATGAACCCGCAGGCCGCACAGCACCCGGCGCTCGAGTCCCAGATCACAGGATCGGCGGGGGCGCGGAAGTCGAGTAGGGCGACATCGCCCGTGCGCGCGATCTCAGACATGAAGTAGTGGGCGACCTTCTTGGCGGTGTCCAGGTACTCCTTGCGCCCGGTGTAGCGGTAGCTGAGAGCGAAACCGTAAATCGCCCAGGCGGCGCCACGAGACCAGGAGGAACCAGCTTCATAACCCTGACCGGCGGGCATATCGAGCAGCTCGCCGTTCGCGGGATCGAAGATGGCGATGTGGCCGCAGGAGCCGTCCGCACGCACGAGCGTGCGCGCGACCGTGTCGGCATGCTGCTGCGCGATATAGGCGAAGCGCGGGTCGTCAATCTGCTCGCTTGCCCAGTACAGCAGCGGGATGTTCATCATGCTGTCGATAATCACCCAACCGGTCTTTCCCTTGTTCCACGCGCGAATGAAACGGCCGGCAGGGTTGTATCGGCCCGCGAGGATGGTGGCGGCGTGCATGCCGCGATCGTAGGATTTCTGGTTACCTGTGGTTCGCCAGTTGGCAACTGCGGAGGGCAGCCACATGAAGCCCACGTCGTGATGGATCCGCACGAACTCGTCGAAGGCCTCATCAAGCTTAGCCTCGACACCACGGGCCGTGTCCGCATAACGCTCACCGCCCGTAAGGCGGTACATCTGCCAGCAGATCCCTGGCCAAAAACCATTGGTCCACCAGTGGATATCATCGTGGGAGGACTTGTCGTCATAGCGGCCATCGCGCGAGACATACGGAATGCTGTCGCCGTTGCGCTCTACCTCGGCTGAGATCTTCTCATCGAGCCTCCCATAGAGGGACTCGACCCACACTTTGCCTTCTTCCACGTACTTGTTCATATTTCTCTCCTTCGAAGGTGATCTGCGGTTTGCGGGAGGTCAGCGTTCTCGAACCTTCGTCACTATCCGCGAAATCCCCACGGGGATGTCGTACACGACGGCATGTATCGCTGTCTTAGGAGCCATAAGATTGGTGTTGGGCTCTGCCTTGAAAGAGAACGGCTCGCCCTGGATACCGTCCTCGGCCGGGAGCACCTCGCAGACGCCCTCAGCCTCTTCCAAGGATTCGGCAGGAACGGCAAACCCGCAGTCGAACGCACGGCAAACGAGCGAGCTCTCGACCACATGAGTGCGAACATGCCCTTCGGCGTCCGGACGGATCCGCGTTGTGACGTGGACGCCGGAGCACGGCGACCAGACGCTCTCAAGCTCGCCGTCGAGCAAGCGCACGAACTCGCTCTCTGAGCGGACGCGGATCATCCCATCGACCTCAAAGGCGAGCATCGAATCGGGCGCTGCCTCCTTGAGCGAGTACGACGAAACCGATACTGAGAAGCCCCATCGTGTTGAGTACGCAAACTTGCAGTACTTCTCCTCGCAGTGGGTGAAGCGGCGCCGGCGGGTACGACCGCCGGTGTAGAGGGTCGCCTCGCCCCGATCGCGGCGGACAAGCATGCTGCCACCCACAACGGGAAACACGCCGTCTGCCAACTCGAGCGGCGAGACAGGGGTCTCCCAGATCGGGTCGCACGACTGGATCGCGAGCATGGCGAACGCCTTGCACGCCCACAGCGGGGACCCGGGCGCATTGTATCCCTCAGCCATATGGAGGTTTGGGTAGTGGTACCCAACCTGGAGCGCACCGGAGGAATCGGTACAAGGAAGAGATGCCCACGCGACGATGTTGCGGGCGACGATGCCCTTCGCGATGACCGGATCGACATCCACCGGAACGCCCTCGGCCCGCGCGAGCAGCGCCATCGAGTAGAACGCAGACTGCGCGAAACGGTAGGTCAGCGAACGACCATACGCGATAGACTCCCCCCTGGAGGAGAACCAGCGACGGAAATCAGGCTCAAAGGCAGAGGCGCGGCGCGCGAACTCCTCAGAGCGTTCGAGATCGACATCGCGGGCAAACACCGCGTAGACAAGCCCGTAAAAATGAAAGGCGAACGGGTTGTAATAATCCGTGTTGGCATTGGGACCGCCGACCGGGCCGTCCGTGTACCAGCCGTCTCCGCGATAGCAGGCGTCGATCCCGTCGAGGCAGCGCTTGAGAACCGCAGGGCTCCAAGGCATACCTAGGCTGCGGAGAGCGAGATTCACCAAGGTCGGAAAGAAGAGCCAGTTGTTATCCCAGACCTCATAGCGATTGACCTGACCGAGCCATGTCGCGACACGCTCTTGCGCATCTGCCGGAAGCGGCTCCCAAAGAATGTCGGGTGCGAGCAGGAGTGCGTATGCGATGGCAGCCATCTCGACGAACTTCTGGTCGTAGTCGCGGCATTCCCCCCAGTACTCAGCATGGGCGGGGTCCGTGCCGGCGATCAGCCCGGATCGGTAAACCTCCGCATAGGCAGCAAGTTCGTCGCCGCCAGCCCACATGGGGGCAAAGGCCCAAAGTGGGCGTGCAAACGCCTCGAACGAAGCTGTGTCCAACTCATAAGACACGCCGGCGCCAGGCAGGCTCACGCGCGCACAGGCATCTGAGAAGAACGGTCGCAAAGGGTTGATGTATCCCTCGGCGATAGCCGCCATCTCCTCGCGCGACATGTGATCGAGCCCACTGGCGTCGCTCGCGAACCGGTCGAGGACGGAGGCGGCGCGGCGCTTTACGTCATGAACACGATCGTCCTTTGATTTCATGCCGGACATCGCGGCCCCCCATCTAAGAAACCGGTTTAGCTTTCGATTGCCCACCTTAACCTATCGCCCCCTGTGACACAAACCGGTTAACATGTCCGTAATATGCTTGCTATCTGCGATAAGATATCTTTTCAAAATATAAATGTCGCTATGAACGGTAGTAATTTATCGGTGAACGGCATGTTATGAGATGGATGTTGATAAACCGATTTATAAGCCATCAGCATAGGCTAAATCAACCCGAAGTACCTGAGAGCCGCAGGTACTCCATCCTGCCATACGGGCAAGGCAACATAATCGGCTCTTTCCTTGACTTGTTCGAGCGCATTCCCAAGTGCGATAAAACAATCGACCGCCTCTGCCATCGACAGGTCGTTCTCCGAATCTCCAAAGGCATAGGTTCCAACACCGTCGTACCCAAGGTGCGCCAAGACCGCCCTGATTGCACTCCCCTTTGTGCATCCCGGCAGAGAGAATTCCAACACGTCATGGGTGAGATCGCAGCTCTCGAAGTGCGAGTTCAAGGCCTCAAGCAGTTCGGTGATTCGCACCTTCGAAAAGTCATGCACGCAGAACTTCGCAAGCGGCAGCTGCTGTGCAGCGGCCAAGAACCCCTCTGCATCGCGGGCGGCGGGGAAATTGGGATACCGCGGCTTGGCCGCCGTCGGATAGAAGCCAAGCAGGCTTGTATTACTCTCGAACTCGGCGTCTATGCCCAGCTCCTCAAGCTTCGCGACCACATAGGACAGCAGATCCGGGCCTATACGGGCGTCTCTTATAACCTCGTCCCCTATCGAAACGTACGACCCGGCTTGTAGAATCCAGCCATGCGGGTCGAGGTCACGGAGCGTCTGCGGGACTCGCACAGCGCACGTCCTGTGCAGATAAACACCTTGTGCCCTTGCTCGCGAAGGCGCGCGAGGGCATTCTCTACAGCAGGGGATGGCCTCACCTCATCGTATCCTGGAACTTGTTCACCTCGCTTCGCCGCCTCGACATCGCGCCACACCAACGTTCCATCTACATCAAAGAACAGCAGAGCTTTATTTGATTCATACCTCATAGGACCGACCCTCAATTCTGTTACGGAGTGCAGGAACGGTATCGCCCAACCGCACCTGTTGTCTTTTTGTGATGACATCGCTATAAAACTAGTTTACCTTATTATTCAAGCAGACGTGCCGAATCGTTCCAGGAAAGGAAGCCACTCATGAAGATCGCCCTTATCAATGAGAACAGCCAGAACTCGAAGAACCCCATGATCGAGGCCGCCCTCAAGAAGGTCGTCGAGCCCATGGGCCACACCGTGTTCAATTACGGCATGTACGCCGACGCGGACTCCAAACCGCTCACCTACGTGCAGAATGGCATTCTTGCCGCCGTCCTGCTCAACTCCGGTGCGGTCGACTATGTGGTCACCGGCTGCGGCACCGGCGAGGGAGCCATGCTCGCCTGCAACTCCTTTCCCGGAGTGCTGTGCGGACATGTGGCCGACCCTCTTGACGCCTATACGTTTGCCCAGGTGAACGACGGTAACGCAGTCGCCATGCCTTTCGCCCTCAAAAACGGTTGGGGGCAGGAGCTCAATCTCGAGTACACCTTTGAGAAGCTCTTCGGGTTCGGTTCCGGCAACGGCTACCCCGCAGACCGCGTCGTGCCCGAACAGCGCAATAAGAAGATCCTCGACGGCGTCCGCGCCGTGACCATGCGTCCGCTCATCAACATCCTCGGTGAGCTCGACCAGGACCTGGTGAAAGGCGCCCTCGCCGGCGAGCACTTCCAGGAGTATTTCTTCGCCAACGCCACTGACGCGCTCATCATCGCCAAGGTTAGGGGGATCCTGGGCCTGTAGCCCGCCCCGGCGACCGTCAGGCACTCGCAACGGCCTCTGCCTTGAGGCCGTTGCTGTTTACTAAACCAGGCTATACTGATACGTGACGCCGCCTACAAGGAGATCCCGCCATGGCAAAAACGAAAAAGCGCATCACCATCAACGACATCGCTCAGATGGCGGATACATCCAAGACGACTGTCTCCTTTTACATCAACGGCAAAACCGATCGCATGGGTGAGGACACCCAAGAGCGTATCCGCAAGGCGATCCAGGACACCGGCTACGAGCCAAGCCCGCTCGCCCGCGGCATGAACGCCAAAAACAGCTCGCTCATAGGCGTGGTCATCGGCGATGTCACCAACACGTTCTCCAACCAGATCGTGAAGGGGATCGACTCGGTCACGGGTGCCAACGGGTACCGCATGCTCGTATGCAGTTCCAACTACGACAAGCAGAACGAGCTCGCCTACATCGATCGTCTGCTCTCCATCGGCGTGGATGGGTTCATCGTGCAGCCCACCGCGCAGTTCAAAGAAATCACCAAATCCATTACCGACGCCGGCAAGCAGCTCGTCTTCATTGACTCGAAACTCTATGACTTCGCTTCCAACTGGGTGAAAACCGATAACTACGAGGCCTCCTACCGTGCGATCCAAGAATGCGTCGACAAAGGATACAAGCGTTTTTTGGTGGTTCTTGCGCAGCCTGGTCTAGTGAGTAGCCGCATCGAGCGTTTCTCTGGCTTTGTCGATGCCCTCGAGGCCAACGGTATCGGCTCCACGCAGTTCCTGCTCGCGAATGACCGGGTTGACACTGAGGAGCTCCAGGACTTCCTTCGAGAGAACATCGATGGCGAGACGCCCACCCTTGTGTTTGCTCCCAACTGCTGGGCCCTGCCCGACATCTACCCTGCCATGCGCGAGTTCTACCCGCTCATGCCTGACCGTGTGGGTCTCCTGGGTTTCGACAACCCTGAGTGGGTGGGAGTGGCGAGCCCATCTGTGAGCGCGGTCCAGCAGCCCGCTTTCCGAGAAGGCCAAACTGCCGCGAACATCCTGCTTGACCTCATTTCCGAGAAAGGTGAGGTCGACCCGCATCATGTACTTGACTGCGAGGTCCAGTGGGGCGAAACCACGCTGTAGGATCCCTCTCGGCGGTAGCCCACATTCAGCGCGCTCGATCGAGCACCGTCACGTAGATCACGGCGACGATCGCAAGCACCCCGGGAACGACCTCCGGGGCGACGAGCGCGAACAATCCGGCGGGGAGCACCGTGCCCAAGATGCCGACGAGCGCCGTGGGGCGGTGCCGGGCACGGGGGATCTCGATCCCGTCGAGCGCGGAGGCGAGGGCGAGGCAGGCGGTGAACCCGAGACCGATGAGGGGTGCGAGGATCGAGGGGCCCCACGGGGCCAGCCCCCCGATCCCCGCAATCACCGCAAGGGAGAGCGCGCACGTGAGCACCGCCGGCAGCAGGCCGTCCACGAGCGCCAACGTGCGCGTGCCGAACGGCAGCATGTCCCGCACCAGGCGCACGCGCACGTCCTCGCGAAAGACGAGCGAGAGCCCGCCCACCGCCGAGCGCGACATGACCAGGAGCAAGCCCCAGGCGATCAGCGCGGGCGGCTGCGGCTGGACCGCGATCAGCAGGGATCCCGCAGGGATGAGCACGACGCCCAGACACACGAGATGGATGATGCT
>OBWZ01000360.1_pt1 | contig 15833 bp, 9 predicted proteins | sample 1476561 | NCBI WGS metagenome assembly OBWZ01 (sample SAMEA2580138, study PRJEB22360) | human gut metagenome | biome: human gut; feature: human-associated habitat; material: faeces | place: Denmark | collected 2008/2010 | reverse complement strand
CGGCCGCAGCGGTCGCGAGCTTCGACGGTGCCACATCAGACCAGGTGGACGCTGCGGCTGAGGCGCTGGCGACGGCGATCTCCCGGGCCACCTCGGGTGTGACCGCGCAGCGCTCGGCCTATGAGACCCTGCAGGCCGAGGAGCGCGACTCCTGGAGTGGTGGCAACCTCAAGACGGAGACGAGCACGGATTCGACCTCGAACACGACGATCAGCAATGTCGGGGCGACCTACGACGGCGCCTGGCTCGGCTACGCAGGTCTCGATTTCGGCTCCAAGGGCGCCTCGACGCTCACGGTGCGCTATGTGAACAACTCGGCGCGCTGCGGGAAGAACGGCCGCATCGAGATCCGCCTGGATTTGCTTGACAGCGATCCGATCACGACGGTGTCGATCCCGGCGACAGGCACCAATTGGAACGCGTACGAGCAGGTGACCGCCGCGCTTCCCGAGACGGTGACGGGCACCCACACCGTGTACTTCACCCTGCGGACGGACGGCGGCAACGGTGGGTTCGTGGCAAATGTGGACTGGTTCGCCTTCGGCCGCAACGACGCCTTGGAGCGGCTCACCTCAGTGCTCACGCGTGCCCGCGCCCTGCTTGCGAACGGCACCTCCTACCTTGATGCTGACGTGAGCAGGCTCAACGCGGCGATCGGCGTGGGCGAGGCGCTGCTGTCCAAGGATGGCCCCGCCGCTTCCGAGCTCGACGCCGCGCGCCTCGCGATCGAGACGGCGATGGGCCGCATGCATGCCGCCGTTGACCTCACAGCGCTCGCGACCGCTCTCGCCGACGCGAAGGCGGTGGACTCCTCCCACTGGACGAAGGCGTCGGCTGACGCGCTCAGCGCCGCGATCTCCTTCGCGGAGAGCGTGACCGCCCGGGGCGCCGCCGCCTCGCAAGCCGCGGCCGACCTCGCGAAGACGGCGCTCGAATCTGCGATGAGCGGCGGAACCGAGGTCGCGGAGGCGGACAAGCTCGTGCTCGACGCGCTCATCTCCCAGACCTGGGCCATCGGACCGCGCGGGTTCGCCGCTGAGCCCTACGCGGCCCTGCAGACCGCCATCGATGCGGCTAAGAACGTGTATGGGGATCGCTGGGCGAGTCAGGATGAGGTCGACGCCGCGGTGGCCGCGCTCAAGGATGCCCGCGCGGCGCTGACGGCGGGGCAGTAAGCCGGGATGTGATGCGGCGCGGGCTTGCGTGAGGTGCGTCCAAGCCCCCGCCGCCGCGCCACAGGGCGTCGCACATCGTCAGCGTGCTTGAAAGCACGTCGACAGGTGATATTCATGAATCGGGCGGCCGCCGAGGTCGCCCGATTTGCATTTTTGGGCGTTATGTCTAGGGGGATCGCGCGCCCTTAAAGTATCGGCGAGGAATACGCAGGTCAGAGCAGGTGCGTTTTTTCGAGCTATGCACCATGGGGTTCATAGCTCGCCCGTTTCACCCGCAAATCTATGCATAGCGGCAAAAAATGCAAAACAGGTTCACCTGTTGCCGCCACTGTTTGTGGGTATCAAGGTTGCGACCCACTGTTTCGCATGACCTCAAGTCCAGAACTCAAGGTGGACGTACGGATATCGAGGATGCCCTTACGTCGCCCACCTCGCGTTTCTCTGAGTAAAAATACATTTGTTCATTTTCTTGAGGAGCATGAGGAGGTGCTATATTCTGGCATCATCGCGCCGTCGTTCGAACGGGCCTTGCGCGACCCAAGCGACGTCGGACGCACGCACCGGCACAGCGAGTCTAATCAGGATGGTTGACCGTGAACAAAGCAGGCAGGATCTTCAAGCGCGATATCGGACGCCTTCTGCGCAACCCCGTCGCGCTCATCGTGACCATCGGCGTCTGCGTCATACCGTCGCTGTACGCGTGGTACAACATCGCGGCAAACTGGGATCCGTATGCGAACACGGCGGGTATCAAGATCGCCGTGGCCAACGAGGACGCAGGCGTCTCCAACCAGTATGTTGGCGAGCTCAACGCCGGTGCCGAGGTGGTCGACGAGCTGCACGACAACCACCAGCTGGGCTGGACCTTCGTTGACGCCGACGAGGCCCGCACGGGCGTGGAGCGTGGAGACTACTATGCGGCGGTGATTATCCCCGCTGATTTCAGCGAGAATCTGACGAGCATGCTCACGGGCACCTTCACACAGCCCACGCTCACCTACTACGTCAACGAGAAGAAGAACGCCATCGCGCCAAAGGTGACGGGTACAGGCGCCTCCACCATCCAAGAGCAGGTGAACGCCACCTTCGTCTCCACGGTAAGCGGGACGGTTGTCGAGCGCCTGAAGGCGGCTGGGGCCGATGCTGAAGCCTCGGGCGATGCGGCCGTCACGGGCCTCGCCGACAGCGTCTCCTCAGCGCGCACATCCCTGCAGGATATCAGGAGCTCGCTCTCCGATATGCAGGGCACCGTGGGGGCCACGAAGGAGGCCGTTTCCTCGGCGAAGGACACGCTTACCGCCCTCAACGGGCAGTTGCCCGGCCTGCGCGACGCCCTCACGCAGGGGGACACCCTGCTCGCAAGCACGCGGACGAGCGCACGAACCTTCTCAACGTCGCTTGCGGCTGCCCTTGCCGACGGCGGCGTGGCGCTCGGACAGGCCTCGGTGCGGGCGAACACCGCAGTGGGGAAGGTCAGCGGCACCATCATGCAGGCCGGGGCTACAGTCGATGCCCATCTCGAGCAGACCCAGGGGGCCGTGGACGATCTGAGCGCGCTCATCGCCCGCATCGAGGCGTCCCCCGCCGCCTCGCTACCTGCGGTCGAGCGGCTCGTCTCTGATCTCACGGCGACCCGCGATGAGATGCAGTCCGTTCACGACGCCGCGGCCACGCAGAGCGCCGACATCACGCGGGTGGCGTCGTCGGTTGCTCAAGCCTCAGATTCCGTCAACACTGCCGTGTCAAGCGGAATCGATCGCATCTCCGCTGCGAACGCCACCTTGAGCACATCTGTGCTCCCGCAGATCTCAAACGGGCTCGATGCCTTCGCTGACACATCGGCCGATCTCGCTGGGGCGGTCTCCTCGCTCGGCCCGGTGATCGAGCAGGCCGAAGGCATCTTAGATCAGCTCTCCAACACGCTCGACCAGGCGTCCGCAGCCCTCTCCGAGACCGACGGAAGCTTGGCCGCGCTAGACGAAGCCCTGGCGAACGCATCAACTGATCTCACGGCGCTCCGCTCCTCACAGGCCCGTGCCGATCTCGAGCAGCTCCTCGGGATCGACGGGGATCAGGTTGCCTCGCTCATGGCCGCACCGGTGACCTTGGAGACCCAGGCGGTCTATCCCGTCGCCACCTACGGCTCCGGTGTTGCACCCTTCTACACCAACCTCGCGCTCTGGGTGGGCGGCTTCGTGTTGATCGCCATCTTCAAGTTGGAGGTCGATCGCGAGGGCTTCGTACAGATGACGGCCACCGAACGGTACTTTGGGCGCTGGCTGCTGCTCGTGCTGCTCGGCGCCGTGCAGGCCGTCATAGCCTGCGTGGGCGACCTGGTGATTGGCGTTCAGTGCGGCCATCCGGTGCTCTTCGTGCTCGCAGGTATCTGGATCAGCTTCGTGTACGTGAACATCATCTACGCGCTCTCCATCGCCTTCAAGCACATCGGCAAGGCCCTCGGCGTGATCCTTGTGATCGTGCAGATCCCCGGGTCGTCGGGCATGTATCCGATCGAGATGATGCCCGGCTTCTTCCAGGCGATCCATCCGCTGCTGCCCTTCACCTACGGCATCAACGCCATGCGCGAGACCATAGGCGGTCTCTACGGCATGGCGTACGTGCGGGATCTCGCGATACTCGGCATCTTCCTCGTCATCGCCCTCGTCATCGGCGTGGGCCTCCGCCCGCTTCTGCTCAACCTGAATCTCCTGTTCGACCGGCAGCTGGCAACCACCGGCGTGATGATCAGCGAGCGCGACACCCCCGCCAACGAGCGGCTCTCGGTGCGGCTGGCCCTGCGCGCCCTGCTCGATGTGGGCGGGTTCCGCACGGGCCTCGTCGCACGGGCGACGCGCTTCGAGGCGCGCTACCCGCTGTTGATCCGGATCGGGTTCTGCCTGGTCTTCGGGCTTCCCATCGTCCTGTTCGTGCTCACGGCCGCCCTCGACCTGTCGGTGGACGGGAAGATCGCGATGCTCGTTGTCTGGATCGCGGCGGTCGTGCTGGCGGACGCCTACCTCATCGTCGTTGAGTATCTGCGGCAGGATCTGAACATGCAAATGCGGGTCACCGCGCTCTCCGATGAGGAGCTGCGCGCCGAGATCCGCAGGCAGGCGGCGGGGTCGCCTGCGGCGCAGGTGTTCGGCGTGGTGACCGAGGGGCCTGATGCGCCCTCAGGGCAGGCACCTCGGCAGAATGGCGGTGATGAGGCATGAGAAACATCCTGCGCATCTTCCGGCACGATATCGCGCGCCTGCGCCGGAGCGTGATCGGCCTCATCGTGGTCGTCGGCCTGGTCATCATCCCGTGCCTCTACGCGTGGTTCAACATCGCGGGCAGCTGGGATCCGTACGGCAACACCGGGAACCTGAAGGTGGCCGTCGCCAACACCGACGCGGGCTACCAGAGCGACCTCATCCCGATCAAGGTCAGCATGGGCGATTCTGTGGTGAACTCGCTCAGGTCGAACGATCAGATGGACTGGGTCTTCGTCAGCGAGGACGAGGCGGTTGAGGGGGTGCGCTCCGGAGCCTACTACGCCGCCGTGGTCATCCCCGCTGATTTCAGCGAGAGCATGATGACGCTCTTCACCCCCGAGGCCCAGCACGCGAAGCTCATCTACTACGAGAACCAGAAGGCGAACGCGATCGCCCCGCGCGTGACCGACAAGGGCGCGAGCACCATCGCACAGCAGGTGGACGAGACCTTCACGGAGACGATCGGCGACGTGGGCCTGGCCGCCACCTCGAGCCTGCTTAAATACATGGATTCAGATCAGGTCGGCACCTATGTGGCAAATCTGAGCAGGTCGCTCGGGACGGGGATCGTCAGTCTGCGCGATGCATCATCCCTCACGGGCTCATACGCGCGTCTGCTGGGGTCAACTGCAGACCTGGTCACCTCGACGGGGGATCTGCTCTCGAAGACGGGCACGGCCTCGGAGGCGGCCAAGGGAACGCTCGCCGATGCCGAGGGTGCGCTCAAAAAGACCGCAGACGGGCTTGCCGATGGGCACGCCGCTGTGCAGCAGTCGCTTGACGAGGGCGCGGCGAGTTTCGACGCGGTCTCAAAGAGTGTCGAGGATGCGTTCGCCGCGGGCACGACGCATGCGGAGGACACCGCCGCGCAGCTCAACGCCATCGCCGACCGGGTCGACGTGGAGGAAAACGAGGGGATCCTTGCGACCATCAAGGAGCTCTTCCCGGATCTCAGCGACCTGCAGGCGCTCGAGGCCGGTGTCATCGCGCGGCAGCGGGCGCTTTCCTCAGGTCTGCGGTCCGCAGCGAGCAGCCTGTCCACCGGGGCGGCGGACGCGAACGAGACGCTCGCCTCCGTGCGCACGATGATCTCGGGCGCGAAGGCGAGCGTGGACGGGCTCAAGGCCGATGAGGCGGGGACCCTGCGCGATCAGGCGAATCAGCTCAGCTCGACGGTCTCTGGTGTCGCGAATTCGGCAGGTGAGGTCTCCGCCAGTCTGGATGAAACGGTAGGTAAGCTCTCCGGGGCAACCTCCTCGCTCTCGCGCGATCTGCAGCGGGTGACCGGGACCTTGGATGGTGCCGGAACCTCGCTGGCCGCTTCAGCGGACAGCCTGCAGCAGCTCAAGGACCGGCTTGACAGCGCGGTGCGAGACGGCGACCTCGCGCAGATCCGCGCACTTATCGGATCTGATCCGGCCGGTCTCGCCGAGGCCCTTGCCGCACCGGTCGCCCTCGATACGCACGCGGTCTACCATATCGAGAACTATGGTTCCGCGATGGCCCCGTTCTACACGGCGGTCTCGCTCTGGGTTGGCGGCATCGTTCTTGCGGCCATGATGCGGGTGGATGTGGCCGACGACCTCGTACGCGATCTCGCGCCCGTGCGCCTGCACGAGATCTACCTGGGACGGTTCTGCCTGTTCGGGGCGCTCTCCCTCTGCCAGAGCACGCTGATGCTCGCCGGAGAGCTCCTGTTCTTCGGGATTCAATGCGAGCAACCGCTCCTGTACCTGTTAGCCGGATGGACAGGCGGGCTCATGTTCTGCCTGTTCGTCTACACGTTGACGGTCTCGTTTGGCGACATCGGCAAAGCGCTCGCCGTGGTGCTCCTGGTGATGCAGGTGGGTGGCTCGGGCGGAACCTTCCCGATCGAGATGACGGCCCCCTTCTTCCAGGCGATCTATCCTTTCCTGCCGGCCGCTCACCTCATCAACGCGCTGCATACTGCTATGGCCGGTGGTTGGGGCGCTGAGTATTGGTGGGAGCTTGGGACCCTTGCCCTCTACTTCGTGCCGATTCTCGCGCTCGGGTTGGCGCTCCGGCGTCCCGTGATCCGCGTGAATGCTTGGATCATCGAGAAGCTCGAGGAGACGAAGCTTATGTAGGGACGGGCCCAGCTTGTCTATGGGATGCTGTCCCGTGCATTCGGGGCAGCATCCCATCAGCTCGGTGTCGAAGAGGACGTAACGGCCTCAACCGTGCATCCAAAGAAAAAACCCTCCCTCCCGAAGGAAGGCGGGCCGAGTCACCAAGGGGGTTGGTGAATCTCAGATCGCAGGGGCCGGTTCTAAGAACGCGAGCAGTCGGGAGAAGCTCCGTTTCAGGTTCAGGCGCTGGTCCTGTGAACGAGACGAGGTGGTGGGGGAGGCGAGGAGGCCAGATCTCTGCGTTGGGGGGAAGGAGAAATGGTTCGCACGTTGGGAAGGTCGCACTGAAGAAGTGCGTGTTGCATCTTTGGAAGAATACATGCGCGGCCTCCTCGCTCGTCCACCTGTTGGGCGCGACGAAGGTGCTGCAACTCCATCGCGCTGATGCCATTATGTCCCGCTCCTCGGAAGCTAACCATAAAGAAAGACTTATATGTCTTTGCAAAGGGGATGAACAGGCAGGTAGATAGTAAAAAACGTATAATTTTGAACCACCTTTTCCAAACCGACGCTCCACATTTGACGCGCGCTGCTCCACAGAGGCTGCACGCCATGCGACAATACGGGACGCGTCCACCTACCAAAGGAGGTCCTTATGGGAGAGAACAAGGCAACCACAACGGCGGGCGGCCCCATCGACGCGGCGGCTGCGGCCAGGGCCGCGTTCGCATCCGTTGCGGGCAAGCCTTTCCCAGCAGATATCTTCACGGCACCTGAGCTGCGCTGGGCGGTGATCGGCTGCGGCGTCATCGCCAATCAGATGGCCGAGTCCCTGGCGCTCGCCGGCCGCAGGCTCGCCGGTGTGGCGAACCGCACACGGGAGAAGGCCGAGGCTTTCGCGCAGGCTCATAACGTGGAGCGCGTCTACGACTCCTTCGAGGATCTGTATCGCGATCCTGAGATCGACGCCATCTACATCACCACGCCGCACAACACGCACATCACGTATCTGCGCCCGGCGCTCGCTGCCGGCAAGCACGTCCTGTGCGAGAAGGCCATCACGCTGAACGGTGAGGAGCTCGCCGAGGCCCGACACATCGCCGAGGCCAACGATGTGGTCCTCATGGACGCCACGACCATCCTTCACATGCCGCTCTACACCGAGCTGCGTCGGCGCGCGGAGGCCGGCGAGTTCGGCTGCATGAACCTTGCGCAGGTGAATTTCGGCAGCTTCAAGCTGTATGGCGACCTCACAAACCGCTTCTACAATCCCAAGCTCGCGGGTGGCGCCATGCTCGATATCGGCGTCTACGCGCTCTCCATCGCGCGGCTCTTCATGGCGAGCCAGCCCGATGAGGTCGTCTCCCTCGCCAACCTCGCGAGCACCGGTGTCGATGAAACCAGCGGCTTCATCACGCGCAACGCCGAGGGCCAGCTCGGCGTCTTCTCGCTCTCGCTCCACTCCAAGCAGCCCAAGCGCGCGGTCATCAGCTTCGAGCGCTGCTACATCGAGGTCAACGAGTACCCGCGCGCCGGCCGCGCCACGATCGTGTGGACCGACAGCGGCCGCCGCGAGGAGATCACGGTGGGGGAGGAGGCCTACGCGCTCTGCTACGAGCTCGCCGATCTCGAGGCAGCCGTCGCCGGCGACAGCTCCAAGCGCGAGCTTCTGGACTACGCCACAGATGTCATGGCCCTGATGGATCGTCTGCGCGGTGACTGGGGCGTCGTCTACCCCGAGGAGCGCTAGGACCCGTGCGTGTCGTGCATGTGGCCGCGGGCGTCATCTGCCGCGGCGACGAGGTGCTCTGCGCCCGGCGGGGGTACGGTCCGCTGACAGGGCGCTGGGAGTTTCCGGGCGGCAAGGTCGAGCGGCATGAGACTGCCGAGGAGGCCTGCCGCCGGGAGCTCCTTGAGGAGCTCTCGGTGAGCGTCACCGACCTCAGGTCCTGCTACACCGTCGAGTACGACTACGAGGATTTCCACCTCTCGATGGAGTGCTTCCTCTGCGAACTCGAGGGCCCCACGGCAGAGCCGGTGCTCGCCGATCGCCAGCAGGATCTCCGCTGGGTGGCCCGCGCCGACCTCATGGACCTTGCCTGGATGGACGCGGACGTCGAATTCGTGCGGCATCTTGCTGCAGGCGATGACTTGGTTGGCCGCCGGCGCGCCATCCGCCGCTCCATGAAGGGGAACACCCGGTCGGACACCAAACCCGAGCTGCTGGTGCGGCAGCGCTTGCGGGCAGCGGGCCTCACCGGCTACCGCCTGCAGTGGAAGAAGGCGCCGGGTCGGCCGGACATCGCGTTCCCCGGTCGGCGCGTGGCGATCTTCGTGAACGGTTGCTTCTGGCACCGGTGCCCGCGCTGCAGCCCGCGCGTGCCCAAGCGCAACACCGCGTTTTGGGAGGCTAAGTTCGCCCGAAACCAGGAGCGCGACGCGCGGGCCCTTGCCGAGCTCGAGGACCTCGGCTGGACCACGATCGTCATCTGGGAATGCGAGCTCAAGCGGGACCGCGTCGACGAGACGATGGTCCGCGTCGTCGAGCGGGTCCGCGCGGCGGGGTCCGTGCGCTGACGCACGGGTTCCCGTGCATGCGGCGACGCCCGTACTGTCCAGGTGCGGCATCGTGCCGCTTACGACACACGCCTGCCGCACCGCCGCCACTCGCGGTCACCCGTGAGCTGACAGGTCAAAATACTGCCTTTCATTCCGTCAAAAGCGCGAATCTTGCACGGTCAGCGGTTCATACGCACGAGACTTCGAGAGGGGCGGTGTCGCTGCCTGTGCCCATACACTTGGCCTCATGGGCGTAGGCTGCAGCCTTATCCAGCCATGCGAGAGAGAAAGCATTTTAGCATGCAGTCGTCCCTCCGCATCGATGGGGTAGCACCCGTAGCATTAGTTCGCTTTTTGTCCGCACAGTAGGAGATAATTTGATCATGTTGCTCGTGCACGGGCTTGCCCTATCATGCTATCAGGCTAACTGTTTTGATCGGAAGGTGTGTAATGGACTCCAACGGCGACCTCACCGCTGTCGAGTTGTTCGCGGGGGCGGGTGGCTTACTGCTTGGCACCTCGCTTGCGGGGTTCAGACACCTTGCGGCCGCTGAGTGGGAGCACAACTGCTGCGACACCCTCAGGCTCAATCAGGCGAAAGGCTTCCCTCTGATTGACGAGGACATGCGCATCATCGAGGGAGACGTTCGCGACGTTGACTGGTCGTTCCTGCCGCGTGGCATTGACCTCCTGGCAGGCGGGCCACCGTGCCAGCCGTTCTCACTCGGCGGGCTCTCCCGTGCCGAGGCGGATAAGCGGGATATGTTTCCCGCATACACCGCGATCCTTGCCGCGCTCAAACCACGTGCGTTTATCTGCGAGAACGTGAAAGGGCTCACGCGCGAGAGCTTCCATCAATACTACGAGTACATTCTTCTCAGGCTCCAGCACCCGTCGCTCGCAAAACACGATGAGGAAACATGGGAGCAACATGCAGTTCGCCTTTCTCGCAGTCACACCAGTGCAAACCACGAAGCGGTCCGGTACGAGGTCGTTCCCACCGTCATAGACGCGGCCGACTATGGTGTGCCACAGCACCGTCACAGGGTCATCATCGTCGGATTTCGCTCAGACGTCGAGGCATTATGGGCGTTCCCCCGGCGTACACATGGGCACGGGCTTCTCCCTTGGTCCACGCTCGGCGATGCGATAAAGAACGCCCCACCTCTCAATAACGAGTCTCGTGGCGGTGAGGCGCGTGCCTACCCGGGGCACACTGGATCAGAGCTTGGCAAACCGAGCAAAGCAATTAAGGCCGGCGTTCATGGGGTGCCTGGTGGCGAGAACATGATCCGCTATCCCGATGGATCTCTCCGCTACATGACTGCTCGCGAGGCTGCGCGCGTTCAGACGTTCCCGGACGGCTACGAGTTCTGTGGGTCATGGACTGAGGCCTTGCGCCAGATCGGCAACGCTGTCCCTGTTGAGCTTGCTCGTACTATCGCCGCCTCAGTGGCGTGCGCCCTGCGTGAGGACACGGCGCGGAAGCTGATGAACTCCATGCTTATAGCAGAGACCGACGGGGTGGTGAGGCATGAGACCGCGCTCGTATAACCCGCTCGACTACTCCTCGCTTTCAGAGTCCCTTGCCCGCGAGCTGATGACCTCTGAGCTGATGCCCCTCGCCGACATTGAGAGGTTTTACGGCGACGGGGTGTATGCGCTGTTCTACGCCGGTGACTTTCCGGCGTATGCGGAGCTATCCGGCATCAATATGTGCAACCCTGGCGCGTTTCCGATCTACATCGGCAAGGCTGGCCCGAAGACCCTCACCGGTTCCGAGCTGGACACGAGGGCCGTTGACACACCTCTTGCTGGATCACGTCTATATGACCGTGTCTCAAATGACCATCGCAAGTCAATAGAGCAGGCAGTTAACCTTGACGTGGCTCACTTTTACTGCCGGATGCTGGTGCTCAACGCGGTGTGGGTACCGCTTACCGAGTCCGCGCTCATTGCCCGTTACGTGCCAGTCTGGAACTCTATCGTTCCGGGTTTCGGCAATCACGCCCCTGGTAAGGGCCGTGCTGCGGGGCGCATATCCCGGTGGGATATCCTGCACCCGGGTCGCGGACGTGAAACGGAAACCGATCCCGGCGCGGAGTTTGATGACTTGTGCGTGCAGGCAATGTCGGCGATATCTGAGCGAGCGCGTGTGCTGGGGTTGTAGTTAGCTAATAATCCAATTTAATAGTACCTATCAGATAATATTTATCTGATAGGTACTTATTTCTCTAATAAGTTGCTATATAGAGATGCTGCCATGCAGGGATAGTCCTTTTCAGAATCATAACTTAATGTATATAGTCCTCTATGTATTTCAGCTCATCCCTTTTTAATGGAGTGGATTCTGAACTGACGAAAAGATCTCAGCCATATTCCAAGCCTTGTTTTATCTACACTTTGGTTTCCATGCTTGAAGCATACTTGTGGGAAGCAGATGTGCTCGAACGCACAATACTAACCTTACAAAAGCGCAAGCCGCCTGTAAGCTAAATCGATGGCGGCCCTGCGTGCCGCCTGCCACCATGGGATCATGGATAGTCAACCAGGCCGTGCCGGCCAAACGGCTCGCGCGGCCAACGACAAGGAGGTTCCCATGCCAACATCGGAGCGCCCAGTCCTAGAGGTGCGCCATATCGAGAAGGTCTTCGGCTCACGCGGCAACGTCGTGCATGCCCTTGCGGATGTGTCGTTCACCATCGAGCGCGGTGAGTTCGTGGCCATCATGGGGCCGTCGGGCTCCGGCAAGTCCACGCTGCTGAACTGCATCTCCACCATCGACAGCGTCACCAGCGGCAAGGCCCTTGTGAACGGGGTCGACGTCGCCGCGCTCAGATCGGAGAAGCTCACGCGCTTCCGCCGCGAGCAGCTGGGTTTTATCTTCCAGGACTCCAATCTGCTCGACACGCTTACCGCCCGTGAGAACATCGCCCTGCCGCTCACGATCGCGCGGCGTCCGGCCCGCGAGGTGCTCGAGCGCGTGGATGCCGTGGCCGCGCACCTCTCCATAGCCGAGGCCCTCGACCGCTACCCCTACCAGCTCTCAGGCGGTCAACAGCAGCGTGTGGCCGCCGCCCGCGCCCTCGTGACGAACCCGGCCGTCATCATGGCCGACGAGCCCACCGGCGCCCTCGACTCCAAGAACGCGCGCCTGCTGCTTGAGAGCATGGAGACCATGAACGAGCGCGACCGCGCGACCGTCCTCATGGTCACGCATGACAGCTTCGCCGCGAGCTACACCTCCCGCGTGCTCTTCATCCGCGACGGCCACCTCTTCACCGAGCTCCGCCGCGGCGCCGCGCCGCGCCGCGCCTTCTTCGACCGTATCATGGAGGTTGTGGCCATGATGGGCGGTGACAACGCCGATGCTCTGTAAACTCGCTTGGGGCAACGTGCGTCGCGCCGGCAGGGACTACCTGGTCTACCTGCTCACGCTCACGTTCGCCGTCATCATGTTCTACGCCTTCAACACCATCTCGATGCAGATCGACTACGCCGGTATCGACAACGCGGATATGGCGGAGTTTCTTGGTGGCCTCATCCGAGGGGTGACGATCTTCCTCGCCTTCGTGATGGGCTTCCTCATGGTGTACGCGAACAACTTCATCATGAAGCGCCGCAAGAAGGAATTCGGCCTCTACCAGGTGCTCGGCATGGGGCGCGGCCAGGTGGCGCGCATCATGGCCCTCGAGACGCTGCTCGTCTCGGCCACGGCGCTCGTGCTCGGCATCGTGTTCGGCGTCGCCCTGTCGCAGGTCATGACCTTCTTCACCGCCTCGCTGTTCAAGACGCAGATCGCCAATTTCCGCTTCTTCTTCTCCACCAGCGCCCTCCTCATGACCGTGGCGTGCCTGGCCGTGATCTTCCTGGTCACGCTCGTGTTCAACCTACGGGTGGTGGCACGGGCGAAGATCGCCGACCTCATGGGCGCGGGCCGTGTGAACGAGGCCATCAAGGTGCGCAATCCTTGGATCGCGGCCATCCTGTTTGTGGTCGGCATCGCGCTGGTCGGCGTTGCCTATGCCCGTCTTCTGGAAGACGGCCTGCCACTCGGTGGCACCACAGAGCAGTTCAACGCCTTCCTGATCACAACCGGCATCGTTATCGCCGGCACCCTGCTGCTCTTCTTCGGCCTCTCGGGCTTCCTGCTCCGGATCCTCGCCTTCATGCGGGGCCTCTACTGGCGCGGGTTCAACATGTTCACCCTGCGGCAGCTCGCTGCGAAGGTGAACACGGTATCGCTCTCGATGGCGGTGATCGCGATGATCCTCTTCCTCGCCATCACCTCGGTGACCGGCGGCATGTCGATCGTGAATGCGATGAACACCGCTGCAGAGAGATCGTGTCCGGCAGACTTCTCAATGAACGCCATCTATGCTGGGAACCGCGTGGTGGCCGCCGATGGAACGTCCGAGACCGAGTGGGTGCAGGTGACCGAGCCGTTGGACCTCATGAAGAATGTGCGGGACGAGAGCGGCGCATCCGTTGACATGAGCCGGATCGTGGGCAGCTCGACGCAGGTGAACGCCTACTCCTCGACCCCCATCGGAGAGGATACGCCGCAGGTGACCCTGCTTGACCTGCTTCAGGCGATCGGCCGCGACCTGCCTGCCGGCATGGAGTACGCCGACGTGGTCACCCAGGGCATCATGCTGGTCCGTCAGAGCGATTTCAACGCGTACCTGGCGTTTCGCGGCAAGGATGCGATCGACCTCGGCGAGGACGGATACCTGATCACCTCGGACATGGGGACGTCAGTGGCCGATATCTACCGCACGACAATGGGTCAGGGCGTCCCTCTCACGCTGAACGGGAACACCCTGCACCCGGTCACCTCCAACCTCGCGGAGGAGCGGATCGCCTTCTCCAACGCGCAGGTCTCCAACTCCGGCAGCATCGTCGTGCCCGACCGTGTGATCGACGAGTCCCAGTTCCCGGTGGAGACGAGCTACCTGCTCGCCAACTACCGCGAGGGCCTTTCGGTTGAAGAGGGCGACAAGGCCGTCGAAGATCTCAGCTACAGCGCTGAGTGGACCCCGCGGGAGGATGGCAGGTATGTCGCCTTCATGGGCCTGGCCGCCACGCGCACCTCGATCTACGAATCCACGAACAGCATGAACGGCATGGTGAGCTACCTGGCGATCTACATCGGGTTCGTGCTTGTGATCTCCTGCGCGGCCATCCTCACGATCCAGCAGCTCTCGGGTGTGTCCGATGCGAGCCCCAGCTGCCGCGTGCTCTCTGAGCTCGGCACCCCGCGACGGCAGATCATGCACTCGGTCCTCACCCAGCAGACGATCTTCTTCCTCTTTCCCCTTATCGTCGGCCTCGCCCATTCGATGATCGCCCTACGGGTGGTCGTGAGGATGGTTGAGCTGCTCGGCGGCGTGTCGATCGGGTCGATCATCGGGCTCGCGGTGCTGATCTTCGTGTTGGCCTACGGTGGGTACTTCCTCGTCACCTACCTCATGAGCAAGGCCATCGTGCGCGACGCGATCCGTGCGCGCCGCAGGATGTAGGCGGGGCGCACCTGCCTGGCAGGGCAGATCCGCGGACATAACAGGCTCCAGCCGTCGGTCGCATGCGGAGACGTGTGCGGCCGGCGGCCTGCTGTGCACCGGTGCAGCGACTGAGCCACGCACAAGGCGAAAGCTCGGCGGTTTGGTACAGGTTTTGCTCGCTCAGGAGAAAACCTCGTCAGTTTGGTACAGCTTTTCACGCGTGCGTGGAGTATACGGCCTCTGGGTGCTCCTAGATCCGCTGGTCAGGGCGATGCAGTATACCGGGCTACTACGCCCGAACATAAAAACCTGTACCAAACTGACGAGGTTTAGAAGCAGGTAGCTGAAACCCGTACCAAGCCGGCGAGAATTTGAATTGGAAGGCCGGGGCGCGCGCCGGGCTGACCTGCGCGCCGAGCTGACCTGCGTGCCGGGGCCTTTGGCCCCCATCCCCGGCCTCACCCGCGCCAAACCGGCCAGCCTGTCTCGCACACTCGTTCCTTTGAACCCCGCGCACGTGCGTCCGCGCTTATTCGGTGAACGGTGCCGAGCCTAATGTTAGCCCGTGGTATCATTTCCGGGCAGATTTCTGTCGGCATGACCGCACTCTAGGCGGTGCGGCGGCGCTTCCAGCGCCCATGCCGGTTCAACTCAACGGCGGAGCACGGGTTCCGTGGGCCGCACAACGTGACGACAAGGAGCGTGGTCACAGAATGCAGCAGGCATGGGACGGTTTCGAGGGCGGCACCTGGGAGCAGGAGGTTGACGTCCGCGACTTCATCCAAAAGAACTACACCCCGTATGAGGGCGACGACGCCTTCCTCGCCGGGCCGACCGAGCGCACGAAAGACCTGTGGAGCCAGGTCCTCGATCTCCTGCTGAAGGAGCGCGAGCAGGGTGGCGTGCTCGACATGGACACCAAGACGGTCACCGGTATCTGCAGCCATCCGGCGGGCTACATCGACAACGCGCACCCCGACAAGGAGACCATCGTCGGTCTTCAGACGGAGAAGCCGCTCAAGCGCGCCCTGCATGTTAACGGCGGCATCCGCATCTCCGTGCAGGCGGCTGCGCAGCACGGCTACAAGGTCGATGACGAGGTCGTCGAGACCTACACCTACCGCCGCAAGACCCACAACGCAGGCGTTTTTGACGCCTACACCGATGAGATGCGCGCCTGCCGTTCGGCGCATATCATCACGGGCCTGCCCGACGGCTACGGCCGCGGCCGCATCATCGGCGACTACC
>OBWZ01000358.1_pt1 | contig 15989 bp, 18 predicted proteins | sample 1476561 | NCBI WGS metagenome assembly OBWZ01 (sample SAMEA2580138, study PRJEB22360) | human gut metagenome | biome: human gut; feature: human-associated habitat; material: faeces | place: Denmark | collected 2008/2010 | reverse complement strand
GCGAGAGCGTGACCGCCAGCGGGCTCTGGTGCGACGGGGTGACGATGGCAAAACGGGCGCCGCGATGGTGGCGGAGCAGGTAGTCCGTGTCGATGCCGCAGCGATCGACCGGCACCGTGTGCAGGCGCGGCACGATCCGCTTGAGCAGCTGCTGGCCCATAAAATAACCCGGATCCTCAAACACCACCTTGTCGCTGCGGCTGGCGAGGGTGTCGAGGATCAGCCGCAGGCTGGCCCCGGCGCTTCCGGCTGTAGCCGCTGGTGATCAGCACCTGCTCGGCGGTGCAGGAGAGCCCGCGTGAGATGTTGAGGTAGCGTGCAATGGCCTGGCGCAGCGGATACCAGCCCAGAACGGGCGGGTTGAGCATCTCCTCCTGACGCATGGCCCGCGTCGCCTGGCCCGCCAGCAGCAGCCACTTTTTATACGGGAAGCTGTCGAGGGCGGGGATGCCGGGGCGCAGAAACCCCGCCCGCTCGCGCTGGCTGATGAGCGAGGCCGGAAGCGTACCGGTGGGCTGCTCCGCCGGGGCATGCTTGTCCGGCAGCAGGAGGTCCGGGTTAACCCACGTGCCGCGCGCGCCCTGGCTCACCAGATACCCTTCACCCGTCAGAATGGCATACGCCGTTTCGACGGTTTTACGCGCCACCTTCAGCTCTTCCGCCAGCACGCGGATGGCAGGTACCTTATCGCCCGGCTTCAGCACGCCGCGCATGATATTGTCGCGGTAGCGGGAATAAATCTCGTGATAGCCCGGCCTCATGTCCTACCTCGTTTCATGCTTTTTGTATCTTTTTACTATGTCATGAACGGCGTAGATTTGCCTCATCGCACGGCACATGCCGCACAAAAAGAGGAAAGACCATGAGCACTCGCGTTAACCACCATAAAGCTACACCTGCCCTCGCCAACGCGCTGTCTGCCCTGAGCATGGAGGTGGCAAAAACCTCCATCGATCCGGCGCTGAAGCACCTGATCGACATTCGCGTGTCGCAGCTGAACGGCTGTACGTTCTGTCTGGATATGCACTCAAAAGAGGCGAAAATCGCCGGCGAGCGCGAGCTGCGCCTGTATCATCTGGCGGCCTGGCGCGAGTCCCCGCTGTTCAGCGCCCGTGAAAAAGCGGCGCTGGCGTTCACCGAAGCGCTGACCCAGATTGGCGTTCACGGTGTCAGCGATGCGCTCTACCGCAGCGTGGCGGAACATTTCTCCGACGTGGAGATTTCAGAGCTGAACTTCGCCATCGTGGCGATCAACGCCTGGAACCGTCTGGGGATCACCTCCCGCATGGCGCCGGGCTCGCTGGACGCGGCGTACGGGCTGAATAAGGCTAACCTGGAATAATCCCGCGCTCGCGGATCATCGCCACCAGCGCCCGCAGTCCCGGCGGGACGTGGCGATGGCCAGGGTAGTACAGGCGCAGCCCGGCAAACGGCTGCGCCCAGTCGTTTAAGACGCTCACCAGCTCCCCGCTTTTCAGCTCGTCCTGAATATAGAGTTCCGGTAAAAATCCCACCCCTAACCCCGCTTTTACGGCGCGGATCGAGGCAAAAAGATCGGACGTAGCAAAGCGCGGCGGCACGGCAAGCGCGTACGTTTCACCCCGACGTGCCAGCTCCCAGCGGTAGATCCCGCCGTGGGCCATACGCATGCCGATCCCATGATGTGAAAGCAGATCGTCCGGCGTCTCGGGTATGCCGTGACGGGCGAAATAGTCCGGCGTGGCGGTGACGAGCTGGCGGATCTCACCGGTCAGCGGCACGGCGATCATGTCCTGCGGAACGGACTCTTCGAGGCGGATCCCCGCGTCATAGCCTTCGGCGACGATGTCGATCATCCTCGCTTCGCTCACCGTTTCCACGCGCATTTTCGGGTAGCGGATCATGAAGTCGATCAGCAGCTGGTCCAGAAACAGCGTGCCGATATGGTTCGGCACGTTGAGGCGCAGCGTGCCGGCGGGTTCCCCGGTGTCGCTGTGGATCTCCTCCCCGGCGAGACGGATCTCCTGCAGCGCCGGGCCGATACGCGCCACGTAGCGCTGCCCGGCGTCGGTGAGCTCCACGCTGCGGGTCGTGCGGTTGAAAAGTCGCGTCTCAAGGCGGCTCTCCAGCCCGGCGATGGCGTTGCTGACCGCCGTGGCGGACATCCCCAGCTCCTGCGCCGCACCGCGAAAGCTGCCGCGCCGCACCACCGCCATCACCACTTCCAGCTCTGTCAGGCCTGAACGATGCATAGATTATCCTGAAAATCGAAACAACGCTTGCAGCATAGCGTGGATTATCGCAACGGAGAAGCCGTGACAGACTGGTCTCACACAGCCTGAGGAGGTTTATATGCACACCATCGAACAGATCTTTATTAACGGCGAATTTGTTACCCCGCACGGTACCGAGTGGTTTGATTTGTACAACCCGGCGACGGCGCAGGTTATGGGTCAGGTTCGCCTGGCGGATGAGGTTGACGCTGAACGCGCTATCGCGGCGGCAAAAGCGGCGTTTCCGGCGTGGTCCCGGACCACAAAGCAGGAACGCATCGCCGCGCTGAAGCGCATGCACGCCGCCGTGGCCGCCCGTCACGACGATCTGCTGGAAGCGGTCATTGAAGAGTACGGCGCGCCCGCCTCGCGCTCGGCGTGGATGGCAAGCTATCCGGCAGAGGTGATTGCTCAGGCCATCGAGGCGCTTGAGGTGTTTGAGTTTGTCACCCCAGCAGGTGCCGCAACGGTGCAGATGACGCCGCTCGGCGTGGCCGGGTTGATTACGCCGTGGAACAGCGATGCGGGGTTTATCTGCGGCAAACTGGCGGCCGCTCTGGCGGCGGGCTGCACGGCGGTCATCAAGCCGAGCGAAATGAGCGCCCTGCAAACGCAGATTGTCACCGAAGCGCTGCGCGACGCCGCGCTGCCGCCGGGCGTGTTTAACATCGTCACCGGACGCGGCGAGACGGTGGGCGAAACCCTCAGCCGCCATCCGGACGTCGCGAAAATCTCGTTCACCGGTTCCACGAATACCGGCAAGGCGATCCTGCGCAACGCGGCAGAGAGTTTTAAGCGCGTGACGCTGGAGTTGGGCGGTAAATCGCCGACGATCCTGCTGGATGATGTGGATCTCGCGCAGGCGATCCCGCTGGTGATCCAGGCCGGGTTTATGAACAGCGGACAGGCGTGCGTGGCCGGAACGCGCATTCTGGTGCCTCACTCGCGCAAGGTGGAGATCGAAACCGCGCTGGCGCAGGCCGTGGCGGCGGTGAAATCCGGCGACCCGCGCAACAGTGCGACAGACGTCGGCCCGATGGTCAGCGAGAAGCAGTGGCTGCGGGTGCAGGGCTATATCCGCAAAGGAATCGAAGAAGGGGCGCGCCTGCTGGCGGGCGGCGAAGGGCGACCGGAAGGCACGCGGGACGGCTGGTTTGTGCGTCCGACGCTATTTGCCGACGTGAACAACCGGATGACGATTGCCCGTGACGAGATTTTCGGCCCGGTGCTGTGCGTGATCCCCTATCGTGACGAGGCGGAGGCGATCGCCATTGCCAACGACACAGAATACGGCCTGAGCGCGATGGTGCTGGGCGGCGATGTGGACCGCGCGCGACGCGTGGCACAGCAGATTGTTTCCGGTCGCGTGCTGGTGAACACCCTGGCTCATGAACCGAAAGCGCCATTTGGTGGCTTCAAACACTCCGGCGTGGGGCGCGAGATGGGCGAGTGGGGAATTCGGGCGTTTATGGAGCCGAGGTCGATGGTGGGCTAAAACCCGCCCGGTGGCGCTGCGCTTACCGGGCCTACATGAGCCGTAGGCCGGATAAGCGCAGCGCCATCCGGCACAACGCTTCGCTCTTTGCCGAAGCATTGTGCTTTTCCCTCCTGCATTCTCTCCCCAACATCACAACGGAGAGAAAACCATGATCGCAGTTCTTTTCGAAGCCAAAGCCGCGCCTGCCCATCAGGCGCGCTATCTTCAGCTTGCCGCAGAGCTTAAGCCTTTACTGGCCGACATCGACGGCTTTATTGATATCGAACGGTTCCAGAGCCTGACGACCGACGGCAAAATCCTCTCTCTTTCCTGGTGGCGGGATGAAGAGGCCGTCCGCCGCTGGAAGCAGAACGTCTTTCATCAGGCGGCGCAGGCCGAAGGGCGGGCGTCGATTTTTTCTTTCTACCGTATTCGGGTGGCGCAGCTGGTGCGGGAATACAGTTCCGAAACCGGAGGGCACGCGGCGTGTCTATCCTGACTCAGTACAGCGACCATGCGAATCACCTTATTCTGCTGACGGATGATGATAAGCTGGCCGCAGAGATCACCGAACCTTGGGCGGCCCATGCTTAAGACGAGTTTACCCTCCGATAACAGCGCGATGCTGGAAAAGGCGATTGCCGCGGTGGCGGCTGCCATGGCCGATCCGTCGCGCGTGAAGATGCTCTGTGCGCTAATGGACGGGCGGGCGTGGACGGCCACTGAACTGAGCGCGGCGGCAGACGTTGCGCCGTCGACCGCCAGCGGGCATCTTGCCCGGCTGGTTGAAGGGCAGCTGATTACCTGCCTGTCGCAAGGGCGGCATCGTTATTATCGTCTTGCCGGGCACGACGTGGCGGCGCTGGTGGAACAGATGATGGGGCTTTCGTGGAGCCGCATTACCCCGCCGGAAACCAGCGCGCCGAAAGCCATGCGTGAAGCCCGGACCTGCTACGACCACCTCGCAGGCGTCGTGGCGGTGCAGATCTATGATTTCATGCAGGCGGAAGGCTGGCTGGAGGCTGACGGTTCAGCGATGACACTCTATGGCCGGGAGCAGTTCCTGGCGCTCGGTATTCCGTTAAGCGCGCATCCGCGCCGGAAGGCCTGCTGCGCCTGCCTGGACTGGAGCGAGCGACGGTTTCACCTGGGCGGAGAAGCCGGTGCGTTGCTGCTCGACCATCTGGAAAGTAAAGGCTGGATCCAGCGGGTGGCGGGGTACCGGGAGGTGGTGGTGACGGCGTCGGGAAAGGCCGCTGTAAAAAGACTTTTTAGCCGCTAAAAATGCCCGGTGTCGCTGCGCTTACCGGGCCTACGTGTACATTGCCTCCAGTAACACCTTTCGCAATTCCTGCGCTTTAACTTCTCGTTTCTTGATAGTTACCCTGATAACTATTATCTTGACCGCGTGTGACGAGAGGTTTCCCCATGAGTGAAGAAGAACTGTTCTGCCGCAGGCCGATGGGCATGCGGATGGCGATGATCGTGCGCCAGTGGCGTGCCGTCATCGACGACGCCATTCTCGATACCGGGTTAACCCAGTCGAGCTGGACGGTGATGATGCAGCTTCATCAGCTCGGGGATAACGTCTCAATGAGTGAGCTTGCGGAGGTGCAGGGCATTGAACTGCCGCCGCTGATGCGCACCCTCACACAGCTGGAAAAACAGGGTTACCTGCTGCGCGCCACATCGCCTTATGACAAGCGCATCCGGCTTCTGACGCTGACGCCTGAGGGAAAAGCCATATTAAAAAGGCTCACTCAGGTGATTGAGACGTATCAGGCGCGCGTATCGCAAAACATCGCGCCGGAACATCTCGACATTTTCAGCGCCACGTTGAATCAAATCGCCTGCAATTTGCGGACAATCCGCGAAGAAGATAACAAGACCGAAAAATAATGACCCCTGAACAAAAGTTTGCCCGCTGGGTAAGGGTGAGTATTGCCTCTTTCCTGCTGATGTTTGTCTACTTTATCGTCGCGGATATCTGGATCCCGCTGACGCCGGACTCCACCGTGATGCGCGTGGTGACGCCGGTGTCTCCGCGCGTCTCCGGCTACGTGGCGGCGGTACATGTCCATAACAACAGCCAGGTGAAGAAAGGCGATCTGCTGTTTGAACTCGACGACACGCCGTTTCGCAATAAGGTGGAAGCGGCGCAAATCGCGCTCGAGCAGGCACGCCTGTCCAACGAACAGCTGGATGCGCAGATCGCTGCCGCGCAGGCCAGCCTGAAAACCGCCGTGCTGACCGCGCGTAACGACAAAGTGACCTTTGATCGCTACCAGAAGCTGAGCACCCTGCAGAACGTCTCGCAGGCGGATCTGGATAAGGTTCGCACCACCTGGCAGAGCAGCGAGCAGTCCGTCAGCACGATTCAGGCCAACATCCGCAACCTGCGCATCCAGCGTGGTGAGCGCGAAGAACACCGCAACGTGACGCTGCAAAAATACCGCAACGCGCTGGATGACGCTGAGCTGAACCTCGGCTGGACGAAGGTCTACGCCCAGGCGGACGGCACGGTCAGTAACCTGCAGCTGAGCCCGGGCTTCTACGCTTCCTCCGGTTCGGCCGCGCTGGCGCTGGTAAACAACCAGACCGATATCGTGGCCGATTTCCGTGAGAAGAGTCTGCGCCATACCCATCAGGGCACCGATGCGGCCGTGGTGTTTGACGCCTTCCCGGGACACGTTTTCCGCGCCCACGTCACCAGCAGCGACGCGGGGATCCTGGCAGGTCAGGAGGCCGTTAATGGCCAGCTCTCCGAGCCGGAAACCTCCAACCGCTGGGTACGCGATGCCCAGCGCATGCGCATTCACGTCTCGCTGGACGAGCCGCTGCCGAAGCATCTGCCGACCGGCGCCCGCGCGACCGTACAGCTCTACAACAGCGAAGGGCCGTTTGCGCGCTTCTTCTCCGGGATGCAGATCCACCTGGTGAGCCTGCTTCACTATGTCTATTAGTACCCTGGCGCGGGTCTTTACTCCGCACGGTAACATCGTCTACACGGCAAACGACTTTCGCCAGACCCTGCGCATCGTCTTTGCCGGGATGATTGCGCTGAGCATCTCGAGCTTCTACAACACCCGCTACGGCGTGTTTTTCGTGGTCTACCCGATCATGCTGCTGTCGCTGGTGCCGGTGTTTAACCGCCACGTGGCGAAGCAGTTTATCTTCAGCGCATCGCTTAACTGCGTCGAAATGGTGATTATCATCGGCTATCTGTCGCAATGGCCGGCGATCATGACGCTGGTGGTCTTCGCCCTCTACGTGATGCGTTTTCGCTTTATGAGTAAAGGGCCGCTGTTTTTGTTCGGGTCCATGGGCGTGGTGTGCCAGAGCGTGATGCTCAACTTTATGAGCTACCCCACCACCAACTGGCATACGCTTTTGTTCTCGAACATCGAAGCCAGCGTGATGGCGGTGTGCCTGAGCGCGCTGATGAACTACCTCCTGCCGGACGTGGAGCCCCGCAAGCCGCCGCCGCTGATTGAGAAAGACGACGCCCGCGTGCGCCACGAGTCGCTGCTCTCCGGCACCGTCGCGACGCTGATATTCGTCGTGTTTCAGGTTAGCGACTTAAGCGATTCGCTTTCGGCGCTGATGGCAGGGATTTTGATCCTGTTCCCGATGCACTATCGCGGCGCGGTGATGAGCTCCATCTGGCGCGTGGTCGGCGTGGTGCTGGGTTGCCTCTATATTCTGGTGGTGCAGCTGATCCTCTACGATCACAGCAGCCATATGCTGTTGATGATGCCGCTGATCGGCCTTGGGCTGGCGTTTGGCGCGCGGCTGCACGTAATGGAGAAGGTCGGGGCGGGCGTAGGCTTCTCCAGCATCACCACCATCGGGATAATGTTCGGGCAGAACATGCACCCGGATACCGACCTGGTGTTCAGCGATCTGTACCGCATCACCTCCGTTACCTTTTCGCTGGTGGCGACGCTGACGATGGTCTTTCTGATGCACCTGATCCTCAACCGCTTCGAGGCAACGCGCTACGTCATCGCGCCGCCCAAAGCGGATTAATGTCCCAGCACGGCAGGCAGCTGCGAGAGTAAAAACAGGATCAGGCCAATTGTCCCGCCCACCAGGGTGCCGTTGACGCGGATGAACTGCAGATCTTTACCAATGTTCAGTTCAATCTGGCGGGACATGTCTTTGGCGTCCCAGCTTTTGACCGTGTCGCTGATGTGGCGCGTCAGGAACGCGGCAAAATCCGGCGCGAGGCGGTGCGCCGCCTGCTCCAGATGCTCGTTCAGAGATGCCCGCAGGCTGGCGTCGTTTGTCAGCGTTTCGCCAAACCACAGCCCGGCGTTGGCGATGCGCTGCTTCACGCGCGAGTCCTCACTCTGCATATCCGCCTTCAGCCACTGGCGCAGGTCGGCCCACATCTCCCCCAGATAGCGGTTAAACGCCTCGTCGTTTTTCAGGTAGTGCTTAATGTTGTCGGCTTTTGCCGCCATCTCCGGATCGTTTTTCAGGTTGTCGATAAGCTTCAGCGTGGCGCGGTCAAACGCCTGGCGGATCTGGTGCGTGCGGTCGTGGCTGATATCGTCCAGCAGCGTGTTGACCGCGTTCGATACCATCTCCGCGCTTTGATCGCCCAGCCACTCGGTGGGCAGCACCATCGCCTTGCGCGGGTGCTCGGTCTTCAGCCAGTGGACGATCTGGTCAGAGATAAACTCTCGCGTGCTTTCCCGCTGAATCAGGGTAATCAGGCGGTTGATGATGGCGTCCAGCAGCACCTGGTGTCGGTTGTTTTTGGTCATGCTCTCCAGCATCACGGCGCTGGTTTCGGTGAAGTCGACCTTGTCGATGGCCTTATGCACCGCGCGTTTGAGCAGGCGCTGAATGCGCCCGTCGTCGGTGAGTTCGAGAAAACCGCTCATCACCTGCATCAGATGCAGCCCGACGCGCTGGGCGTTGTCGGGCTTGCTGAACCAGGCGCCAATCATCTGTGCGGGCTCATAGCGGCGGATCAACGCCACCAGCGACTGGGTATCCAGAAACTTCTCCTGCACGAACTGGCCGAGATTGTCGCCGATCCGGTCTTTATTGCGCGGGATGATCGCCGTATGGCGGGAGATAAAGGGAATCGGCACCCGGCGGAAAAGCGCGACCACCGCAAACCAGTCCGCCAGCGCGCCGACCATTGCCGCCTCGGCAATGGCCTTGACGCCGCGCACCCAAAAGGTCTGCGGCAGGAACAGGGTGGTGATAAAGGCCGCGGCGGCAACCAGCAGCAGCGACAGCGCCAGCAGCTTGGCGCGTTTGAGTTCAGCTATTTTTTCCATGGGTTAAGGATAGAGGGATACGAGGGGAATGTGCAAAGCAGGGAACGTTATGTCATTCCCGCTTCTGGAACCTGCCTTCCGGAATTAAACTCATCTTTTGCATATTTGGTTAAATCCTTGCGTAATTTGTATATGCTTTTTTGTATATACAATCAGGGAAGGGTACACTATGCCAACGGAGTATGAGTGGGATAGCAATAAGGCGAAAAGTAACCTGCAAAAACATGGCATACGCTTTGAGGATGCGGTTATGGTTTTCGACGATCCTTATCATTTGTCTGTTCAGGATCGCTATGAAAACGGTGAATTTCGCTGGCAAACCATCGGCCTTGTGCAAGGCCTTCTTGTTATTTTGGTCGCACATACGGTACGTTTTGAAAGCGGAGGAGAAATCATCCGTATCATTAGCGCACGAAAGGCGGACCGTAAAGAGAGGAGCCGTTATGAGCATCGTTAAACATAAACGAGGTAGTGCGCCTGAGGTAAGCGCTCGTCGTGTGGCTGAGCTCAAAGCATTAGCTGAAAAACCAGATGCGGAGATTGATTACAGCGATATTCCTGCCACGGACGATGAACAGTGGTCAGGGGCGGTGCGAGGGAAGTTCTATCGACCACTCAAAACTCAGGCATCTGTACGCATTGACGCCGATGTGATGGAGTGGCTTAAACGGCCTGGGAAAGGTTATCAGACGCGGCTCAATGCCATTTTGCGTGAAGCAATGCTGCGCGATCAAAACAAAAAATAAATAGCGGGCAGCGTTTGGCTGCCCGCTATCTCAGCGTATATTTTCCAGCAGCCGCCACATCACCCACCCGCCAACCCCCATCAGCCCCCCCCCCGCCGTGCGCTCTATCAGCCACAGCGCACGGCTGAGCTTCTGCTGGACCGCGGGCAAACCCATCAGCGTCACCAGCGCCAGATCCCACGCCAGCACCACCGTCACCATCCAGACGCCGCAGGTTGCCTGCTGAAGCAGCGTCACGTCCGGCCCCAGTAGCGCCGTCATCAGCGCCAGATAGAACAGCGCATTCTTCGGGTTAAGCAGCGCCGAGCCGAGCCCCAGCAGGATCTGCTTACGCAGCGAGGGGCAGCGCTGATGGGTTTCATGCAGCCTCATCGCCTGCGGTTGGCTTCGCACCAGATGCGAGCCGATCCACAGCAGGTACAGCGCCCCGCAAAGCTCTATCAGCGTAAACAGCCAGGCAAACTGGCGCAGCGCGCTCCAGCCGATAATCACCGGAACAATATAAAGCGCGTTACCCGCGGCGATGCCGACGCACAATCCGGCGCTGCCGCGCAGTCGGTAGCGCGCCGCGTAGCCCACCAGCAGGAAGAAGTCCGGCCCCGGGCTTAACAGGGCGACAAAATGCGCCAGCGCCAGGGCGAGAAAAGCAGAAGGGAAGAACAGTTCCATAGCAACCTCGGTTAACAATCTGAGGTCAGGCTACGGTGATGCCAACGTTATTTATTGTCAGATATTGATCGGCCCGTCGCGTACTGGCGCGGCGTGGCGGCGGTATAGCTGACGAAGGTCTTATGAAAATGGCTCTGGTCGGCAAACCCGCTCTGGTAGCCAACGTCGGCGATGTCGTCCCCGGCACGCAGTCGCGCTTTGGCGAACTCCACGCGGGAGATGTTGAGGAAGCTGCCCGGCGTCAGGCCGGTATCCTGCCGGAAGGTGCGGATCAGCGTCTCCTTGCGCAGCGAGAATCGCTGGGCAAGTTCGTCAAGCGAAGGCGGTGCGGCCAGGTCGGCAAGAAACGCCTGCCGCACGTGCTGGCTGGTTGAGCGAAGCGCGTCGGCGTTTGTCACGCAGCGGGGCAGGGCTGAAAGCAGCGTGTCCACGGATACAGGCGACATCGCCTCAACAATATCCAGGTAGCGCTTAAACAGCGCAGGGTCGCGAATCACCTGTAACGCCTGAGGAATATCGGTGTCGATATAGAGCATATGGTAGCTGCGCGGTTGCCCGGCGACGGGGTTGCAGCTGTGCGGCGCAGAGGCCGGGATCACAATGAGGTCCCCGGGGTTAAGGATGTATTCTTTGTCATGACAAATGCAGCAGGTCTGGCCTTCCATAATCGCGCCGATAGAGAGCTGAGGGTGACTGTGGCGTTTGTACGCCTGCGTGCTCTGCCACGTGCTGCGCAACTCAAGGCCTGAGGCGCGGTGAAAAGTCTGCCGGATGTGTCGGGTATCGGTCATATGAACTCCTTCTGGACGTTTTTTATACCACGTCAGCGAACCGTCTGGCAGCGCTTCATTAAGAACCTTCCGGATATACCCAACTTTACGTCCACAGCCAGTCATGTTGACTACCCTTAATACCCTAAGCGGTAAAATAAGGAGATTCGACATGGCTTATCAGACAGTAAATCCTGCCACTAACCAGCTCATCAAAGAATACCCCTCGCATACCGACGCGGATATCGAAGCGGCGCTGAAGGCGGCCGATGCGCTTTACCATTCGGACTGGGCGAAAGGCGACATCAATCAGCGCCTGCCGGTGCTGCATAAGCTTGCCGACCTGATCGACGAGCGCACCGAGGAGCTGGCGAAAATTGCCAGTCAGGAGATGGGCAAGCTCATCGAACAGAGCCGCGGCGAGGTGAAGCTGTGCGCGCAGATCGCCCGCTACTACGCCGACAACGCGAAGCAGTTCCTGGCCCCGGTGAAGTATCAATCCGAACTCGGGGAAGCGTGGGTGGAGCACCACCCCATCGGCGTGCTGATGGCCGTTGAGCCGTGGAACTTCCCGTATTACCAACTGATGCGCGTCCTGGCACCAAACCTGGCGGCGGGCAACCCGGTGATCGCCAAGCATGCCAGCATCGTGCCGCACTGCGCTGAGACCTTTGCCCATCTGGTCCGCGAGGCGGGCGCGCCGGAAGGTGCATGGACCAACCTGTTTATCTCGTCCGAGCAGGTGGCGAACATCATTGCCGACGATCGCGTGCAGGGTGCCGCATTAACCGGCTCCGAAAAAGCCGGTAGTGTGGTGGCCGCACAGGCGGCGAAGCACATTAAGAAATCTACGCTGGAGCTGGGCGGTAACGACGTCTTCGTGGTGCTGGACGACGCGGACCTGGACAAAGCCGTCAAGACTGGCGTGAATGCGCGTCTCAACAACGCCGGGCAGGTCTGTACCGCGGCGAAGCGCTTTATCCTGCATGAAAAGATCGCGGATGCCTTCCTGAGCAAATTCACCGAGGCGTTTAAGCAGGTGAAGATTGGCGACCCGCTGGACGAAAGTACTACGCTGGGGCCGCTGTCGTCGAAAGATGCGCTAGAAACGTTGACCAAACAGGTCAACGAGGCGGTGAAAAACGGCGCGACGCTGCACTATGGCGGCAAGCCGGTGCAGCGTGAGGGGAGCTTCTTCGAACCGACGATCCTGACGAATATCTCGCGCGACAACCCGGCGTACTTCGAAGAGTTCTTCGGCCCGGTAGCGCAGATGTACGTGGTGAAAAACGACGACGAGGCGGTCGCGCTGGCGAACGACTCCCACTACGGCCTGGGCGGGGCGGTATTCAGTCAGGATATCGAGCGTGCGAAGAAAATGGCGTCACGGATCGAGACCGGGATGGTGTACATCAACTGGCTTACCGATACCGCGCCAGAGCTGCCGTTCGGCGGCGTGAAGCGCTCCGGTTACGGACGCGAGCTGTCGGATCTGGGGGTCAAAGAGTTTGTGAACCAGAAGCTGGTGGTGGTGCGTCAGTAAGAGGTCATAAAAAAACCTGCCAGCCGGCAGGTTTTTTAAGGGGATTATTGCACTTCGATCTTGTCCCAGCCGCTTTTGAACATGCAGCTGTCAACCAGCGTATCCCGGCGATATTCATTCGCATCTTCAACCGTGTAGCTCGTGGAAATATCCTTTTTCTTTTTCGATTTGTCCGTTTTTTCCGAGCTCGAACCGGTCACCACGTTATCCGGGGGAAGATCGATCAGTGCCTGCGCTTCGCATTCCGTGAGCTTTTTATTCATTTCCGCGTCGCTGACGCCCGGTTTCACCCATTTGTACTGGACGCAGCCGGTGAGCATCAGCGTGAGGCTCAGAACGCAAAGCGCGGTCATGCGGTGTTTCATCAGAAGGTGACTCCACCGCCTACATATGCGCCGTCAATCAGCGTGTGGTTCGGACGACCGTCTTTACCATCAACGCTCACGTGGCGGTAGCCCACTTTCAGGGTCACCGGCGCGATTGGCGTCCAGCTTACCCCACCGTTGGCTTCCACGTAGTTTTTCACGCTGTTGTTCAGCCCTTCTGGCGCAACGTAGCCTTCACCGTACACGTGGATGCTGTCGGTCAGGGCAACGTTTACGCCGCCGCCGATCGGGAACGCCACGCCGTTATCGCCTTTTTTCGGGCCGATGTAGATGGCTTTGGCACCCGCATTCAGCATCACCGGGCCTACTTCCAGGTTGTAGCCTGCGCCCACGCCGCCGGTCTGGGTACCGTCATCGGTGTTTTTAAGCCAGTTGCTTTCGGCATACAGGCCGGATGAGGATTTCCCCATTTCGAGGTTGAGGTTGGTAAAGTTTTTACCCTGCTCAATGCTGCCACCCATTGCCAGAGCGGAACCCGAGAGGGCGGTCAGAGCAGAAAGAAGAAGGATATTCAGTTTTTTCATGTTTTATGCCTCGTCATTAAATTCATCTGGGGGCACCTTAACAAGCGATGTTTATGACTGCAAATGTGATGAAGGTCGCTGTTTTATGCTGATATTGTTAACTTTTTTATTTGAAATGTTGCATCTATGTTTGATTGTCGAGGTGTCAACGCGTGATGTTCGGACGTTTAGGCATCGTTTAATTTTTTGACTAAACATAAACTGAACGAGGAAGGGATAGTGATTAGAGGCGAATTAATTGAGTTTCTAATAATTTCCAAAAGTATTTCAGATGACACACAATACAACACAACCTTACATTTCCGGGCAATGAATATACGTTCACCCGCGCACGCCGGTTGCCTTTCTATGTCATTTTTCTGACACGTTTATTCTTTACGTTGTTGGCTTCACTTACTGGATGCTAACAATATGAAAAGAAAAATTATTCCTGTGCTTATCGGTTGTGCGCTCTCTTTCTCTGGCCTGGCGGCACAGCCTACCGCTGAGCGCTATGTCGTCAGCTTCCCCGAGGGCTCCCATGTGAAATACAGCGGCGCGTTTGCCGATGCGTTCCCGAACGGGCTCCCGGTGGGGATTGGCTCTGGTCTGCTGTTTACGGGCAAGCAGGGCGATGCCCTGACGTTTGCGACCGTGACCGATCGCGGTCCCAACGCCGATGCGCCAAAAATGGGTAAAAACGAAGCCAAAATATTTGTCACGCCAGATTTCGCGCCGCTGCTGATGACCATCCGCGTTCAGAACGGCAAAGCAGAGGCAACGGATGCCCGCCCGCTGCATGACGATAAAGGCGAGATTAACGGTCTGCCGCTGCAAAGCGGCGTGATTGGTTCCACCAATGAAGTGGCGTTCAGCGATACCTTAAAGACGCTCAAGGGTGACAACCGCGGACTGGATACGGAAGGCATCACGCCGGACGGCAAAGGCGGCTACTGGCTGTGCGACGAGTACGGCCCGTTCCTGATTAACGTCGACAGCAAAGGCAAGATCCTCGCGATCCACGGGCCGCAGGCCGCGGAAGGGGAAAAATCCATCGCGGGCGGTCTGCCAAACATCATCAAATGGCGCCAGCCCAACCGGGGCTTTGAAGGCCTGACCCGGATGCCGGACGGGCGGATTATCGCCGCGGTGCAGAGCACGCTGGACATCGACGGTAAGAGCAAAAAGCAGGCGCTGTTCACCCGTCTGGTGAGCTTTGACCCGGCGACCGGCAAAACCGCGATGTACGGTTACCCTATCGACAGCGCGGCCTACGACAAAAACAGCGACGCCAAAATCGGCGACATCGTGGCGCTCGATAATCAGCACATCCTGCTGATTGAGCAGGGAAGCGATAAAAACGACGGAATGCGTAACCTGATTTACAAGGTGGATCTCAGTAAGGCGAGCGATCTTTCCGCCTTTGACAAGCCGGGCGAGTATCCGGAGTTTGATGATGAGAAAACCCTGGCGCAGCGCGGCATTACCCTTGCGTCAAAAACGCAGGTGGTCGATCTCCGCGCGCTGGGCTGGCAGCAGGAGAAGGCTGAAGGACTGGCGCTGATCGACAGCAAAACGCTTGCGGTGGCGAACGATAACGACTTTGGCGTGAAGGTCGCGATGCAAAACCCGGTCGAGGGTAAGAAGCTTAAGGATTACCGGGTGAACGCGGAAGGCAAGCTGACGCTGGATGATAAACCGGTGGAAACCACGCTCAGCGTGAAGCCGCTGAAGAAGCCGGAGTCCGACAGCGAGCTGTGGATTGTGACGCTGCCGGAGGCGTTGAAATAAGTTTACCGCTCACCCCTCTCCCCACAGGGGAGAGGGGGATTGTTCGGAGCGCATAGTTAAGCGGGGAGGCTATTTCTTCAGACTCGCAAACGCCGCCCGAATTTCCTCCTCCGGCAGCTGGATGCCAATAAACACCATCACGCTGTGCGGCGCTTCATCGCCCCACGGTCGGTCCCAGTCGGCGCTGTACAGGCGCTGCACGCCCTGGAACAGCAGGCGGTTCGGCTCGCCGTCAATCCACAGCATGCCTTTGTAGCGCAGCAGCCTGTCGGCAAACGACAGCAGCAGGTTCTCCATCACGCGGGAGACCTCGCTGATGTCCACCGGGTAATCCAGCTCCACCACAATCGACGCCACGTCGTTTTGCTTGTCGGACATAAAGTGGAAGCGCGGTTTTGCGGTGACGTTCTCTTCCAGCATAAAGCCGTTGGTGTTGAACAGCTGAGACAGGTCGATATCGCCGTGCGTCACCGTATAAATCGGCGCGCGGGAGTTGATGCGCGTCAGGCGCTCGCGAAGCTTAACGCTTTCGCCCGCCACGGCGGAGCTGGAAGA
>OBWZ01000357.1_pt1 | contig 16170 bp, 9 predicted proteins | sample 1476561 | NCBI WGS metagenome assembly OBWZ01 (sample SAMEA2580138, study PRJEB22360) | human gut metagenome | biome: human gut; feature: human-associated habitat; material: faeces | place: Denmark | collected 2008/2010 | reverse complement strand
ATAATCGAAGCGTGTACGGATTATTTCAATCCACGCTCTCCATGAGGAGAGCGACTAGCCCTCGCTATTATCTCGAAACACTGAAGTATTTCAATCCACGCTCTCCATGAGGAGAGCGACCATGCCCTTGAGCACAGCGTACACGCGTGTTCGATTTCAATCCACGCTCTCCATGAGGAGAGCGACCCGAAGGACTCGACACCGGCAAATGCACCGTACTTACATTTCAATCCACGCTCTCCATGAGGAGAGCGACAAGTCGCGTACTTGTAAAAAGTTTCCTCATTCATGATTTCAATCCACGCTCTCCATGAGGAGAGCGACTGCACCTTCGACCTTGTATCCAATGCCGACCGGCTGATTTCAATCCACGCTCTCCATGAGGAGAGCGACTTGCATTCACCTTGACGTTAAGCGTTTCCGACGATTTCAATCCACGCTCTCCATGAGGAGAGCGACTTCCCGCCACCGGCGGAGGACAGTATACCGTCAAATTTCAATCCACGCTCTCCATGAGGAGAGCGACTCGACCAGATTTTAACTCAACTGCAAACCGAAATTCATTTCAATCCACGCTCTCCATGAGGAGAGCGACAACTCGGCAAATGGAAAATCGCCGCCAAATATGAATTTCAATCCACGCTCTCCATGAGGAGAGCGACTTCCACCCTAAAATATGCGATATTCCTCGTACGCATTTCAATCCACGCTCTCCATGAGGAGAGCGACGTCAGCGGTTTTAGCAAGATTTGAATGGGTATATATTTCAATCCACGCTCTCCATGAGGAGAGCGACCGGACAGTACACCGTCAAAAACCTTACCGATACATTTCAATCCACGCTCTCCATGAGGAGAGCGACCAACGGATCCATGCGCACCATTGACGACACGCTTATTTCAATCCACGCTCTCCATGAGGAGAGCGACACAGAACAAAAAAAAATAATACACAAATAAAAAATTTCAATCCACGCTCTCCATGAGGAGAGCGACAAATCTGCGTTTTCGTCGTGATGATCTTGTCCGCAAATTTCAATCCACGCTCTCCATGAGGAGAGCGACGACCAACGCGAAAATACGAGATGTTTTCCGTATGAATTTCAATCCACGCTCTCCATGAGGAGAGCGACCGCGAAGGCAAAATCAAGCTCTACAGCGCATTGCAATTTCAATCCACGCTCTCCATGAGGAGAGCGACCAATTCAAGATAGCGTTCGTCGATATATGGAGGTATTTCAATCCACGCTCTCCATGAGGAGAGCGACCCTACGCAGGACAGATGTAGAGCAACACCGCAAGATTTCAATCCACGCTCTCCATGAGGAGAGCGACCGCAGGCATTGCAGGAAATCCGCAAACCACAGCAGATTTCAATCCACGCTCTCCATGAGGAGAGCGACTTTTAATCTATGCAAATTCGTAGATTTATACTATATTTCAATCCACGCTCTCCATGAGGAGAGCGACCAACAGTGACGTGCGGGCGGAAGTCGTTGACGATATTTCAATCCACGCTCTCCATGAGGAGAGCGACCCTTCCGAGGTGCCGAATCAAAGCGAGGACGCGAAATATTTCAATCCACGCTCTCCATGAGGAGAGCGACCGATGGCCGCGATACGGCTTCGTATCGAAAAGCTATTTCAATCCACGCTCTCCATGAGGAGAGCGACATGGTTGTATTCCAAACGTGCCATCGTCGTTTATTTTATTTCAATCCACGCTCTCCATGAGGAGAGCGACGACACAATATATCACAATCGCGTAGCCTATCCGGATTTCAATCCACGCTCTCCATGAGGAGAGCGACCGTGGCATTGAGCAACATCAACCGAAGCAACGCATTTCAATCCACGCTCTCCATGAGGAGAGCGACCAACACGGATTATGCGCATTCTTCGGACAAAGGATTTCAATCCACGCTCTCCATGAGGAGAGCGACGCGTTTTTTATAAGACTACGGCCAATAATTTTTCGGATTTCAATCCACGCTCTCCATGAGGAGAGCGACGGCTGACTCGGGATACCCCATCGGCATCGAGTGATTTCAATCCACGCTCTCCATGAGGAGAGCGACTTTGGCATCACCAATTTCCCGACCTTCATGGCCGTATTTCAATCCACGCTCTCCATGAGGAGAGCGACCACCATGTTTCCGGAATTGCAGTGGAAGAACTACGCATTTCAATCCACGCTCTCCATGAGGAGAGCGACGGCCGAAGCGCTGTAAGCATTGTTAATCTGGTCGGTATTTCAATCCACGCTCTCCATGAGGAGAGCGACCACGTGCCTCGCACATACGCTTCCTGCATCTGCCAATTTCAATCCACGCTCTCCATGAGGAGAGCGACCGGCTCCATTGTCGTGGTCTCGGCTGAATCCGTATTTCAATCCACGCTCTCCATGAGGAGAGCGACCCAAAAGACCCCGCGCCAAGTCTTTTCTCCCCCCAATTTCAATCCACGCTCTCCATGAGGAGAGCGACTGGCGGCCTCAGACGAAACCACAAACCGCATATATTTCAATCCACGCTCTCCATGAGGAGAGCGACAGTGCAGCTGGACATTTTTGTCCGCTTTTTGAGACGCAAGCCAGCTGCCTAGCTTTAAGCATATCAAACAACACCGCCGATACGACGAACAACATGTCTAAAACGAGCAACTGGCTTTCTGTCTCATTTTAATGTCCATTATTTAGTTTTCAAAACGCCCCACGAAAATCACAATTCGGATTTCGATAGTTTTTCAGGTGCGAAAGACGTCCCTTATCATGAGCGCTTACACTTCGCACAAACACCATTCCAAGACCGGCCACCTTGCCGAAAACACAATACTGCTGGCTAGAAAACACACTCTGAATACCGGACGGCACACTCAAACGCTCAACCCAGCATACCCCACACCATATCGTTATGGCACCATGCCATTTTGCCTGTGCTATATCATCATCACATCATTAACCGGCAAACTCCGTTCACGTCCATAATGCTCAATCCTATCCGCATATCGAGCGCCAAGTTTATAAAAGCGCAGGCTGTCCTCATCGGTATTGGCAATCTTCAGCAAATCGTGCACCAACACCAGATAATCGGAAGGACTCACCGAGCATTCGAAAACACTGTTCTGCACACGCTGTCCGTATTTCATGCATATCTTCGCCACCAAACGAAGACGACGCTTCCCCTCAGGGGTTTCCGTACTCACATCGTACGCAACCACAACCATCATGGTTTTTCACCTCCAATAACGTATCACCACGAATCATCGCATACCGCCACACACAGCTACGCACCTTTTACTTCCACATAAATGGCGGGTAATCATCAAGATCACCCCGCAACGATCGAGCTAGCAGCAGCGCTTGCACATACGGAACCAACCCCCATGAAATTTTTTCTTGCAGGAACGGATGAAGAATCTGATCGCTCTTCTTTTTCTGCCACGCCGTAAGCACTTTCTTCCGCCCGGAATCAGACAGCAGCACACCACCATTCTCCCGTATTTCAAAATCCCCCGGCTTAACAGCGCCTGTATTAACCAATGTCAGCACAAAGCGGTCAGCCAACACCGGGCGAAACTCTTCAACCAGATCCAATGCCAGAGAGGCTCTCCCGGGCCGATCCGTATGCATAAAACCAACATACGGATCCAGCCCCACGCCTTGCAAAGCCGCAATGCAATCATTCGTCAATATGGAGTAGCAAAAAGACAACAATGCATTTAGTCTGTCCAGCGGAGGCCTCCTCGACCTATTGGTGAAAAAGAAATCATCTTTATTCTTCAGGACCAAATCGTCAAAAGCGTAGAAATAATCTTTGGCAGCAAGCCCTTCGACACCCCTCAACTCATCAACCGTCAAACTTTTCCGAGCTTCTAACAATGCCGCCGACAATTTGCCGCTCTGCTCGGCAAGTCGGTCAATATTTACCCGCAAAGCATGATCACGTTTCGTACGTTCGAGCACCCATTTCGCATTGTAAAGTTTTCCAACAATGAAAGATTTCGCGTAACACAAAGATTTTTGTTCGTCATCCGCGACTCGAAATTGTTCACGGCGAAGTAGCACATTACGATTCTCCTCCCCTAACACGGAACAGTAATAATGGCCTCTCGGTGAATAGAATGCCATAGAAACGCCCAGTTTGCCGCAGCGCCCCATAAGAGCAGGCGAAGCACCCTTATACGAGAAACACATGATTCCCTCAATTGACCGTAACGGCACTTTCGCCAAGGTTTTGTCATTCTGATGAATCACAACATTGTCGTTCTCCAAAGCAAGATAGGCATCTTCCGTCATCACAAACAGCGTGTTTAACAGCTGCTTCATCACTCCCCGCTTTCCTTGAGCCGTTCTTCGATATATGCTTTTGCCGATTTCACCTTCCGTAATTCAGGCAGGCACAAATCCCGTAGAGAACATGACGAACACGATCTGGTCTGTTTCACTTTAGGAGTCCATCCGCGGGAGAAAAGATCATGCATTTGCAAGAAGTCAGCTTCGACCATGTTGCGAAGATCTTCGTCCAATTTTACCCGCTCACGACGTTTTGTCTGCCGATAGAACAAAGCACCTTCAGGAATATCACACGCGAGCATTTCTTCCAAGCACATCGCTTCCGCGCATAGCTGTAAACGATCAGCATCAATCGTTTTGGATTTGCCGTGTTTGTATTCAATCGGATATGGCAACCACAATCCATCTCTTCCGTGAAGCGGAACACCATCATTAGACTTATGGAATTCCACAACATCACAGGCTCCAGTTATGCCGAGCGCTCGCGAATAGACTCTCAAATCCCGCATGATCAGCGTATCGCCGCGAGATTCAGAAGTCGCATAATCGTGGGCGCGTTCATGTTCCAGATGCCCAGCTGTGGTCAAATAATTCTCTGACCACAGCTGTTCGATATGGATAAGAGCCCACTGTCGTTTGCAGAATGAGAAATGCTGGATGCCCGAAAGGGCCAGCCAATCTTCTTCCGGATATCCTTCTGGCCCTTTCATGCAACACCCCTTACTCTCTCAATTCCAAACGCTTCAGCGTCCTTCAATCACTTCGTACCGCAAGTCGGGAATAGAAGATCCATTCACTGCCACCGTTCCGTCCACATTAACGGAAACGGAACGATGAACTTTGGCGGAAGAGTATTGCCCTGACTTGCTGTTGTGCGTGAACCACACAACGTCCAACACTTCCATGGACCCCGCAGGACGAGCCGAACTTTCATCATTCTCAAACAACGTGACGAGAGCTTCCTTGATTTTTTCGGCGTCTTCTGCAGTAAACCCGGTTTTTTCGGCAAGCTGTGGGCTGATGCTGCCATACGTCGCATACACCGCACGGCCGGAAACACGGTATTTCATTCCCATGGTATCGGAGGATTTCTTACCGGTGTCCGTGGTTTCACTGTTCACTGACTTAGTGATCTGCACGTCGTCAATGGCGATGGGTTCAACCGAGAACGCAGCCTGAATGGAAACCGGACCGCGCACGCCCAAGGAAACTTCGTCAACATCCTTAGCTTTTTTGAATGCGAATACTTGTCCGAACGCACGTACGTCAAGCCACTGTTCGCACACTTTCTGGAACACCAGGTTCTTCTGTTTCTGCTCTTCTTTCGGCAAGGTTTTCAAATATGTGTTGAAACGGTCCGACAATGATTTTGCGCCGTCATCGGAACGGTCATCGGACTGCACGAAAATCGTTTCACCAGCATCTTGCAGGCGATTGCGAATCTTCCTTTTCAGTGCAACGTCAGAAACCTCGCCCAGCCCTTCCGATGTGGTTCGTGGACGATTGCCATTCAACGGATCACCATTAGGATTGGCATTATTAGACGCAAAAACGACTGCGAAATCAATCTTGTTTTCCAAAGCTGCCATGATATGACTCCTTAACTTTTTCTTTGATAATCAACGTCGATAACTTCAAAAACTAAACACTAGTTTTCTTTGCTCTTCTGGGATGCTTCTTGCGCTTTACGCATAGACTCCCTTCGCTGGCATGAATAACCGAGCAGAAAGAGCGGTGAAAGTGCACGGTTATCTTCGAAGTCTCCTTCTTTGAAAAGCGCCATGACCTCATCCACGCTGTTCTGGAACCAGGGCGCGCCATTCGCCGATTTCAGGTAGGGCATCAGTTGCTTCCACAGCGTTCCCCATGTTGTAAACGGCTTTGCGACGAAATTGCTCATGAGCTTAACGGCATTGGTCGGACGGGTGTCACTGATTCCTTGCTTATACAGGACACCGTTTTCAAAGCGGTCCGCGAGTGCCAGCAATCTCCCGTATAAGTAGTCGCGGTCATTTCGTGTTGGTTCAAGGTACATGGATATCGTGTCCTCCTGTTTGTTTTGCTTCCTCGCGTCGTCAATGTAATGTTTTTTCCATAGGCTGCATGCGATTTCAAAATCTCTTAGCCATGCTCCTGGAGCGTCATATCCCATAGGTTTAGTGACTCTGTGGTATGTGGCGTCCAATATGAAGCGGGGAAGCGATTCTCCTCCGAACATGCATTCTATAAGCTGCTTTTTCGTGTTTTTCGCAAAACGTTTATAGGCTTTGCTGCTTCTGTCTGACACGTCATATGCGCAGCTGATGATGTCGGCAAATGGTGGCGCACCTTCATATGCGACAAACTTCTTTTTTTCTTTGTCGTACATTTTCAACGGCCATGCCGCATCAACATGCCACCGCAGGATACTTTCGACATATTCGTCTTTTGAAAGTTCACGGTAATATGTAACGCTCAAACGCCCTGATGTCGCCGCATCCAGAATGACAATCATCATTGGGTCGGCATGCTTTTTGAGTTTGTTAGCATTGCCATATCCGCGTAGTACCTTCGAAAAAACTTGTGCGTATTGAAAGTTTGTTGCGGTCAGCGCATCTGCAATATCGTTGCGGGGAGCTTCCGGCTCGTCCACATCCGATGAGAACAAAGAGCCAAAATCATAAGAACCTTCCTGAGGGTCAAGCTTCGGCTTTTCGTTGGGGTTTTTCACCGAGCAGATGACTATGGCCTGGGTATCGGTAATCGTTCCATGATTATTGACCAACCATTGCAGCGTCGAATGTATCTTCTGCGATGTTTCACCATCGACTTGCAAAGCCTCCTCTTTGGATGCGAAGCGCCCTCGATAGGTGAAATTCGTTGAATCGTTTGCCGATAACAGTTTGGCGTTGCCATTTACGCTGACAATTTTCTTAGGGAAGTTCAATATCGGAGCATATAGGTCCTCTCCGAACATATCCTTCCCTTTTTTCTGTCGATCATGGTACAAATAAGAAATCCATTGCGCCTGTATATCGGGATCGTTCGAGACATCTGAGTTTTGCAGCCCAATTTCAACTTCGAAGCAAACACCTGCTTTCCGGTCTTTTTCGGTTATTTCCACATTGAATCGAGCGGCTTCTTCGCTGATGCTGTGTTCCGAGACGCATCGATAGATGGCATTGAGTTTGACGTTGTCGCCTTTCCAAGCGGCAAGCTGCTCCAAATACATGGAGGTTTTCTCCTTGTCGAAATGCAAGTCGAGATATTGGAGCTGATCAAACAGAGGATGCGGTACCGGCTTGATGGTGCGTCCCATGGAACTTTCTGTGCACGGGATAACAATCGTTTGTTTTTCCCTCAGAAGCCGTAGTATCTCACCATTCTCGTTTACCCCTAGCGTCAATAGTGTCGGAAGTGTCGTATGCCCCGGAGGAATCAAGGCTTTCCTAATGTCAAGCGTAGAACCGTCGCCACTTCTCGGAATTTTTCCGGCGGCGTTGTGCACAGATTCGTTGATAAGCAACAGATTGTTCGACAGGCTCATCACTCACTCCTCTCCCACCGGCTGCAGATTGCTCCCCAAAGCGAATTCCTTGACGCTCTGGTTTTTCCTGATAATTCGTCCATCCAATTTCGTGGATTCCGGACGCTCAAATTCGATGATGCCGTCGGACATAACAGGCGACCAGAATCGGGCGATAAAATCGTGGTCCTCGTTTTCATCCGGATACGTGAATCCATGGAACATGTATCCCATATTCCACTCGCCATAACCGTCATAAAACCCTTCGCCAGATCCGAACTCACATGGTTCCACATACCCCTGGCACTCGCGCGTCCCCAAGAATACGTCTCGGCGACCGCCTTTCTGAACGGATCTCAAGGCGATATTATGATGTTTGTTTTCGTCGCGGTCAGCGACAAGATCTTCACGCTGATCATTCCATTCGAAATGAGCCAAAACCTGATAACGCACGTCTTTGAGATACGTGTAGTACGAAAGATCATTGCCACCGCTCATTTTGATGGGTCGAATTCCCTTTCCTTCAGTCTGAACTCTGTTCATCACACGAACAGCGTCAATAACCCACATAAAAGTTGGCTTCCAATAGATGCTTTCCGTAATGCCTTTCAAAGCTTGGTACGTTGGCACCTGATACGAAAATTTCTCACCCCCAACACGTGTTGCTGCTTCCGAGAACAACGCATATCTGCCTGATACCTCATATTCAATTGAGTTGCGATGTCGTTGCATATAACTCCTTCGTTAATCGTTCCCTCAACCAGCCACTGTCAATATAGCACATTTTACGCTTATTGTACATAGAACTCTTTGAGTGTTTCTCAATCAACAATCAACCAGTTATTCTTGTATAAGTAGGTTTTCCTACTGTCGCCACATTCATGGCGTGGATTGAAAATATGTACAACATGCGTATTTACCAAACGAAACTCTCCTGCAGATTCCCATCGACCTGCAGGAGAACCACTGCCCTTTCATATCATCAACAGAGACATGTCCGTCTCTGTCACCACGCCATATTCGCCTTTGTAATAATCTCCATTCAGAACGCAAATATCGAAATCCTCGCTAGCGATGGAAATCGCATGTTTTTCGTTCAAAATCTTGTATTCGTAATCGAAAAGGGAAACCGTGTATTCCTGTAGCCGCCGCAGAATCGCAATCTTCTCCCTCAACTCACCGTGGCCCAACATATCCAGTAATTCCATCGCATTGCCATAGGGAACCACAACATTGTGCGTGATTTTCGGAATCACACGATATTCATTGCCGACCGTTTTGAACGCCTGGGCAAAAAACGGATTGTATCTCTCCCCCATCGTATTGTTCTCGAATTGCTTACGTTGGCTTTCGTTGTATGCCAGCAACTCATAAATCGTTTTTCCAGCGTTTTCCTTTTTCCAAAGCGGACCATCCAGCAAACTATTGCCGCCATCTCGATCCTCACTTTGAAGCAGTATGCCATAAAACTCATTGAGCATGCCAGTAGAAAGCAGATCAGCATCAGGATGCTCACCCATAATCTGCAAAGTGAGCTTTTTGCCTCTGTGAATCTCTGGAAGATAGTCCTTGAACCTTTCCTCACCTTGCAACGGATAGACATACACATCCTTGATTTCTTTCGATTCACCATTCCTGTTGCACCTGCCAGCCGCTTGCATAATGCTATCCAGACCAGCCATCGCCCTGACTACGCATGCGAACGAAAGGTCCACTCCCGCTTCGATAAGCTGCGTGCTTACGCAAATCACCGGTTTGGAATCATGAGGATCAGTTAACACCTTTATTCTCGCTAACTGGTCTGCCCTATGTTTGCCACACATGGCAGTACTCAAATGAATCAACTCAAACTGCCCGTCAGCATTGAGCTCTTGCAAACACTGATACATTTCGCGCGCTTCACTCTTCGTGTTGACGATAGACAGACAATTGCCGTTCCGAAGTGCCTGCTCATATATGATGTTCGCAAGTTCCTCGCAACTCTTGCTTTCCTGTGAAGCAATAATCCGGGTACGCTTGAGCTTCTCTTCGTAACCATCAGTATTGTCGATAAGATCAGGCTCGTCTGACAGACGCAGATTCTTTCGCGCCGTTCGTTCCAATAAAGGCTGCGTAGCTGAGCACAGCAGAATAGTCGAGTCCAATATCGTCGAAAGAAAACTCACAACTTCATTAAACGGATTGATGATATTCAATGGAAGCGACTGAATCTCATCAAAAATGATGACGCTATTGGCCATGTTGTGGAATTTACGAAGTTTCGTACCACGCGCCGACATAACCGTTTCCAAGAATTCGACCATCGTAGTCACGATGATCGGATTATCCCAACGTTCAGACGCCAGTTTACGTTGACGTTCCTTCGCATCCTCTTCCTCACTTGTGCCGATAGAGCCCGTGTTACCGGAATTCTGAAGGCCCGCGGTGGAGTAATGCTCCAGCACAATATTGCTGTCAGCATCCAGACCAAGCATATTCCGGAATGTTGCCACGGTCTGTGACGTAATAGACAAGTACGGAATCACATAAATGATTCGTCTTTTCCCTGTTTCCAAAGCATGATGCAAGGCGAAATTCAACGAAGCCAACGTTTTACCGCCTCCGGTCGGAACCGACAATCGGTAAATCCCTGTCTCTCTGCTCCCAGCCTGACGGCACTGTTCCGTAATCTGTTGACGGATTTTATTGATTTCGGATGTCGAATCGAATGATTTCATGCTTTCGTCAAGACGGCGAATCAGTTCCGACCAATCCGCCTTGATCGGATGATATTGCTCTTTCGTCTCAAAATAAGCCGTATCTGTTCTATCGGCATCAATCAAACGAGAATAAACGTATTTAACTAGTAATCCCGAGTAGAAATAACGACTATCTTTCGACAATTTCAGCAATTTAGTTCGTCCTACAAAATCGAAAACATCTTTTTCGGCCTGCTGGAAGGTGTCTTGCAAGTCGAGGTCCAAATCATGTAGCCCCTGTTTGATTTCCCCATACGCATATTTAGGATTCTGTTTATCTGCTTCCGTAAAACCTGTGAGAAAAGCCTCATCACCGATTTCATTGATGCAATCAGGAAGCTCTCCATGATGTTTTGCAATAACAAGTTCAAGAATCTCTTTCACGATTTCCGCTGCCGAATTCGAAATCGGCAGGTCATTGACGACGAACGCACCCTGCCTCGCATGAGGAATCTCACCACGACGTCCCTTGCCTGATATCAGATACGTTTGAAACTGTTGCGCGACCTTTCCAACATCATGCAGGAGCGCCGCCATTCGCGGAATCTGAGAAAACTCCGATTCATAGCTTTCCGCTAAGTCACCCGCATTGTGAAGATGGTCACGCAACGTCTGCACACCGCCATCCGCGTCCTTGTGCGCCAGCAAAGTCATAATCTGCTCCTTCACAGATATGTTCAAGCACCCCTACATTACCATAGCGTTACAGTTCTCACGAGCATTGCAACGAGGTTCGGCATATAGAGACAGAAGACTTTCAAGTGGAATAATCCGCATATACGCATACTCATTGGTATACCTATTCATATCTTTCCATTTTCAATTCCAAATGGAAAGATATGAATATTTTTTGCGTTAGCTACACTTAACCGAATAAGTGTAGCTAAATTCCGCGTTAGCCACATTTATTCGCACATAGAAAAAACCGGACAGCGGATTCTTGGAATCCACCCACTTGGGCGAACCCGTTGAATCCGCCGTCCGGCGGCGCGACTGCTTCTCAAGAATGTGTGCTTGACTCACATGGATGGTACTGAGAACCATTCGCTTAACGATCTGTTTCCGTGCGCGCCAACCGCGTAAGGAACGCGGCTGCGCGGCACGGACACAAATCAAGTCTTGAGTGGACTCGAGCCGCGGTGGGCAACGCCACGGCGGCTCGAAAGCCAAGGGATTACTCTAGCCGCAGCTTGGAATAATCGCAAGCCGACTGAGCTTCGTTCAGTTCAGGCCTTGGCAACCTCCACGCTGAGCTCGGAGCCGCCTTCCTTCACGTTGAAGGAGGTGGCGAGCGTCTCGGAAGCGATGAGATCCTTGAACTGCTCGACCTTCGCCACGTCATCGGCCGGCACGGTCAGCGTCAGTGCGATGCGGTCGGAGATCTGCAAATCGGCGGCCTTACGGGCATCCTGCACAGCGCGAATCACGTCGCGGGCGTAGCCTTCGGCGATCAGATCATCGTTCAGCTCGGTGTCGAGAATCACGAAGCCACCGGTCGGCAGCGCGGCGGAAACGGAGTTGGCGGCCTCTTCGGCGTTCTTCTCCTCCACGCTGTTGATCAGCTCATATTCGCCTTCCTCAAGCACGATCTCACCGTTCGGAGTCTCACATACCGGAGCGCCTTCGGCGTTCACATGCCATGCGCCGGACTTGGAAGCCTTGATGGCGAACTGTACGTCCTTGCGCAGGCGCTTGCCCGCCACGCGAGCGTTCACGCGCAGCTCGTTGATGATCTTCAAGCCTTGGGCTTCGGCATCCTCAAGCGTGCACAGTTCAACGTTCTTCACGTTCAGTTCGGATTTCAGAATCTCGTCGTATGCGGCCACGGCATCAGTGTTTTCCACCACCACGGTCAGCTTATGCAGTGGCTGGCGCACGCGGATCTGCTTCGTCTTACGCATCGACAGGGTGCCGGACACGACCTCGCGCACCTTCTCCATCGCGTCAACCAGAGCCGGATCGTCAACGAGCACACGGCCCAGTTCGGTCGCTTCGCCAGTCTGCTCGTCGGCAAGGAACGGCCAGTCGGCCAGATGCACGGATTCGCCACCGGTCAGACCACGCCACACGGCTTCCGCTTCCATCGGAGCGAGCGGTGCGATCACGCGCATGAATGCTTCAAGCACGGTGTACAGCGTGTTGAACGCGTTCGCATCCTCATTCCAGAAACGGTCACGATTGTTGCGGATATACCAGTTGGTGAGCATGTCGATGAAATCAGACACTGCTTCGCAAGCGTCGGAGATCAGGAAGTCATCCAGCGAGCTTTGCGTCTTTTCGATCAGACGGCGGGTACGTGCCAGCAAGTAGCGGTCCATTTCCGGCAGTGCGGCGACCTCATCGGCACGCAACGCACGAGCATCGAAACCGGCACCATTATTGGCGGCGTTCGCATACAGGGTGAAGAAGTAGTACGAGCTCCACACTGGCAGCATGACCTGACGCACGGTGTCGCGAATGCCATCGGCGGTCACGATCAGGTTACCGCCGCGCAGGATCGGCGAGCTCATGAGGAACCAACGCATGGCGTCGGAGCCGAAATCGTTGAACACACCGTTCACATCCGGGTAGTTGCGCAAGTGCTTCGACATCTTCTGACCATCGGAACCGAGCACGATGCCATGGCAGATCACGTTCTTGAACGCCGGCTTGTCGAACAGTGCGGTCGCCATGATGTGCAGCACGTAGAACCAGCCACGGGTCTGGCCGATGTATTCCACGATGTAATCGCACGGGAAATGCTGTTCGAACGTTTCCTTGTTTTCGAACGGGTAATGGTACTGGGCGAAGCTCATGGAACCGGATTCGAACCAGCAGTCCATCACGTCGGTGATGCGGTGCATGTGGCTCTTGCCGGTCGGATCGTCCGGGTTGACGCGGGTCAGCTCGTCGATGTACGGGCGGTGCATGTTGACATTGCCCTCATGGTCGCGCGGATAATCGCCAAAATCAGCCTTCAGCTCGTCCAACGAACCGTACACGTCAACGCGTGGATACTTCGGATCATCGGAAACCCACACCGGAATCGGCGAACCCCAGAAACGGTTGCGGGAGATCGACCAGTCACGGGCGTTGGCCAGCCACTTGCCGAACTGGCCGTCCTTCACATTGCCCGGAATCCAGTTGATTTCCTGGTTCAGTTCGAGCAGACGATCCTTGATCTTGGTGACGGACACGAACCACGAGCTCACCGGCTTGTAGATGAGCGGCGTGGCGCAACGCCAGCAGTGCGGGTAGGAGTGTACGTAGCTCTTCTCCTGGAAAAGGATCGCACGCTGCTCTTCCGGAATACGCTCCAGCGGGCCGTCACCGGCACGCAGGTTACGCAGAATCGGCTTGTTCGCATCGAACACGTACATGCCCTCATAGTCCGGGCACAGCGCGGTGAACTTGCAGCCCGCGTCGAGCACGTCAACGCTCTTGATGCCCTTGGCGTTGAGCGTGTTCATATCGTCTTCGCCGTACGGAGCCTGATGCACGAGGCCGGTACCTTCAACGGTATCGACATAGTCGGCGGTGAAGATCTGATAGCCTTCCGGACCCGGAACCTTGCCTTCGACGGCGTTCTCGTCGCCTGCGAAGTACGGGAACACCGGGTAGTAGCGCCAGCCTTCCATTTCGGCACCCTTGAGTTCGCGCACGATCTCATAGTTCTCGCCGAGTTCCTTGGCGTAAGAACCGAGCAGCGGCTTGCCCAGATAGAACTTCTTGCCAGCGAACTTGCCTTCGGTCGGACGCACTTCCACATAGTCGATGTCTGCACCGACCACAATGGCGAAGTTGGTGGGAACGGTCCACGGCGTAGTGGTCCAGAACACCGCGTAGGCGTCTTCCTCGTCGCGCAGCTTCACGGCCACGGACACGGTGGTGTCTTGACGATCCTGATACACGTCGGCATCCATGCGCAGCTCATGCGCGGAAAGCGGCGTCTGATCCTTCGGGCAGTACGGCAGCACGCGGTAGCCCTGATACGCGAGGCCCTTGTCGTACAGCTGCTTGAACGCCCACATCACGGATTCCATGTATGGAATGTTCAGCGTCTTATAGCCATGCTCGAAATCGACCCAACGTGCCTGACGGTGCACGTAGTCCTTCCACTCGTTGGTGTACTTGAGCACGGAGGCACGGCAGGCGTCGTTGAACTTGTCGATGCCCATTTCCTTGACCTGATCGACCGAATCGATGCCCAGTTCCTTCTGGGCTTCAAGCTCGGCCGGCAGACCGTGCGTATCCCAGCCGAACACACGATTGACCTTGCGGCCCTTCATGGTCTGGTAACGCGGAATCACATCCTTGGCGTAACCGGTCAGCAGGTGGCCGTAATGCGGCAGGCCGTTGGCGAACGGCGGACCGTCGAAGAACACGAATTCGTTCTGGCTGTGATCGCCGGAAGGACGGCGTTCAATGGACTTCTGGAAAGTGTCGTCCTTCTCCCAATAATCAAGGACGGATTCTTCCAGCTTCGGGAAACTGGGGTTCGGCGCTACATTGGCGCTCTGCTCACCCGCAGCTGCCTTCGGATACACGTTGTTTTCGCTCACCGTATCTCCTCGTAGGTTCTTGCTATCTATCTCCTACGAGGACGATGGCCGTAACGTCTGCTGGACGCCGCCACCGCGGTACCACCTCGTTTGCCGCACTTTCAAATATACGTGCGACCGCTTGTATGTTCGGCTATTCGGGCCTTCCCGCCGGGTCTAATAAGTCGCTCACGCGACCGTTCTTCCGGAAGCTCCCCGCTGATAACGGATCATCGCTCGCATTTCGGTTGTCACTATAGCATGCAGCGCGAACTATTTTCGCTTGTTTTGCATGATTATGGACGATTTCACAATAGGTTTCATGGCGATTCACAATAGCTCTTATGTAGGATTACATACAACAGAAATGCCGATACTGACAGCCCATCAGTATCGGCATTGTAATCGTATTTTCAATATGTATTTTTAGAACATACTATGTTCGATCATTCGGAGATTTCACCGGAAGCAAGCTTGGCTTCGAGCTCTTCGACAATCTCGTCGTGCATCTTCTCGGTGATCTTCACCTTGAAGAGGAACACGAGCAGGCTCAGCACGATGATGCCCAGCGGCACGTAGAATGCGCAGACCTTGAACATGCCGATGTTCGCGGCGGTCATATCCGCGGCGGTTGCGTCACCGATCATGCCTGCGGCTACGGCGATGAAGCCGACGATACCGTTGGAGCATGCGCCTGCGATCTTGTCGAGCATCGGGCGGACGGACAGGGTGACGGCCTCGTTACGCTTGCCGTTCTTGAGCTGACCATATTCGATGGAGTCGGTCAGCGACAGGATGGCGGTCATCTGAATGAAAGTCTGCGGCAGGTAGAAGAAGACCAGACCGACGATGACCATTGCCAGATTGCTGGAGCCGACGGCGAACAGCAGGTAGCCGACGATCATGAGCACCATGCCACCCAAGTACAGGTAGCGGCGCGGAATGCGCTTGTTCAGGATCGGGTACAGCGGAGCCATAACCAAGCCGGTGATGACCGGGATGACGCCCACGATGGAGTATGCGGCGGTGTTGTCGAGGATGTACTTGAACAGGTACATGAGCACGCCGGTGGTGGCCACGTTGGCGATGGCGTACAGCAGGTAGCTCAAGGCAA
>OBWZ01000355.1_pt1 | contig 16184 bp, 12 predicted proteins | sample 1476561 | NCBI WGS metagenome assembly OBWZ01 (sample SAMEA2580138, study PRJEB22360) | human gut metagenome | biome: human gut; feature: human-associated habitat; material: faeces | place: Denmark | collected 2008/2010 | reverse complement strand
TGCGGTCGGAGCGGTCGAGACCGTCGCCCACGTCCACGCCGTTCTTGCGGTCCAGCTCAAGAAGGGCGAGCTTGATCTCCGGAGACTCGATCCGCTCCATGACGTCGCGCGTCACGCAGTCGGGCCGGCATGAGGAGCAGCCCTGGGACTCAGCCCGTTTCTTGCATCCGTCCGAGCAGCTCATGTCAGCGAGGTCAACCCGGAACACGCGACCCCCTTCAAGGCGCAGCACCAACTGCTCGCGCGGGGTGTTGTACTCCTGGATGCGCGCCTTCCCCAGCGGGGTCTCGATCAGCGTCTTCTTCTTGGGAGCCCGGCTCTTGAAATCCTTGTACGCCTCGAACTCATAGCGCAGGCAGCACATGAGGCGGCCGCACATACCGGAGATCTTCGAGGAGTTGAGGGGCAGGTCCTGCTCCTTAGCCATCCGGATGGAGACGGGCTCGAACTGACCGCCAAACCGCGCGCAGCAGAGCTCCTGACCGCAGGTGGCATAGCCGCCGGCAAGGCGGGTCTCGTCGCGGACGCCGATCTGGCGCATGTCAACCCGGATGCGAAAACGCTGCGAAAGGTCGCGCACGAGCTGGCGGAAATCGACCCGTTCCTCAGCCGAGAAGTAGAACACGGCCGCCTCTCCACCGAAGAGGAACTCCACGCCCACGGGCTTCATGTCCAGCTTGTTCTTGGTCACGAGCTCGCGGAAGTCGGCCATGGCCGCATCCCCGCGCTCGCCCAGCTCGTCTGCACGGTCGAGATCGATGTCGTCGGCGATGCGAATCACGGACTTCAACGGGGCTGCCAGCTCAGAGGCGGGAACCTCGAACGGATCCGCCGTGACAAGGCCGATCTCGGTGCCGCGCTCGGTGTCGCAGACGGCGTAATCCGCCTGGACGATATCGAGGCCCTCGGGATCGAACCACAGGTCGCGCGAGGCGAAGGGAAACTTAACGGGAACGACTACGGGCATGTGAGCCCCTTCCTGATATCGAAGAGCATGACCTCGACGGCCAGCTGGGGGGTTACATTGCGCGCGATGCGCGACTCGGCCAGGGAGACGGCGTCGAGGGCGGCGAGCACGCCGGTGACGTGTGCGCGCGCGGCGAGGCGATCGACGATGTCGGCGACGCCCGCGTTGACGATCTCACCGGGCACCCCTTCAAGGCGCGTGAGCACGTCGCGCAGAAGCGAGCGGACGCTGGCCAGCACCTCCATGATACCTGAACGCCTGCGTGCGGTGAGCTCGCGCTTGTTGCGCTCCTCGAGCTGCTTCAAGGCGCCGCGGGAGAGGTAGTCGGCATTCTGCTCGAGGATCGCCTTCTGCGTCGATTCAACCTCGGCGAGCGGCGCGTCGGCCGCCAGGATGACCTCCTTGGCCGAGGACAGGATATCGGCCTCATCGGCATGGAGCAGGGCGTCGACCGCTCGAAGGACGGTGCGCCGTGCCGCTTGGCGGTCGGCCGACTTCAGGAACTCGATGGCGCGCGCAGGGCTCCCGGCGGCAGCGAGGGCCATACGGCAGCGCTCACCCGCGACCCCCGTCGCACGCTCCACGGCCGCGGCCGCGCGCTCAGGGGCGACCATGCGGAAGGGAACGCATTGGCAGCGCGAGACGATCGTGGAGAGGATGGCCTCGGCTGAGGTGCCAAGCAGGATGAAGGTGACACCCGCGGGCGGCTCCTCCAAGGTCTTGAGCAGTGCGTTGGCCGTGTTGGCGCGAAGTTGCTCGGCGCGGTCGATGATGTAGACCTTGGCGGTGCCGCGGATGGGCGCGAGCGCCACCTCCTCGAGCAGCGCACGGGTCTGGGCGATCACGTAGCCGGTGGCGCTCTCCGGCTGGTACAGATGGACATCCGGGTGCGTCCGCCGGGCCACGCGGACGCAGGCGTCGCAGGCCCCGCAGCCGCGCTCCCCCTCCCGCTCGCAGAGCAGGGCCTGGGCCAGGGCCCAAGCGGCATCGAGCTTGCCGGAACCAGGAGCGCCGAGGAAAAGGTAGGCGTGGCTCGTGCGCCCCGCCTCAGCGGCGCGGGCGAGGAAGTCGCGGACGCGCGGCTGGGTGTCAAGCTGGGAGAGGAGGCCGGGCATCAGAGGCTCACCGCCTCGCGCACGATAGCGAGGGCGCGCGCGTGGACCTCGGAGGGCGTGCCGGAGGCGTCGACGAGGCGGACCCGCGCGGGCTCCTCAGCCGCAAGGGCGTGAAAGCCCTCGGCCACCCGCCGCTGGTACGCGATACCCTTGGCCTCCATGCGGTCGGCGGCGCCACGTCCAGCGGCGCGATGAGCGGCAGCCTCCACGGGGAGATCGAAGACGAGGGTGAGCGTCGGGTGGACGCCGTCGACGGCGAGCTCGTTGGCCAGGCGCACGCGGTCGCGATCAAGTCCGCCGGCGAAAGCCTGGTACGCGGTGGTGGAATCGTAGAAGCGATCGCAGATGACCGTCTTGCCGGCTGCGAGCGCGGGCGCGATCACCTCGTGCACGAGTTGGGCGCGAGCGGCCTCATACAGCAGAAGCTCACAGGTGGTGCCCATCTTCGTGTTGTCGGGATCGAGCAGCAGGGCGCGGATGTTCTCTGAAATGGTCGTGCCGCCGGGCTCGCGCAGATGGCAGACGCTCGCACCCGCGTGTTCGAGCGCGGCGGCGAGCAGGGCGGCCTGGGTCGACTTGCCGCTACCGTCGATGCCTTCGAGGGTGATGAATGCCGGGGACATGGAGCTCCTTGCGAATGCGGGGGCGGCGCCGACATGAGGGCACGCCCGCCCGGTTTGCTTCGCCCCATCATAACGCGATACCCGGACACAGGCCCCTTGCGGTGGAGACGGCTACATCACCCAGATGTCTGCCCTCTCCGCTGTCGGCGCGTGCCAACGTCTCATTGCCTCTCGAAGACGACGCTGCCGTCTGCGCCAAGCGCATCGGAGTGGATCAGCTGGTCGCCAACCTGGACGCTGTCCGTCAGCGCCTTGATGACGAACTCGGCCCCCGGCTGGAAGGGATCCTCCCGGAAACTCGCCACCACCGCATCGTCAGTGCGGTAGACAAACGTCGCATCGGTGGCAAACAGGTGCCATTCGGCGCTCTTCGCGTCCCAATCCCTCAGCCCCCTGCCCGCTTTCCTCGCCCAGGCGACCGCCCCGTCAACGGTGAGTTGAATGAGTTCCTCCCTGCTCAGCCCCAGGGCGTCTGTCGCGGGGATCTCCTTGCCGGTCCTCAGGTTGTAGTAGCGGCCGTAAACATAGGTGGGGGCCGTGCTGCCACCGTAGCTGCTGCGATGCTCGATGCGGACGCAGGCAACATCCCCTGAGATGGAAACGGTCCTGTCGAAACGGTGCACCGTCTGCTCGATCGAGCCGTCACTTGGGTGGGCCGTGTCGTAGGTCATGCCCTCCTGGCGCTCGAGAGCCTGCTCATAGTCGCTCTTGATCTGGGCATTCAAGCTCTCAAGTTCCGGAGATGTCGAGCCGCCTACAACCTCGAACTGCGGATACGCCCAGTCTGTCTCGAACTGGGCCGTATCATTTGGGCCACCGTTGCCATATACCGTGACGGCATGGCGCTCGACCACGTCTGCAGCCTGATAGGCGGCCGCCGAGGTTTGATCCGAACCTCCTTGAGCCCGCTCTTTGATCGTGGCGATCGTCTCCTGGGTCATGGCCACGGTCTCCTCAACCGAGTAGTCCCGACCATCGGCGGTGTTGGCGATGGACTCGTACCAACGCCCCATATCCTTCGGGCCGGCAATCGAGTAGAACGCCGACACCTGCGGCTCGTCGAGCGCCCGCATGTACTCCTCGGACGTTGCCTCCGCGCCGTTCACGGTCTGGCTCGACGTCCCCTTGATCATGTTGTTCCTGCTCTCGATCGACCAGATGGGGGCGAAGGCGCCGTCTTTATAGCGGTAGCAGGTGTTCCAGCTCACCTCATCACCGGCCTCCTCGCCTCCCCCGTATACCGCCGTCATCATGACGGGCTGGTCATCCAGGGAGACCACCTCGAACCCCGTCAAGATATCCTGACCGTGGTAGAACGACTGATCTTCGTTGTAGACCAACTTGAGCTCATCATCTTGAACAGCCCAGACCTCAAACGCGTACGAGTTGACGTCGAGCGGCAGGACCTTGCCATCTGTGCGGTAGCCGAGGATCAGCTCTTCAAGACCGTCTCCGTCGAAATCCCTCAGGTACGCGAAGATGAGTCCGGTTCCGATCTGCTCATCTTGGGCATTGCCCTGCCCGAAGCCCGGCTCACCGTACCGCGCAATATACTCATTTACTTTATCGAGGTAGAGTTTGTATGCCTCCTGTCTGGGATCAGCGGTCTTCACCGGAGCGGCCACGCTCACCTGGCCGCTCTCAGGCTCATTCATCGTGACGCTCTCCGGGGCCTCCCGGTTGTCTTCACCGTAGTCCACGGCAAACGAGGGCGTGTCCTTGGTCAGCGTGACGACGCTGTCGCCCTCGCCCACCTGAATGGTGCCCTCGTCTTCGGTGGCATCTTCCTGCGCCCCTGCGGAGGTGTCCGCGATGTAGCAGATATAGCGCCCGTTGGGAATAGCCGCGTTGATCTGCTCGAACGAGAAGCCCTCGGTTGTGGAGACAGGCATGTGGTACGGCGTGGTATCCACCGCGTAAGCCCGCGTATCATCACCGGCAGACGGCTCGCCCACGCGCACCACTATGACGGTGTATGAGCTGAGGGGCTCGTTCTGTTTATTCCTGGGAATGATGCGCGTGGCTTTGGATAGAGGCACGTCTGCTTCCTGACCGAACGCAGCGGTCACATTCCGCATGCCAGTGAACCAAATAACGCCGACGATGGCCGCCGTGACGACGGCGACAGCCGCCAGGGCGCCTGCCGCAATGAGAACGTGCTTCTTTTTGAGCTTCGAACCACCCGCCGACGGAGACGGGGCCGACGTGGCGGGAGGCGCTGGCCAGGACGACGTGCCTGATGGAGCGGCCGCCCAACCTTTTGCCACGGTCCCCTCCACGGGGAGCGTCGACGGTGCGTCATCGGTCTTACTTGACCCGCCTGACGATTCGGCTCCCGTTTGGGCCCCCGCAGCAGGGCCGTCCACCGGCGCGCCGCACGTGACGCAGAATTTTGCATCTTCAGGCAGCTTGCTGCCACACGTCGTGCAATACATCACAGCCCCCCACCTGCCTCAAGACGGGACATATGCCCCCCTTGAGGCCGCTCTCCTCCAACAAATTGAAACAACATGTAGAGTTTCGCATACTGCTGCAACAGGAGGGTTGATCAATTGTCAGGGATCTGATGGACGATGGCCGGCCGATGCATTCGGCGGGACATTCGCCCCGCACTGCCAGCGCACTGAGCTACATCTCACTCCTTGATGCGCACCTGAATGCAGCAAAAGTCTTCTTGATGCTCTTCGTCATACGAGCAGGTGTCGAGCAAGCAGAAGTCAAAGAGATCGCCTTCGGGTTCGAACCGATGCTCTGAGAGCCACGACATCAACTTTTGGCTCCCCATACCATCATAGGGCATCCCGCGATAGCTCAGACATACGTAGATACCAGCCGGCAACTCCACGACATCATCGAGCTCTTCTTCGTTCACCTCGTCAGGCACCACCACAAAGGTCCGGCCCCCGCTGAGAGGCTTGCCCGAACGCACTCCCTCCAACGTGAGCATCGTGCCGAACCCTGAGACAGGGGCGATTCGCTCTCCTCCCCGCAGTTTTCTCATACTTCTCACAAGGGTTGGATGCAATACGGAGCGATCGACCACCTCGCGCTCCCCAAACGGCTCGGTCACCACGCGCCTCCGCTCATACGTTCGAAGCGTCGGCCTCCCCTCGCTTGCCAGCCAGTCATCAATTTTTTGCTGAAACGAAATTCGCTGGTCAATGAGGGCGCGTCGCTTTGTGAGCTCCTCGATCTGTATATCCACCTGCTGACGCTGCTCGCTGAGGTAATAAACTAGCTGGTCGGTCCGCTTGAGGTCGATGATCTCCGCGATCCTCTTCAGCTCGATTCCCAAGTCTTTGAGCAGGCAGATCAAGCGGAGCGTTGGAATCTGCGTAGGGAGATATAGACGGGCTCCCGACTCGCTCACGCGGGCTGGACGAAAGAGCCCCATGTTGTCGTAATAGATAAGCGTTGGGCGGGAAAGGCCAAAGAGGCTCGCCATCTTACCGACAGAATAGTACGCAGACATCGCGTCTCCCTCAGGTGCGTCCTCCATGTGCGAACCTCCCCTGTGAACGCATGCCCATGCGGCTACCTGGGCCCGTTGAAACATGCAGCGGACCCAGGTGTAAGTGTAGCGCTAGCCGAGCAGCGGCAGGATAAAGGAGGTGAACAGCCAGCTCAACGGCATGATGATGACCATCGCGGGCAACATGTTTGCGATAGGGAAGCTCTTGATCCCACAGATGCGCAAGTCCGTGCACAGCATGAGAATGCCACCGCAGGCACGGAGATCCCCCATCATGGTCTCATTCGTGAGCGGCAGGATATAGCCCGCGAGCAGGAAAAGCGCCATCAAGACCACAAGCTGCGGCACGCCAATAAGCGGCGTCATGAATCCAAGGTCTGCGGCGAATATAGCCGCCGTGAAGAAGTCCAGGATCGCCTTGGAGACCAGAATTGACTGGTCTCCCGTAAGACCGGATTGCAGGGCACCGAAGATGCCCGTACCAAATGCGCAGAACAGCACCACTGCTGCGATATAGCGATCCATCCATTCATCCTCGGAAAGGTCACCCGAAGGATCGGACTTCACAAGCGCGGCGACAGGCCCCTGCAGTTTGCGCGCCACCCCTGAGATGCCAGACTCAAGATGCACGAGATGGCCGACGGCCGTTCCAACGATCGCCGCAAGCATGAGCGCAGGGAGGGTCTGGAGCTTGACGATGTAGGAGATGCCCATCGTCATGGAGCAGGCTCCGAAAATGAGGTTGAGCGTGGCACGCAGATCACGCGGAAGCTTCGGTCCGAGAAGGCCGCCGAAAATACCACCGAGTACGACGGCTGAGACGTTGATGATCACACCAGAAGGAGAAAGGCCATAGATGGTTCGCCCTCTCATTCAATGATTCGTTCAATATAGGCCGTGCCCGCACGCCCTACGCGGACACGGCCTGAAGCAGGATCTAGTCCGTGAACCCAGGGACCCAGCGCGCAGCATCAACATCCATGAACTTGCAGCGCTGGAAGCGATCTTTCTGATCAAAGGGCACGGTGCAGTCAAAGATGGTCTTGCACGCGATGCCGTGGTCCCGGATGGACGGATCACAGGTGGGGTCGTTCGACGGATCGAGAGGGTGGCAGCGCACCCCAGGAATCGTGATGACGTCCGCATCACCCTGGAAACGGGTGTTCATGGCCCAGATCACATCGTTGAGATCGAACGGGTCAACATCCTCATCAACGAGGAATACGTGCTTGAGCTCGGGAAACGCCGAGAATGCAAGGAGCGCGGCCTGGCGCTGGCGGCCTTCATCGGAGGGGATGCTCTTCTTAAACTGGAGCACGGCCATGTACTTTCCGCCACCGGGCGTCGCGGCGTAGACATTGAGCAGTCGACCGGGCATCGCGCGCTCGACCATGGAGATGATGGAAGCCTCGGTGGGGATGCCCGCCATGGAGACATGCTCCTCGGAGGGGCCGATCACGGTCTGCATGATCGGATTCTTGCGCGTAGTGACAGCCTTGACCTTGATGATGGGAACCTCAGGCTTGGCGGCGCCAGTGTAACCGGGGAACTCGGGCATGGCCTTGCCCGTATTCGTGTTGATATCCTCACGGATACGCTTACCGGGCAGCAGCTCGCCCTCAATCACGTACTCGGCGTTTGCAATGCAATGCTCATCGATGGTGAGGCATGGAGCAAGCTTGACCGCCTCTCCGCGAATAGCGCCAGCGACCTGCAGCTCATCGTAGCCCAGCGGCGTGGTGGGCGGCTCGAAGCAAGCGCCGATCTCGATGGCCGGATCGACACCGATGGAAATCGAGATGGGAAGGGGCTTGCCGGCCTTCTCCGCCTTCTCGCGGAACACGTTGAGGTGACGCGCGCCAGGAACGAAATACATCGAGATCTCGTCGGCGCTCTGCAGGCAGAGACGATGGATCGTCACATCGTGCTCGCCGGTCTCAGGGTCGTGCGCATAGCACATGCCCATGGTGATGTAGGGGCCGGCATCCTCCTCCGTGTTCGTCGGAGCGGGAACGAGTTTACGGATATCGAAGCCCGGCTCGTCGGAGCGGTGCACAACCTCCTGGCAGGGAACCTGCTCGCCTTCGGCAACGAGCTCAGCGGGAAGCGGGTGCTCCACCGCCTCATTCAGCAGGAAACCAAGGCGACGGGGGCTGCAGCCGAGCAGATGGCCCACGCGCTCACGACTCGCGAGGAGCCCAATGATGACGCGAGCGTCCTCGTGGCCGGCAACGTTGTTGAAGATCATCGCCGGCCCCTCTTTGGTGGGACGGGCAACGGTTCCACCGGCGCCGATATGCCGATAGACGCCGGAGAGCTCCGCGTGGGGATTCACCTCAACATCCGTCTCGATGAGCTGACCCGGCAGGGTCTTCAGAAGCTCGATGGCGCTCCGAAGATCGCGCACGCTGTTTGGCATGGTTCCTCCAATCGCACTGGCCGGTTCTGGATGAGCCGAACCTTGCATTTGAGTGTGAGACGTGAAGTCGCTGCACGTTCAAGAGGAAGCTTGCGGAGAACCGTTCGCCGACGGCGAGCGGTTGCAGCGCCGCTCGAAAGATGGTGGGCGCACGCTACACCGCCTCGCACGCAACCGACTCGATTGCGGCGCGGATCCCAGGATCTCGCAGTGCGGCCGCCGTCCAAGGAGCCAGGGGTTCAGGCACACCCTGCAGGTAAGCGTCAACCTCCGTCAGGCGAATGCGGCGCAGCTCCGACACCTCTTCAGAATTCACGTCGAGCGACGCCCCACTGCGAATGCGACCCACAAGGGCCGCGCACCACTCGTGCTCAGCATGGCCGTCCCCATGGTCCTCGCGGTACACGATATGCCCGGCTGCCTTGAGAGAAACGTCGGCAGCCGCAAGCCCGGTCTCCTCGGTAAGCCGACGCACGGCTGTCGTCTCGATACCCTCCCCCGGGCGGGGATGCCCGGAACATGAGTCGGCAAGAACCCCTCCCCACAGGCGCTTAGCCGTGCTGCGCCTGCAAAGAAGCAGGTGCGCATCCTCACCAGCGCCCTCTACAAGGAAAACCATAAATGCCTGATGCAGTATGCCAAGACCCGTGTGCGCACTATCACGGGAGAGAGTGCCTGTCTCCACTCCATCCTTTGTGACCGCGACGACCTCCTCGTCATCCTCCCAAGTCGCGCGCCGTATCTGCTCCACGTGCGCGATAAGGGCATCGATGAGCTCGTTTGTCGTCTCCATGAATGTCTGTATATCGGCATCCGTGGCCGAATCCACATGAAACCCCGTACTCACGGCGGCTGGCATCTTAAACCGGGTGGCCAGGGCGGCGGCGATGTCGTGCGCCGGGATCTCGTCGCGATGGCACGGGACCGCGAGGATGCTCACGGTCGCCGTGCGCCCTGGCTCGGGCCGTGGGATGGCCTGCGCCGTAGCCCCTAAGTGCGCGTGATCAGGGGAGCACGCTGTCACCGTAATACCGCGCGGAGTCACGGTGAGCACCGCCTCGAGCCTGAAACGGCCTGATCCCGCCGTCACCGTCGCTGTATGCATCTTCGACATGCCCTACCGCCCTTCCACTCAGACCACACTGCGTAGCCCGGGAGACCGCGCGCCCTATTCCGCGCCCTCCCAGGCTCTAAAATGCCGGGGCTCGAGGCCAAACTGGCGGAGGATCTTGCCGACCACATGCCAGATCTGGTCCTCGATGGTAACGGGGCCGTTATAAAACGTCAGCATCGGCGGCATTATGATGCAACCATATTCAGCAGCACTGTTCAGATTTCGCAGGTGCACGCGGCCGAGCGGCATCTCACGTGGGGAGAGTACCACGCGACGACCTTCCTTGAGGCAGACGTCGGCAGCGCGGGCGATAAGGTTGTCCGTGTACCCAGTGGCGATCGCAGAGAGGGTCTTCATCGAGCATGGGAAAACGATCATGCCGTCTGTCTGGTATGAACCGCTCGAGACATCCGCCGCAAGGTTGTGGGAATCGTACACCACGTCCGCGCAGTCGAGGAGCTCTTGGAATGGAATATCGCACTCAAGCTCCCATGTGCGCCGCGCCCCATCGCTCACAATTAGATGGGTCTCAACGTCATCGTACTCGGCGAGGGCCCGCAAGAGGTACAGCGCCATCTGCACGCCCGTCGCCCCGGTCACCCCGACGATGATGCGACGCGTATCCATATCCGTCCTCCTTTGAAAGGTGGTACTACACGTAACCTTTCACGTAAGTGTGAAGCGTATAGTCGCTGTACGAGCAAGTCCTGAAAACCCGCCGTCCGGCCAAGAGGCAAACTGCCGGCGTCAACCTACCTGCATCGTATCTATAGCAAACCGATGAGCATCCAATAGGGGACCATAACGCCAACTGTGATCACGAATACGATCAGCGTCAATGGTATTCCGAAGCGCACGGTCTCCTTTTGCGTGTAACCCCCTGTGTCTTCACTGGCGCCAACGAGGATGTTCAGATGCTGGAAGGGGAACAGGTAGTGCACGGCGATCGCCATGTAGCAGATAAATGTCGGCACGATGGGCGGCAGTCCCATCGGAGCTGTGAAGGCCAGAATCGCCGGCACGGCAACACCCATGACCGCGATTACGCTTCCGAGCACCATATGAAGCACAATCGAGATCACCGTGATGAACGCTGCGAGCACAAAGATGTTATCCGGGGCCACGGGAGGAAACAGCGTTTCCGAGATCCAAGCATTCATACCCGTCGCTCCCCCAACAACACCGATTGCAATGGCAGCGGTCAGGAAGATCAGCACCTGCATGGGCACTGCAGACCAATCGGGGGCACGCACGACCTCCCCGATGAGGGGCATGGCCATGAGCATACCGATGATCAATGTGATCCAACCTATATCGATCCCATGAATAGAGTCAGTAAGCCACAGCACGATAGCGAGAGCGATCCAAAACACTGTTCGACGTTCTACACCGCTCATGCGCCCGAGCCCCTCGAGTTTTGAACTGATCTCGTCCTTGTTAATCGATATCTCTTGCTGCGGGCGGAAAAGGACCAAGAATAGCCCGCAGGTTAAAATGCCCGATATAAGCGCAGGTGGGCCCATGTACACGAACCAGTCAAGGAAAGAGACCTCGGCCCCAGAGTTGGCCACAGCAAGAGGGTTGATCACAGAGTCGCCAGTCAGGAAGACGAGCGAAAGAGGCACAGAGGCAGCAAACACCGCGAAGCCAATTTTGACCGCGTCGGAAGTCTCCACACCTGAACTTTTTATGATGATCGACATGATTGACATGATCAAAAACGCCCGAGGCCACGGATGAGGAATCAAGAGCGACATGATGAGCGTCAGGACGAAGATGCCAACGACAACGCTTCGGTAATCACGTACAAATCTGAGCATATAGGTATAGGCAATTCGTTCGCCCAAGCCCGAGGTCTTCACTGCGTTTGCTATCAGATATGCTCCCACCACGAGCCACATGGTCGATCCAGTCCAAGACTTGAAAACCACTGCGGGCTCGGCGACATTCCAAATCACCATCAGGGCGAGCATCACCCCTGAGATAAAACCGGCCTGTGCAACCTGGCAGGCCCAGAAGATGACCGTCATAACCGTCAATGCCAGGCACTTCCTACCCTCGATGCTCAGGCCATCTAGGGGTAAAAACCAGATTAGAGCAGCCGCAGCGATTCCCACCACAAGACCGACAACGCGTTTGTTAAGAAGAGCTTTCGCATTCTCCATGGTTCTCCTTCCCAAAAAGATGGCGGGCCCGCTGCCGCAAAGCGCAGAGGCCCGCCTACCGTCAGCTAGGACTCAAGCGGTGGTACAGGTGGAATGACCTGCAGCCGCTCGATATTTTCGGCTGTGAGCTTAAAGACCTCGTCAATATGAGGCTGCTCGGTCGAACGCCAGGAATAGAAGCAGCGATCGCATTGATAAACCTCCCAAGCGCCCTCGATCGGCGAGGTGGCGATGGTTTCTATCTGATCGTGATCACAACGCGGGCATTTCATATGTACTCCCCTCGGGTTCAGGCCATCAGACCTGCGATGATCTTTGTGTATTCCTCAGTCTTCACTGGGTCTCGCAGCAGCTCAACGGAACGTGTATTCGGCTCTGGATCAACTGGGGTGGTGGCGTCGATGATGAGCTTCGCGGTCATGCCGGGCACCTCTTCAGAAGGATTGAGCGGCATGCCAGCACAGTTAGGAACCACCTTGACGTCTTTATCGGGCCGAACCCGTGTAGAAAGCGCCCACATAACTTGGTTGAGGTCAAAGGGGTCGACCACGTCATCAACGAGAATCACATTGTGGCAATAGGGCATGCCATGCGGGGTCGAGAGCAAGCGGAACGCTGCGCCTGTTGCCTGGCCGCCGTAGCGCGGCTTAATTGAAATGATCTCAGTGAAGCCATGCGTATACATCGCATTCACGGCGACTATCTCAGGAAAATCGGGCTGGAGCTGCTTGAAGATCGGCACCGAGGTGTTCAAGGCCATAAGGTAGTCGATCTCCGACCAAGGCATACCGAGATAAAGGTTTTCAAAGATCGGGTTCGTGCGGTAGGTGACATGTGTGATCTTGGCCTCGCACTGCGATCGGGCGCCGGAATATGAGCCGGGGAATTCCCCAAAGGGACCTTCGCAGGTGCGAACGCGCGGCATGATATAGCCCTCAAGCACAACCTCGGCACCTGCAGGGACATAAAGATGGTCATAGAGGTCGGACTTGACGATCTCGGTGGGCACCCCATCGTTAAGGGCGCCTACGAATTCGTACTCGTTCTGCGCGTACCCAATGGGAGTCGAGGCCATGAAGGTTACCAACGGAGCATTTCCAAGCGTGACGCAGATGGGGAACGGCTCGTTATGCTTCTCCGCCTCTGCAAGCTGCTTGGCGATGTCGTGCATAGCCAAGCACTGCATCCCAATACGATCGCGACCCTTAACTTGGATGCGGTAGGTGCCGACATTCAGTTTGTCAAAGTTCCCTGGATCGGACGGATCCCCGGTGATGATAGAGGCCTTCGAAAGGAACATGCCGCCGTCTTGGTCGTTGATACGATAAAGAGGCAGGAGATCAAAAAGGTTCACATCTCCATCGATCACGTTCTCCTTGCATGGCGCCTCAGTGCGATCGAGCACACGCGGTTTTACGGGGAACTTGTCCCAACGTCGGTTCAATTCAAAAAACTGCTCTTTCGTGCTTGCAGTCTTTGGCATTCCCATCATAAGCGCATGGTTTGCCCAGGAACCGTGAACGTTCGTCACAACTCTCTGACCCGCGGGATATCCCAAAATGTGATCGAACATAACTGCGGGCCCATTTGGCATGCGGCTCGCTGCGCGACCTGCGGAGCCAATATCAGGCTCAGGCATCACCTCGTCGGTAATATGAACCAGCTGCCCCTCCTCCTCTAGCACCTCGAGAAATGTTCGGAGATCTTGATAGACCCTGGTCATGAAAGCTCCTTTCCCCAGGACTGCCCTATTGGCTATTCAAATATCTAGGTAAAAACACAATGATGAAACGCGTTCTTGGAACAACGTTTTGCCGAATTGGAATAAGCACATGGCTTAGATGATGATTATTCCAAAATGGAAAGATACGGCTCTCAAATTGATATGCGATACCAGATCTTACTGGTAGCGTCTTATATTAGCATCATGCCAAGGCAGGAGGTGCGCATTGGATATTAGAAAGCTCGAGGCCTTCCTCACCGTCGTTGCAACGGGAAAGATCATCGATGCAGCGGAGAAGCTCTTCATCTCCCAGTCATCACTATCAAAGCAGATGTCTCAACTTGAGCGTGAGCTCGACACGAAACTGTTCAAGAAGACGCGCAACGGCGTCGAACTCACCCAGGCGGGTTTTGACTTCTACACGTATGCCAGCCGCGCAGTCTCTGACTACCGCACCGCCACCGCCCGACTTCAGATGTATCGGGAGGAGGATAAGTACCCTCTTATTGTGGGGTCATTGCCGCTTACCGATGAATACGGGCTCTCTGATTCCTTCAGCTCGTTTTGGGCGCGCAATCCATCTGTGCAAACCGAGTACATCGAGCGGAGTCAGGAAAACCTCGAGGATAAGCTCAGACGCCACCGGATCGATCTCGCTCTCCTGCGCCTTGATCTGATAGGGAGTGAGTTCCTCACCGCTCCGATCGTGACCGATGAATTAATCGTAATCTGTTCCGGACGCAACCCGCTGAGCATCGAGCGTACGATTGATCTAAAGTCTTTGCGAAATGAACAGTTCATCATGCTTGAGGAAAAATCAGATGTAACGCAGATTTTTCGGCGTGCCTGCGAGGCGGAAGGGTTTTTCCCGAACACCCCCCTACACCACTCCCGTCATCGAATGCTCCTCAAAGCGGTGCGAAACAATATGGGAGTGACTGTTTTGCCTCGGCGCCTCCTGGCGTCCGCACCTACCGGCGATCTCATCGGAATCCCCTTTAAGCGTCCTTTGCGCTCTACCTTAGGCCTTGCCTGGCTTGCGGAAAAACCAATAACCGCAGTTGAGCACACATTCATTGATTTCGTTATAGAGGACTCTCGCGCCCACGGACTGAGAGCCGATGGGCCCCCGTCGTCATAATTGATACGATCAAACGCTCACTGGAGCCCGTTGGGCGTCACGCTTGGGTGTCCCCGCTCGCCCAGCTGCGATCTTGCTGCGATGAATAAGGATGAAGCAGGAAGCGGCTCGGTTAGACCGTGAGAGAAGCGTCCTTCTTTACAACGATGGGCCGGCATCACAGGGCACCAGCCCACCAAATCTGCATGTAAATCCCCTTGTTATTTCGCTGTGCCGCGCCCAGACTTCTTCGCCGTTGTCTTCTTCGTCGCGCCTTTCTCCGCCGCCGTCTTGCGGGCACCCGGCTTCCGAGCCGCGCCTCGACCGCGGGCCGGCTTCTTCTCCTTGCCCGGGCAGTCCATATTCACGCAGATCCGCCAGGGACCGCGCGCGGTCTCGACGATCACCTCGGGCGAGCCGCAGTGCTCGCAGACCTCCCCGGTTGCGGAGAGCTTCCCGCGCGCCGGCAGCGGATAGCTCACGCCGCACTCGTCATAGTTCGTGCAGCGGATGAACCGCTTGCCCGAGCGCTCGGACTTGTGCGCGATCAGATCGCCATGGCGGCCGGCCTCGGCGCAGACACGGCACTCCCCCACCTTGAGATCGGGCTCGTAGTTGGTGGGGCACTTCGGGTTCACGCACTGCTCGTAGGCCTTCTGGCGGAACGGCTGGCACTTGATACGGGGCGCGCCGCACTCCGGGCACACGCCAGCCTCGCCCTCAAGCGGGCTCACCTTCACACCCGACGGCACCGGATAGGTCACGTCGCAGTCCGGCCAGCCCATGCAGCCGATGAAGCTCCCGCGCGTCTTCGCGCTCGTCTTCATGACCAGGTCCCGGCCGCACTTGGGGCAGGTGCCCACCTTGGCATCGGCCGTCACCGCATCGGAGATGGCCTCGCCGAGATCGTCCTTATGCTCGATGAGCTCGTCGAGCATCCCGGCGAGCAGGGCCCGGGAGTGGTCCACCACATGGGTTTGGGTGTCGTGGCCCTCGGCCACCGACGTCATGTCGCGATCGAGCTCGGCGGTCATCTCGGGCGTGGTCACGCGCGGTGCGTACTCGGAGAGGGCGTCCACGATCGCCATGCCGAGCTGACTCGGCTCAATGGGGTCGTTCTTCAGGTAGCGCACTTGGTAGAGCCGCTCAATGATGCTCGCACGCGTCGACTTCGTGCCGAGGCCGCGCTTCTCCATCTCCTGCACAAGGCGGCCCTGGGAGTAGCGCGCCGGCGGTTCGGTCTGCTTCGCTTCGAGCGCGATATCGCGCACGGAGACGGTATCGCCCTCAGAGAGCGCCGGCAGCTGCTCGTCGCGCTTGAGCCCGTACGGGTAGGCCTCGCGGAAGCCGGCCTCTTTGAGCACGTCTCCTGAAGCGGCGAAGGGCTCACCCGCAACGTCGAGCGTCACCTTGGTGTTCTCGATGGTCGCAGGCCCCATGAGGGTGGCGAGGAAGCGGCGCGCGAT
>OBWZ01000354.1_pt1 | contig 16316 bp, 12 predicted proteins | sample 1476561 | NCBI WGS metagenome assembly OBWZ01 (sample SAMEA2580138, study PRJEB22360) | human gut metagenome | biome: human gut; feature: human-associated habitat; material: faeces | place: Denmark | collected 2008/2010 | reverse complement strand
CAGGGCGGCAACAGCCGCGAGCACGGCCCCGATGAGCGCGACGATCAGGATGATCACGGTTGTGTCCATTGACTTCCTCCCTTGTGGTTACCGGCACCATTATACGGAGCCGTGCGGACACAATACGCCCGCCCCGAACGCGCCGGCCGAGCCTCACGCCCGCACCGTAAGGTTGTACCAGGTGGCGAAGGCAACCATCGCCGCCGCGAGCACGCCCATCGCCACGGCCCACCGGCGCTCCCCCGCCACGTACTCATCGGGGGACTTCGTCGTCACCACACGCATATATCCCACGTAGTTGGCCGTCCGCGCGTAGAAGAACATGAACGCGAGGGTCCCTGCGAGGGCGATGCCGGCGAGCACCGGGCTCCCCTGCCCGTGCACCGCCGCCCACATCAGGTTGTCCACCATGATCCAGACGGGGTAGAGCACCACCGCGAAGACCTGGCCGTGGCCCGCGCCCCAGATAGGGGGCATCAGGAAGGCTCCCCAGTTGAACGCCGGGATGCGGTAGAGCGGCCGATCGAGGGGAAGCTCCAAGATGATCGCCATCTGGTGGCGGTCATGGCGCAGGTGGTCCCGGCAGGAGGCGTCGAGCTCCTGGAAGCAACGGCAGGAGCGGCAGTACCCCACCAGGCGCTTTCCCGGGGCCGGCTTGGGGAGCCGAACGCCGTCCCCGCAGGGAGCATCCATCTCCGCGCCCCGAGGCCCTGTGAACCCGCTGTCGTCCGAACTCCCGACCTTGGTAACCGTACTCGCCATGCCGCCCCTCCATGATGCTGAGGGCCTCTCTGACCCCGTACCTCCCCGCCCATCTTACGCGCATCGCCGCGATCGGGGCGCCACTCCCTACCAGACCATGGCCGCCACGGTGCCGATGAAGCCCTCGAATCGCGCGGCCAGGGCGGTGATCTGCTGCATGACCTCATCGGGCGAGGCCCCGTTCACGACGAGCGTCAGGGTGTAGGAGGCGAGGAACACCGCCGCGAGCAGCAGCGGGAAGAGGAGGACCATCAGCGCGATACGGGCGACGTTCGTCAGCAGCCGACGCCGTGTCCGCTGGCGGTCGAAGGCGATCTCCGCCCGGTATGCCTCGTGAACGGGAACTTGAGCGGTGTCTGCAGCTGTTTGCGAACGCACAGCGCCAGGATCGCCACCGGTGGCATCCGGGCATTTGTCGCACCCCGCACCGTCCAAAACCGGCTGCGGACGAAAGAGCTCCGGCAACGGGGCGCCGTCCGCCGACCAGGCCTGCGCACGCATCCTGCGGCGTTCGCGATCGGCAGCTTGCTGCGGGGTTTCCAGAAATAGATCCATGACGCAACCTCCTCGCAGGAGGCGCGCGTGAAGGGGGTGCTGACATCATGCCCGGAGGCGGACCGACCGTCAAGGGCTCGGCGCAACCTCAAGCGCGGCGAACCTCGCAGCCCAACTCATCACGGAGGTACCTGGCAACCTCCTCGGCACATGGCTTCACCGCTGCGGCAACCGGTTCAGAAAGCCCCCGTTCCAAAGCCCCTGCGCCGAGGTCCACCACCTGCACGCCGAAACAGCGGCCGGTCTTGCATCGCGCCCCCATGAACTGCGCCGATGACAGGACGTCGGCAAAACGCACCTGGTGGAGCGACATCATCTCGTTCGATATCGCCAGGTCATTCGCATCGATTGAGAGCACGGTTCCCGGGGCTGCACCGGTGCCGTCAAAGGCGTCCACCACCACGGCAGCGTCGCACGCCATGAGGTCGGGGATGATGGCGTACCCCATGACGGCGCGGTCGAGGACCCGCACGTTCTTGGGAAAGACGAAATGCTCCAGAAGGTGGCGGGCGCCGGCGGGGCCGAAACCGTCGTCGAGCTGGTACTCGTTGCCAATGCAGATGACCGCGACCTCCATGGGCCTCCCCTCGCAACGGACCAGGTCTCGTGACCGCCGGCGGACGGCGCGCATGCGCCTCACCAATCGCCGCGCGACGACCGATCACGCCGCACCGCCGACATCATCAGGGCAGACGCGTATCCACCCTACACCAAAAACCCGGACGCTTCCGAGACGTCCGGGTTCGGCGCCGGCGAGTCACGAGCCGGCTCTTGAGACGAGCTGCAGGGTGGTTCTCATCTCTGAACCACATTGTCCCCGATTACGAAGCGAGCAGCAGCCTGAGCAATACAGATGTCTATTTACACAATGCCGTCACGACCGCTCGGTGGGCAACCCCTCAACCACCACCAGCGCATCATGCTCGAACGGATGCTGAGGAACCGAGAGGCAATCGCCCTCTGAATCTGCCTCCACCTGCAGCCGCGCGAGGCGCTTGGTCTCGAGGTCGAACGCCGTGGCGCTCCAGGCTGCTGCATCCGGCAGCACCTCGTCGAGGCCCTTGAGCTTGAGCTTCGTTGCGAACGGCAGATAGGCGACGATACTGTTGCCAACCGCGCCGACGCGGATCTGCTCTCGGGCATCATCGAGCAGTTCCTGGGCGGGACGCACCGAGGGAGCCTCCCCCTGGCCGAGGCCACGCAGGATCTCGGGAATCAGCCCGAAGTCCCAGACACCGGGGAACTGCAGGCACTCCTGCCAGCGGAAGGACGCGTCGAAGCCCTCCCCCAGCACGCTTCCGGCGCTCGCGCTCGTCTGCCAGTTCCAGACCCCGTGGGCCCCGTAGGTCACCCCTGCCGAGGCGCCCGCGAGGATGCCCGCCCACGCGCTCGCCCGGCAGTCATGGGCGCTGAAGCGCCAGTAGACGTTCCGGCTGGCGCCCATCTGCTCGTAGCAGGGCTCGGAGTTGAGCATAGGTTTCTTGGGATAGGTTCCCCGCAGATCCTCGGGTAGGCGCCATGCCTCGTACTGGGCCGCGTAATTGTGACCCGGCTGGTACAGGTAGAAGTCGAGCCGATCAAGGTACCCCTCGGGGATCGTGCGGTTCCCGCGGTTTATATGCAGGCAGCGAAGGGCGCCGGGCGCGGCATCGCAAACCTCATCGAGCACGCGGTCGTAGTAGGCGATGGTCTCCTCAGACTTGAAGTCGGTGTCCCCGCTCACAATGTAGACGGGATCAAAGGAGCCGAGCTCGGCGACGACGCGCCGCACATGCGCGCACGCCCCCTCAACCGGCATGAGGCTCGAGCCGGTCTTCTCCGCGATGGCCGCACCCCCGGTGCCGGGGACCACGTTGCACCAGATCAGCACGAGGGCGAGCCGGATGCCGTGGGCCTCGGCCATCTCCGCCATCGTGCGGGCGCGCTCCCAGTACGCAGGATTCGGGCTCCCCCAGTCGAACCGCGTGCCGTCCTCGCTCGCATACGGGTAGATCCCGAGATCGGGACGGCAGCGGTCCCACTGCGGCAGGGTGTTCACCTGCAGGACGTTCACACCCTGCTCGGCACGGCGCGCCAGGTAGTAGTCCCAGTCCTCGAGCGAGACGCTCGTGAAGGCGCTCCAGCAGGTGTCCGCGAGCCAGAACCACGGCCGTCCATCGAGCAGGAAGCCGTCCTTCGCGTCGTTCACCGTCAACGTTCCCAGGCTCATAGAGTAGCTCCTTTCAGCTGGTGCGCTCCGACACGTCCATCGTGGTACCGAACTCACTAAGACGCACGCCCCGGGCAGCCAACGTGCGCGTGGCAACCCGGGGCGTACAACGATCCTCCGCGTACCTGAGGATTACGCCTCGTCCATCTCCGCAAGATCCTTCTCGGAGAAGCCCGTGAAGTACACCACGAGCGTCGCGATCACGAAGGAGATCGCCATGCCAACGATCGCGTAGACGATGTTCATCTGGCCGCCCTGGAAGTAGTTGAGGATGACCATGAAGTTGGACGCGCCGCCGGCGAGGTAGTACGTGACACCGAGGATACCGGAAACGACCGCGCCGATGGCGCCACCGATGAACATGCCGAGCATGGTCTTGCGGAAGCGCATGAGGATGCCGAAGAGCGCGGGCTCGGTCACACCGCCGGCGATGGCCGCGATCACGTAGCCGATCGCGAGCGACTTCTCCTCCTTGTTGCGCATACGCAGGAAGGAGCCGAAGGCGCAGCCCCACACAGCGACCATCGCGCAGTTCGTGGCCACGAAGACGAAGGGGTCGTAACCCTGGGCGACGATCTGCACCTGGGCGAGGAGGATCACCGGCATGTGCATGCCGGCAACGACGAACAGCTGCCAGAAGGCGCCGAGCACGGCCATGACCACAAGGATGCCGATGCCGCCCATGTCGGCGAGGCCGAACAGGGCCCCGGCGATGACGTTGCCGATCTCGTTGCCGACGGGCGCGAGGACGATGAGGGCGATGGGCACGGTGACGATCATCGTGCAGAACGGCGTGAAGACGGTCGAGAGCACGTCGGGCATGTGCTTCTTGAAGAACTTCTCCACCACGTAGAGCACCGGGATGGCGAGGAGGATCGGCAGCACGCTCTGGCCGTACTTCGCCGCGGCGATCGAAATGCCGTAGACGCTCACGATGCCGCTGCCGCCGTCAGACGCCGCCGCCACGATGCTCGGCGCGATGAGCAGGCCGCCGGTCAGCATGCCGAGCACGGGGCTGGCGCCGAGCTTCTTCGCCGCCGCATACCCGAGGTAGATCGGCAGGAAGTAGAAGGTCGCCTCGTAGAGGGTCGTGTAGAAGAAGGTATAGGTCGGGTCGGTCTCGGAGATGAGGTTGAACATCTGCGGGCCGAGGACGACCGCGAAGGTGCGGAAGAGGCCGCCGGCCATGAGCAGGGGGATCAGCTGGGTCATGGAGCCGGAGAGGTAGTCGAGGATCCGGTTGCCGATGACGGCCGGCGTCAGCTTCTCCTTCGGGGCGTCGAGGTTCTCGTCCACGGCCTCGCCGCGCGTGACACCTGAGATGGCCACGAACTCGTCGAGGACCTTGGGCACGTTCTGGCCCACGATGACCTGGAGCTGCGACCCCGACCACTGCGCGCCGAGGACACCCTTGACCTTCTTGATCTCATCGACATCGGCCTGGGAGCGGTCGCGCAGCGTCAGGCGGAGACGGGTCATGCAATGTGTCGCGGTGCTCACGTTGCCGGAGCCGCCCACCAACGCGAGGACATCGGTGGCGATCTGTTTGTTGTCGGCCATGGGCCCTCCCTTTCGTATCCGCGGTGCCGGGCGGTTTTCTGCCCGTCCGCGTCTTTTCAGCAAACCTCATATGTGTTTACTGAACGTTTATATCATGTATCCTACGTAAGCGTGAACAGATTCCTAAGGGTTTCCCCGTAAACGGTAGGAAAACAGCGGTGAACGTTACTAAACGCGTGTTTACATATGCGGGAACCGAGGATGCTGCAGCTGGCTAGTATCCCGTATTGTTGCCTTTACCTCGCGATTTACCGCATCTTGAACCTCTTTTGCTGTTTCGCGGCTCTCCGTCGCACTCTGCTGAATCCTCCTCTTCTCCTTGATTTCGGTATACTAAACATGTTTAACCACCTTCAAGAGAATCAGGTGATCTGCATGGGCTCCTTCCATCCAACATTCGCGACCGTCACCGAATTGGGAGACTTTGGTCCGTGGATCTCAACTGCGGTGCTCGAGCTCCCTGCGCCCGTACGCGATGCCGATCTCGACCCCGTCCCGTTCAACGTGTACGTCGAGCGGCATGAGACGTCCGGGGGCATCCTGATGCGCACGGAGCGCGGGGCTGACCGCGCGGTTCCCTCCCGCGGCTACCTCCCTGTCCTTAACGCCTATCCCTGCGATGCCGCGGGGCACCGACTCCCCGAGGGGGGCCATGTGGCCCTCGTCCTTCCCGAATGCCGCCTGACGAAGACGATCGAGGGCACCGTCATGCAGGGCCGTTTCGTTGAGCACCGCTTCCGGATCACCCAGACGGCCCCCCTCCCCGGCGAGCCCGATCCCACCTGCGGGCTCGTGTACACAGAGCGCACGGAGCGCCTCTGCCCCGCGCTTACGGGCTGGCATGAGGCGCGCATGGCGCAGGCGGTCAACGGGATCCAGCTCTCGTACGGCTTCTTTGAACCCGATTTCAGCCAGGGGGAGGCGCCTGCGGGACCGTTTAAGCGGCAGGTGCAAAAACCCGAGCGCGCCGCCCTCATCGTCTGGCTGCACGGCGCTGGCGAGGGCGGGGACGAAGTTGAGCGGGCCTACACCGGCAACCGCGTGACCGCGCTCTCGCAGGAGAAGATCCAGGGGTACTTTGGTGGGGCCGCCTGGGTGGTTGTGCCGCAGTGCCCGACGTTCTGGATGGACGACGGCGTGGAGCAGCTCGGCCGATCCAACGTGAGCATCTACAGCGAACCGTTGAAGGCGCTCATCGATGAGTTCATCACCGCGCATGCGGATCGCGTCGACACCAGCCGCATCATCATCGGCGGACTCTCAAACGGCGGGTTCATGACCGTTCGCATGTGCGCCGACCACCCGGATTTCTTCGCCGCGGGCGTCCCGGTCTGCGCGCCGTTCTTCGACGAGAACCAGACGCCTAAGGTGATAGGGGCGCTCGCCAAGACGCCGCTATGGTTCGTGCACGCCAAGGGAGACGAGGCCGTGAACCCCGCTGAGACCGTGCTGCCCCTTTATCATCGCCTGCACGAGGTTGAAGCGCCGGTGCACCTCACCTACTTCGACCATGTGGAGGATCTCACCGGCCGTTACCGCGAGGCAGACGGAGCACCCAAGCAGGTGTTCAGCCACGGGGTCTGGATCCACGTGTATAACGACTTCTGCCGCACGGAGCTCGACGGCACGAACGTGATGCTCGACGGCGAGCCCGTTGGGCTGTGGGAGTGGGCCGCGCATCAGCGGCGATAAACGGCGGGTTTTCTCTGGTCACAGCGGTTGGTGCGCACATCATAGAGCACGATCCCCGTTTGCGTCTGAACCGTACCGTACGAAACTGATTTGCGTACGGTACGGTTCGGATGGAATAAAAATTCTTAGGAGGTTGCCGAGCACGGCATTCGACCCTGCTCCTCAAACGGCCTGAAATTCACCGTAAACGGTAGGTGCCCCGCATCTGTTGACGCTGTTTTTCGATTGGACTACGATTCCAACCACCTTCAGGGTGTAACTCGAGCTGAGCTCTCGAGGCAGACTGAACGCGGCCGCGCCATTATCGGCCGTAGTATGTCTGTCCGAGAGTTTTTTCTTGCCGAGGGGAGCCCGCATGAACGTGATCAAGCGCATCAACAACAACGCGGTGCTCTGCATTGATGGAGGCGGCAACCAGGTCGTCGCCCTCGGCCGCGGCATCAGCGCGGTGCCCGTGGGGAGCGAGCTCGATCTCGATCTCGTCGATCGAACCTTCTACGACATCGATCCCCGCTATGTCGAGCTTATACGCGATCTCCCCGAGGACTGCCTCGAGCTCGCCGCCTCCGTGGCGGATGCAGCCCGCAGCCTGCTTCCCTACGAGCTCAGCCCCAACCTTGATATCGCCTTGGCCGATCACGTCGCGTTCGCCATCGTGCGGTCGAAAAAGGGCCTCTACGTACAGGCCCCGCTCGCCTACGACCTTCAGCAGAACTACCCGGTCGAATGCAAGATCGCCGATTTTGCTTTGAAGCGGATCAAGACGCAGCTCGGCATCGCCCTTCCTACCAGCGAGATGGCGGGGATCGCCATGTGCATCATCAACGGAGCATACGCCAGCGCCGGTGCCGCCCGGACTGAAGGCGCCGTCAACGATGAGAACATGATCGATCAGGCCGTCAGAATTATCGAGCGAGTCACGGAGAGCTCCGTTGACCGCGACGGCTTCGGATTCGCCCGGTTCGCAACGCACATGCAGTATCTTCTGCGCCGGGTGGCATCGGGCGAGCACCTTGAGAGCGCCAACTTGGAGCTGTACCGCTCAGCTTCTACAGATAACCCGCTCGCCGCCCAATGCGTCGACGGCATCGCCGCGCTCATTGAAGAGGCATACGGACAGGACCTCACTGAGGAGGAGAGGCTCTACCTGATCCTCCATATCAACCGCATGTGCTCAGCATCCACAACCACGTGAGCCATGTAGGCCAGCAGCTATCCGGGGGCGGCACCGCGCGCACGTCGTCCAGGGCATAGGCATATCCGTAGGCTGCCTGCTATCTCCAGGCAGCAAATCGAGAAAAGGAGTAGTCGTGGCGAACAACAAGCAGATCGCGTCCGACGTGCTCAATGCCGTGGGTGGAAGCGCCAACGTCACCTTCGTAACCCACTGCATGACCCGGCTTCGCTTCAACCTGAAAGACCGGTCCGTGGTTGACCTTAACCGCGTCAAGACAATCAACGGGGTGATCGGCGTTCAGGAAAGCGGCGGGCAGCTGCAGGTCATCATCGGGCAGAACGTCCTGAAGGTGTACGACGAGCTGTGCACCCTCGGCGGCTTTGCCAAGCAAGACGCCATCGATGAGAATCTTGATGGCGAGAGGCGAAAGCTCACGCCGGCGGTCATCGGAAACAACATCCTGAACTACCTTTCCGGATCCATGACCCCCTTGATCCCCCTGCTCATGTGCGCCGGCCTGTTCAAGACGATCGGGGTCGTCGTTGGCCCAACCATGCTGAACCTCATGAGCGACGAGAGCGATCTCGTTGTGCTCATGAACATGCTGTACAACGCTGCTTTCTATTTCCTGCCTATCTACCTTGGATTCAATGCTGCGAAGTGCCTCGGCGTGACGCCCATCCTCGGAGCCTTCATGGGCGGGATCATGATCGAGCCCTCCTTTGTCTCCATGGCGACCGAAGGGGCCTCGTTCTCGGTCTACGGCATTCCCGCCACGCCGGGCTTATATGCGCAGACGGCCATCCCGATTCTCCTGTCCGTCTTCACTATGCGTTTCATTGAGGGTGGACTGAAGAAGATCATGCCTGATGCGCTGTCGACGGTCTTCACGCCGTTCCTCACGATGGCCATCGCGGTGCCGCTCGCCCTCTGCCTCCTCGGGCCCCTCGGATACTGGGCAGGCGCAGGACTCTCCGTCGTATTCGGCTTCCTTGGTTCAGAAGGCGGCATCTTGACGGTGATCGGCGCTGCGCTCCTTGCGGCAGTCTGGCTACCTCTTGTGATCACCGGAATGCATGTTGCGATCATCATGATCGCCATCGCAAATTTCGCTGCGGTGGGCTACGACAACTTTGTGCTCGCCAATACAACAATTGGCCTCTGGGCTGCATATGGTGTACAACTCGCCACGGTGCTTAAGCTGAAAGACCCGCACGAGAAGGAGATGACTCTCGGATACATTGTCGCGCAGTGGATCGGCGGCGTGGGCGAGCCCTTCATCTACGGTATGATGTTCCGCTATCGTCGCCTTATCGTCTGCAGCATCCTGGGCGCCGCGGTTGCCGGGCTTGTAGGCGGAGCGCTCGGCCTCACCTGCTATATCCCTGGCGGAGCTGCAAACGTCCTGAATATTTTGATCTACGTGGGGGGCGGCACGGCCAACCTGGTCAACGCGTGCATCGCTGCCGCCGCCGGGTTTGTCGCCGGATTCATCGTGACCTGGTTCTTCGGGTTCACCAAGGATGAGATTGGACATGGCCCGGTGGGTGAGCGCCCCTGATTTTTACAACAAAAAGAACGTTATATACGCTCGCTGCAGTGAGACAGCACGGTTCACTAAATCTGACAACAAGTGCGGCCCTTGCAAAATGGACGACATCGGGCGCCCCAGGAAAGGAACCTTATGACCATCGCATATGCATCAACACCCATCACCGATCGAATAATGCGCATCTCAGACGGAAGCGACGTATGCACTTATCTGGTTGTGGGCGATAAACGTGCCTTGCTCGTAGACACGGGATACGGATTTAGAGGCCTGCGCTCCTATGTGGAATCGCTACTGCAAGGCAAGCCGTATGACGTGGTCATCACCCACGGCCATGTTGACCATGCTGCAGGCGCGGCCGAATTTGACACCGCGTATATGCATCCTGCTGATCTTGAACTCAATGTGCGGCATACCACCATCGAATTTCGCCGTGCTATGCTCTCCACCACCTCGGCAGAACTCATAGCAGACATATCGGATGACGCGTTCGTCCCAACACGAAGCGATTTCCTCCCACTCGAAGATCGCCAAACGTTCAATCTCGGCGATCTAACCGTCTGCCTCTTTCATGTTCCTGGGCATACGCAAGGCATGATGGTTCCCGTGATGCTCGAGGAGCGCGTCGCCCTGTTTGGCGATGCCTGCGGCGTCGGGACGCTCATCGTGTTTGAGGAGGCATCGACCGTCACGGAATATCGCGAGAGCCTGCTTGCCTTCAAGCAACACGAGGGGCTATGGGATCGGGTCCTGCGGCAGCACGGAACCTGCGAGTCGCCCAAGAGTATTCTCAGCACCAACATCGAGCTCTGCTCACTCATCATGGCACGTGAGGATGATGCGTTCCCGGCGGAGTTCGCCGGCATGAAAACACTGATGGCCAAGGCCGTCGACCCGGTCTCTCGCGCCCGCATCGATGGCGGCGAGGGCAACATCATGTACATCGAGGAGAAGATTCGATAGCTGCGATCGGTTCAGTTCTGGTCGAAGCTCGTTACATTCCCATATCGCTGGCGTCAGCCTCTCATTGGTGCCTGTCCGGATGAGTTCAACACGGGCCCTCTCCGTCAGATGGCGGAGAGGGCCTTCTTCGTATGGAAGAGCCCGCTCCTGGATCTTGGCAGGTACCTGGGTTTCATTTGGCATGGCGTACTCTGCCAGCTTCAATGTTGGCCGCTCCAGAGCTCCGTAAATCCTGTCCTGGTAATCAAGCGCTCCGGCATTGGCGCGCCTGGTTTACTTAAAAGTAATCTCTTTTAAGGACTCATGGTTAGATATACTTAAATATTTTATTTTTTAGTTTATATTTTCAATATTTTATTTCATTGATTTTACTATGAGGATCGTAATAGTAGAAAATGTCAGATCTGAGTCCGGGGGGCCGGTATGCACTGCCCGTAAAGCGCCCTCCGGACAGAGAACAATCTTGCAAGCCGCCCTCTATGGCCAAGCTCGATCAATTATCCTGGCATTTTAAAAGTGCTCCTCCCGTCGCGGACGTCGAGTCGGTGGGAAAACATCGCGAAGCACCCCTGAATTGACTCAGATCTGACATTTTCTACTAGACCCCTGTCGCCGTTCGGTCCTGGTTTCATGATGCACAGACTAAAATAGTCAATTAAATTTAAAATTATGCATACATGGGCTTTCAAGCAAAACGCCCCTCGTGCCTGAGGCTGAGGGGCGCCGTACTCCCTATCGAAAAGGACGAGGGCAGCAGCACACTGCCCCGCAACCTACCCGAGATCCTCGCCGTTCGTCTCGATCACGTGCTTGTACCAGTCAAAGCTCTTCTTTTTGGAGCGCGCAAGCGTGCCGTGGCCCTCGTCATCGCGGTCCACGTAGATGAAGCCATAGCGCTTGCTCATCTCGCCCGTCCCAGCGCTCACCAGGTCGATCGGGCCCCAGGTCGTGTAACCCAGCAGGTCAACGCCGTCCTCGGTCACGGCATCGCGCATGGCCTGGATGTGCTGGCGCAGGTAGTCGATGCGGTAGTCGTCGTTGATGGAACCGTCGGGCTCCACCACATCCCGCGCACCAAGACCATTCTCCACCACGAACAGCGGCTTCTGGTACCGATCGTAGAGGTCGTTCAGCGTGATGCGGAAGCCGAGCGGATCGATCGCCCAGCCCCATTGGCTCTCCTGCAGATACGGGTTCTTGGCGCCCGCAAAGGCATTGCCCCGGGTAGGCTCAACATCAGGGTTGTCCGCACCGGCCGCGCACCGCGTGGAGTAGTAGCTAAACGAAATGAAATCCACCGTGTTCTCAGCAAGGATCCGACGGTCCTCATCGGTCATACCGACGTCGATACCCTTGCGCTCGAGCGCCTTGAGGGCGTACGCCGGATAGTACCCACGGCTCTGCACGTCGACGAAGAAGTAGTTGTCCTGGTTCTTGAGCTGCGCCTCGCGCACATCCCCCGGACGGCAGGAGAACGGGTAGTACGTTCCGGCAGCCAGCATGCAGCCGACCTTCACCTCGGGATCGATCTCATGGGCGATCTTAGTGGCCCAGGCGCTGGCGACCAGCTCGTTGTGGGCTGCCAGGTACTCGACCGCAGCCTTGTCCTCGCCCTCCTCAAACACCAAACCGGCCCCCATGAACGGCAGGTGCAGGATCATGTTGATCTCGTTGAAGGTGAGCCAGTATTTGACCAGACCCTTATAGCGGTTGAAGATGACCGTCGCGAGGTTCTTGTAGAAGCCGATGAGCTTGCGGTTGCGCCAGCCGCCGTACTCCTTGATCAGGTGGATCGGGCAATCGAAGTGCGTGATGGTGACAAGCGGCTCGATACCGTAGCTCTGGCAGGTGCGGAATACGTCCTCATAGAAGGCGAGCCCGGCCTCGTTGGGCTCTGCCTCGTCGCCGTTGGGGAAGATGCGCGTCCAGGCCAGCGACATGCGGAAGGTTTTGAACCCCATCTCGGCGAAGAGGGCGATGTCCTCCTTGTAGTGATGGTAGAAGTCAATACCGGTCTGCGCGGGATAGTAGTAGCCGTCCTCGAACGACAGCATCTTGCGGTCGCCAGCGCCCACCGCGAACCGCTCGGGGCCGTGCGGCATCACGTCGACGTTGGCAAGGCCGCGGCCGTCCTCGTCGAACGCGCCCTCGCACTGGTTCGCGGCGGTGGCGCCGCCCCATAGAAAGTCACTGCGGAAACCCATGGTTCGTCCTTTCGTCTGGAGCCTGCATCCGGGGCGTGCAAGCTGCAGGTGCTTTCAATTAGTATGGGGCACCCCGGGGGTCGCGCTCAAGCGATGGAGGGCGATTCGACACATCTTTCCGCTGGCAGCCCATGGCACGCTGCAGCAGCTGAGACCTTTTGAGACCTTTGATTTCCGCACACTGATGAGCGAGCGGGGCTCACCTAGTCGTTCAATCGCTTCTTCAGGTATTCTTTGAAATACGGAAGCTCGATGGCTACCTTACCACGGCCCCGTTCCCCCACCACTCCCTGCTCCACGAGACGAAGCCGGTACTGCGAGGCATAATTACTCGTCACGCCCATGCGGCGCGCGATATCGGATGTGCGGCTGACGCCTTCATCCTTCAGCATCGCCCGAAGATAACGCAGGTCCCCCTCGGACAGCTCGTAATATGTTGGAGCGAAGACGCGCTGCTCCATATCGCCGCGGGCAAGCTCGACCCCTTGTTGAGCCGCACGTGGGGTGATAGACGGGCTGTCCGGTTCTATCCCCCAAGCGCGAAAGCCGACAAGCTGCATCATGTATGGAAAACCTCCGACAGCGCTCACCATTATATTCAGCGCATCGTCGTCGACATGGCGTCCGCCGCCCTCCACCGTCCGCTGCAGCGCGAAAGCAATCTCCTGATCTGGGATGTTGCCTAGGCGGTGCTGAACCGAGCGTCTGAGAAATGAGACCGACTCGTTTCTGAGCAACCCTGAAACCTGATGAGGTAGGCCTGCCATCAGCAAGCCGACGCGTCTCCCCTCACGCACGAGCATCTGATATGTCGATGCGAATGCGATCATCTCATCCGACGAGGCGGAGACTTCGTCGACCGTGAACAGCACGCCTATTTCGTATGCCTCCAGCGCCTTGAGTAGCCTTGTCATGCGCGTGCGCCAATTTCCCTCGTCAGGTCGGGGCGACTCCCATTCGACGCTGAGAATCCTGCCGAGGCTCATACCCTTAATGCGCGGGAGGTCCTCGCGATCCACATATTCGGCCGCCACCTCGCACGTCTGCTCGTAGATGTCTTCCAACATGCCCGGCGTAGCAGCAACACTCACCGCAATCCAACCGTGCCCGAGCGCTTCGGTGGCAAGATACGAGAGCAATGCGGTCTTTCCCGTTCCACGTGCGCCGATGAACATGGTGGAGAGATTTGGGTCTCCGGGTCCGCTGTCGAGAGCACGAAGGATGTCGTCGATGAGGTGGCTGCGTCCCGCCATGAAGGGTGGGACGATGCCAAACGTTGGCGTGAATGGATTTCGTAGCTCGACCATGTGTGCCTCCTCGGTCCCTTCGCGCGCCTCTTTAGTTAGTTTTGCAAGTTTTAGTTTTCTTTGCAAATTTTAGATTCTTTTGCAAATTTTAGTTTTCTTTGCGAAGCACGGATGGGATGCAACCCCCTACGCTCCGCGCGCGCTACCACACCCGTCGCGGCAAGCGAGGCTAGCATCACGCGCTACGCTCCGCACGCGCACGATGACCGCCGAAGAGCGCTCCGCCTTCTATTGCGTTTTCTTGAGGTATGCATAGATTTCGGGCCTCGGACCTCGAGCTGTGAACATGTCGCCCCGGTAATCCGAAAAATGCACGCCGTCTGCCTGCGTGTTTGTAGCGCGTAGATGGAGGCGTCCCGACGGACTATTCATAGCTCCAAGAAATGCAAAACTGCGGCGGTCGGCCAGGGGAAAGAGCATGTTGGCGGTGGCGCTACGAGCAACCCGCGGGCCACGCTCTAGTTGGCGTCGTTCCGCGGGCCAACCCGCGGGACGACGCCCTACCCCGCGTACGCGATCGCCGCCTCGACCGCATGGCGCCAGCCGGCAATGCGCTCGGCGCGCTCTGCAGCCGGCATCGCTGGCCGTGCCACACCGCGTATCCCACAGCCATCGACCACCTCGCGACCGAACAGACCTAACGCGATCCCGCAAACCCACGCGGCCCCCAGACCGCTCATCTCATCGTTGCGCGCGATGCGCACCGGCGCTTCAATCAGGTCGCTGAGGAACTGCATCAGGAGGGCGTCGCGCGTGGGGCCGCCATCGACGCGCAGCTCGGAGAGAGCCGTTCCGCTGTCTTCGCGCATCGCATCGATGATATCGAACACCTGGAAGGCGATTGCCTCCTCGGCCGCCCGCGCAAGCTCCGCGCGCCCGGTGGCCCGCGTCATGCCGAACACGGCCGCCTGAGCATCGGCCTCCCAGTACGGGGCCCCGAGGCCGGTGAACGCCGGCACCAGGTAGACGCGGCTCTCAGGGTTCGCCGCGAGGGCGAGCTCGGTGACCTCCTCGGGGCCTGCGACGAGACCCAGGTCGTCGCGGAGCCAGGTCTTGACCGCCCCGGCGTAGGTCACATTGCCCTCGAGCACATATTCGGTGCAGCCCTCCAAGCGCCAGGCGAGCGAGCTCGAGAGCCCGTGCCCGCTGGAGACGTAGGCCTTGCCCACGTTCATCATCACCGATGACCCCGTGCCGAGCGTCGCCTTGGCCATACCCCGCTCGAAGCAGCCCTGAGCGAAGAGGGCCGCATGCGAGTCGCCAAGCACCCCGTGGATGGGGACGGGCGCGGGCAGGAAGCCGGCGAGATCGGTGCTGCCGAAGTCCGCATCAGAATCGGTGACCTCGGGCAACCAGGCAGGGTCGATGCCGAAGGGCGCGCAGGCCTCGGCGTCCCACGCAAGATCGCGCAGGCTGAAGAGCTGGGTGCGGCTGGCGTTCGAGTAATCGCAGCGGAAGGCTGCACCACCGGTCAGACACCAGGTCAACCAGGCGTCCACAGTGCCGAAGCGAAGCGTCCCGCGCGAGGCCGCCGCGCGGGCAGTGGGAACATTCTCCAGGATCCACGCCATCTTGGCGGCTGGATAGTACGGCGAGAGCACCAGGCCCGTCCGCTCGCGCACCAGCTCGGCGGCACCCGGTATCAACGCCACGCGCTCGCAGACATCCTGTGCACGAGCGCACTGCCAGACCACGGCGTCGCACACTGGCTCGCCCGTCTCCGCGTCCCAGGCCACGGTGGTCTCGCGTTGGTTCGAGATCCCAATGCCCGCGACGCTCGCCGGCGCGACCCCCGCCTCCTCAACCACCGCACGGGCCACCGCCAGCACGTTCTCCATGATCTCGCGCGGGTCGTGGCTCACCCATCCCACCTCGTTCACGAGCTGCCGATGCGAACGGTCCTCACGGTTGACCAGGCGGCCAGCATCGTCCACGAGCAGCGCCTTGGTGCCCTGTGTGGACTGGTCGATACTGATGATGTAGCGGGCCATAGCGGACCTCCGGACAGATTGGAGCTGATCATAGAGAACGGCGCGAGAACAGCAGCCGGCACATTCTGGAAGCATCGGACCGTGCTCGAGGCCCCTCTGCCCAGAACTACCCCAGCAGGCTGCGAACGGATGCGGCGATGCCCGCCGCGTCGAGTCCATAGTGGGCGAAGACCTCGGTCGAGGTGCCCGTGACCACCGGCGCATCCGGCAGGCTCAAGCACTTCACCGGCCGGGGGCAGCGCTCCCCCACCACCTGGGCCACACGCGACCCGAGACCACCGAAGGGCGCGTGTTCCTCGACCGTCACCACGGCGCGGGCCCCGGCGGCCGCCTCAACGACGGCCTCG